>ENA-UOTX01000628-UOTX01000628.1-compost-metagenome-genome-assembly--contig:-NODE-628-length-34912-cov-11.700187_pt1 | contig 34912 bp, 15 predicted proteins | sample MGYA00238143_ERZ746982 | MGnify/ENA primary metagenome ERZ746982 (study PRJEB28758, sample SAMN06268862) | compost metagenome | isolation source: single cell | place: USA: California, Emeryville, Joint... | reverse complement strand
TGAATTATAACTTTCGAAAGTCCATCTCTGAACTGAAAAGGGTCCGCTTTATCTAACTCATTCTGCCACTGGCCATCTTGCTGCTTAACCAAAGCACAAATTTTTTTCATCGATTGCTGGAACACCATCTCATTCTGTGTTTTATAAAAAAGCGCCTGTTCGCTCTCGAGCAAATCACTCAGTGCCTTCAAATGATCATTTCTTACCCTTCCTGACCATTTTAATTTGGACAAACCGACTAGCGGGATATCATCTCTTCTCACAGAAAATAGCGTCAGCAGCGCTTTTTTGTTTTGTGCCCCTGTGCTCTCTCGCTCAGGAACTTTCATACTAGACTCATTTCCGCTGATCTCCAACGGTAAAGTTGTTTTATTATGTTTCTGAGTTGAAGGAGTAAAGCGCAAGATATTTCCTGTCATCGGGGTCGGTGTAATAGCAAGTCTCATCCGTCCTGGATTAGTCGATCCACTGCGACTATTAGTTGTTGGTCTGTAAAAAATATCTTTCTTCACCACTGCGCTCTTCGCTTCTGGCGTGTCAGTCTTTCTTTCACCCCTCGCTGTGAGATTAACAGGATTCAATTCGACCGAAGAAGTGGTTGGTCTTTGATTTCCTACAGATGCCGATCTCATTACGTGCTTTGTTCCTTTTGTAAAGCTTTGCGCGAGCACTGCCTTTTCTCTTTCAAATTCGATTTTCATCCGTTCCTTCTCCCTTTGAATCGCTTCCTTCTCTCGAATTTTCTCTTCAATCCTCTGCTGTTCAAGTTCTTGTCTTTCTAATAGCTTTTTCGTTCTGTATTGGAGCACTCTTTGATTCCTCTCTTTAGCCAATTTCGCTTCTTCCTCTCGGAAATATTCCACAAATTTCCTTTGGCTCGCCGTTTTGAGCATTTCTTCCTTCCTTTCGCTCGCTTGGTACAGTGATCTGTTAATTTCCTCCAGTTTTGAAGCTAGTCTTTGTTCAAACAAGATCATATCCTTTGCATGTCTCTGCTTTACGCTGTTTTCATGACTTTTCTCCCTATCTTTCTTTACCTTTCTCGCTAATTCAAGCTCTTGAAGCACCTTCTGATGCCCTATTTCTGCCCTCAACGCGGCTTCAGCTATCTTAGCCTCCTTCTCCCTTTGCTCTCTTTCCTTCAGCTCCACCATTCGCTTTATCTCCAGGGACCTTACCATATTTCGCTCAATTTTTCTGTTTTGTTCTTCTTTCTGTTTTTGCTGAAATTTTTCCAGCTGTTCTTGCACATGGACCATTTTCTCATCGATTTTGTACGCTCTTTGCTTCATTATCTCTTCCTGAGTCCCTAGCACTGCATGAAGTCTTTCTTCAAACTGCTCGCGCTTTTTGATTGACGTAAACATCTGCTCCTGACGCTTCAACTCTGATAATTCCTCAAATAATTTTTGCTTTTCTTCCATCTTCTCGCGCCTTTCCTGGATTTCTTCTGCTCGTTTGCTTTCAAACTCCTTCATTCTTCTGAACAGCGTCTCGCTTTTCACTCTTCGCTTATTTTCTCGCTGAACTGCCTCTTCCTCCCTTTTCTGATCTAAGTATAATTGCTTCTGCCGAAATTTTTCTTCTTTTTTTCTTTTATACTCCAAATACTCTTGAAATTGCTTATTGAACCTGTTCTGCTCCTCCTCTTTCATCATACCCCTTCGAATCATCGCCAATTCAGCTTCTAGCCTCTTCTGGTCCATTTCTTTCCTTTTGGCCTCCTGCATTTCTTCAATTTTACGCATTTTAGCTGCCATTTTCTCAGAGCTTTCTTGCTGTTTCTGCTCGGTTTCGATAATCAATTTGATTTCCAGCTCTTGTCTTCTTCGAAAAACCTCAAGCTTCTTCTTCCCGCTCTCGAAGAAAGAAGCCTCTGAATGACTCGGACGGATGGATCGACTGCTTTGAGACCGATGTAAGAGACTGAGATTCCCATTCTTTTTATTTTCGTGGTCGATAAGAGCTTCACGTGCTTTTAAAAGGATTTGGAGTTTGTGCTGTCGTTCTTGCTCGTAGTAGGCAGTCTTTGCATCAATATAAGCTTCAACGTCGCGAGCAAACTGCTTGGGGATCGGCTCTTTGGCTATGTCATTTCGTTCTCTGATAAGTAGTTCTTTCTCCAGGATCCCTTGGCTTTCGCAAGCTTCCTTGGAGCGCGGACTTGTAAGAAAAAAATCACTTTTGCAATTTGGATCGAAATTTAACAAGGATATGAGGTTGTTTTCTGTTTCCCCTTGAAGTGGAGGTAGTTTGTTGACTGGTGAAGGTATTCGATGTTGGGAATTGCCCTTCATTCTGGAATTTAGCTCTAGTTCCTGAATAAGCGATATGAATAAAATATTAACTCGATGATTAAAGAAGCGGTTTCAAACTGCACGTTTAATTGGGTCTTAGAGAGAGAGAGTTTCTTAAGAAAAATAGATCTTTTGCTAATCTATAAAGTGATTGATTGCGTACCATGATTTGATCTGCAGAACCTATATATCATGTGGTTCTTGAATAAGATAAAAATGTGGGTTTGTTGCAAACTCTTTCTATCTGGCGATATTCATAGCAATATCAAGTTCAAACAGCAATAGAAAACAATGATGATAATGAAATATGAATTACTGAGTTGCTGTTGACCAGAACGTTGCTAGACGTTTTGTGCAAAAAAATCTGCTCCCTTCTATAAGATACCTATCGAATGGAAAAGTAAATCAGCATTCACTGAAAAATCTCCCTCCTGGTAGAGAAAATGTTGTACTAGTAGGAGATGGACTCCATGTAAGAGAATTCTCTGACAAAAACCTATTTTTACACAGACGGAATTTGCATATGTTCTTTCTGTTTCCTTGACTCTGCCTTCCTGAATTTTTTCTGAGCTACACTTCGCCAACAATTTTCTGGAATTTTGAGGGCTGCGTTTGGGTTTTTGAAATAATTTTGAAAGTAAAAACAATATATTTCCAAAAGATGCAACTGAAAAAAAAAATACGTATTAAAATAATCAGCATAACAATCAGAGGTTGTAGAGAAGCTATCATATGCAGTATATTGAAATTCCATAAATGATGAATGAATGAAGAAAAAAAAAATAAAAACAATTCTTAAAGCAGGGCAATTAACTTAACATTTCTTGTCCATTACAATCATAGCATCAAAATCAAAAATCATAGCAAGTCTTTTTCATCTACAGAGGCGTCGAAAATATAATGCAACTTCTTAATTTCTCCGGAACGAGTTTATTAGCTGCAGGCGCTTGCACCTGATTGGTCAGCACAAGTGCACAATTGCCCTTATGGGGATAATTAAAAGATTCTATCACAGGATTTTTCATCTTTTCTTTTGGTGGTAGCTGTCTTTTGACCGTCACTTTGCCATTGCTCAAGTTGATGTAAAATGGTTGAATTTTCTCACCTTTGACTGCGACCAGACATACAACACCATCATCATGCAAGAAAAGCGGGAGATTCGGCGCAGACACGTTGATTTGCACCGGCAAATTGATTCTCACCTCCGTCCATCTGTCCGCAGAAATATCATAAATAGCCATCGTTTGATTGACCTGTTTCAAGTCCTTTGAAGCCAATCCTCCCAGCAGTACGATTTTATATGCGCCAGTATAATCGACATATCCACAAGCAGAGCCTTTGTAGTATGGCTCACTTAGAGGCGCTAGAGTAGTCCAAGTGTTGGTCAACATATTATATTTCTCGCACTTAGTGCTATACCTGGAATGTTCATTACCAGAAAACGCGAAGATATCGTCGCCGATTCTACACAAGGTAGGGTTCTTTGGTGCTGGCTCTTCTCTGCTCTTGCGGTAAGAAAACAGATTCAGTTTTATATCGTAAGCGAAGTGTTTCTCGCCGATAAAATGAATGACTGAGTCTGAGATAAGGATTGGCGTGGCGTCAGTTAAATATTCAAGAACTGTTTCCTTTAGAGGTTTCAATGGGATTAGTTTTGGATCTGTTGAGTGTAGCGCCCCTTTGGAGAGGTCGTTTAGAGACCATTTCTGTGTTTCAAGATTGTAGCTTACAAATTTGTTCGTGAAGAAGTCAGTTGCGTAAACAACTGGGTAGTTTTCGCATATGCGGCTCTGATGGGGCTCAGTTTTCACCCGAGAGAGGGAAAGCTCATCGGATAGAGTGTGAGTTTGAGTCTCGCTTTTCATTGGAGCGAGAGGGTTAGGTACGGAGTGGATACGGTTTCTTTTGGTTAGTTTCGGTAGGGCAGGCGGGAGTGAGTCCTCTCTGGGAGTTACGAGAGCTGATTCAGGTCTGTCGGTGTCTTTTGATGAATTGCAACCCATGGAAGTAATTTGTGTTCTTGATTTTTGACGGTTTAAGGTAATGCGATTTATAAATTAATTCGTTCAATGCTGTGGTATTGAATGTATAGATATTTGTTAAAAAGAGCTTTTTCATATGGTCAGAAAATTTATTGGCACCTTGACAATTAGATATCTTCATGGAAAAGCATCCGTATCGAACTGAATACCAACTGCAATCTTTTTCGAGAGGATGTGCTTGTTCGTTGCTGATTTTTTTTTAGTTAGTGCTCGTCTCGGGCTTTACCTCGGGCAATTTGTGGCAGCAGCAATTAAATCGAGATGGAAAATCAAAAAATATTAGCACGGTAAGATTTTTATCGGAGTCGAGCAAATTGAGACATGTAACAGCTCAAGAGATAGCGAGTTGCCGTCCAAGTAAACAATGGAAAAGTAGATTGTAAAAACTTTCTGAAAAAACTGTATTAAACAGAACTCAATCCTTATCAGAGAAGCATAAATGGTAGATAAGAGCGTAGAAAGCCAAGTAATACTTTGGTATAAGAATTAGCAAAAATGAATAAAAAATCATGATAAATTGGTGCCAGTTTCATATCCAGAATAGATGTGGTGTTTTTTTTATTCTCAATTAACACGGTAAATATTTTCTCAATAGTCGAATCAGTATTTTCGGCTCTAACGGTTTACCAATGTACTCATCCATCCCACATTCCCTGCATTTCTCCATCTCAGATGGTCGTACCATTGCTGTACATCCAACGATCGGGCATTCTCGAATTTCTCCTTTCTGCATCATAATCTTCAATTTACGAGCAGCTTCATACCCGTCGACAACAGGCATGTTACAATCCATTAAGATGAGACTAAATGGACGGCAGTTCGGGCCACATCCGTTATTTTCTCTCCGAATGTATTTCTCAATAGCAATTTTGCCATTAAATGCTGAAACAGTCATGATTTGTAGCGATTGGAGGAGAGTTTCCAAAGCGCTGACATTGAACATGTCGTCGTCAACGATTAAGACTGTAGGGCAGAAGCAGTCGGGTGCTGAATTTTGTGATTGTAAGAAAACGTTTTCTTCAGAATGAAGCCGCAGATATTTACTTGTCACAAGATTAGATTCATTGATTTTGAATGAGGTATAGCTCTTTAGGTTTATTTTTAATTCTCCTTCATCTGCTATTCTGGAGTTTCCGTTGGATTCACCTATTTCGTTATCTTTAATCTGATTTGATGAATTCTGGTTCATGATTTCGAACTCAAAGGTTGTACCTATTCCAAATTCAGACTTCACCTCGATAGGCTTTTCCCGGCCTGGAGGACCGAGGCTTCTTGCGAGATCGTTCGATATTACCAGTCCTAAACCAACTCCTGTAGCATTCATTGATTTGCGGTCATCCAAGTCGATCTTTTCGAAATCTTTGAAAAGAATAGCGTGATCTTCGGGCTTAATACCAATTCCTGTGTCTGCCACCGATATTCTTATTGTTTTTATATGTGGATCAGTAATATTTGGAGATGGTGATAATGTTATTGAATTTTGTAATTTTATAGTGATGCTCTCCCTCAAATGTGAATTTCAAGGCGTTGCTTAATAGGTTTAATATTATTTGTCGAACTCTGTTATGGTCCGTCTTGAATAGCGTTTCTGTGATGTCCTCCCATCCTACCATGTTCAAGAAAATCCCTTTTTTCTCAGCTTGTAGAGCCAGTAAATCAACGCATTCTCGTACTGTCTCAACGATATTCTTCTCTTCGAACACCAGTCTGAGCTTCTTTGCTTTCATCTGAGAGAAATCGAGAATATCATTGATCAGATTAAGAAGAAGCTTGCTGCTGCTGAGTGAAGGTTTGAGATAATTCGTTTTCACTTCATCTGGTATTTCTGAATGCTCCATGGCCTTCTCTGTGAAAGTGATGGAGGCGTTGAGTGGAGTGCGGAGTTCATGAGAAACCGAAGCAAGTAATCGGGATTTGTATTCATTGTTGCCTTGAAGTCTGATGACAGTGTCTCTTTCAGTGGTGTCTCGAATAATAAATGCCCAAGCATCTTCTCCACCATAATTTGAGCTGAGCAGCTGAATTTGATAAGTGTATTCCTTAATTGTTGTCTCAGGTGACTCTGCCTGAAATTTAACGTCAATGAGATAATGAAATTTACGACCGTACTTCTTCGCATTTTCGCTAATACTTTGAAAAAATGCTCCAAATGTCTGAGTTTCCGGACTAAATTCGATGGCTGCTGTTGCTCTGTTTGAACGTACCTCTTTCAATAAAGGTGTCTCTGCCTCTGATGTTTTAGTTTGTAATTCTGAAGCCCTTTGTAATTTCTCCAGATTAGCAAATAGCGGTTGGTCTGAATTCCAAAAATCTAACTCATTCAACGATGGATTCTGATACAGGATCTTTTCAACATGATGATTATATATCAATACTCCTTCGTAGAGATCTCCGATGATAGCTCGCAAACTCACAGCTTTTTGGTCAATTCGATATTTCTCCAGGAAATTCTTTTTGGAGAACTGATCCTCTTTGTAATATAAAAGAAGACTGAGTATAATGACAAACACACTGCAAACTACTAATATCTGAGCACTAGTACCCATTGTAGCAAGCATTACTGTCGTTACGGTGCAGCTAGCCATTATTTGCAGCCATTTGATTATCCACCCTGGATAAACATTATTTATCAATGAGATCATTATACCCAACCAGTAGCCGAAATAGTAAGCACATCGAGGATCTATATTTACCAATTGGAGTAGCAGAATACTCGTTATCTGGGATCCGATAAGGTAAAAGAAAACAATCACACTGGCGATTAACCCAAGGATTTTCGCAACCCACCTTCTTTTATGCATTAGACACCTCTCGGCAAGTTTGGTCACCAAGATACAAAAGAGAAAAACCGGTGCGATGATGGCAGCCTGCAAAAACGCTCTAGCAGGTCCTACTGCCACGCTTGTTATGTAGATCCCAGCGGTTATAGTAAAAATCAAAAGAATGGATGCATGGTAAAAGATAGCTTTCAGGTAGAGCTTGTCGCTGAATCGATAGACGCGAGTATGCTCTTTCGACCGAAACTGATTGAATATATTCATTAGCTAAACGAGGTTTGACAGTAAAATGTTTTGGAGTACTTGAAGCTGAACTTTTTTTCAAGTTTTATTTGTGTGTTATCGTTGTAGAATGTTTGCGATCAAAAAAAGATTGATCTATTTATTCCTCTTGTTATTTAATCTGAGGAGGCAGAAATAGCCGCTTTATTAGATCACCTGATCTCTTACAAAATGAGAGTCGAAATCAGGTAAATTGCGTGAATTGGCATAAACACTGGTTACTCTTCGCAGTTGAAACTCCAGATAGCTGGTACTGAAGAAAAAGCTGCCATATTTATCTGTATGAGAACCTATCAACATGAATTATGTCGGGAAATTTCTGATAGAACTACAAATACAGTTTCTTGATAAACTCCTGTGGGAGAGTTAATGTCACATAGTATATTCAATAGAGTCTGCCTTTGACATATTTTATGTAAAATTGGCTGCAATGGTTTAGCGCTTGAGCCATATAAGATTTCAAGACTCAAACTCAAATTTAAAACTGATCTTTGTTATTTTTGGATAATGTATTTTGGAAAATATGTATTTCCTGTTATAATTTTTTCGTCATTGAGACGCTTTTATGTGTTTTTTTGAGACAAGAACTTTGTACGATGTCATAATCTTTACGATATATAAAGAGATCTCATGTGATGGTGAAAGAATAAAGTTACCATGATTAAATGTGCAGGTATACTATGTACAAGCTTCATTCACCCAACTACATCAAAAAGGCTCATAGCTCTTTACTCTAGAAGACTGTACTCATTAACACTCAAGATCTGAAGCAAAGACTATAAGGCGAAATTCAAGGTGTAGCATTGAGCTCCCTGATTAACCAATTATAACACGGCATATCTTTTCAACAGTTGAATAAGAACTGTCGGTTCCAACGGTTTACTAGCACATTCATCCATTCCGTATTCCCTGCATTTCTCCACTTCTGCTGGCTGGATGAACGCAGTGCATCCAATTATTGAACATTGCCGAATTTCTTCTTTCTCCATCATGGTTTTCAATGTTCGAGCGGCTTCATATCCATCCATAACAGGCATATTACAGTCCATGAAGATAAGGCCAAAGGGCCGACAATTTGGACCGCATTTTGTCTTTTCTCTTCGGAGATATTTCTCAATCGCGATTTTGCCATTGAACGCAGAGACTGAAGTAAGCTGCTGTGAATGCAGAAGGGTTTCGAGCGCAGCGATATTGAACATGTCATCGTCTACAATCAAAATCGCAGGGCAGGAACAGTCAGGTGCAGAAATTTGTGATTTCGTCAAGGAATCTCTTTCGGATAGAATCTGTAAATAGTTCCTCTTGGTTTCAAAGCGATCAGTTTCGTTGCTGGCCTTGACAAAAGTGTAGTTTCTGATGTTTATTTGAAGATCTCCTTCATCGAACGCTCTTGAGCTTCCAAATGATCCAAAAAATGCGATGTTATTTTTGAATTTCTGATGATTTGACTCTGATTGGTCGACTCGTAAGTTTTGGTCCATAATCTCGAATTCGAAGGTCGTCCCTACTCCAAACTCAGATATCATCTCAATAGGTTTCTTTCTATCTGTAGGACCCAAACTTCTTGCTAAATCATTCGATATCACCAGTCCCAAACCAACTCCCGATGCATTCATCGATTTGCGATCGTCTAGATCTATCTTTTCAAAATCTTTGAATAACTTTTTTTGATCTTCCCGTTTAATTCCGATTCCTGTATCCTCCACCACTATCTTTATTATTTTTCTTTCTTCATCTTCTGAGGAAACTAGATTCTTTACAATTCTGATTTGACCTTGCAATTTAATAGTGATGCCTCCCTCATATGTGAATTTCAAGGCATTGCTTAACAGGTTTAATATTATTTGTCGAACTCTGTTATGGTCCGTCTTGAATAGCGTTTCTGTGATGTCTTCCCATCCTACCATGTTCAAGAAAATCCCTTTTTTCTCAGCTTGTAGAGCAAGTAAATCAACGCATTCTCGAACTGTCTCAACGATATTCTTCTCTTCGAACACTAGCCTTAATTTATTTGCTTTCATCTGAGAGAAATCGAGAATATCATTGATCAGATTAAGAAGAAGCTTGCTGCTGCTGAGGGAAGGTTTGAGATAATTATTTTTAATTTCATCTGGTATTTCTGAATGCTCCATGGCCTTCTCTGTGAAAGTGATGGAGGCGTTGAGTGGAGTGCGGAGTTCATGAGAAACCGAAGCAAGTAATCGGGATTTGTATTCATTGTTGCCTTGAAGTCTGATGACAGTGTCTCTTTCAGTCGTGTCTCGAATAATAAATGCCCAAGCATCTTCTCCACCATAACCTGAGCTGAGTAATTGGATTTGATAAGAGTATTCTTTAGTCGACGATTGAGAGGTCTTGGCCCGAAATTTAACATCAATAAGATAATGGGGACGATGAGCGTCAATTTTCGTGTTTTCGGTAGTCTTCTGGAAAAATTCGCCTAAGGTATTCGTTTCCGAATCGAATTCTCTCGCTGAAGTCGTTCTATATAACTTGATCTTTTTCATTTGGAGATATTCTTCATCAGATGCCTTCGAACGCAACTCTGATGTTCTCGTAATCTGCAATTTGTTCAGATTTTCGAGCAATGACTGGTCTGAACTCCAAAAATCCAATTCACTGAGAGATCTATTGTGGTATAGTGATTTGTTCTCTCGTGGATTATATATCAAGACTCCTTCGCATAGATCTCCGATGATAGCCTTTAAGCTTACAGCTTCCTGATCAAGTCGATACTTCTCCAGAAAGTTTTGTTTGGAAAACCGGTCTTCCTTATAATAGAAAAGTAAACTTACAAAAATTATAGATAAGCCCCCAATTATGAGGGCTTGAGGATTGGATGTTTTCCCATCAAATACTTTTATCTGAATGATACAGCTGGCAACTATTTGAAGCCATTTGATAATCCATAATGGGTAAATATTGTTCATCAGTGTAACTATAATGTCTTGGAAAAAGCTCGCATGATAACGAGATTTGTGATCGTTGTCGTTAAATGTATCTTCAATTTCTATGACAGCGGCCAATTGAAAGACCAGCATGTACAAGAACCCAAGTGAATTTGTAACAAATCCAAGACATTTCACAAACTTGATTCTTTTTCGAATTATACATCTTTCTGCAAGTTTGGTCGTAACAATAGATAGCAAGAAAATAGGGGCTGTGATTGCGGTCTCCAAGAAACCTCTTGCAACACCTCTCTCCAAAATCGTTATGGAGAGCCCACCTGTTAAAGTGTATATCAGTAGAATTGCTGAGTAGTGAAGAATTGCTCTCCAGGAGAGCTTTCGACTGAACCGATAGAGATGATCGTGCTCTTTTGAAAGAAATCGGTTGAGTAAATTCATCGTTCACAATGATTAATCACAATGAAGTTTTATTTTATATTGTTAGGCCTTGTATAAACCCAGATCGATTTGTCGTGATCCAGGAGTGGTTATTAATTTAAAATTGTCTTCAATTTAAGAAAACTGATATAAATTTTATACTCAAGGCGTATGATTCCTGTCATGAAATACTATTAATGGCAATGAGAAAGCAGCTGCAGCAAGCCAAAATATATTCACTCAATTACATTGAATGTTCAGAACTTCCTTTTACATTCTATAATTATGGGAAATTGTAGGACAATGACCTCAATTATCCCGATATTTTGCCATGGCGAGAACAAACTTTGAAATATTGGGAAATTTCAGAAGGAAATATTAGCAGGAGTACTGTCAGCGTCTAAGTAGACTTGCTGACTTCCTTTGAGCAGCTTTTTAGAGACTGTTTTAGTGATATTCATGCTTACAAAATAGGAATTGAAATTTGATTCATTTAAGAAGGTCCATAAGGTTCATTGGAGTCCACTGGATATGCTTTTGTTACGATATTACATCTTTCTTAGAGACTGCGAGAGCTTCTTTTCTCAGACTCACGAAAAAAAGGAGCTTTTTATTCAAAGTCTTAAATTTCTCCTACTAAACTCTGGAGAAAAATGAATAGTTTAGGATAATATTTGGTTAAGAGCTTCTCTAAGTTCAGACTCCAATTCAGACAACTGTTTTTCTCGATAGAGGCAATATTTTCTACTTTGAAAGAAGAATAGCCTGCCAAAGCCTCGAAATAGCTTCTTTTCAGTCAATTACCTCTTGAGTTTGACCTATTACTTTTTTCTGGTCTCATCAAAGTAGTTTGCGATTAGAATGTCATTTTGGTATTGATAGCAATGTGTGCTAATCGGAATCTTCATTAAGTACCATTGAATCAGTTGTAAACCAAGGAAAAAGAGCTAGGTGCGTGTCATTCGAGTAATTCCTGATATTTCTCAAGCATTGCTGTTTTATAACCTAGGTAAACTTCACACAATTCATTTCTGTTCGTTTGGTTTGTTAGTTCGTTTAGTGAAAAAAACTACCCTCATACAAACAATTCAAAGTAATTCATAAAATCATACAATAACTGTGAATTCTTTAATGGCACCATTGAATTAGTAAAGAGTTTTATGTCTTGCGATGAACAGACTTCCCAAGAGATTCCTCAGTATTTTAAGAGTACACATTGACTTTGGATCTAATTCCAATATATATTGTAGTAATCGATCTAGTACAACCCTTGGTCCTGATCTGGACGATTGTTTCTATTATTGTTTTGGTCCCGGATTCTCAACTTCTCATTCAGAAGAGTCTTCTTCTTGCCACGGTTCATCATCGTCAGTACCATATAAATTATGAAAAGTCCACCGAGTATTAAATAGAAATTCAATGAATCATCTTGGGTCGATTGAGGCTCAGAATTTATACTTGTTACTTCATCAACTATTGGAAAGAAAAAAGTTAGAATGATCTGAATTCCCTTCATGAAAGTTACCTGTATCATAGCAGCCGGTCTCATCACAAAACTGCTGTCCTTGCTGGTTAGATAATGCTTGTCTGATATTTCGAATATTGGAAGCGATGCTGTGGCAAATACAGTGGAAGTTCATTTTCAATGTAATTAGGTCTGCTCTCTTAATATAATTATAAGGATGGTTTCTGGCTGGTTTAAAAAATCTTCATTTAAAGCCGTTTTGATTTTTGAGAATTCTTAACCCAATTCTAACTATTATTCAGAAACTTCGTTGCTTTATCTTTGGAATCTTTCTTTTGTCGGCATCCGAAAATAGTGCGGTACTCTGTGATGTGAAGGAGATAATCCAGGTTCTAGGATAAATCCAAAGAATATGGACAGTCTTTAAGGCAAAACAAAAGTGTTCTTCTGACTGCATTCAATTTCATTTGTTCTAAACTGAATAAAAGTTAGTATGGCCGTTTACGAAAGATCTTATTAGAAACTTGAAAAGTATTTGCTGAAAGTAAAGAATGTGAAGCAAGAGATCGTATTTTTCAGGCCTTGCGGTCGCACTACATTCAACAAGAAGGCAGAAACATGGAAAAAATATTTCCTGAAATATCGTCCGATGGTTATTTTGGCTAATCTCATGTGCATCTAAGGCTGGTAATTGAATGGATCTGACCCTTGACTCGGTTTTACCGCTTGATTGAATAGTAAAGCTTCATGCTTTTATCAACGCGGTTAACACTGAATGCAAATTAGAAAATTAACTATGCAGTCCGAAGCAGTGAATAGTCAAAAAATTTCCGATTCGTGAGTGAAAGCTAAGAAAGAATGACAGCCTTCCTCCGCTTTACATTTTTTATTTTTTAGGGGTTGTAAAATTGATTGTTAAGCATTGGACCATATTTATAATTTTGAATTCATGTGATTCTTCTTCCAGTTCATAGTCTTTATGTTTGCTCACGAAATTTGTTGCCATTTTCTTCCAAAGCATCGAAATGTCTCATATCACAATCTGAAAAATTTCTGTATTATTTTCAGAGAGTTCAATACTAAATAAAAATTGCTGGTCTTTAGAAAACTCTGTAAACTATCTGCTGTTTGTGCATCATTAATGCCTCTACAAAGTTTCCCAAAGCGTAACGCTTGATATTACAGCGTCACAAATTGTTATTTCGAAAAATAAATTAACAGCGAGTTATTGCTCTCTGCTCGAGTCACCGCAGCCCGATATCCGTAAAACCTAAGAAAGATAAGAAGATGCAGACAGGTAGCAACACTATCCCTACGACTATAGCTAACCTGCTGAAAAGGTTCAAATTTTTCAAAAGACGCAGCATCAGGATTGTTCGGTCAGAATCCCAGCGGCACACTATCAGGTGCCAATCCGTCGGCCGCTAAGGGCAAAATCATGCAACTAGAAGTAAAGCAACCCGAATAGTGAATAATGAAATATATTTGTCTGTCAGGAACTGGTCAGAGCAGTCGCTGACGAAATGAATTATCATAAAAAGGAAGTCCAAGTCCTGAAATCAGAGAAAGACACTTTAGAGGGCTATCTTTCTATGGAAATACAAAAAAAGAAAAAAGAGATCTCAGAAAAACTTTACAATGTAGAAAACACGTTCAAGGAGTTCTTTGTGCAGCAAAAATCTGAAAATTCGCGTTTACAGCAACAAATCAGTTTGTTAAAAGGAGAGCAGACGACTTTACAACAACAAATGTTTGGTAAGCTCTCTTTTGGTAGCATAGCTGTTAATAAGTGATTGCTATTTAGGTCTTGAAAGAAGAGTGAGTGAATTGGAAATGCAAGTGGGAAATTATGGAGCCTAATTTTTGCAAGGATCGGTTTGGTTAGACCTTTAACTGACATTGTCGAACATAATTTTTTGCTGTGGATTTTTTGCAGCTGTTAGAACTGTAACTTCGTATCTTGAGCAATGAATGCTTTATCCAAAATAAATGATGTAACGGAAAGTGAATTATGGAGAAAAAATTTTTTGATAGAGTTTAGATATGATTGAAATGATATAAAGTGCGGAGGCGTTGGGTGTGTGTTGTCAGCCTTCTCATTGATGGTATCGATAGACGGACTCGTTATTTTAGAATAGGAAAAAATCATTGGGAGGCTTTGACTCAGCTCGAAAAAACTCAGAAAGGAGAATTAATTACTATTCTAGAGATGAATTTGAAAAAAGAAATATTGAGGAATTCCCTTTACGAATTTAAATTGTGTGGAATGAGAAAGAAATTTAAATCATGCAGATTTATTTTTTCTTTCAAGCTCCTCGAAAATATCATAAGTATTGAATTATTGTGACCCTTTCATTCACTCAATAAAACTTTTTTTTTCAAAATTTAGTCTAGATTCAAGATATGCCGGGTGATTGAGAGTTATATATTGATATTAGTTAATTACTTTCAGATCAACACATGATTCATCTTCCATTATTATCATTCCTATTTAATAAATAAAAGGCTTAAATTACTTTTCATAGTAAAATGCTCAAGCAAATACACTTGTACCAATATTTCAATGAGTGCACGTTTATTATTGAGTCATTCGAGAAGCAAAGCGTTTTTTCAAAGTGAGTCTTAATTTTAGACGAGAGATTGAAAGCGAGAACTTTTATTACAAAAAATCGTATCGATTCTAAGACTAACAAACTAAACTGTCTTAGTGGAGAGTTAGTCTTCTACTCCTAGTCGTCATTTCTACCGCTTTGGCTTTCTTTGATTTGGTTGTGGAGTCATCGTTGGTCAACGACTCCTCCGAATTTGTTGTATTCATTTCCTCATCGTCCACTTTGTCTTTAGTTATCAATGGTACATCAAGGCTTCCAGATTTCTTACGATTGAGAGAAGCAAGTATTAAGCCGCTAGCTAGTCCAAGAATGGTCAGCACCAGAAGGAAGATGACGGTCCAGAAGTAACCAGACTCCTCGCTCTTTGTCCAGTCTTCTATGAGACCTGCTAACAGCAAAGCAAGCGCTCCTACACCACTTTGGGAAGCTGTAGCCACCCCATAGGAAGTTCCTAGTGTTCTCTCTTCAACAACCAGTGGGACGCAGGCCCACATAGTCGCCGTGTAGATAGCAAAACCCACTCCAAAGATAATCAAGGGCAGAATAACCAGCGATTCGATGGTTTCTTTATGACTTGGTATCAATAGAAACGTCAGCAATCCTGCAAAAACCAAGACAGCTGATAGATTCAGCCAGAACGTCCTGCGACCAAATCGATCAATAATAAGTCCAATAAATGGAGAAGCAAACATAGAAACGGTGTAGATTAAAAACACCATGTTTCCAGCTTCAACTTCATCGACATTGAATCGCTTCCCGAGGAAATCATTCGCATTTGTGAGGAATGATGAAAAAACTGCATATATCAAAACTGAGTTAATCAAGAGCATCCAGAACAAGCCGTTGAAATTTGTTAAATCACTAAGCCTTATCTTAGTGGAAGGGTCATCTTCATCTTCTTTTTGCGGCTGCTGTTGGGATTTGAGAGTCCCTTCGAACTTATCAGCCTTGTAATCCATCCAAACTGCACCAAGAGCGAGTAGAAAAGACAAAATGAGTGTGATTACCCCTAAAAAACAAGGAAACCATGCAGAATCGGTACTGCTGGCGATTCTTGGGGTCACAACGTTGTTAACCATCCCTCCAAGGATGCATGCGACCAGACTGATACCAAAAGCAAAGGCAAGTTCCTTCTGTTTGAACCATTTAGAGATGATTGCTGACTGCGCTACAGAAACATTCTCTCCAGTTATCGCGAACAAGAATCTTCCAAAGATCATCACTGTGAAGCTGGCTTGGTAAACACCCAAGGTGAACAAAGCATGACCTGCAATAAGAACAAAACTAAAAACCCCAAGACTGAAGCGAATTCCGAAGTAATCGATGAAGAAACCTCCGAATAATGGTAGTATCATGTTTGGAAACTGATACACGCTGTATAAGAGGTTAAATTGAAAATTTGAGAGATCAATGGGCGGAGCGACTAATCTTGTCTTCAAGGCTTGGAGGTTATCATCCGAATAATACAATCCAAACGCGAAGAACGCTTGGAAAAACAAAGCTAGCCAGCGCCAGCTAGAAGTACGAGGAGATTGATTGTTTGTAAGTGCGACGTCCATCCTCACGGCAATAGTAGGTTTTTGTTTAAATAAATTTACTTAACTAAGTTCAGGTTAAATTTTTGATGATCCCGTGATGAATCTTTTAAAAAAAAATCGGTTTGAGTTGAATGCTTTGTCTCACTTTTGAAAAAGAAAGTTGAAAATAACTTAGATACGACAAAAGAGCCTCAAAACTTTCAAAAGAGCTGAAAATTAAGTTCCTATATATGAAAGTCGATAGAGCATTTAGGAAGTCTCTCATTTGAAATTTGTCTTAGAAAACTTTCTATTTTCTCATATTTCACTCTTTTTTAGCTTTATTAATTGCAGACAACTGCAATCTTCTGATTTGGACCTCGGAGTGGTTTTTTGTTTTTGGTGTCGCCGTAAAATCAGGAGAATTTTGAGGAGTATACTTTATAAAGGGACCAAGTAAAATAATTCACACTACTTGCTATGATGAGAGGGAGTTAGTATAGTAGCATATAGCTTCCTTACTTTGCTAAAATTTAGCAGAGAAAGAACTCGTTGTTATCTCGTGGATTGAGATAAGTTTGTATGAAGTGATGAATAAACAATTAAACTCCTAATTTAGTAGAATTTCGTTGAGCTTCTGAATTGTAGGCTGGTTTGAGAAGGTAAATACAATAGTTACAAATTTTATTTGGAATATCAAGATAATAGAAATCTGAGTATTGTTCCATTGGCTAGATAATCCAATTAGACTCCAAACGAGAAGGAACGCTATGCTCTATGTTAGATTTAAGACAGCTTAATGTCTCCTATAACTTGCCTGTTATCATCTATGTAAGAGCTCCATTCGTTTCTGAAAGCTGTTGTTACCTTTTATTTAAAGTACATAGCATTTCCTCTTCAGCAATTAGGTAGGATAACGACCCCACACCGTGGCTGTATAGGTAGCATCGCTCATTTAAAGTATTAATAGAACAGAGCAGCAAGAAAGATGATGGTTTCGTGACGATTAGTCTTCAATAAATACACAAACAATGATCTGACAATCAATAAAGTTTCAATGTTCAGACAAGATGCCCTGCAACCAAAAGGATTAATAATCGCAGAAAACCTCGAAGAAATGGTGAAAAAATTTTGGATCCACTTTCCCTCCATATTTCAAAATGAAGAGATAAAATTTACAAGAGTGAGAATTAGCTAGCCTTTAAAGTTGCTTCGTCAACTATTAGAGTGGCTTTCGAAAATGTCCCCGTGGTGCAAAGTTTGCAACTGGATAATGATATATTTTATATATCTGAAGAATTAGTTCAAGAATGGTTAAATTCAGCAGTTTAAGCTATTACAGTTGAAAGTAAATTCATGAAATAGAGTCACTACTACTAGACATAAAGGGTAACCATCACAATATTACAAAGTAACACGGTTTTTTATAATCCTCGATATAGGAAAACCTAGAAGAGCAGCGATACATTAAGTGAGTACTTGGCATCCAATTTGTTTTTTAAAGCCCTATTTATTGCTCATTATAGGGCCTTAAAAATAAGTTTGGATTTTATACTGACTGAAACTCGCAGAGACAAATCTTATTTTTTCAACAATAACATTTTACGCTCTTAACAATCGTTCTCTAAAAAATTAAGATATATCTCACAGCCTTTCAAACCTTCTACAACATTTTGAAATCAAAGGAAGAGACAGCTATAATCTCTCTTGTTACTTCAGCTTGAATCAATTCGCGAGAGATACTTCAATAGAATCTGATTTTTGTGTAGACTGAACGAAAAAATGCAGTATTGCAAGGTTCGTCGATAGAGGGCATGATATTAAAGCTCGATGTTTATCGTCAAGCTATTTTTGGAATTTTCGAGAGATTCTGCTCGGTCTTGAATATCTATAGTAGCATTTTGAGCCTTTATAAATAAATGAAAAGATATCCAATAATAAAGAGTAATCGCATAGAATTATGGAAAAGCAAGCTGGATCAATTCCAGAAAAGAAGGAAAAGACCATAGAATACAGATTTTCAGGTTTGCCACGAGCAATAGTGAAGACAATTGATGTAGAGACAGACGAGGTAACTCACGAAAAGAAGTAAAGGTCCCTCTTGAAATTCTGTCTCAAAGAGTCAGGTTAGTGTTTCCATCGGATTTTCAAGTTGATGAGTTAGCACCTGTAATCGAGGAACATTGCTCCATTTCTGGAGTGGATGATAAGTCATTCTCCATAGAAGCAACCGGAACCAAATTATATGAACTCGGTAGAGATATATCTCTTTTTTTCCTGCCATCATTTCCTTTTAACTGTACCAACAAAAAGAGACGAACTCACTCCAAGAAATTTATGAAAAGCATAAATCCGCTGATCGTATCTTATATCTGAAATGCACATACATTGGAAAACTGTCATACAACGATCTTCTCACTTTTAATGAGAAATATCAAGATGCAAATTCAGCTCTTGAAAAAAATCCCGACTGCTCGTTGGTCGTGCTTGAGAATCATCCACTGTCTAATCTTAAGCCCATTTTGGAAAACAAGTATGTGAAGTTTTATCGTTAGCCTAATGCAGAGAACGATATCCATGTAGGAAGATTATTCCGAAAAACACAAAGTTGAGAAGACTCAAACGCGCTGTTCGAAATATTCTCGAGCTGACTGAGACCGACCCTTTCTTCTTCTTTATCAATGATAAAAATATTGACGACGGTAAACCTGTTTATCATTTAGTTAGTTTTTGCTAACTAATCGCATCTCTATGTAGAAGAGGACACATTAGTTATCGACTTATACAACGATTATAAAGACGGAGATCAGATTTTATACATGACGTATGCAGAAATTAATGTGGAGGCTAAATTTGGAGGTTCTAATGCATAATTTGATGTATTGTTACATTTCATTTGAATAATGCTCGGTTGTGCGACAAATTTATTAAATCCGTAAATGGATGATATAAAATTGATCAATTGTTTCTTTCTCAACAGAATTATTATTGGAGATACTTGACGAATTTTTCTGAAGAGTTTCACATCTCTTTTCACGATGCACAATTCGTTCAATTTGTGTATTTATTGAAGAATTTTAAGTAGTAAGGGAGAGAAATACTCCTTCTTATATCAAATAATAATGCTCAAATGATGCTGATTGAGACACCTGTGATAGCGTCAGACTTCCTCTACAAAAATAAATTCTTCTTATTCTCATCTCATGGATTAACTCTTCAAGTAGAGATTTATAGTATGGGAATCATTTACCTGAAGTTCAGCTTATCCGTGTTTTTAAATATCTTAATTTTTTGTAATTGAGAAAAATTAGTAATCATTTAATTGGACTTTTTGAACTTGTACCGATATAATGAGCAACTGCGATCTTTTTATTATCTAATACTATTTGAATCAAATTAATCGGGCACCTCACTAATGAGATATAACTCAAAGTTCTGCGCAAACAATGTTCGTACACCATGGAGTCAGGAGATATACAGCCTTACTTTGCTAAATTTAGTAGAGAAAGAAATCGTTGTTATCTCGAGGATTGAGATAAGTTTGTATGAAGTGATAAAAAAATAATTAAACTCCTAATTTAGTAAAATTGTTTAAGTTTCTGAATTTTAGGCTGGTTTAAGAAGGTAAATACAAAGTTAGAAATTTTATTTGGAATATCAAGATGATCGAGACCTTCGAGTATCATCGTACCAGTGGCTAGTCTAATTAGCCTCCAAACGAACCAAAAGGAATGCTCTAAACTGGATTTAAGACAACCTAGTGTCTCTTATAACTTGCCTATTATCATCTATGTAAAGCACTCCACTTGTTTCTGGAAGCTGTTGCTACCTTGTATTTCCAGTACTAGCGTTTCCTCCTCAGCAACCAGGTAGGATAATGGCTCACACTGTCTGTGGCTTTGTAGATAGCATCGCTCATTTAAAATATAAATAAAACAGAAGAGCAAGTGATATGATAGTGCTGTGGACATAGGCAAATGTCCTGAGACCAAATCGATCAATAATTGCTGGAAGATGTCGAAGAATTGATGAACTCCACAAAAATAAAGAAAAAAAATTAAAAACAGAGAAAATTCGCCAACTGTTAGAGCTGCTGCTAAAATGTTTCCATGATTCAATGCTGCAGCTGATTGTATATCTCTGAGGAATTAACTCACAATAATAGATTTAACTTCAGCATGTTTGAGGTAATACAAGGGAACAACTACAAATACAACTACGAATTTGTAAGACAATAAATAAAAAGAATTCAAATAATAAAAGTTAATTATGCAAATGATCGAGTCAGCTCAAAAAAAAGAAGGAAAAGGCCATAAAAGACAGATATCCAGATCTTCTACCAACGATAGTGAAGGCAATTGATGTAGAGATTGACAAGGAACCAATCATCAAATAGTAAAAGTACCTTGAAATTCTGTCTTAAAGATTTCAGAACTCTGTTTCCATTGAATGTTAAACGAGATGAGTTCGCACGTAAAATTGAGAATCAATGCTCATTTTCTGGAGTGAAAGATATGTCATTCTCAATCGAAGCTATTACAACCAAAGTTGATGAACTTGGTAGAGATATATCTCTTTTGCCTGTCATCATGTGGGAAAAACCTAAGAAATTTATGAAAAGCATATCTCCGCTGATGAAACCTTATCCATGAAATGCACATACACTGGAAAGTTGTCATACAACGATTTTCTCATTTCCAGAAATATCAAGATGGAAATTCAGATCTTGAAAAAAAATCTCGACAGCTCGCTGGCCGCGCTTGAGAAGCATCCTCTGTCTAATCTCAAGCCCATTTTGGAAAATGTATGTGGAATTTTCTCTCTGGCCTCATGCAGAGAACAATATCCATGTAGGAAAATTATTCCGAAAAACATAACGTTGAAAAGACTCGAAAGTGCTGTTCGAAATATTCTCGAGCTGACTGAGTCCGAACCTCTCTTCTTCTTTATCAATGATAAAATTCTGAGGGTAGACTCGGTAAGCCTGTTAATTATTTTGCTCGTTTTCTCTAATGAATCGCATCTAATATGTTAAGAGGATACAACGATTATCAAGACGAAGATCAGATTTTTATACATGAAGTATGCAGAAATTAATCTGGAGGTTAAATTTGGAGTACACTTCATTTGAATTGAGCCCAGCTATGAGGCAAATTTAATAAATTCGGTAAATGAATGGTTTCAAATTGAGATTGTCTCACTCTAATCTTTTCAAGACAACTAATGAAGATGTATTGAAGATATGTGTATGTGTTAAGCTAAACAACAAACGAATCTAGTCTAACATCATCTACCTACACCCGTACCTAGTTGACTCTCTGAGTCTTATTTAGATGGTCTTCGGGACTCAGCAAATCTTCAGTTTTCGCTCCATCCAGATCTTCTTCAACCACCGATGGCAGTTCAAGTTTCCCACATCTTTTCGTGTTGAGGCCTTTGAGCAACACTCCAGTGACGAGTCCCATCGAAGCCAACACAATAAGGGAAACTGTGGTCCAGGAATAGCCAGATTGACTCATTGTCATATCTTCTATTTTCCCTAAAACCATTAGCACGAGAGCTCCTATACCGTTTTGGAACGCGATGGCGATACCATAAGCAGTACCAAGCATCCTCTCTTCAACAACGAGTGGGATGCAAGCCCAAATTGTCGATGTGTAGATCGCATAGCCCGTTCCAAACAGGAGCAGTGACAAAATAATAATGATTGTGATGATTGCTTTGTTGCTTGGGATAAACATAAAAGCCAACAATGACACGATGAGCATTAAGGCTGCTAAGTTGATCAGAAGTATTCTTCGTCCAATTCTATCAATAAAGAAGCCAATGACAGGAGAGGCAAACATCGAGACTGTGTATATTATCGAAACCAGATTTCCAGCTTCGGTCGCCTCCACATTATACTGCGTCACGAGGAAATCATTTGCGTTTGAGAGGAATGTCGTGAGAACAGAATAGATCAACACCGAGTTGATCAAGATCAACCAGAAAAGGATGTTGAAAGTTTTTAAATCGCTGAGTGCTATCTGAGAAGAAGCGTCACCAGAGTCTTGCTGATTGAGCTTCCCTTCGAATTTATCGGCCTTGTAATCCATCCAGATGGCACCAAGAGCGAGTATGAATGAAACAGCGCAGGTAATCACTCCTATGAAGCAAGGGAACCAAGTCGAATCCGTGAGGGTGGCAATTCGCGGCGTCAGTATAGAGTTTGCCGTACTCCCGAGTCTGCATCCTATGAAGCTGATGCCGAAAGCGAAAGCAAGCTCTTTTTCTTTAAACCATTTGGAGATGATCGCTACCTGCGAGACGGATACGTTCTCTCCAGTTAATGCATATATCAGCCGCCCGAAGATCATCAGCAGGAAACTGGCTTGATAAACTCCAAAGGTGAACAAGGCGTGACCGACGATGATCACGAAGCTGAAAACCCCAATTCCGAGCCTGATCCCAAAGTAATCGATGAAGAAGCCTCCTAAAAGCGGTAATATCATGTTCGGGAATGAGTATACACTGTAAAGGAGGTCGAATTGGAAACTTGAGAGGTTGATGGGCGGGTCCATTAGTCTTGATTGAAGTGCCTGTGGGTTATCGTAGGAGTAATAGCATCCAAAGACGTAGAACGTTTGGAAAAAGAGAGCTATCCAACGTAGGTGATTAGAACGAGGAGACTTTTGGTTTTTCGGAATTATGGACATCATTATCCAGCGTTTTGGCCTGAAAGTTCAAAGGTTGAATAAAGTTAAACAATCCGAAGCAAATTTTGCGATTTTAAGTCAGGTTCATTTTGCTGAACCTAAGCAAATAGAAGTCAAGCAAGAGGCGTTCAACTAGATCATTGAAAGATCAAAAGATTCAAAATTAACAGTATACATTGAGAATCACTACCAAGAAATGTGGTCTAATCAAAGGTCGCGGAAAATGTTATCAGCACCAGTAATGTGCTGTGTTAAGCTTAATAGATTACGTTCTGTGTTAGAGATTTTCAGCGGTTTATCTGATTAATATGGGAATCTTTCTTCAAAAGCCTTGGTTTTTCTTCTTTTGTTTTGTTGATTATCGAAGATATTTGCGTTTTTGGATTCGTTTTAAGAAAAAAATAAAATTGCATAGCTGCTGGTGGCTAACCTAACCAATTCAAGAATGCGGAGCTCGAACAATTCATACCATATTGCAAATGGGTTTAGATGTTTTTAGGAAATAGGCTGGTCCTGGCTAAGTTTACGCCAAAGTGATAAAGAGTCGTTCTCTTAGGCAGTATTATATGGATTATTAGCTCCTATTGTTATCAAGATCCCATTTAATTTCGGAATCTTAAGCATTTTGAGTAAAAAAGGATATTAGTCCAATTCAATTTTAATTATTGAGTTATATGTAATTTGTATTTTCTTCTGAATAGGAAATGGTTTGTTGTTAGCAACAGAAATCAATGGCAAGCATAAAGAATAAATAAATGGAGTATATCTTTTTTGAAATTTGAATTTGAATTTGAAAGTCAGTATGTCATCTCCCTTGCTACGAGCCGAGAGATGGGAGTCCAAATGAGAATCCAATGCTCTAGGATTCGATACGGCAGAACTTTTCAGCCAAGCTTCGCCACATTACCTCACTATTGGTGAAATACAACACTTTTCTCACTTTTAATGAGAAATATCAAGATGCAAATTCAGCTCTTGAAAAAAATCCCGACTGCTCGTTGGTCGTGCTTGAGAATCATCCACTGTCTAATCTTAAGCCCATTTTGGAAAACAAGTATGTGAAGTTTTATCGTTAGCCTAATGCAGAGAACGATATCCATGTAGGAAGATTATTCCGAAAAACACAAAGTTGAGAAGACTCAAACGCGCTGTTCGAAATATTCTCGAGCTGACTGAGACCGACCCTTTCTTCTTCTTTATCAATGATAAAAATATTGACGACGGTAAACCTGTTTATCATTTAGTTAGTTTTTGCTAACTAATCGCATCTCTATGTAGAAGAGGACACATTAGTTATCGACTTATACAACGATTATAAAGACGGAGATCAGATTTTATACATGACGTATGCAGAAATTAATGTGGAGGCTAAATTTGGAGGTTCTAATGCATAATTTGATGTATTGTTACATTTCATTTGAATAATGCTCGGTTGTGCGACAAATTTATTAAATCCGTAAATGGATGATATAAAATTGATCAATTGTTTCTTTCTCAACAGAATTATTATTGGAGATACTTGACGAATTTTTCTGAAGAGTTTCACATCTCTTTTCACGATGCACAATTCGTTCAATTTGTGTATTTATTGAAGAATTTTAAGTAGTAAGGGAGAGAAATACTCCTTCTTATATCAAATAATAATGCTCAAATGATGCTGATTGAGACACCTGTGATAGCGTCAGACTTCCTCTACAAAAATAAATTCTTCTTATTCTCATCTCATGGATTAACTCTTCAAGTAGAGATTTATAGTATGGGAATCATTTACCTGAAGTTCAGCTTATCCGTGTTTTTAAATATCTTAATTTTTTGTAATTGAGAAAAATTAGTAATCATTTAATTGGACTTTTTGAACTTGTACCGATATAATGAGCAACTGCGATCTTTTTATTATCTAATACTATTTGAATCAAATTAATCGGGCACCTCACTAATGAGATATAACTCAAAGTTCTGCGCAAACAATGTTCGTACACCATGGAGTCAGGAGATATACAGCCTTACTTTGCTAAATTTAGTAGAGAAAGAAATCGTTGTTATCTCGAGGATTGAGATAAGTTTGTATGAAGTGATAAAAAAATAATTAAACTCCTAATTTAGTAAAATTGTTTAAGTTTCTGAATTTTAGGCTGGTTTAAGAAGGTAAATACAAAGTTAGAAATTTTATTTGGAATATCAAGATGATCGAGACCTTCGAGTATCATCGTACCAGTGGCTAGTCTAATTAGCCTCCAAACGAACCAAAAGGAATGCTCTAAACTGGATTTAAGACAACCTAGTGTCTCTTATAACTTGCCTATTATCATCTATGTAAAGCACTCCACTTGTTTCTGGAAGCTGTTGCTACCTTGTATTTCCAGTACTAGCGTTTCCTCCTCAGCAACCAGGTAGGATAATGGCTCACACTGTCTGTGGCTTTGTAGATAGCATCGCTCATTTAAAATATAAATAAAACAGAAGAGCAAGTGATATGATAGTGCTGTGGACATAGGCAAATGTCCTGAGACCAAATCGATCAATAATTGCTGGAAGATGTCGAAGAATTGATGAACTCCACAAAAATAAAGAAAAAAAATTAAAAACAGAGAAAATTCGCCAACTGTTAGAGCTGCTGCTAAAATGTTTCCATGATTCAATGCTGCAGCTGATTGTATATCTCTGAGGAATTAACTCACAATAATAGATTTAACTTCAGCATGTTTGAGGTAATACAAGGGAACAACTACAAATACAACTACGAATTTGTAAGACAATAAATAAAAAGAATTCAAATAATAAAAGTTAATTATGCAAATGATCGAGTCAGCTCAAAAAAAAGAAGGAAAAGGCCATAAAAGACAGATATCCAGATCTTCTACCAACGATAGTGAAGGCAATTGATGTAGAGATTGACAAGGAACCAATCATCAAATAGTAAAAGTACCTTGAAATTCTGTCTTAAAGATTTCAGAACTCTGTTTCCATTGAATGTTAAACGAGATGAGTTCGCACGTAAAATTGAGAATCAATGCTCATTTTCTGGAGTGAAAGATATGTCATTCTCAATCGAAGCTATTACAACCAAAGTTGATGAACTTGGTAGAGATATATCTCTTTTGCCTGTCATCATGTGGGAAAAACCTAAGAAATTTATGAAAAGCATATCTCCGCTGATGAAACCTTATCCATGAAATGCACATACACTGGAAAGTTGTCATACAACGATTTTCTCATTTCCAGAAATATCAAGATGGAAATTCAGATCTTGAAAAAAAATCTCGACAGCTCGCTGGCCGCGCTTGAGAAGCATCCTCTGTCTAATCTCAAGCCCATTTTGGAAAATGTATGTGGAATTTTCTCTCTGGCCTCATGCAGAGAACAATATCCATGTAGGAAAATTATTCCGAAAAACATAACGTTGAAAAGACTCGAAAGTGCTGTTCGAAATATTCTCGAGCTGACTGAGTCCGAACCTCTCTTCTTCTTTATCAATGATAAAATTCTGAGGGTAGACTCGGTAAGCCTGTTAATTATTTTGCTCGTTTTCTCTAATGAATCGCATCTAATATGTTAAGAGGATACAACGATTATCAAGACGAAGATCAGATTTTTATACATGAAGTATGCAGAAATTAATCTGGAGGTTAAATTTGGAGTACACTTCATTTGAATTGAGCCCAGCTATGAGGCAAATTTAATAAATTCGGTAAATGAATGGTTTCAAATTGAGATTGTCTCACTCTAATCTTTTCAAGACAACTAATGAAGATGTATTGAAGATATGTGTATGTGTTAAGCTAAACAACAAACGAATCTAGTCTAACATCATCTACCTACACCCGTACCTAGTTGACTCTCTGAGTCTTATTTAGATGGTCTTCGGGACTCAGCAAATCTTCAGTTTTCGCTCCATCCAGATCTTCTTCAACCACCGATGGCAGTTCAAGTTTCCCACATCTTTTCGTGTTGAGGCCTTTGAGCAACACTCCAGTGACGAGTCCCATCGAAGCCAACACAATAAGGGAAACTGTGGTCCAGGAATAGCCAGATTGACTCATTGTCATATCTTCTATTTTCCCTAAAACCATTAGCACGAGAGCTCCTATACCGTTTTGGAACGCGATGGCGATACCATAAGCAGTACCAAGCATCCTCTCTTCAACAACGAGTGGGATGCAAGCCCAAATTGTCGATGTGTAGATCGCATAGCCCGTTCCAAACAGGAGCAGTGACAAAATAATAATGATTGTGATGATTGCTTTGTTGCTTGGGATAAACATAAAAGCCAACAATGACACGATGAGCATTAAGGCTGCTAAGTTGATCAGAAGTATTCTTCGTCCAATTCTATCAATAAAGAAGCCAATGACAGGAGAGGCAAACATCGAGACTGTGTATATTATCGAAACCAGATTTCCAGCTTCTATCTCCTTCATATGAAACTGCTCCACGAGGAAATCATTTGCGTTTGAGAGGAATGTCGTGAGGACAGAATAGATTAAAAATGAGTTGAGCAAGATCAGCCAGAAGAAGAGATTGAAATTTTTTACATCGCTGAGTGCTATCTGAGAAGAAGCGTCACCAGAGTCCTGCTGAGACTTGAGTTTCCCTTCGAATTTGTCAGCCTTGTAATCCATCCAGATTACAATAAGCGCGAATCCGAAAGAAACTGCTAAGGCAATCACGCCTATTAAGCAAGGAATCCAAGTCGAATCCGTGAGGGTGGCAATCCTCGGCGTCACTATGGAGTTTGCCATGTTCCCAAGTCTGCACGATATGAAGCTGATACCGAAGGCCAAAGCAAGTTCTTTTTGTTTAAACCATTTGGAGACGATCGCTGACTGTGCGACAGACACGTTCTCTCCGGTTGATGCATATAACAGCCGCCCGAGGAGCATCAACGGGAAACTGGCTTGAGAAACTCCAAAGGTGAACAAGGCGTGACCACCGATGACCACAAAGCTGAAAAGCCCAATTCCGAGTCTGATGCCAAAGTAATCGATGAAGAAGCCTCCGAAAAGTGGTAATAACATGTTTGGTAATTGGTATATAGTATAAAGGAGGTTGAATTGGAAACTTGAGAGGTCGGTAGGTGGGCCCAATAATCTTGTTTGAAGTGCTTGTGGGTTATCAAGGGCATAATAGCATCCGAATACGAAGAATGTTTGGAAAAAGAGAGCTACCCAACGTAGGTTAGTTGAACGAGGAGATCTTTGGTTTTTCAGGTTTGTGTACATCCCGATCCAACTTTTTGGTGTGAAAGTTTCGAAGTTTAAAATAAATTTAAACAATTCGAAGCAAATTTTGCGAAGTTAAGTCAACGCTCGCTTTACTCAACCGAAGCGAATAATCTAATTTTTCACTTTCTTTGTAAACTCAAGCTCTGAATTTGCAGCTATGGCGCCGTTTACTCAACATATCGAAGGTTTTGACAGTATCACTGGCAAGCTTGATCTTTTTATTTGAATGCGAATTTTCTCTTATTTCCCTTCACAGGAAATTAAGCAAGAAACTCTTGATTGGATCACTGAACCATCAAGGGATTCAAAATTAACAGTATACATTGAGAATCACTACCAAGAAATGTGGTCTCTACCCAAAGGTTGCTGAAATTTTATCAGCACTCATAATGGTGCCAAGTCGAATAGTTAACGATATGTTTCAGAGATTTTCAGTGGTTTAGCTCATGAATATGGGACTTTTTCTCCAAAACGCTTCAACGCTGTAGTTTTTCCGTTCTTTTCACGAATCTCAAAGATAATATAATATGTTGGATTTCGTTCTGAAAAATTTATGCTGATAGTCGTTGGACTTGACATAGCTGTGCTTTTTATCAAGAGCACTGATGGTTAACCTATTTCAAGAACTCAGAGCTCGAATCAATTTATGTCAGTGTAAATGCATTTAGATGTTTTTAGGAAATAGGTTGGTCCTGGCTAAGTTTACGCCAAAATGATAAGGAATCGTTCTTTTCGGCAACAGTATATGGATTATTAGCTCCCATTGTGATCAAAATCTTTAAAATTTTCAAATAATAGCATTTGGATTGACTAAGTACATTTAGAAGACCTTACATCTATCTATTGGTTCGAATATCCGTTCTATTTCTACATGTAGACATCTGATAATCCTCATGTATCAACAAAAAGCTTTTACAGTACATAGTTTATGAATGCACCCATCAGGTGACTCTTTCTCAATAAATAAAAAAATTAATACCTTAACTGTTTCAATTTTGATTAATAAGAATAATCAGCAAGCACCTCTACTTTGAAACACCTTAGCGTATTAAGTTTTTCAAGTTGTGGGTCCCAATACTTCTAAGTTCAGTTCATAGAGTTAGTGCTTTTTCCAAAGCTACATCGATCCCTACCATTCTGAGAAAATACTTAGGTGCTATGTATGACCTTACCCTACAATGGTTTCTTAATAAGTAGCGAGAGGGCTTCCTAATCCATCCGACTCTTCTGAAAACCATGGGATCAAGTGAGAGTCGAGCTACGAATTCTGTTTCGATAAAAAAACATTAAATTGGTTTTCAGAAGCGTTGGAATCATAGCTAATCCTTAACTCCTACCCTCCTTGCTTCAAAACTTAAGATCCTTTGAAATTTTACCAATTTCAGGATTGTGATGTTGATCTACCAACAAAATCATGATGAATAAGCTCTCTTTCCAGAGCTCAAAGCAACTAGCTTTCAAACCCGCCTCTCAATGAGGTCCTATAATCTCTCATGAGCATTCATCACGGTCTTTTAAGCTGACTAAGGACGCCAAACGTTCCTTTCAGTTGCATTTGAATTGCGTCAGATAAACTGATTTTATTGCAGCTCCTTTACCAAGTATTCGAGACCTTCTGTTGATTTAATAAAACAATTTTAGTGTCTCGATCGATTTGATCTGGAATTCTTTAGAAGAAAATTAATTTTTTCTGTATTGATTTGAGAGATGCAGCTTCTGCGATTTAATAAAAGCAATGAAGCTGATAAATTAAAAAACAATTGAGTACGTTTAATGCTGTAATGAATCTCTTGAGATTGCTAATCTCTGAATATTCCTTCCTTTCCACTCTTACTTTGGGTTGGAACTGGGCTGTGGAGCTGAGCCACGGCACAAGGAGTAGTATTTGAAACTCATTCGTGTTTGAATACGTTTTATTACGTCTTGCGAAGAAATAATAAAATTTTTGATTAAAATTTTATTTGACTTTCTAAAATCGAAACGAAAAAATTCTTGCTTGTTTTATTTGGAACCTGATAATCTTGATTCATAACAATTTATGACTACCAGACGAATATTGAAAGCATTATAGCGTCTGGAAAATTTTATTCGAAATACACCTACCGGTTATAAATACACAAAACCTTAAGAAATTGCATTTAATTAAAGAAAAGTTATCAAGTGATTCTGTTCTCCGCTATCCCAATGGAAAGCAATCAACTTATCTCCTTCCTGCCCGATGACTTCATCGCCTACCAAGATAACGACCGCTTCTCAAGCTTTTTCCAGCTTAAACCTCTCCAAGAAACACTGCTGTTCGAGCTCTCAGGGGAACCTGCGAGTATGAGCACTGGCTTAAACTCTCCCACGACGTTCACCAGCACCTCTTTGCTGGATCAATCAAGCTGCTATCCCTCAAACTACTCTAAGGACTCTCTGAAGTTCTCCAGAAGGCTAGCCCGTGAGGTTAACGGACTTCTTCATATTGAAAAAAATCCGCTCTTACGAGGCTTCCTGAAAGCTGGGATGGATATGCTTCAATCTCAGCTCCAAATTTGCCAGGTCTGGTTGCTATCTGAAGAAGGGTTGACTCACTTGATGGGCACTCTCATGAGACAAGTCTGGAAGGACTTTTCCAGTTCCTTGAGCTGCAGTCTCAACAGGAAGATCTCGAAGATAACCAAGGAAACTTGGGGGAAAGTGTTCACTCACGAAGGATTTTGGGCCTCGATATCGAAGCCTGAAAAGGAGTTCGGCCTCGATAAGCTCGTTGTCTATTGGGATCTGGAAGCACAGCAAGCATTTGAAGATTTCTTCAAAAAAACTGTGTTTCTGGTGAATAAAGCATTAGTGCTCACGTTTCTCCATATGAAACTGTCGAAGCAGCAAACCTTCAGAGAAAACATTGAGAAATTCGACAACTACCTCGTGTTGGCGCTGGTCCCGGAGTTTTATGATTATTATAATCATAGAAGAGGTGTTTTTTACACTGAGTGCTGCGGATCTTGCAAAGTTTGCAGATCCAAGACGATTGACAGTGAAAAGGGCTTAACCATGGTCCAGAAAGCCATAGAGGCGTCTCAAATGTTTGAGACAAAGATCATGAACCAAGAAGAGCCTAATTACTTGGCTATCATAAGCTTCCTTGCTTCTCTGGACATCTCATCAGTTGATGAATACCTCATATAAGAGCTTCGATGTTTTCGGAGCTGAATCAGCATCATTCGTCCAATTAACTTTTTTTCACTCTCTCACTGAGGCTCTGATATATCTCTTAAATTTTTATTTGAAACACGATTATTTTTTTTGAAATTTTGGTTTCTATTTGTTAAAGTGAAACTTTCAAATAGAGGAACATTAGCTTGAGAAATTATTTGAATAAGCTATCCCTATATACATTTATATACCTTAAACCTTTCCAAGAATCATATATTGAAAAACTCTTTTTCGATACAATGAAGTTAAGTCGATCATGACTCATAGTGATTGGCGCATACATCTATTAGAAAGTTCATGACGAAGTCCATTTTGAGGTAACCGAAGGAGAAACCCTCAAGCAATGTAATAACATATTCTGAAACTGATATAAACTATAACATTGGAATTTTGTAATCTTGATGGTTGGCCCTACGATGGTGCTTGACGAGTTTGTGGCTAATGCAGGAGTAATATAGAAAACTGAGGCTGGTAAAATTTTGTAAAACGAACGAGGAGAACTTTAATTCCTTTAATTCTTTAGGATCGTATTTATTCTGATCCAATTTATTTGAAATTGGATAAATCCAACCATAATAATCAGAAGCAAATTAAGCATGCGTTTTTAAAGAAACGAACTACTAAGAGATAAAGTCATACAACCTGACTTAAATGTAGTATTTTCAAAATCTCTGAGTCATCTCACATCTTTCATGATCTTTTTCCACCTTCTTTCTTGTCACACGGGTTTATCTCCGCTCCCACGAATTCTTCTTTCTTCAAAAACGGCTGACAAAATTAAATGGCTCATTAAAACGAGTTGATTTTATTTTATTTTTCTCAAGGTTCCAAGGAAGAAGCACTGCCAGAAAACCATTTACATAGTTAAATGTTGCATTTATATTGAGTGAGAGAGAAAGAGAAGACATAGGTTGATCGAAATGTTTAACTGTTTAACCGGCCAATGGCCGCTGAGGATCTTGCTAATGTTCATAATAACACCAACTGTAGCAGCTAACATAGATTATCCATCATTTATCCGTTCTCATAAGAGCATGCTCTTACAAGCAACCCTTACTTTCCCAACAAAATTAAAGCTTTTCGGATTCTAATTTGGCATTCATGTTTCACTTTGAACATCTCACGCTAACCCACGTTAGGAGTTCCGTATGATTGTGATTTCTCTCGAGCAAATGCTGAGCCCATTCATATACAAAAAGCGCAACACTCAAAAAGCAGCAAATTGGTTTCGATATCTTGAATATATATGGAACAGTAAGGATATAACTTTGCAAAAAAGCAAACGGATTTTTTCAAAGCGGCTTTCTAGTTATAAGTGGTGATGAAAGTACATATTCAAAGCAGAATTCTCAATAAAATTCAAATAATTCGCATCTAGAGCGACCATTAAGATGCTTGACACCTTTTACACGATAATGTAGAGGCTGGCTTTAGTTTCTACATGGAGTCATTACGTCTTGGTTCTCAGGTGAGGTGCGGCGATATTAGCCGACAAGTTTACTTCAACTCGAGAGACTTACAGTACAGAGTTGCTCTCTGGATCAATAAATTTATTACTAAACAGCTGCAATAAATTTATAACTAAATTGCCTCAATTTTAATTAAGCCCGAGTCAAAGAGCGGCTCCCATTGCGAAAGTCGTAGGGTCTTAGATGCTCGAACTCCGTTAATGGGAACCTCACAACGTTAACGCAGGATCGCTCTCACTCCACCGGTAGCTTCGAACTATAGAGCTTTTGAGATTTTTTTTTCATAGGAGCAGCTTTGCGGTAGTATAGAAAATTAATTCCATTGATTTCTCAAAGCAAAGTCATTTTTATCCATCCAGTCGCTAACTTCGTAAAATACGTGCTCAAATGATAATCGAGCGCCGAATTCGATCAATCATGCTCATTTTGAAGCTGTCTCTGGATTATTGGTTTTCTTTCGAACTTGACTCCCCTTCATTTCAAACTGCAAGATACTTCTCTGACCAGTCAAGGGGAAGAAAATAAGACGTGATCCTGAGCAACCAAGTGATTTTTTCCTTTGACAAAGCGTTCTTTTCGCCATTGGAAAAAATACAAAATTTTCAGCCTTCAGCAAAATATTATGATTTTTCATACCTCATCTCCATCCAGAACGGATACTTGAGCTGGTAAGTCAGATTTGGAGTCTTCCGCTGCCTTCTGAGTCGATTTTCTCCGAATCGGTTTCGAGAACCCAATTTTACTCGAACCTTCCATGATAGACATTCGAGGTTTTCTGTTCAATTAATAGATTTTTAGAGTCTTTAATCTTTATTGATCTGGAATTTTTCGCATAGAAAATTAATAGAATTGTTTGCAAAATACGATTTTCTATGATTTTACGAAAGCAATGAAGGAAATAAATTAAAAGAAATTTTTTCGAAGGTGTTTTATTACGGCATTCAATATACTGTCATTATCAAGTGATGAATTCCTAAATAGAAAGCTTCCTCTGGTGCTTTTTGAATTGACTTGAATGCAGAAAACTTTCATTTTGGCAGTAATAGTGTGAGAAATGATTCAAGATTATCTGTAATTTTATTGATTTTCACGCGGAAAAAATAAATTTTCTTGATTAATTTTTTTAAAAAAGCATACAGAGATTGAAACGAAATATTTCTTGTTTTTTTTATTTGAACCTGATAACCTTGAATTATAACAAATTCTTGCTGCCAATTAAATATCCGGAGCTATATAACTTTGGAAAAGTGTTCTATGAAATGAAGCTATAGGCTATAAATACACCAAACCTGAAAAAAATTACAATTCGGAAATAAAAATCTATAAAACTCGATTCCATTCTTCCTCAAAAAAATGGAAAGTAGACTACTTCCACTTCTACCTGAAGACTTTATCGCCTACCAAGAAAGCGACCGCTTCTCAAGCTTTTTCCAGCTCAAGCCCCTGCAAGAAACGACGCTTTTCGAGCTCGCAAGCAAACCTGCAAGTTTGAACACCGGCTTGGACTCTCCTTCGACGATCGCCAGCACTTCCTTGCTGGAGCAACCGACCTGTTACCCCACGAACTACTCTAAGGACTCCCTGAAGTTCTCCAGAAGACTCGCTAGAGAGGTCAACGTGCTCTTACACTTTGAGAAGAGTCCGCTCTTGAAAGGCTTCCTGAAAGCAGGGCTGGATGTGCTTCGATCTGAGCTCCATATTTGCCGAGTTTGGGTGCTTTCGGAAGAAGGGCTAACCCACTTTATGGTCTCGCTCATGAGACAAGTCTGGAAAGACTTTGCGAGCTCACTGAGCTGCAGTCTCAACAGGAAGATCTCGAAGATAACCAAAGAAACTTGGGGTAAAGTGTTCACACACGAAGGATTTTGGGCCTCGATATCGAAGTCTGGAAAGGAGTTCAGTCTCGAGAAATTTGTTGTGTATGGAGAGCCTGAAGCTCAGCAGGCATTTGAAGTTTTCTTCAAGCGAACAGTATTTCTTGTGAATAGAGCGTGTGTGCTTACGTTTCTCCAT
>ENA-UOTX01000627-UOTX01000627.1-compost-metagenome-genome-assembly--contig:-NODE-627-length-34934-cov-19.846659_pt1 | contig 34934 bp, 19 predicted proteins | sample MGYA00238143_ERZ746982 | MGnify/ENA primary metagenome ERZ746982 (study PRJEB28758, sample SAMN06268862) | compost metagenome | isolation source: single cell | place: USA: California, Emeryville, Joint... | reverse complement strand
AAGGAATCAAAATTCAAGGAGTCAGAAAGTGCTCCTGTTTACTCACCCACGAACTTTGGTAGGAATCACAAAATATGTGATAACTGGTTGAAACGATGCTTTCTGTCGTAGATAACGAGAGCTAATCTCGAGATCCTAACTGTTGCATTGTGATATCGAATAGTATAATATTTATAGGAGATATGTTTCGCACGACAGCCTCATTACTCTGCCGAAAAAACCACGAAAATGAAAACAATTCTCAGAGTTTCATAGAGTAAAATTCACTCTATTTTCTCTAGAATTGTAGGGCTATAAACCTCTTCCTCTCCCAAAAATTGATCCAACAAGTTTCGACCAAGGGTTATTCCTTCTCTTAGTTAATTTGAATGCAGCAGAAATGAAAAAGGGAATCAACCAAAAGAAACATTTGCATCCCCCCCCCCCCAAAAATGTATGAGCCCTGATGAGTGATGGAATGATAATTCATTTTCTTATCAAAGGATATCTAACATTCTAGTTGATGAAAAGTTCAGACTTCTGAACCTATTCTTTGCAACATGATGCTGCCACTAGTAAGCAGTCTTAATATGTGTTGCAATTTGTTAATCATAAAAGTCTTCAAATCATTCTATCCTGCTAACTAATGAATTAGACGTTGTTGTTGAATCTTCTTAATCTGTTCGTCTTAGCATGCTCGCAAGCAAATCCATTGTCGTGGAGTCACTGAGCATCTCTTCTCTCAAATTATGCTAGAAAAGTGGGCTGTTTCCCTTGATGTATTAAACTGTAACATATCATTGATACGTGAAACGAGAGAAACCTTATGATCATAATCCCAACCATGAAGTCAGGATCCGAAAAATGAATTCATTATGTTAAAATCAAAATAAAATGTGACATAACGCAATACTCCGTAGTCTGAATCAAAAAATTAGTTTCTATTTTTATTGCTTAAGTAAACAATAAATTGCCTTACACGGGTTGATTATACTTAATTAAAAAGTTTGGATAATACTCTCATCCATGCTTCAAATCGAAGACTCTCTTGACAAGTTTTTAAAACCACACTCAAAAGACACACTAGCCAGAAACCTATCAGCACTATCTACTACTAATTCCAATTCCTCACTTCAGTTAAACACTAAGGTCTCACATTTACTTGATTCGAGCTCAAAATCGAAGAAGAACGTCTTCTTTTGCGAGGAACTCAACGAATTTTTCCCTAATGACAACCCGAAAACTGTGAGGGCTAAAGAGAAAGTTATAAAGAGCATCTTAAAGTCGTTACAACAGCGAAAATACACTTCAGAGCAAAGAATCAATCGGTCGAAACTCAAGAACCTCTTTGAAATAGAAACTGATGATGAGGATGACGGTAGTGAAGATGAAGATGATGCTTCTTCCAAACTTCGCGCGAATCAAAGAACCATTCATCTTGTTGAATTTGCTGATGATGATAGGGACTATGAAGTAAAGAAGAAACCGCTAAAACTTTCTGTCATTGCTATCGAGAAAGTCATTCCCAGACAGAAAGGCCATCATCGACAACCCAACGACGCTTTGCAAGAGCTGAAAGATTCCCTCGAAGCTCAAGCCTCAGATTCTATGAAAAATGGGGATAATAGTAATTCAGTGGAGGAATCAGAAAAAAAAATCGAGAAAAGCTTGCAATCTGAGAAAATTCCGATGGCAGAAAACAGCGAAACCTTTCCCACACCCTCAAAAACAAGGACCGAGAGACCTACACCTGTCAAAGCTAGCGTGCCGACTGAAACATTCGAAACAAAATTTTTACCGAAAACGCTCGTTTCTACACAACCTCGTTTCCAATTTTCCCCTGCCAGGACGTTCCAGCCTGAATTGAATCCAAAGATGCCAGAAGTCAGCAAGTTCGAAGGATCTAAAGAATTGAGTCCGGAAAATTCAAAATTACATAGCACAGAAACAAGCATTTTTAAGGGGATGCAACTCACAAGAACTGAAGGAGATGAAGAGGACCATGGTGTTCTGGAGAGGCTTCGGAGTAGAAGAGAAAAAGGAGGAAGCAATGTGCTGAGGAATAGTAGTCGATTGATTATCCAAAATACATACAGCAACGGGTCTGAAAGACAATTGGAGTTGAAAAAAACTGAATCATGCTCTAAGCTGTTCAGTTTTCGATAAAGAATATATCTTATTACAAAATATAGAATTTTTTTTGGTTGTCATTTTATATCTGCTTTTTCGAAGCAAATCATAAACAAAATATAATTTTGAGTTCATTTTTCGAAATCACATGTTTCAATATAGTAAACTGTCTCAATTCTCTTTTTCGATCTAGATTTAGAGGCAATATGAAGGAACCACCAATTCCTCTCCTGCTTCAAGTTCGATTTAATATATTAGCGCATTGTACTGACATATATCATCATGGCACTCTAAAAAGAGGAATAACCGCGATATCAACTTGCCGTTCTCATTCAACACGCGAATTAGACTTGCGCGATGAAGGGATTATTACATGATCATTACATCTAGCTCAATCTCCCAGTTTTCTCAACTCTTTATTGCAATTAGCATCTGCTTAGTTCGTTAGCAAAATACCGTTGTTCTGAGTATTTCTGATACTTGTGCAGAAGAAAAATTTCCATGCAGTGGCAGCAGAAACTTTCTGGTTGCTGCTTAAGATATAGGATTCACAAAATTAAAAGTATTTTGAAAATCTTACTGACAAAATAAAAAGGAATTCAAGGAAGTGTTTGGATAAGGAGAATTTTTAGACCTTAATCAATATCAGCTGTTAAACCTATTCAGTACGTTAGATACTTCTTTAAGAAACAATTTTGATAATTTACTGCTGATTTTCAAGAACTGCAGTTAAATTTTCTACTAATTATTCATCTGCGCTGGAAATAAAACTAAAAAAATTGTTTTTAACTCAAATTAATCAGTGTGTACTCGAACAAGTTTTTCCAATAGTTCTCATTGCCTCTTCAAACCTTCTGCTCTAAAAACCTCACTCAACCTTGTCGTGTCAAATTTCTTGGTTTTACTGCCCTGCAAACGATTTAATTCTGTCGCATGAAATTATATATATATGATTTTCAAAAAGCAAAAAGCGGTATCGATAGAGTCTCAAACTTCTAATGAGCATGCTGTGAAGTATCACTTTTTCACATTTTCAATTCTGTGATGGGTTCATTCAATTCGAGTGCAGGACAAAATCTGCAGTATCTGAAATTTCATCATTAAAAAAAAGAGGATTTTCAGTGCGAGTGAGAATTAGAACATTTTATTAAAATTACCAATTGAAAATCACTTCTATCAAAATATAATTTGTTCTAAACATCATTACTTCAGGACAAGCTGTTACACAACATGCGCTCTCATAGTATTGAATCTTTTGAAGAACCTTCACCACACCTCCAAGCAGCAGAACCTCACAAATTGCGTAATTTACTTTGGAAGTATAATAGAATATCATCATTGTAATCTTAGTAAAGAAGGAAAGCTCCTCTTTGAAAATATTTCAAGGGGATCATCAAATCAGGTCAGACAATTTGTTGATTCTTCAAGCCCCAAAGACTTTCACAAAATACTCCATATTTAATGAAATTAAAGAAAGATTCTACGATTTGCATCGCAAGATCAAAGCGGGACCTTCTATTTCCGAAACTTTCCGGAAGGACCTACAGAAAGAAATCGCTTCAAAAAGTTTCACGATTTTCAACGCCGAGGAAATTCTTTTCCATTTCGAAAGAATCATCAGGAAAACCATGTCGGCGTTGTCAAGCTCTAACACCAAGAAATGGAACCAACATGAAACTCAATTTCTAATCTCTTTAGTTGCTTATTATACCCACCTATACGAGATTGACAGACGCAACATCGTAAATCTGACTTTATTTCCAGTGATTAACAAGTTTTTTTTTATTTTTAGAGCGAAGAACAGTGGGAAATTTTAGCTTCTGCCTTCCCAAAACAGGTCTCAAAGGATGAACTTAAACTGAAATGGCTCTCTCTGTTGAAAACAACCGTAGCCATGCATCCTTGGAAGCTTGAAGAAGACGAGTTATTGGCTGCTATCGTTACAAAATATGATGGCAGTCGGCTTGATTGGAAAAAAATCACGTATGAGTATAACCACCAAGTGAAGACTAGTATATTTCGCCCGTCAAAGCAGTGTCGCGAGAGGTGGGATAACCATTTAAATCAGAATATGAATAAGGGAGGCTGGACTGGAGAGGAGGACATCCAATTAGCGAATTGTGTTGTCAAATATGGTAAAAAATGGGCAGAGATTTCCAAAATATTTGGTGATCGCACGGAGAACGCTGTTCGAAACCGTTGGACTAGTTTGGAAAAAAGGTTTAGGTTCTTGAAGACATCATTGCGCAGCGAAAGTGAAGAAGAAAAGGCTTCTGATGTTACATTTGAGCTCATGATTCTCAATGAACTAAAAAAATCTCAGAATTTAGATGCTATGGCCTCCATGGCGATAGTAGCTGGTCAAAAAAGAGGAGAATCTATGAGACGAGACTTGGCACTAATGTATCAAAAAAGAACAGGAGGAAAAAGTTTTGACTCGAATATCTTAACTGGAAATCTTTCCATTAAAGAGAGTCAAAAACCTCTGAGAAATATCGAAAGTTCGTTTAATCTAAATGGCTATAAGTCGGCGAACCTTTTGCCACTTCCGATAACTGATATGGAACCTGAGTCATATGATGACTTGATAATGGGATCATCCTTTGGAGAGGAAGTCGGTCTTTCTCCCTCTGGGACTCCGGCTGATGAGGAAGTATCCTTCTACGATTTTAATGACTTCAATCAATGGGAAATGGCTGGTCAACAAGTCTTCACAAAATCTATGAAGGATACTACGAAAACAATCAATCCTTTGCCAAATAGCGATTTACCAGACTTAGCGGCGATCACACAACATACTCAACTTGGCGGCAGTGGCATTACAAACGCTAACAACAGAAATCAACTTGAAAACTCTACTCGTATTAGAGTAACTCCCAACACATCTTCTGCATGGTTTCAGAATGTTAATCGTCCCAGTCAGCTGACAAATCACGAGCAACTTCATGAACAATCAAATTCGATTCCTCTCGAAAGCTTCAAGTTTTATATTTCAACCAGCGTCTGCTCCTTCAATGAACGAAGAAACAGACTCTTAGAGCAGGCTAACGAGAACCCTTTTGCATTAATTGATTTCAAAACACATAAGATACAATTGCTGGATAAAGAGACTTATTCTCGCCTCCAATCGTCATTAGGAATCTCATCTGCAAATTCTCAGACTAACTCCCGCGAGATCAGCCAGAATATAATGTCTGGCCTCTCGTACGGACCGAACGCAGATTTCAAGAATAATAGAGATCCATTTCTCGAACCGTCAATTGGTTCAGCAACTGCTAATTATCCGGAAAGTCGGAATTATCAACATTTCACTGGGACGCAACCTCAAATTCCTACTCATTTCCAAGGAAATTCATCGCAATATCAAATGAATACTTTGCCTAGTCAATTACATTCTCAAAGGATTTTTCACGGATATTATTATTACTCAGGCTCTGCCTAAAACTTTGCAAGAAAGAGTTGTAAATAAGTATTGTATTTCAGTAAAATTATTTGTTTATATTTTCTGAGACCTTCAAATAGCAAAAAACTACTATCCTCTTAACACTTTCTACAATTTAGAAGCCCAAAGAACCGAGCTTATGGCTGAAACTAATCAATCTTTGGGAGTTTTTTTAGTTTTCAATAGAAGGAAAATTTAGAAAATGGATCCTGAATATAAAATAAGACCAAATTTTATACTTTCTCGAGGAAGTATTTCGTTGAAAGTTTTGAATACGAGCAATGCTTAGAAACCCTCCAATTTTAGAGTCTGCAAAATTTGACAGTGTTTACAATATATGGTTTAAGTAACTTGTTCAAAATTCAATAATGGATTGTACTTTTAAGCTTCACCTTATCTCTAAGGAAAGACCTTACAATTCTCAGCCTTCACAAATTAGTACAATATATATCTCGTTATTTAGTTCAAGCCTCTATGGTCTCAGTACAGGCTAAACCTTCAGATAATAACCTACACTAGTGTTCTGTTGGCAAAGCATTTCATAGGAGAAGAGCGCTATCGATGTGAAGAGCATTCATTTATATTTCTATCAGATAAGTATTTACAATTCAAGTGTAATAATTTGAGAGAAAAATGACTTTTCTCCCAATAAATAATCAAACACATCTCGGATAAGCTGTATATTTTACTTTAAACTCGGATTTTATCCCAGACTTCTCTGTTGTTTGCTCAAATCATCTTATAAATATTGAGTCTCTTACAAATCTCTTCATTTTCTTCAAGAGTCCGCCTCAAAAAATAGAAAGAATTCGTAAATCTGTACTCCGTTAAGTAGAGATCGTTTAGTGCGATATAAGCTTGAGTATAAGCTTCAGCGATATCTTCTATTTTAAATTCGTAGGTCGGATTACTGTACAAAGCTGCCAGCTGGTTCTTTATCTTCATTGAAAACAGATCTTTATCAGAGTTAATAATGCAATCGTGAACCAAACGTCGAATAGCATCAGCCCTCAATTTCTCGTGCTTTTCTATCAGAGTCACACGCATGACAAAATACAACAAAGATAGCGCTAAAAGCGAATATTAAGTCTTGAAGGCGAGAAAAAAGATGTTACGGAAGAGAGGGAGCTTGTTATTTTTTGCGCTTGACATCGACGATCCGACCAGTCTGGCTTCTGTGTTCTCCTTATATTCCGTGAATTTGTAGAACGGAACAAAGCACTTTTCATCCTTGAGCACGAAGTTTAGCTCTCCCTCCAAAACCAACAGCGGCGAAAGGTTCAAGTGGTCAGGTAGAGCCAACATAATCGGTTTAATCACCGTGACGAAGAAGATAATGAGAAATTTCAAGTTGATTAGAACGTGGAATAGCGGGAGCGGCCCCATGCACCTCAAACTGTCACTGAAACTGCTAAAAGCCACGATTTCCAAAGCGTTCGAAAAAATCAAATTCACGATGAATATGGTCACTAATTCCCGAGAAAAATTGTATTCTTGAGGGATTTTCCTATGGATACAAGTATATATATTCGTGAGAGCCTAATAAGTGAATTACCTCAATAAGAAAGCGAATAGGATCAGGCCACAGCTTTCGATATTGAAAACGATTGGTGCTATTATGCTTTGAGTGCCGCTTTTCTCATTTAAATAGTAGATCCACAGGTTAGAAATATCCTTTCCTGGCTGCATGTTCACAGCCCATGAAATCATTGCCGCGATGATGATTAGCGTCAACTGTTAAGAAACAAAATGAGAATATGGGCTACTGAGCGGTTTGATTACTAGTATCCAGACTCTTTCGCCTCGGTTGGTAAACATCAGCAGTTTATTGTCTAGTTTCATTCGGAATACAACATAAATCCGTATCTGCCTGCGGAAAGAGAGTCAACAAGAGGGGCAGGGATTTGAATACCTGAAGAAGTAAGGAATAAACGCAAAAATTTGAAAGGCTGCGATAATGTTTGCAAAGGTTCTATTGCTGAGATTGCTTTGAACGTCACATTTGCTAAGGTAGCAATAAATCGTCGCCACGGGATATGCTAGCATATTGAGCAGGCCACTTGTGACGAAAAAGAGCGTAAGAAATGGAGAGCGCTCTCGGATAGGGAAATAGCTTCTTCTTAGAATCCATTTGAAAGTGAATATCGAGAAAAGTAATGCCACACAGGCTGTATAAGCGGTATGGATGAGAACTATTTGAGTTTAGGATGAAATAGAGCAAAGAGTAATACCTTGTGTAGGGTCATTGCTGCAGACATTTATGCCAGAGAGTTGACCTTGTGTGAATGAGAAGTTTGGAGGGTGCATGATCCCGAGCCAATAAAGTGTTAATTTTCTCAAATATTAATCCCACAATTTAAATCTCAGAGTGAAGAATAACCTTGGCTGTCTGCCAACTAACAACACGATGAGAAACGATCCTAATATTCATAATTACATATTTTCTAAGCAACCAGCAGAAATTTTTTTTTCCTTCTTCTGAAAAACGACGGAGTGTGTAACAGCACGCAAGAGATAGTTGAAGTGAATGGGAAAAAAGTTTTTCAAAACCGATATTATTCCAAGAGTTTAATCAAAGCGAGTTAATTACGAAAAAATAGTTAAAATAATAAGGCTCAAGTCGGAGTTTTGTACTTTATGACTTTTTCTTTAGAATTTTAAAATTTTGCTGTTTCATCACAACGGCATTTTCAATCATCATTATTTTTTGTTTTTTGTTTTTTGAAGGAAGACAATAGTGAGCTGAATAAGTTATTCCTCTTTTAAAGCGACAAAGAATTGAGCAATCAATAGGATAGATAAATATCGATAGACAAGTAATTTTAGAAATCGCTCTTTATGTTCGGAAAGGGAACAAAACTCTTACGAGAAAAAATTGCTATATCGATATACGAGCATTCGATGTAGAGCTTGATTCTCTAAGAATTGAATATGAGCAGCTCTTCCGATCATCGTATCGAGATTTCTATGCAAAAACATTAAGAACTCACCATTTTTCAAAATATTTACTTCTTTGGAATTTTGTAATTCACATCGATTCTGTAAAGGTTCGGCGCAGTGATTCGGGAAAGGATATTATTCGCCATTGCCACGTATATTTGGCCCTTACTAAATTAAAATAAGAGGATTACAATTCAGTTTCATTTTTCTATTTCTTACGTAGTGTCCTCAAGAGCTTTCTTGCTGATTTGAATACGTGCCGACTCAAACGGCGCATAGTGGTCTTGATATGAGCTCAATAGAGCTACAATTTTGAACCATTCCATTCCCTATTGCGTGTGAGCAATGATTTTATCTCATAAGTTACTTTGGCTTTTGATAGTTTGTAAATAACAGTCTCTTCGAGCTTCTTTGAATCAGCCATGGTAAGTTGAGTCAAGCAGGTGTTCTTCTTCCATTTCTTCAACACCCAGAGTCCCGCATTGACAATGCTACTCGAATTATACATGTATCCCAGATGCGGTGATGAAAGTGTCATGAACAAGTGCATTTTGTCCTTATACTCCTCAAGATGAGGAAGAGCCGCTCTTATTATCAATCCTCCCAAGGAATGCCCGATAAAGCTCAGACGAGCGAGGCTTGATCCGGGGCACCACTCTTTTATATGGTTTCTCACTTCGTCAGCGAGTCTGATACCCATGTCTGGAATCTCTCCATCAGTCAAGTCCTCGTTGCTGGCTGCGCACAAAAACATTGTTTCTTTATATATCAAGCTGATATTGTTCTTAATTAGCCTCATATCATATGAATTCCCTTGAAAACCGTGAGAGAGCACTATCAAATGGATTCCCCTGATATAACCCATAGTAAAGCTCCGTTTTTTTGTTAGGAAAGTTACTTGTATTCGGTTTTTTTATAATTGTCCTCTAAAGCTTGCAGAACTTGCTCCATGTTCGCCTTTAGCGATTAGATTAGTTCTCAAGTTTAATAGAAGAGAGATCAAACCTCAGTTTGGCTGTTAGATTTAATGCACACCTCTTCAAACATGATAGGGTGGATTTCTGGAGGCGGGAACATCTTCATATCGAGAACCTGATAATCATTAAAACGTGTGAGTTTCAGATGTGCTCAGATTTTAGGGAGATCTCTTACGTTATCTGTGATATCTAGCTTAAGGTCTGGATGGTAGAGGTTTTTCCTTCTGTTCGCAGCGATAAGTTTATGACTCTCTCCGACTTTGGCTTCGTAGGTTGAAGCCAGATCAGTTATTTTGTAAACATGCTGGAACATGCTCTCTCCCCATTTCTCTCTCACTCTCTGGTGATAGTCGAGCTGCATAAGAGTACACATTTCCTTTGGAACCAGTAGAACCATTTCGAGGTATAGATGCCAGAGCTGGAAAGATTTTGCTGCGAGCTGGTTGACTTCCTAAATATTGCATGTGTTATTCAAATAGTATCAGGCGAGGATAATTAGCTCATTACCAAAAGAATTTTTGTTGAGATCGAGTCAGTATCTTTCACATCGTGAATTTCACTGAAGCGCTCTAGATATTAAAATCAAACCCTCTGATAATAATTAAAAGGATACTCTTTTTTTCTTTTTCCTTCTCCTTTTCACTTATCTTTCTTTCCTCATTTTCACCGTCTGCTGCCATTGAATGCCTTTCTTCCTGTCTATCTTCGAATTCTTTAAGATAAGCTTGTCCTTCAGGTGAGTTTTTCTATGAATTGCATATTTTATCTTATGAGCAAACATTCGAAGTGCTACCATAATCTGTCTGAATTTCGACTCGTTTCGATCATTCATGCAAGAGTCCAGCAGAGAATAGAAATGATCAAGCATTTTATCATATGCTCGGTTCAATGCTTTAATGTAGTAAAAATAAAACGAATCCACTTCGTCTACTTTATCTGAGAATTTAAATAAACAAGCGTTTAGTATGGGAGGATTCATGGGTTATTTTACAATTATTGGTGACAATTTCGAGAAACTCTTTGAAATTCTTTGCTCTTTTTTCCTTTGGAACTGGCTTTGCGTCAACCTGCTTTGTTTCTTCCTGTATCTTAGGTAGTTCGATCGGAGCCGTTCTAAATCTAAAGTCTACACAACAACAATCATAAAATTTCCTTAAATACGCTCAACTTACCCATCAGCAGTGAGTGTACCATGGAAAATGCTACACAATAATAGTGATTGTCGAAAATTATAGGCACATATTCATGAACTCCTGTATGAGCGTTAGTAATCTTGGATTTGAACGTTGACACGCAGCGGAAGCTAGCTCCAACCTCACCGCCCTTTTCCGACTAAATGATTTTCATATATTTTTAGATGATAATAACCCTTTCGCGATGAAACCTGTGATTTTAAACTATTGATTGGATCAGCATACATCAGCTCACCCTCCAAATAAAACACCTGATTTTGATAATCAGGGTAAGCATCGAACTCCGTTCGGAAGTGGCAGATATCATTTAACTCGATCTCTTCCTCGCAGAATCTGATGACAAAGGTCCTGGTGCAGAAAGCGTTTAACTCGTCCAGTATATGTGAAGGAATCAAGTTTTTCTGCTTCTTTTTGGTAGTACTGTATTGCTTTTCGCCTTCTCTGACGTTGTAGGGATGAGCTGGTATTTTCTACAGGATTTGAGGTGATGTTAAGAGAGGAGGGATGATTTACCACTCCATTTTCTTCATGGTAGATGGTCAGTCGAATGTGGTAAAGACCTTGATGATAAAGATCCACGTTCCTGAAGCCCTCCAAGTGAACAACGAACTCGCAAGCTGCTTTCAAAGACATCTGATTTTTCTGATAATATGGTCCTTTTTTCAATTTTTAAACACTGAAAATTTAAAATCGCGAATTTATCCAAGTAGAAGTTTAAGTTTGTCTCGTAAACGATTACTATCTTGAAAGGGTATTTTTCGGAAAGATACGAGAAGATGACTTTGATCCTATAGGAGAATTATAGAAACAAGTAAGTCAACGTTGTTATTTTAGATTTTGCAACTGGAAGCGAGTATTGTGGCGATATTGATTGATTTGGATTGAGAAAATTTTCAAACCGTTTATCGAGTTACTTTCTTTGAGCTTTTTCGAAAAAAGTTTTTCCAGATAAACTTCCTAGTTTGTGTTTCAGATGCATAATTCGACGCCTTTTCCAAAACGAAAAATGAGTAAATCAAGTCGACCAAGCCTATTTGGTAAATAATATATAATATCTTAAAGGCAAAGACGTGAATTGAAAATCCAATTAAGTCTCCATTTTATGAGTGTTGTTGCTGTTACTACAATCACAAATGAACAAAGAAAGCAAGTCCTTCGACCCGAATTCATAATTTGATTAAATAAGAAAAAGATTTATCCAATCAGCTAAGTAAGCCGTGATAATAAATAACTATATGTCGAGTCAGAACATTTGCATTTAACTTTGAAAACGCCAACAAATTGTTTTCCTGGCTCCTTGGATGTCATTCTTACTCAATCGATATTTCATTTTATCGATTCTTTTCTGAAAACATTTGTACATTTGTAACGCTTTTCAGAACCCGATGTGGCTTTCCCTTGATAAATAAGCACACGGTTCATGTTTGTGAGCCTTTTGAAATAACTTCGATTTCTCAGATACTCTCTTTGAGTGTAAAAGGCTCAAGAGTTCATTCATTTCGCTATTAAAAATGTAAATTTTTGCCAAAGACTCTCTTTGTGAATTTTATTTCTATGAAATTTTTATAGGAAACCTAAATCAGTTATACACACTACATGTCATAAAAGATCAACTCCTATCCTGTCTTCTACACTTAAATCATCAGTTGTAATAAATCATTAATTTTCTCTTCTCGGTCTCCCCAATCACCTCCCTCAGAGAATGGACGAGGTTTATTTAAGAACCCTTCCTTTGGTCTACTCAACCTAAAATTCCTACAATCAAGTGTTAAACTTAAATTGACATTTCAAGAATTTTACCAGAGAAATTTGCTGACTTTGGAGAAATATTTTCCGCAGGTAGCTATCTCGTGAATAATATCTTCAATACAAATAATTCCGTGCTGTCCCAAATGCTTCTCAACAACTTGATTTGAGTTCAATGGCTCTCTCTTCTTTTCAACGCGAGGATGAGCACGTCTCATAATTAACTCTTGAATTGTTTTTCTTGAAGGAACTCTAAGAAATTATCAGCATTTTTCCTCGAGATAAAAAATCAATTCTTACCCATAAGTGACATAAGGCTCGATCGTCTTGAGCAACGCGAACGTTTTCTTGTTTACTTTCAGGAACACAGCAGAGTAGATCTTGTGCAGTCTGAAAAGCTTCAAAATTCTTTTAATCGCAGGAGCTGTTTGCTGCTTTGTGCTAAAATACCCATTTAAGGGATTTGCCAAGAGGATAATATTTACTCTCTGATACGGATAATCAGTAACACCTTCGCCGATGGGAGTTCAGCAGGTCTTTTCTCTATTTTCTTCGCCTATTTTGACAGAAAAGCCTTAATTGGAAATTTCAGTTTTTTTCTGCTTACTCTTCGTTTGTATTCTTTGAATTGCTTCTGCTTAATCCTGTACCCAGCAACCAATTTCTCTAGGCGAACCATTGATTTCTCAGGTCGGATCTTAGCAGCTCTTTTCTTCTCGAGTTTGCTTTTCGCCATGGCCTCTCTTTGTTTCTCATCGACCCGGCGTTTCTTCATAATGTCTTGTGGCTTGAACTTCTTTTCGAAACTAAACCAAACATTTAGCTCAAAGCAAGAGTCAGATGCTTTACGGTTGTTCTTCCATCTTTGCTGATTGTTTGCTAGTTTCTATATTTGTAAAATCTTTAAATTAGATTCTGTTAATCAATTTACTCCTATTAGCTGAAATAAGTGCACGCTGATAAATTTTGATTGCAGTCTTTAAAAATGCTATGAAAAGACTCAAATTATTGCTCCTTATGGAAATGGAATGCATGATATTTTGAGAATATTGTTAAGGATTCACGAATGGCATGAATGCTAATACTATCTTACATAAGGCTAACGCCTCTTCCTTGGAATGCTCTGAAATTAGCTTGATCGCTCTGTTGAGGGGCTGGTTGCTCTTCGTCACCGTCGCCTAATAAGGGAAAATTAGAAAAGAAATTCAATCAGTGTGTTTTTTACCCACTGCTCCGTAGGCTTGATTGTCAGGCTGATCATTTCCACCTCCCAAAACTGAATATCCAGCTCTTCCAAAGGCAACAGCCTTAAACTCCTTGTAGGCTTTAAAAACTATCCATATCGCAACAGCAAGAAATACAGTTAAAATTATATATATAACGAAAGGGTAGACTCCGTATTCAGAGACAGTGATATCATTTTGCCAGAACGTTCCGAAAGTGAGTAGTAAATCCAGGAGTTGTGACCCTGCAAAGAAGATGTAGATGATTGTTGAGCAGTAGTCCAATTGAGTATATGCTAAATATAACATGAGAGCGCTGAATAGCATGTAAAGAAACATCGTTGAGCTAACCATTATAGATAAAACCATAGCCACTAGTTGAACGATGAGTAAAATTTCAAGCCTCTTGACGTGTTTCCTGCACTCTTCAGTGGGAGGATTCGCTTGGGGTAACGGTATGCACATTTAATGGGGATATGGCTCTTGGTAGGAAAGGAGTTAAATTTTTATGTATTTCACTTGGTAATAGATGTTTATTTTCATATTCGTTATTTTGCATGTGCCAATGAATGAAAAATAGATTTGAACATTCACGAAAGATTTTATATTTGCTTTAAATAGTGTGCAGAAGCGTTTCCAAGAAGGCCACATACGAACAATCAATTCTTGTGGAATTTCAAGGTTTCTCTTTGGGGGCTTATGGCTATGTTCAAATGTCATTGGTAACCGTTATGATTTAACTATTTTAAAAAAACTGGAAAATTACGCATCTATAAAAATTTCGCATGAGCCTCTCAAGCTAGTTTGCTGTTATCACAGCGCTTGGAAAATTATATCATGGATGTCAATAAGATTTCTCGGTAGATTTCAGTGAGCACTTCCATAATTTGGCAGAGCATTCTAATGGTTTCTCTGTAGCCAACTCTACGTGCTAAATTTTTCAAACTTCAAAGTACTGTCGCTAAACTGAAAAGAATAATAAAACAAGTTTTCTTTGAGTTCTACTAGCAGCTAGCACTTCTCAAGTTATTTTACTTTGAAATATAAATCACACTTCAATTTTGTTAGATAACTGCATTAGAAAGCAGATTTGTATTAGGTAAAAAGTGAAAAATTATTTCGAAAAGTACACAATAGCTGTTCGCTGAGAACAGTATATGTACATATCTCTAATTTACAATTATCGAAACCTTTATGACAGGACACAATTTGTAGTTACTCCTTGACAACTGCTGCACAGTGATAATAGTAGGATTCACAGTCAATAACTGTCTTGCCTTTGAACGCTTCTATTTCTCTCGGATAACCCTCTTTGTAGAGATAAATATAGTCTACATCGCAAGCAAAAAAAAAGAATTAGAGATCCAAGTATGTTATTGATTATATATACTGTCACTTTCTGGATGACCCAGCCGACCGTTGCTCCCGCAACCAAAAGAAAATAGTCTCCCATCAACCGACAGCAATAATGAATGTATGCCTCCACATATGATTTTCGCCATCGGGATTTCAGCAACAGCTGTTATCATTTTAGGAAATTTCTCATCAGCAATCAATTTATGTGACCAAGTTTTCGTATGTCCCAGCTTACCTTTAAAGCATTATAAATTATTATTAGATTACCCAATCATGATCGTTGACTACCTTTATATCCACATCCCCATGTGTACGCTTTTCCTTCAGAGATACATCCCGTATGAGCATATTTCTCCCCGTGACTACAAGAAACTTGTTGTACTGGAGTTTTCATTGCTTCAACATGAGTTGGCTCTTGCTCCCGTGTCTTACGTAAATACAGGTTACGAACTAAACTTCAGCATTTTAAATCTACATTTTTCCCATGCCCAAGCTCGTAGCAACCACCATCTCCCCACGTATAGAGAAGGCCTTCACTGTCTATACAAGCCGCGTGCTTTGCCCCAACAGCTACTGATACTATGGCTTTGTCCTGTAATTTTGGTATCTTCAGATTCAAAGAAATGATGTTGGATAAGGAAAAATATAAAGAATAGTCTACCAACCGAGGTACATCGACGTCCATAACTTTCTTCATACCGTTGAGGTAAAGGCTTCCACAAGAATATAACTTTTTCGATTCATCAATAAAAAAACTAACGTGATAGCCAGCAGCAATTTGAGTTATTTTCTCTAGAACCGCACGTTCAAATTCACTTCCTGAAATTTTAATCTCACCTTTAATCGTTGTGATTTCGGTAAAAGTGCTGCGGTTGACAGTGTCTCCTAACCCAAGTCCACCTGCCTTATTATACCCTGTGGCATAGACTCGTCCTTCTGCTGATAAAAGAAGCGTGTGCCAATACCCACAAGCAATATTTGCGACTTTGAATTTGAAAGAGACCACAGTCGCAGGGTTTACGACATCTTTGACGCCTAAGCCCAACCTTCCTAATCTTAGAATTACTTTGCGAACGACGAACTCACTAACCTTTGTTATTAGTGCCCATTACAATAATTTCACCATCTGCTGTCGTAGCTCCTGTAGTGTATCCTCCACATGAAACCTGACAGGCGTTATCTTTTATTTTGATTTTGTAGGGTAATGTTTGATCTTCCTAAGTAATCCAACGATGTCAGATGAAAAGACTCAGTGATGTCATTATGTACTGTGCTTCCTGTGCCTAAAGCACATGATTTGGCACCTCCCCAAGTGTATAGAAACTATAGAATTTGTTGTTTATGAGATTGAAAAATAAGAAATGGTATTTACCTGGTTTTTAATTCCGGTAGTTTCAACAGGTAAGCTCTCCATAAAAAATTTTGCTGATTATTAAATCAACTTTGAAGGCCAGTGGGATTTAAAGTGAAATTATTTCAATCTGTTCAGAATGGGTTCTGATCAATTCACACGTATAAGTCAAAAAGGACAGCGATATGTGGCAGTGGGAAGCATGGAAAATTCAATAAAAGCCCGATTTTAGATCGGCAGCTTTCCAAAAATGGATAATTGCTGAGAATCGCCTATTGAGATGATACTATTTTAAAAAATATTGAAAGGACCTGAATCACTTTGAATGGTTTTTAAACCATCTTAGTTGTAGTATGCCGTGCACTTGAACTTAAAGCATTTTCTTCATTTAAATGAGATTAGGAATCGATATGATGCTGCTTTTGAGTTTGACCATGAAATAATCTGAAGTGTGGTAATATACCACTGTCTCTAACTTTGTATTTTTTGGATCATATTTCAATCTCTTTGGTGAGATCTTTAGAGAGTTGCTGCTCTTCTTTTTCAGGATTGCTTTGCCTTGAATTCACTTAAATTCGTTTAGTGGTCAGCCATTGTTTTGTTGTTTTGTTGTTAAAGAAGTGAATCCGTGACGGGTCTCATTTTTGGCCAACAGTTCTTGAGTGAGATTGGTCAGCAACTCAGATTTTTTCCGATCGAGATGGAGCAAACGGTCATCTGGCAGGAGACTTTGTAGAGATATGCATCATTGTGCTCAATATATCATTCAAGGGAGGAATGCATATTAGTCTTTTCGGATAGAAGTGAATATTTCTCAACTCAAACCCACACTCATAACTTGAGAATCCAAAAATGCACTAGAAAAATATTCTTCAAGTAAGCTACTTTCATAAGACTGAATTTTTTGGAACCTGGCTCAAATTTCCTCTGAAACAGTTTAATATATCAGCTACAGATGTAGCAGCTTACTTTCAATGAAAGAGCTGGTTCTGTTAATTACATTATGACGACTCGTGATCCAATATTTCTTTACAAATAAAATTCAAGACTTTTGATTGCAATGTTCAAAAACTTCATCGTCTTTCTCATCCTTGGCATCTCAGGCGTCGTCGCAGATTTGTTCACTTGCAGTTACAGCATATCACACAATTGCAGGTCTACCAACCCATTTTGCCTTTCAAGCTTGGACGAGGCATTCAATAAATTAAACACAACTACCTGTGATCATTTCGAAGCAGTCCTTGACCCCGATGCAGCTCCATACAATTTAACCTTCAGAAACAAAGTCACCTCCTCCACATTGAAGAATTTAACGATCAAGTCCTCAAAGAGCGACAGTGCCACACGTCCACAAATTATTATCAATGAAGCTCATGTCAAACTGACTGATATTAACCTTTTCATGAGAGACCTCGACTTTAACGTCAGTCTTGCCGTCTTAGACCCTACGATCTTTGACCTGAAAGTCGAGCGGTCCAGCGAACACGACTGTTCGCTTAATAATATCGCGATTACAGGAGCAAACGATTTCACTTTAGGAACGTTTCTTGGAACGATGAATTACAATGTTACTCTTGAAAATATATCAATTGCAAACAACTCCATCGCTTACATTGACAATAACCTCCCTTTGTTTGAATTCTTTCGTGTCTCGACCAATATTACAATGAGTTGGATCCAAAACAACTCGCTTACAATTTCTAACCTGTCAGTCACAAATAATACTTATCAGCCACTCAGCTCAGAGGCGCAAGTGACGCTGCTGAATATGTTAAAAAAAGCGAATATTTCAATCGCTTCCTACTTAGAACGGATTTCGTCACAAAACTCTGCGATCGTGCGAACTGAAAGCATCAGTCGATGCAACCTCTCGTCGATAGCTATCTCGAAAAATCATTTATCAGGCAGCTTATTTATCGTAGACCAACCTATTTCAGGATTGAGTTACAACTTCAAGGCGAATGGAATCTCTTTTGCTTCGAATAGCATGAACTATAGTTCTTTCATCGACCTCAGAGGGTATATCGAGAACGCTCGTATAGACGAGGTCTCACTGAACCAAAATTACTTTGATAATTATAGCAGCGTTGTTTCATTGCCAACTACATTCTATCATTTCACTCTCGACCAGCTAACTGTGAGCAATAACACATTTACGCAATCGTACATCGTGGAGCCTTTAATCGGCGCGACAGTACCTATTTTCAGCTCTTATTATGGGATAGTAATGTCAAACATGGATTTCACGGAAAATCTCTTCAGAGACTACTCAGTTATCTTGGCGGTGACAAACTATGAGTCCGGCGTTCAAATCTACAACTGGAACTTCACAAATAACACTTTTCTTTCTATGAGTTCGCCAGTGTCGGTCTCCCAAGCCTCAGGTCTTGGAGTCCACAACTCCCTCTTTCAGTCAAATTACGTAGAAAGATATTTACTGAAAGCTGTTTTAGTTGATGAATTGGTAGTAACAGAAAATCAATTTTTAAACTCTATAACTGAGGATTTAACTAATCCTGAGACCGCGAAGAGTATGGGCGGAATATTACAAGGAGAAGTTTGTGGGCAGACTATCTTTTCGGATAATAAGGTGCATAATTTCTTCAGCGTGAATTATGAAGCCATCGTGTTCAACGATGAGAAGTGCGAAAACAGAGCTGAATCTAACGAAACCGTGAAGTTCAATTTTGAAAACAATTCTTTCCGGAATTGCACAGTCATCGGATTGAACAGCTACAATTCGTTGATTTCGATGCAGTATAATTTTGCTAGACGACTAATTGAATTTCATAATAATACATTCATAAATAACTCTCTCGAAACCAGCGTCAATTATATCCGAGGCGCCACGAATTTGATCATCTACTCCACAATCAGTCGCGTTACGATAAAAGACTGCACTTTCATGAAAAATAAGGCCAACAGTCAAATCAGCAACATTGGAATTTTCGTGCTCGAACTACTCATTGAAAACTCCGCTTTCGAAGATAACGGAGTGAGTGAATTCACAGGCCTGCTCAGCAATTATGTCAATTTGGGTACTACAGGAGGAGCAATCACGGCTGCAGCTAATTTCATGTACATTTCTGGCTGCAGGTTCAAACGAAATTACGCTCAAGCAGGAGGTGCGATTTATTTAGAAAGATCTAATACTCTCATCCCATTGATCGAAGCGATGGCCTACGAATATCTCAAAGAAGGCTTAATGATCATTATGAACAGCACTTTCAACGACAACTCGGCAGACTATGGAGGTGCCATCAACTTTGCCTCCTCTCAGCTGAACCAAAGCCTCACCATTGCAAATTGTGAGTTCAAATATAACAGAGCTAATTTCTCAGGAGGCGCGTATTTCTCAGGAATTGAATTAATTTCTCAGTATCCATTAAAGATGAAAAATTGCACCTTCCAAAGAAACTCTGCAGCACAAGGTGGAGCGATTTACTATATGTCGGTAGCAAATCTAACTCTCTCAGGATGCACATTGGTGAGCTACTCGCAGTTTAACCTCATGACACTCAAGCATTCCAACTCAACTGTAAGGATAGAAAAAACTCAGTTTTATGGCAATCCACGCTACAATGATACAGAAGCTGAGCTGGTACATATCGACGGCTCTGTCTCGACCAAACTTGACGTCGTTTTTTCAGAATGCAAGTTTTATAACATCCCAAACGCTGGAGACAGAACTCCCTCGATTCTAAATATCAGAGGCTCATCTGCGTGGGTCTGGGCTGAGTATTCAAATTTCACTGACATCTATTTCGGAAAATATGGAATAATTCACATGAGAGAAGGCGCTCAGCTCAGAATAAAAAATTCATCGTTTTCCAGGGTGTTTGGGCTGTTCCGCACAGACGATAATTTTACACAACAATCCCGTCTGGCGATAGATGAGGACTCAGGCGCAATCGCCGTTACAACATCCTCCAAACTCTACGTCAGCGATTCCGATTTTACAGATATTAATGGATCACTCATCCTCGTGATGGATCCCATGAGCGGAGTTAACTTGAAGAGAAGCACCTTCAAGAATATTAGTGGAATTGACGGCTCTGCACTTGATCTGCATGGCGAAAGTCTGCTTACAGATAACAATCAGACTCAAATAATCGAAAACTGCTCTTTTATTGGATGCGTAGCAGAAACTTTCGGAGGAGCTATTGTTAGCCAAGCCATGAACTTTAGGATCTCAGGGACGACTTTCGAGAACTGCAGCTCTCGCACAGGCGGAGCCATTAGGATCGTCGCGGGAACGCAAACTTCTATCGTCAATTCTGTTTTTACAGGTAACAAAGCCGAGTATGGAGGAGCAATCTCGTATATCAGCACCAAGCCACCGGCCATGTCAAAAAACACATTCTCTAAAAACCGTGCGACAGTCTATGGTAACAATACAGCTTCATACGCATCAAAAATTGTGCTTTACTTGAACAATAGAACTTATTACAATATCTCTTTTGATAATCAAACCTCCCAGCAGCCCTTGGATATTCCTGGGAAACGAGGTGTTGTTAGGCGACTGGAGTTTCAGTTAAGGGACAAAGACGACCAAATCGTCGTATATGATAATACAGGATTAGTAACCTTCCAGATTGAAACCAGCACAAATGAAACGCAGCAGCTTCTGCTGGAGAGAGCTGATCAAGGCAGAGTCTTTGTAGAGGCTCAATCACTTAGGCTTTATGGTTTGCCTGGAACTAACTCTACGATTTATGCTACTCATGTGGAATCGGGTACGTCTGTAAAGATAATGGTGCGTCTTCGAGAGTGCGAAAGAGGTGAAATCCGAGACAACAAGGCAAACACGTGCTTTAAATGCGGAGTTGGAACGTACTCACTGAACACGTCAGAAAATAAATGTCAGCCTTGCCCAGCGAATGCTGACTGCTATGGCGGCTATAATATCAGTCTGCATAGAGGGTTTTGGCGAGAATCAGTTAATTCGACAAAGATTATTGCATGTGAGGAACGGAACCACTGTCTTGGTGGATACTTAAGTTTATGCGATAAAAATACGACTGGAGTTCTTTGTGCGTCTTGTAACTCCAATGCGACTCCACCATTAGTAAAAACGATCTCTGGCCGTTGCGAGGAATGCAATCGTCCTGTTTGGATGTATGGTCTGTTCCTCTTGGGTATCTTCTCAGTTATCCTGTTGCTGGGAATTTTGTTGCTGTACCTGACTATAGAGTCCAATTACAGCTTCACAAGAGAGGGCGCTGACCTTCGAGATAGAATAAGCAATAAGAGTAAAAAAAATCTTGGGATCTATCTGAGAATGATTTTCATGCATGGTCAGCTGATTATGCTATTGAAACATTCTTGCCCTGGTCTGAGTGACCTATTAGGGGTTTTTGTCAACCTCTTTGGAGAGCCGATAAGTAATATGCTATTTTTTGCAAAATGTTGGGTAATTCAGATCTCAGACAGAGTCGACCAGGCGTTTTTTGAAAATATCCTCATGATAGCAATTCCGGTCATTTTATTCGTGGTGCTTGCTTGCTACATAAAGTTTTTCAGGAAAAGTTATTTCGCAAAGGCCAAGAACTACGAGTATTTCAGTGCAGTGCTCCTCATTTTCCTGTGGATGCAACCTGAAGTCCTTGCGAGTCAACTTTCGATGGTATTCTGCACCGAAGTCTCAGAAGGAAAGTGGTATTTATCTCATCATATGGAAACTCTGTGCGATGGCGCAGCTTTTACTCTTCGGAGGACGATCACCACGTTCGGAATCATAGCTTGGATGGTTCTATTACCTTTGTACTTCCTGACCGAATTGTATAAATCGCAGGAGCGACTCCGAGAGACTCGTACGAGAATGAGATTAGGATTACTGTACCATGGCTATAAGACGAGTTACTTCTATTGGGGAGCTTTGGCTCATTTTTTCAGGAGTGTAATGATTCTAATTTACAGTCTATGGAGCACTCCTACGCCTTTGCAAGGACTGACTCTTATGGTCATAGCGGTTATTTATTTGATATTGATCGCGCGGATAAGACCGCATATTGAGGAGTATACGAATGAAACCGAAATTGATTTGCTGCTGGTTTTCATTACTGTGATATTCTGCGTGACGAACTACAATGATCAAAATACATCTAAATTTATGAAGAAGGTGTGGTACGTCTCGATTATTGTTGCTAATGTCTACTTCTTCATCAAAGTGCTCGGCGGAATATTTAGTAGTGTGAAACAGATAATGACACCTGTATTCAATGCGATGGCAGTCTGCTGTTTCTGGAGCAAACGATACAGAAAGGTCATGAATCAAAAGAAGCATGAAAAGAAGAAGCTTCCGCGGACGATTTCAACCCATGTTAATGCAAGGACGCAAACTAGCAACAAGGTAGATATCGCATTAAAGAAGACAAGAAATAAAACAGAATGGGTCCTAAATGAGTCAAGTGATGGCCTCGAAGATGTTCCGGTACCAGAAATGGAGACCCAAAATTCACATCGAAATACCATTAGTACGCCGCTACTACCAAATAAGGTTTCTAAAAGGATGGCATGATCAAGTTCATTAAGAGAATTAGAAGAGAAGTGAAATTTTTAGCCTCAATATTAAAAAAATCCTCCATAGATTGATTGTCTTCTTTGTATTATTTGAAGTTGCCCCTGTTTTCATAGTGTTTCGTAATTGTTACAAGGATATCATATCAAAATTCATGAAATTATTGAGATTATCAAAACAAATAATATATACCGATCACATTCAGAATCTCTATAGATGCAAAGAAAAGAAAGAACCCCCATAAATCTCATTATGATGGAAAACACTCACTCGGGAAAGGACATGATAATGGGCGTATTTTCGTTTCCTGCTGTAATAGGCATCGTTAACGTCGTAGAGAGAAGGCAACGAGTGAAAGAAGCTTTAAACAATCCATTACAATGAAGAAACTATCGTTCAACTCCCGCAGAAAGGATATCAAGTCTCAATTTAACTAAATTTTCTAATAATTATGTACTTATACAGACCTTCATGACTTACTTCATCTTTCATTTTTAAGTTAATCTCATTAACTGATGGTAATTTTATAGTTAACAAACTCTTATTAAAAATAACTATGCACCTCGAGGGATAAGGAGATCGATTTCTCTTATCTCCCAATCCTTTATCTATAAAATCATGGCACTTTTTTCTTTCTTGAGAGATGCATAAATACGATCGATAGATTAATCGTCTGTGAATATTATGAAAAGAAATAAAACAAAATCAAAAAAAAAAAGTTAAATCACATTACACTCACACAATTCAAAAGGTTCTTGATTAAAGTAGTGGCTTCGAGTTGAAAAACCCGAACTTTGCTTAAATCAACCAATAAGGCCAATAAAATTATTGCGTTTTGAATTCAAGGCGCTTAGAACGGTAAATAGCAACGAATTACGAAGCTGTGTGAGCTAATTGCAGTCATCTTTGCCTTCAGGAGATACTTCGAGAACCTTTGAAGAAAAACTCGTTATGACGGTAAGCTCAGCGTCTCGGTCGAGCTCATAGAAGAGCAGCTCAGTATCTGAGAGTTCATTTGGGATCTTCCTCAGAAGATTAACTTGTTTTATTACTGAATCCGCTTTCAAAAAGGATTTCAAGCTATCAGTCATCGAAAACCAAAACTCATAGTCTTCTTTGAATTGAGGGTACTTCATCTCGATTAACGCCAATACTCGATGAGCTATATCATGCCTCAGCTCGAAGGCTTCGCTGGACTTCTCAGCAGTATTTATAAAAACGCCTTCTCTAAAAAGTTCAGACACGAGCTCTTCATCCTTCGTCAATTCTATTCCCTTATATTTTAGTTCCCCTTGCTTATAGACGTCTAAAATCGCATCCTCAATAAAACTGAACAGGGGAAGCTTTAAAGTCTTCTGAGTATTCGATTTTTCCTAAAGAAAAATGTTTGAGATAAGTCCGTCTTCAGTGATGTTATAAGTTTACGGTGCAGATTTCAGAAAAGTCTACAGAAGCGATAAAATCTCGAGTGTATTGGCTCATAAACGCCAGCCCATCGCTAATCTGCATTTTTATACTCGCAAACTGCGTGCTCTTCGGGAATATCTCCTTTATCAAGGGGCCGTTCTTTTCGAAGAGATGCCGAAAGATTCGAGGGTACTTCTGTAACAGTTCTTTGATCTTTGAATAAGACGCACTAGTCAAACTGTAAGCGCTCAACTTATTCCGAGGTAGTTTACTGAAGCTCTTTTAGGAACGTGGCTTCCAGCTCTTGATAGGGCAAGCTGAACTTGACCTGTTGATATGGGAAAAATTAATATGCTGCATTAAAATTGCGCTTTTTGTTACGTCTGTGCGTTCCAGTGAGTGAATTGTGATCTCATTGAGACTGATATCCAAAATCATTTGTACATAACTATTTGTTGAACAATAAGTTAGTGTTTTCGCTTCGAGAGACAAAATCTACTCTTTCAGAAGCCTTATGTGAAGGTCTTTTCTGTCTTTGAAGAATTCCCGACTATCTTGGCATATACTGTTTCCAAAAAAATTATCACCATTGATTCCTGTGTATCTATATTGTGAAATGCATATGAGGGAACGCTTCGCGAAAGGGATTTACTTGCTGTGTTGCATGTCGAGGTAGGCATGCTTTGGCAGATTAAAATTGGAGCTTTTGAGCTCTTGCTCAGAAAGCGATTCGCACACGGCAAGCGTTGAGTCGAGACAAACGTTTTTAGAAATCAGAGCGAACGCTTCGTCTAGATATTTGGCTAGAGGGACGCTCTGAAAAACCTCACGAAACCATAACTTTGTCTATTAGCACGATAAGTTTCACATTTGCGACTGACAAATCTGCTTACCATTAGTCTCCAAAACGAAAACTCCGGGTTCTGAGGATGATGAGGAAAATTGTATTTATGCAGTTCATTGATTTGCTTGGGTAGCGATTCCAACGAGGATTCAATTTCGATTATTGAGGCCACATACGAGTTCCATCTGGTTGTATATTCGGCGAGGAGCATATATGGATCGTTTTCAAATACTCTCAAATAGTTCCTTGTCACTCTGCATTTCTCAACGAAAGCGAAATAGAGACCTGAGTATATTTTTTCCAACACTTCAAAGCTATTTATTTCTGAAATTCCATCCTTTTGCACTATTGGCGACGGACCAGTCAAAAAACTCCTGGAATTACAATGAAAATTTTGCAATGAAATTCGTTTACTCTAGCTCGCAGGGATCGTGATACCAACGGATCCGAATCAAAATATCTTTTTCTCCTGAAGTCAGCTTAATGGAGCACGAATCAGGCGAAAATTCAAGCGAACTGGTATCTACCTGACGCGTTAGGTTTGCTTGAAAGTATTTGAGGCAAGAAAAAAGCTTGTCGAAGGAATAAAGGCTCAATTGACCCGTTTCAAATATGGAATTATGATTTGAAGAGACTTCGAGTAGCTTATTCTGGAAAAAAGTGACGTTACTCGCGAAGCTGGTATCCTTCTCGAGCTTTAAAGGCGGGAGAGAAGGTTCTTTTGAGAGAGGTTGTTACACTTATGATCTAAAATTTGAAAAAATAGTACCTCGAAGCGATGAGTCTAAAAAGTCGAGAAAGCCACTGGCTTCATGGTCCGTGGTCGCTTGGGCCAGCTGTGCCCAGATTTCCTTTCGAGTTAGATATATGGTCTTGAGGTCTTGACGCCAGTTTGCGTTTTTGAAGGCAGCAATTCTGTTTTTCACTAATTTCTCATACTCCAATTCTTGATAAAAAGGGCTAGAACGGAGTTAGGATGAGCAATGCGTGAGAGTGTGCCGGTTTACCTGGTTAGCCCCATATCAAAGGAGATTACGACGTTGATACATTGATAAATCCAATAGCGAGGGTGATTGTCGAGAATTTTTTTCAAGTGTTTGTTTGTTTGACCGAAGTTCAGTGCGTCAGAGAGCGAGAGGAACTCGATGCAGTACTCTTGGATTGTTTTGGGTAGGTTAGCAAGTGCCATGACCGCTGTGTGTGGAAGAGCTCCAAGGATTACGGCTTGTTATAGTACTTTAATTTCCGATGCTTTAACGCTTAAAAAGTCTTAGTTTTGTTAAAACACTTCACAAAATGGATTTTATATGAATTTTCTAAGCCAAGAAAGCCCGGTGCGATATTAAAATTAATGCTAGCCAGCACCTCCCTGTTTTGAAAATTTATTTTTCCGGCAGAAAACCGTAAATTAAGCATTAGTGGCGTTATCGTGAGTGTGCTTTTCTACGAACATCTTGGCTCGGCGAATTTGTAAATTTACGACTTGTTTCGTGACTTCAGAGAACACAGGAAAAAGCCGCTGTTCTTAGTAAAGGTTAACGTTTTCTGAAGCTGAAGCATCGAAAGCCTTGGCTGAGAATGATGTAGCCGAGCATCTAGTGTGATTTGATAAACAAAGATCAAAATCGACAAAATATGTATCCCAAATGAGATTTTTTCCTTTGAAATAAAAAAGTAAGTACCTTGATTAGAAATTAAAGCCGTTTTCAGTGAATTAACAAGCTCAGGTTTGTGGACCTTTCCTCCTTTGATTCCACAGATGAATAACAGAGACAAAGTCTAAGCATGCTGTCTTCTCTATTTCAAGGCAGCGGGATGCTCAAACCGAGCACTATCTATCAAACATAGAGTTCTCACAAGGATGAGCAGTTAACAACGATTGAAGCGACTCTCTAAGAAGTTGGTTGGGTTTATATTTGTTATAAGCTTCTGAGCACCATAGCTTAAGGTCTGCTGAGATCGAAGTTTTTAATTTATTTCAAGCTCACCTCAAAAACTTTCCGTTTCTTCTATACTCAATGATAATTAATTCACTTAATTTCAGCAATCTTCCTGGGATAAATAGCCATGGAATCTTTTAGCCCGTCCAGCCTCAATATTCTCAATATGATAAATTCAAATGACAGATTTCATCAGCTGCCACCTTGAGTTAACCTTTTAACAATATTGACAACTAATTACTTCATGAATAACGTGCTTGGCAGGCATTTGAATCCTCTGGAATAGAAATATTCTCTAACTTGAGTGTCAAGATCCCATGATAGAAGCTTGTATTAATAAAGAGAGTCGGATTAAAAGATCCTGATTATTAAAATTCCGTCCAAAGGATTAGAAATGATTATCCATGAGAAGTCCTAGGCTCTCAATATTTAATGAAATAGGCATTTTCTTCCCATTGAGGGACTTATTTTTGGACTAAACTAATTTGCTCCATCTGAAAGTACAAATAAATTAACTTTTATTTATCAATAAAAGACAAAACGAAAATAATTGAAGGACTGTATGAAACATTCGCCTCGGCCCGTTGAAATTCAAGGGTCTTTGAAAGGTCCTCCATTGCAACGAAAAGCTTCAAATGAACAAAATCCAGGTTCCCGATCATTGGTTTACTCCTTCGCTAACGAAACAAATAGAATCAAAAACCACCAAGTGGGATCACTATTTCCGTGACAATAAAAAGCTGGAGCTTAATTTTTCTGAAGCAAAAGTGTCCAAGCAGCCTCTGTCCTCCAGAGCAGTGCTGGTTACTGATCCGAGTGAAGAATCTCTGGATCAAAGTATTTTTAATTTCTCAAAAAAGAGAGGCGAAGAATTATTCAACGAAATCATTGATTGCGCTCAGATGTAAAATGCAAATTTCGTTTCTCGTCTCACGTTACTTAGCGAGAGAGAAGCTCAGAAGAAAATCAAATATGCCGTTAACTCGTTTTTAGTGGATATCAACAAAATGTATAAAAACATCTTATCGGAACAGTCAGGTATGAAAATAGCCCGTCTAGCTTGCGTTTACAGAACTAATTTTCCAGATAACAAATTGTCAATAGAAATGAAACAAACTATTGAAGACCTTGAAAAAAAGAACAGCATTCAAAAGCAGACTCTTACTTCGTTGTATGAGAGAATAAAGGGATTCGATGCGAAATTAAAAGGCTTTGAGACCGAAGATAAGTTTTTGATGCAGACGTACCACTCACAAGCGAAATTTGAAAAAGACCTCCTTGCTCAGGTGATTTTTTTTTTTTGGGGTTCAGCTTTAATATTTATATGACTGTATGATGATACAGATACGAGGGAATATTATCTCGGTTTCCAATCAGATTAAACGTAATATTTTGAGCAAGAGAGAGTTTCCATCTAATTACTTGATGATAATAGTTTTCAAGAGCGCGCCGCATGAACTCATACATCTTGAAGAGGGATTAAGAAATTGCAAGGTGCTGGATAAGTTGGCAGATTCTGCAGTCGCTAACAACCAAAAGGCTGAAAAGACACTAGCGAAATTGTTCCAAAAGCAACTGTCGAATACTATCGAGTTTAGAGGACTTTGTGAGTCAATTAAATTTGAGCTCAGTGCTCGGTCTCAATCTATTTCACAAGACAATCCTCTGACAAAGTGATAGACTTGTTCATAAATCTGTGCTTTATCAAGTTATTTAGGTCTGCACCAAGTCTGAATATTAACCTGAACCGTCGAGAAACAATATCACATCCGAAAACTCAAAGAGAACACCTAAGTATCTCTTCCCCTGATAAAATGGAGTTGGATTTTGCCAAATTAAGAGCATTGTATTCTCTGACTCCCTTAGGAGGAACATCTTCTCCTCAAAAAACCACTCGCTCAAAAGTTGAAGGCTTCCAATTCCCAAAAGAACAAAAGGAAAAATTGATGCTTAAACTTGGATTGGTGGAGAGAGAAAAGTTCAGCAGCAGACCTGAAACTGATAGAGCTCAATATCAGAAGGCAGTATTGGTGAGAAACAAATTCTAGTTTAAAAGTGATATAACATCTCTAACAACATTATAGTCTGGATTGAGCACTCATCGATTGTCGGATCATCAAGTTGGCACAAAAGACTATGGGTTCCCTATAGGTACACCACAAGAGCATGGGATCGCATCAAAAATCCGAGTAAATTGATTTTTTACTTTAGCGTTCAGATATTTATTTGAATCTCTCATAGAGAGATGCGGTTCCTGAACTGAGTTCAACTTCTGGTGACTTGCTCGAAAAATCCTTAGAAGATTTCAATTTGAATTTCCATCGGCCTGGAAATCCGAGCTCTCCTAAGCCGCTGAACGACAAATTGAAGGCAAAAGGGCAAAAAGAGAACGGACATTCCCACAAACATGGCTATGAATTCACCCTCAACTTAACTGAAAGCGAGGAAAGTCTCTTTGCGAAGAAGGAGAAACACGTACGAGACTCTCCGAATGGAAATTACGAGAATAACGTGCTACGACAGAAGCTTCAGTCAACACAAGACCAGCTTAAAAAGGTGGCTGGTGATAAAAAACTGATTATCGAAGAACTTTCTGGTCTGAGAAATAACCTGAGAGGTTTCCACTCAAGAGGGAATTCAGCCTCGAAAGACAGACATGACGGGAGCGAAAATGCACATAAACCTGAGAAGAAAATTAAAACAGCGAAAACCTCTCCAGCGACTAAGCAATACTCGAAAAAGCTATTTGCAGAAGCTAAAGAAACGCTTATGAGTCGAGGTAAACATCACCGAAGAGAAGTGAGTGCTGGCTCGCAGGATAGCCCTAAAAAGAATAATTATTTCGCAACGACGGAAAAATACACAAAAAGGCACTCTGCTGGAGAAGAAGTCATCAATACCCATAAAAGCAGTGTACAAGAACGCGAAACTCAAAACGCTAAAGCAACAACTCCAACATATGATTTATTGCAGGCAGATAATCGGGAAAATCGAGAAAACAATCAGGAGCTCTTAGATCTGAAGAAACGCTTTAAAGAGTTAGAGGATGAAAAAGTTTTCTTAGTCGACTCGCTTGGTGCTCGAGTTAACCAGATGAAAGAGGCGAATTCAAAGCTTGAAAGCGAAAATCAGAGCCTCAACGAGAAATTATTAGCGCATAATCAGCAAATGAACGAATTGAAGATGAATTACGATAAAGCGGTTTTCGAGATCCAGCAATTAACAGCAAAGTTGGAAAACGCGAATTTACAATCAAACCTTGGTCTCGAGAAAGAAAAATTAGAAAACATGCAATTACTTTCTCAGTGCGAAGAAAATCAGATTCTGCTTGCATCCACTAAACTGCTTCTTAAGCAGAAGGAAGATTTTATTGAAAAGCTACAGGAAGAAATCAAAAGTTTGCAGAGTAGCTTTGAAGAAGAGAAAAACTTTTTGCTTGAGAACGAGAAAAATCTGAAGAATAAAGTGCTGAGTTTGCAAAAAGCTCATCATGAAACGCTTTTGAAATGCCAAATGCTTGAGGATTCGATCAAAGACACTGTTTCTGAGAATACATTGGAAAAAGAAAAGGCGAAAACTGATTTAGAAAAAGCTCAAAATAAATTGAGCGAACTCAGAAAAAAATTAGAGGAACTTGAAGTAACTCATTCGGCTGTAGAGCAAGAGAATGTCCATCTAAAAGCAAGGTTAGATCTGCTTGTAAAGGAAAATGGACAATTGCAATTGACATCTAAAGAAAAAGACAATTTCATCACTGACCTTCAAATGAATCTGCAAGGCATCCAAAGCGAAAAAGATAAAATCCAAGGGGCTCTGAGCAGTTTACAACGCGAGAGGGACTTGCTCATCGAAGAAAACGCTCGAGTTCGAAAGGAAATGCAGGATTATAAAACTGAAAAGACCAAATATAATACTACGGAAGAAGAAAGCAGTCGAAAGATCGCTCAGTTGGCGTTTGAAAAAAGCCAATTGGAAGAGACTTGCAGAGAGCAGCAGAGCGAAATCGAGCGACAACAGCAATTGATCCTCAAAATTGAAGTTCAGCTCAGTGAAGAGATCACAAATCGCGCCAATGCAGAAAAGAAATATCTTGAAAAAATTCAAGAAATGAGGAATGAAGTTCAAGACTTGAAGCATGAAAAAGACAAGGTCGTTTACTCTGAAGATGATTTAGCTGTTGCCAAAAAGCAAATAGAAACTTCACTCGTCGCTGAGTATCTCAAACAAAAAGAAGCATTCATGACTCAGATCGATTCGCTGAAAGAGGAACATCTGAAATTGAAAGAGAAAATAATTGAGGAAGAAAATAAATCCAGCACCCACCGTGAAGAGGCCGAGAAACAGATAGAAAAACTGAAAATTGAACTGGAGGAGAATCTGACTTTATTGGAGCAGCAGCAAGGGCTGAACCAACGAACAAACGAGGCTCTTTCTCATGCAACTCAAAGGCTTCAGGAGCTGGAAAAGCAGGTTGAAAGCGAGAATATGCAAAAGCAAGAAGCTCAAAATCTAGTTGCTGAATTGAAGGCACAAAACGCAAAAATTAAGCAAGAGCATCAGCAGCTTACAGATCTTTACAATAAAACCGAAACTTCAAAGAGTCCACTTGTAAGCGAGATTCAAGAGCTTACGAAATCGAATAATGAGCTAAGACTCGAAATTCAAGAGAAGCAAAATCGAAACATCACACTAGAGAATGAAAACAGAGAACTCAGGATCACCAATGAAGAAAAAGCTCTCGAGGCTCATGGCCTGAAGGGCAAATTAGAGTCTTATGAACTTCAAGCAAAGAGGTTTTTTGTAGAAAATTCAGAGCTAAAGTCTAAGCTCCAAGACTATCAGAAACAGAAGGAAATCGATCAGGCTCTCTTATCGAAATCCAATGCATTTATCGATGAGAACAGCCGGCTAAAGCAAGAGCTTGTCCAAGTGCGAGAAGAGGTCGCTAGATTGAAGGAAGAGTTAGCTAAGAGCAATGTTGAATCAGCAAGGGTAATTGAAGAAACTACACAAACTTTCGAAAGCCAAAATTTGCTGCTCACCACCGAGAATGAGAAACTGAAGGAAGATATTACACGTCTAAGTAGCGAATTTGAATCCCTTAAAGTTAAGAACCAAGAGCTCAACGCCATGAAAAACGTTCTTGAAGATGAGTCGAATCAAATCAAATCCGAGCTTGAGACAAAAATTCAGGAATATCAGCATTTGCTCTCTACAAAAGTGAGCGACATACTTTTAACCGGAAATAACATGAGAGAGTACGCGTTAAAAGCAAAGCAAATGATAGAACAACTCCAAAATCTTACCAATAACCATAATTCTAATCAACATTTGATCGAAGAGCTAAAAAGTAAAGGTGATGAGCCAAGTTCGCCTACCTCGTCGATATCCTCGGCCAAAGCTGGAAAAGCAAATGTGCGTTCGGAAGAAGAGGAAGATTTATCTGATGTTGAAGAACAAGAAAGCAAGGATAAAAACGGTTTAAAAGAGCCAGACAGCGCAGGTCTGCACTCTCATGATGTTGGAAAGAGAATCTTATCATTGGAAACGAAGTTAAAACAAGCAAGAGAAGAGGCAGAGGTATTCAAACAAGAATCTGAAAGCAAAGACAGCACGATTGAGTTCCTAAAAGACTCCATGAAAGCTCGCATGGTAAAACACCAAGAGCAGATGACAGAATTGAAAAATGAATGCGAAAGGGTCAAGGCGGAGTTTCAACAGCGCTGCCGAGCAACCGAGGACTCCTTGAGAGATCAACTGATGCTGATTATACAGGATGTTGCCAGATACAAAAAATTCGGGCTTTCGAAAAAGGACATTGAAGACGTGAGAAATATTTTTATTGAGGTAAGAAAGCTGCTCATTCAAACTCTGGAAGAGAATGCTGCTCTAAGCGCAAAGAAAAATGTAAATCCCGTCCATGCCACTGACACAGCTGTTGAGCAGCTTCGGAAAGAAGTCGCAAACGCATATTACGAGTTGGAAAAAGCGCGTAATAACGTCTCGAGGCTTGAAGAAACCACAAAAAAACTGGTTGAGGAGAAACAACAAAATCAAAAGGCAATCATCCAAGCGAATAGGATTAAAGCCTATCTCTCTCCGATTAAAGAAGAGGAATTGATTCAGATAATAAGCAAAGACCAGTTTATCAAGCCTTTAGCGTCAAATATCATTTTCATTAAGGATGCAATGATCTACCACCATTTTCTCAGCGAAATTCTTTCCAGCGAGAGCCCGATCTCGATCCCTACTGGAGAAAGAACGGCCTCTATTGCTTCAATTGCTTCAATTAAGGAGCTTGAAGAGACCAAGGAAGAAGCGCGCGTTCTCAAGCAAAAACTCGCGATGAAAGATGAAGAAAAGGCCGCACAAGCCAAGGTCTGGTCATCGGTTGTCACAAAGCTGGATCAGAAGCTCAGATCCCTGATTAAGATGGCCAAGTTAGAGGAAGTGTACGAAGCCGAAGTTCAAAAGCACGCTCCTGAATCAAAAAGATCAGATCAAGGAGCAGCAAACGTCTCATCAGATAGACTTTTTGCTGATAGGATGGCCATTAAGATCAACATCTTGCAAGATGTTGTCAAAAGCATGCTTGCGCTCAGAGAGCAGAATGCAAAGTAACAATTTATTATCCTTTTCAAACATCTGATCAATTAATTAATTTTTTGTATAGCCTGATTCAGAGATTTGAAGCAATTTCAAAAGAAAACCCTCTGGCTCACGAGATAGCCGCTGCCAACAACATTCCAATTGAGAAGATACATGATACTTCTACTTCAATTCAGCCGCTATATAGTGACGTGATGAACACCTCACCACATTTCATAAAAGCAGTCAGTTTCGGAGAAGATAATAATCAGCATTTGGTGATCAAACCCGAAAGTACGAGAAAAGAAGAGCTGAACGACTCTTCTAGCTCTCTTTCTACGGTTGAGAACGTGTCTCAAGATGAAAACCCGGACCTGAAAAACATCAAATCCATGAGTAACTTCAAATTGCCTCGAATTCTGGTTAATCGATTAAACAGAAGCACAGAAAGGTATTTGGCCTATCAAGGAGGAGGAATCCAAATTAAGTATGGATACAGAGGGAAGAACAGCTGGAAACCCCGGAACTTCTCGAGTAACTCACAGATTTGATTCTGGTTATGATAACAAACTGTTGTTTATAGAGAGGTTCAGAGTCTGGTGAACCAGGGAATCATGAACCAAATTTTGGTGGGCTCACGAGAGAGAGAAGAGAAAGTCAGAAAGAAAAGTTCCATGAGGACATGAATAAGTTAAAGCATCTGTATGAGCAAGAGAGATACATTAACGACCAGCTGAGCATCCAGCTTCAGGATTATCAGATTCTCGTTGAGCAGATGAAAATGCAGGTTAATCATTAATTTTGATATATTTTGATCCTATTATGATTATTGTATAGGAAGCGTTATCAAGAAAGCAGATAGGTGACCTGACCAATAAAATCAAAACAGCCTCGATGAGCGTTTTTGAAAAAGAGCATGTCAAGAAGATGTTTATAACGTTATTGGATTCGATGCTTGAGAAGTAAAAATGAATTTCATGGACGAAATAAACTAATAATATTATCAATATTTAGCCGCAAAGATGCCTTGGACGTGCTGAAAATTATGATGTCAATTCTCGGATTTGAGCAAGACGAGAAAGATAAATTCTTTGAAAGACTCAAAAGTATTGGCAAAAAGAGTATGTTTGCTAAGCTTCTCTAAGTTTGTGAGATAAGCTTTTAATACATGCGGAACTTAGTATTACTTTGTAAAGTTAGTTCTTTGTAAGATTAGTTCTCAGTGAAAATTCACTTTTTCCAAGAATGAATAATTTTTGATTGATTATGAGAATCATCAAGCACGACAATAATTATAA
>ENA-UOTX01000626-UOTX01000626.1-compost-metagenome-genome-assembly--contig:-NODE-626-length-34976-cov-10.075274_pt1 | contig 34976 bp, 35 predicted proteins | sample MGYA00238143_ERZ746982 | MGnify/ENA primary metagenome ERZ746982 (study PRJEB28758, sample SAMN06268862) | compost metagenome | isolation source: single cell | place: USA: California, Emeryville, Joint... | reverse complement strand
ACCGAAGGTAGAACAGAAATGTTTGTCAAACTTTTGCCAAATAGGAAAGAGAGAAAATTAAGTGATGAAATTAGTCAAACATTTGTCATTCTTATGATTTAAGATTCCATTCTTATTGGCTGCTTACTGCAAGGAATTAATCAATTATATTGGATAAATCTGCACGTAATAAATTTAATTGATATTCTGTTATAATGCTGGGCACTTCATTTTATATTTCAAGAAGACTCTCCAAGAAAAACGTTATATGATGTCATCAAGAGAATCAGGTTAAAATGTTTGCAGTTCATAAGTTTGCAAATTACACATAAAAACTCGGGAAGAAAGATTGCTTCTCCTAACTTTCGTAACAAATAATTTTCACAATGCTTCATCAGCATCGCTCCTATTGCAAGAAAGCGAGCCTGCTCTTTAGATCTAATACTAATCCAGAATAGGGCAAAAGTTTTCATTCTGAAGGTTAACCTTTAACCGATGAGTCAATAGCCAATAAGTTGTGTGCTGAAGCTCAGAGCGGCTGTGTCACCGTGTCTAAAAAAACACGATATTGGATTGAAAAGGAGGCACCTGGAGTTTATAGTTTCGAATCTCAGACAGTAGTTGATTTGTGCCACAAAGTAATTGAAGGTTTCCTCGTTCGCGAACGAGAAGAGTCACCAAACACAGACATAATGATGTCAAGGACGGTTGGTTCACTTCTAAGGAGTTAGACGTTAGACGGTTCTCATTTATTCTGTAGAGTTTCGCGTGATTAATCGTAAGAAAATATCCATAAAAAAGTTATATGCATGCTATTAAGAATTCATTAATTTCTATTGAAATTAAAGGAGACTTAGCAAATAAGAAATATCGAAGCCAGCATCCTTGATAACATGGCTCAGAGATTGAAAGTTTCGATGAGAGATTCCATTCTATACTTCTCTGAATCCAATTGGAGTGTATTCAATTAGAGTTGCCTAGAAGAGCAGCAGAGTTGTGAGTTAGACTTTATTGATAAAAAAATTTACTCTTTCAACCTGATAGAAAACAAATGAAATTATGGTAATATTACAATATGATAGAGTAGTGTTAAATCGACAAAAAGTTCATTTGAGTCTTGATGTAATCGAGAATTAATCCCTTACTCGTCACTTATTGTCTCGAACAGCATCGCCAATAAGCAAGTTTTAATTAGTGTATTACTAATTTTAATTAAAATTTGAATTAACAATTGAATTTTGAAATATTTTGACTCAATTCAAATTTTCTTCAACTATTTCTTGATAAAAAAATGGAGATTGTACTCAACTAATAATTTACCACTATGATGTTCCAATGTGGGAGATGAAGTTGCTTCGTAATTGCAAATCCCTGTAATATATTTGTTCAAAATTAATAGCTCAGACAATTTTTTTGTATGAGAAGATATTAAAGTCGAAAGAATTATATAGCTTGGATTTATTATCGAACAAATTCTAACTTCTTTCAAGCTAACAGCATGAAAGATTTGAAATGCGTCCCTGAATGAAATGTTAGAAAAGTCTAGCCTCTGATAGCAAAACCTCATAAAATACTTTCAAAAAACGCCTTTCTCATGCAAACCAATTTACCAATTAATCATATGCATGCAGAAATTCATTTTGAATAAGTTTCACTGAATTGCTCTACTTTAGACCCCTTCTACAATGTACAGGAATATTTGATGAAAAATTATTTCTTAACTCTCTCCCCCTCACGCTCTCTCGAAGTCTTACAGGTTGTTACTGGTAGTATAGCTTTCTCTTTGCTAATTTATTAAGAAAATCCTTCGATATCAAACTTGAAATTTGAATTCGTCAATCGTTAAATAAGTTTCGAATTTATTAATCTTAACAAAGTCCCTTACTACACGTAATGGCTGACAGAAGCGAAATGCAAGACTCCATGAGAGACTTCCTCAGTACAAATCCCATCCTTTACCCTTCCTAACTCTCCTTTCATAGACAAACACTCTAAAATAGACCAAAGCAGTACTTCGCCTCTCACATTGAGAACTCTTCATAACGAACCTGCTTTTTCCCATAGGAATAATCGACGAAGAGAGGTCAGATATGCACAAAACTCAACAAGACGAAAGCTTTCACAAAGGTAATTCAAATAATAGCGTCAGGTGTCCAATAAAGTTGGCTGTTTTCTGATAAAGGCGGTGATGCAAGACATCAAGCTTCTCCTAACCCGAGGGAAAACTACGCGTCAACTAAGAAGTTCTTTAAGCCGGGTATGGACCCACGAAACGCTTTTACTCAAAAAGGACTCTCTGACCGAGACAAAGAGCAGCTCTTTTTGCAATTTTATGACGAGAACTTGAAATTAAAGGAGCGCGATGCGAAACTTGAGCAGAATATTAAAGAGTATAAGCACATTGGACGCATTATATATGGCTAAACGCTTAATTTTCTTAGGCTTAAAACGAAATTAAGAGTCATTGAAGGAGAATTCCAGTACACTAAACGGCGCCTTGAAGGAGATAAAACAGCAAAGGACGACTTAAAATTCATCGAAGAGCTTAAAGTCGAGAACATGACGCTGAAGAGCCAACTCGACGAGATGAGAAAGTCCCAGCGAAATGTATATCTGCTTGAACTCCAACGCTCTTATTCATTTCTTTGATAAAATCAGCCATCCATGGGCTCGAAAACTCAGAAAGTCCTTGTAAAATCAGCCGCTAAACCAATGGCGCAAAAGACTCAACAAGAGCATCTACGACTGATCGACCTTCTTAAGAACCAGCTTAAAAAAGCTGAGATGGAGATAGAATCGCTTCATACGCAATTACATACCAAAGGCCTCGTGAAATCTGACCCGATCACCAACGACGTTCATGAAAAAAATATCAAAATCACTGCCTTGCAAAGTCGATTTGAGAATCTCGAGCACGCTTATGCCACTCAAAAGCAAATGCTCGATAAAACTCGCCAGATGCTCGAAGAAGCCAATGATCAGCTCATTCAAGAGAAAAACCGAATTGCGCAGTTAGAAACACAAGTTAGAACCGCCGAACTTGCTTCCCATACAGCGAAAGACCTGCAACTTCAATTGGAAGAGTCGGAAAGAGAGCGCAGGAAGCTTGAAGCAACGATTAAAGACCTCACTTCAACGCCGTTCTTCAGAGACATAGAAGTCGTGGCAAATCCTGAGAGACTGAAGGTAAATTACAGTCAATGGAGAATTTTTGTATTGATTTGGATTGTAATTTTCAGGAAGCTGAGGCCGAAGTGAGAGACATGCAGATTCGGCTGAGATCGCTAACGGACCAGAACTTCCAGCTTGAGAAGGGCATGGCAGAGCTGAAAGTTAGTCACGATAAGATCAGCGAGGATAGAGAACGACTTTTGGCAGAAAACAGCAAGTTGCATACGATTATTGAAGAACGTGAGAAAACCAAAGGGTTCTTGGAGGAGCAGATGAAAATCATGAATGTAACTGAAATATCATGTGAATAAGATTAATAATCCTTCTTATGACTAGCTTGACAGCGAAGAAGACAAAGATAACTTCCTTAGAGCATTAGGCCTCGTTAAGCTCAAAGGGCAAGAGCCTGCCTGGATGAAGCTCGATTTCATCGAAAGAACCCATGAGCTTAACATGAACGACGTTCCTTCGCTCATAAGAGAGATCGATAGACTCCGCATGGAAAAGAGCGAGCTTGCCGCACAGTTGGAGAAGTCTCAAACGTTGCTGAAGACGCATTTGGAGATTGAGAAAGAGAAGGAAACTATCAATGAGACTGAGAGACAGAAACTGGCTCTCCAGCTCAGATCCGCCCAGAATCGCATTGAAGAGCTCGTGAAATTAGCTGATTACAGACGACACGCGCCTGAACGAGGTTATCAGACCGATAGATACGATGACGCAGCCTCCGAGTTCTCTGAGATAACTGAAAGCGAGCTCCACGCAGGCGAAAACACATTTGATCTGTTCATCGGCGATTGCGAACTTGATGATGTAACAAAATCGTCAATAGCTCTTATCTAATCCTCGTATTAATAGGTGACGCTTAAGAAAATCCTCGGAGAGAAGGTAGCTGATATCAGAAAGATCCAGACGTTACTTACCGTGGATTTCTATAACCATGACACCCAAAGCTCGAACATTATCGAAGGTCTTAGACCGTTCTTCAACTTCCAGCTCTGCTACAGAGTCGTGGTTGACGATTTCTTCCTCCGCTATCTCGAAACTGACTCATTTAGAGTAAATTTAAACTGCTTTCAAAGTTGGAAATTAATCATCTCGGAACGAATAGGTCGAGCTCTATGCTTCGATTGGCTCTGACGTCACATTACTCGGATACGTGGCAGTTCCGCTCAAAGACCTGATGATCAAGAACTTCGAAGTGCCTGTTGGAACTTCAGCTGTTGTTACGACTGCTGCTGTTCTGCAAGGAGCAGTCAGAAATGAAGTCCTTGGCGTTGTGAAGATTAAGTTCAGAATGAGACATCCAATCATGGAAGCGATCCGTTGGTACCGCGAGAAGAACGAACTCATTGGAGAGAAAGTCGAGACAAAGGAGCACCTGATAGACCCTAATATCACTTCAAGGAAGATTGTAGTGAACGTCGCAAAAGGCCATGGATTCGACCCAAGATCCTCTACTTTCGTTTACTATAAGTTCTTCAACACAACGGACACATACACTAGCGCGATTCCGGGCAAAGATCCGACCTATGACTCGATTCATACTCATGAAGTGCCATACAATCAAAGCCTCTTGACTTATTTGAAGAACGAACCGCTCGAATTCCTTGTCTTTGATGATAGCGTCCCATACAGATCTCCTCAAGGCGAGCGTTCGAAAATACCCAATGACGTTGTTGGTGTTGCAAAGTACTTTATTTTATTCGACGAATCAGGAGTTAATCTTGTTTATTTTATCATTAAAGGCTTAGACTTGTGCCGTTGCTTGACGATAGCCCAATCGATGAAGTGGTTCCTGTTTATAACCAGAGAGGTAATAAGGTGGGAGAGATAATCGTAAAATTGTACTGGTACGATGTGAACGTCCAGAAAGACATGAGAAAGACCGATACGCAGCTCACTTCGGTAAGGAGGCTCTCCTTGAAATTTCCTCTTAACGAGCTATTTATTATAGGTTTGGGAAGAGAACCTCACTCAAGCTATCTGCGAAAGCCTCCGCAACAAGCGCCAGGACGTCCACAGCTCATTCAAGATATTTGACGCTGATAGTGATGGCTATGTCTCTTATGACGATTTCAGAACCACACTCCTAGGAACTCTCAAGCTGAGACTTAACGAAGAAGCGATCTCATTATACTGGAATAAACTGATGCTCCAGCACAATAAAATGACAGAGAAAGAGTTTGAAATTAAGTTCGGCCCTTACCTCGACACCTACAGGCCTAAAATTGAAGAAAGGACCTCCGCTGCCGATAGCGCTGCGCTTCGAGACAACCTCCAGAGAATCAACACAGTTCTCGGTCAAAACACTGAGGAACTCAAGCGCAACGTAGAAGAAGAGAGCGGAAGGAAGGGATACGTCGACCCTGTTAACACGGCTTACAAGAAATTCGTTGAGGACATCGCGGAGCATATGCTCGCGAAGCGTATCATCTTCGATAAAGTCATGAACTCATTCGATAAAAATGCCAATGGATTCATCTCTGAATCAGAATTCCAAACCGCAGTCACGGCGATTGGCGGACGGCTAACTGCAAAGGAAATCGAGCTTCTCTTCAGACATTTCGACCCAAAGGTGACTAGACGAATCAATTCGAAGGACCTCCGCGAGGAGCTGCGACCTTTAGTACAAAAGCGAGCGCTTGAACTCATGGAAAGCAAGAAGAAACAGACCACGCAATTAAACGACTTGCTCATCGAGACCGTGATTCTCTACATGAGAAAGCATCATCTCTCGGCCTACGACCTCTATAAGATGATAGACAGCGACCTCGACAACAACGTCTCGAGTCGTGAGTTCGGCCAGTTCCTACGCCGCTTAGATGTCAAGCTAACTGACAAACAGATTGATGATTTGATCCAAGCTTTTGATAAAGACGGCAATGGAAAAGTCAACTTCAACGAGTTCGTTACCACAATAAAAGAACATAAACTCGAGGCCCCTCCGATGAATCTCTCCACCCAAGAGATCCTCGAGACCGTCGCTACGTATATGGTCGAGAACAACATCACCATAAGTACTATCTTCACGGAATTTGATAAGAACAAAGACGGTTTCATCTCGAGAGTCGAAATGGAAGCGGCCTTTGAGAAACTCGGGTTCAAGCTTCCAATGACAAAAACAAGGGAGCTCCATGCTTATTTCGACTACAATAAAGACAACAAGGTCAGCATCAAGGAGTTCGTCGACGGGGTCACGCCTTTCTATGAAAAGGCTCAGAAGAACGCATCAGCGCAGAAATCCCCAACTCAAGGCCGACTCCAGCGACAAGGCACTCAATCAACTTTGTTAGAAAACCTGAGGAAGAAAGTCAAAGAGAGCGTCCGATTGAAGCACTCGAGCTTAAAGCAAGTGTTCCGTATGTATCGCGAAGGAGAAACAGCATTCATTACGAAAGATAACTTTAGAAAAGTGATGGTGGATCTCGAGGTTGGACTGACCTCCTCCGAGGTGACGTTGGTGCTTGAGAACTTCGTTGAGTTGAATGGGAAAAATGAAGTTAACTGGGAGAAATTCCTATCGACCTTCAGCGACCTTGATAACTTAGGTGGGTCTAAGGTTGCCGAGTCCCAGTATCTATCAAGCCATGATGTGAGTTTGAACAAATCGCATACAGCAGAAACGATTTTCAGAAGCATCGCGAAGATTTTGAAGGAGAAGCATATTTCGCGTACGATTGCGTTCCAAATCTTCGATAAGGATAAGACTGGAAGAATCACGCATAAGGAGTTCAAGTAAGAGAGTTTTTTGAGGTAGGATTGTCTAATGAATTAATTGCTAATAGGGACGCGTTTAATAAAGGTATGGGGCTGAACTTGACGGACTTCGAGCTTGAGATGTTAATCAGGGAGATCGATAAGGATCATAATGGCTCGATTAGCTACGACGAATTTTGTGCTGCATTAAAATTATAAACTGTATGTATCATCGCAATGATAGATGAATTATTTTTGCGCTTCTTCTTTTTATTTTGCTTTTGTTATGCCTATACGACCAGAGATATTAACTATTATATATATGAGAATATTATTTGAAATTTGACCGTAATAATGCATTATCTCCACTTGGGGCTGTTATTGAAAAAAATTTAGTCAATGATTCGATCTGACGAGACTTTTAATTCATTGAGAACAATCATTTGTTTATTCAATGAAAAATGCTGAGAACTACTTTCCCTCGCAGGTGTTTTCAGAATTTCTCTCAAAGTTAATGCTACCAAAAAAACAAAAAGGAATAATTACCTCTCTCTCTTCCTTCTTGATGTTAATTGAATAAATTGCTATGAGTTCTATATATGCTCCCTTAGATCAGATCAACTCATCCGGACCACTTCAGAGAACAGAAAGAGCTTACCAAGTTATTACACTATTATCATTTTAAATTGATCTTCTATTATAAAAATTAATTAGGATTCCTTCTACAAGGGTATTCCTCAAAATATACGAGCTTGGCAAGGGCAAAGAGGAATAAAATGGCTACTCAACTTCGATTTGATACAATCATTCTCATTAATTTATATTGTTTACAATTATTCTCAAATCTCTGCTTTCTCACTAGAATTTACGAGTCCTTAACAATTCAGAGAGGGGTGCCGGTTGTCCTTTCATAAAGTTTCCAGGTATTTCAGTTCACAGCATAGAGGTAAGATCCATAAACTCGCTTTTTAATTATCTTGTAATAATTCAGTAATTCATTATAATTATTGTAATGAATTTTTTTGAAATAAATAATTAGTCGCAATTTATTGGACTCGTCTTTTTTAGCCTCTCAACTCCTCGTAACCGCACAAAACAAAGTCTATTCTCAAATGATCGCCGATAAAATGATAGAAGAGAAACCCACCATACCCGGTACTTATCCTCTCTTCTCAGATCAAGACATATTTCATTATTCAGATCAACAAACCCCTTTAAAGACCAATAAAGTCATCCTGCCCATCCGAAGGACTCAGAAAAATGAAAATTTGATCGTTGGTGTGGTAACATACCAAGAACTAGAAGCCACTGCCGAAAATTCAAATGGATGTTTAAATCAATCGAAATCTCCAGAAAAAAACGAGGAAATAGCTCCTCCAGCAGTCGTTCTAATGAATTTCGCGAGAGATACCGTTGTTAATAAAACCGGACGACTCGATGAGGTAATTTACCAAACATTATTTTTCATGAATATCCAAAAAAAGTTTTTTTTAATTGCTTCTAACACCAATATGCCTAATCATTCACCTCGAATAGATTGGATTCTTCAGTTTCCGGTTTTATTCAGTCCTTGGACCTTTGTCTCTAGACGAGCGGATATCCTTGAGGAAATTCTGGTTGAATAACTTCACGGCCTATCAAATAACGCAACTTCCGAAATGCGAGCGGGAAAAATGTTTCTGGGAATGGTTTTATATGATGCATCCAGATTCCGGCTTTAAATGGGGGTAAACGACTTACTTTTCCATATCTTTTATGCTTATCATTGCGGCTGTTGAAGATTTAAGAACGTGAATGCTATTTGGTTGGACTACATGCTGACATTTGTGGAATTTCGAAGCGCGTTGAAAAGATTTATTTTTGAATACAGTGGGAGCATCTTGAAAGAAATAGTTTCGAATGAAACAAGAACGAAAGCAAAATATTTGCTAGCTGAAGTTGTAGCTTGCATAAACGACTTGGAATTGCAACTGCAAGATAAAATGACGAAGAAAGCACCGCCTTTGCGAGTTTCGACAAAAGACATGGCAACGCAAATCCGGCATTCTGGAACCTTGGTAAAGTCGCGTTAGTTGGAAAGGTTTTATAAACATTTCTGAATAGATTGAGCCAGATCTAGAGGAGAAAGAATGCACTTGTGATGCGCAGATATTTTTTATGGAGGGTCCAGAAAACAAGGAAATTTTTATCAGAAGAGCAGTTCCGAAATATAATATAAAGGGAAAAGCATCACTCTTTAGTATTGAAGAAAAAAAATCAGAGAGTGTTGACAACTGATTTTGATATGTACACATAACAAATTATACGAATTATGGATTTTTCGTTTTACCTGTGGTGTGCTCATTTTGTTTTCTGGAGTAGAGATGTTGATAATCTTGCATTCAAATCCAATAGCCATGTGTCTGGTAAATTGCTGTTGATGTTCCCTTTTAGAGTGAAGTTCTACCTACTGTCCTATGCCTTCACCCTGAATTATTCAAAAAGTTATGTTGCCTATTATGAGTAATTCTATTCGGAATAATAATGTGTTTCATGAGTCTCAAATCATGAAATTACAAACAAAAATTTTCGTATCTCTCTTCATCACCCCTATTCTCACTAATGCTAACTAACTTAACAACATTTAATATTTCCAAGAAGAGCTTGAAAGCTCAGCCATGAACACTAACTAAGTAAGTTTAAGAAAAGCCTCCTTTAATTATCGAATGATTCGTAGTAAGTGCATATAATGATGGGTTAGATCCAAAATATGCAAATTTTTTATTTGGGTTTAATTACCTTTATTTGAAATAAATATATTGAATAAATTCCTCTACATTGAATGAGATAGTCAGAGCAAAAATAATTTAAGACGATTAATTCTGAATTTTCCCATCAAAAGGAACATCTTCCGATAATTCTAATTTCAAAAAGCCAACTCTTCTACAAGCCTCCTAGCAAGAGAGGGCATCAGGACAAACCCATTACTTTCATTGAACTAATTAGATTATTTTTCATTCTGGAAACACGCCTTCACTCACAAGATTGAAGTTTGTAATTTAAGATATTTTTATTATTAGCAAAATACTCTGGATGAGAGCTTCAGTCGCAGAAGGACAAAAACCTCTTGTTTTCAAGAAGGCTCAAACTCTTCAATCTACTCCAGAAGGCTCCAACACCATCGACCCCGACGTCGGGAGCCTCGCCAAAGCGATTTCTATTATACTCCAATCACAAATCCAAGAAGTAGCACTCATTGCCCCTTATCATCTCAACATCTCTCTAGGATTCGATGCGGGTAAAAGTAATACCCTCGAAAAGCCCTTTCTACCTCTTTTGTGAGGATAAATACCTCATTCACAAGCGCGACATGACCAAGGAACAAATTATCCAACTGAGGGAAATCCCAACACCTGAAGACATTCAAGATTTCATTATTAAATTTTACGAATGCGGTCAATTCAGGTAGAAATAACCATCTCCAACTGTTTTTTCACACATTATCTCTGATTAGTGGACAATGCTGTATTGTAGCTCTCATTTATGTTAACAGACTCATCGCGGCGAGTGAGTTTCCCTTGACTAATACAACATGGCGGCCTGTGCTGATCTGCGCGCTGCTTATAGCTCAAAAAGTAATTTTCGTGGACACAGCACCGAAATAAATCTGAATTTTTTAAGGTGATGGATGATAATTGTTTAAATAACGCGGATTTTGCGTACATCTACCCTTTTTTCACGACAGAAGAGCTGAATAAGCTCGAAGCACATTTCATCGAGTTGATCCAGTACTTAATACCATTAAAGCCTCTTCCTTAGTGATTTAGATTTAATGTGACTGTCAAATCTTCGATGTATCTGAGATATTACTTTGATCTCCGTTCTCTGGCTCAAGAAACAGTATGAGCAGTTTGCTATTAAAACTCAGAATCATGGGATATTTGATAGGAACTTGAAGAGGTGGAGCTGCCTGACGAAAAAGTCGTTGAGAAAGAAGTCACCGAAAAACTTGAAAACGTAAGTGTTTTTTCTTTGAGAGTAACTTGATGACGGAACCTTCAGATTTCAAAGAATTTTAAAAAGCAATACACTGATAAGTCAGACAAATCCGACAAGACTCCCACGTTTAAAAATGACAACAGTCTGGACCATTCACCGACTAAATTCGCTCAGCACGAGTAATAAATGACGGCAAAAATCGAGTGCATGGCTAAGTGAAATCATCTCTGTCTCAAATCAAATATTAATTTCAAAAAACATCATTATTCGTATTTAATACCGGCTCGCGTTTGTGTTGCTTCTATTCAATTTTTGTTTCAAAGAACTTTGAGGAATACAGTCAATCTACTCTACCTTCGCGGCGTTAACAAATTTAGAAATTCACACAAGGTCTTCTTGTCGTGTAGGATGGTTTTATCATCATTTGCGGTATCTAAGCGATATTCAGTTAGAAACAATTAATTATTAATTTATTCAGAAGTCAATTCCAGTCTTAAGGGCGTTTTAAAAAAATGTCGGAGGCCGATAGTGAAATTATGATGAACAACAATCTGGAGGTCAAATACAAGACCTCTGCTGATTTCGAAATCAGAGAAGAGTCCCTTCAATACCTGAAGAAATGCTGCGATTATCTGAAAGGCAAAGACGAACGTCCCATGGACGAGACATCTCACCTTCTGCTCGTTGAGAAGCTTATTTACCTCACAATGGAATACAAAGCTCAAAACAATAAAAAAGACCCTGCAAACATCAAAATCGACGCCTTCACGCAATATTACCTCGACAGAATGAACAAGAAATCCGTCGAACTCTTTAACAATAAGAAAATCGAAGAGTCCGCTAGAATCATCGCTCGTATCGTCGATTTAATCACCCAAAAGAACATCAATCTCGTTATTTCCATCCCGGAGAAGCTCTCGGAGTTCAAGATACTGACCTATAACAATCTTTCCTGCATTTATCGAAATATTGGAAAACTCTCGCTTGCATTGAAAGTTCTCAACTACGCAGTCGATTTGGAGGAGAAGCTGGTCGAGAAAGAATACGGCACGTCGTATCTCTCGATTGTTAGTACTTATCTAAACAAATCTGCTATCTTATCCGAGATGAAGAAGTATGAGAAGGCGATTGAAGCCGTCTTCAGAAGCATTGATTTTTTGGATAGACTGAAGAAGAAAGCTGAGCTACCGCAGGACCAAGAAGCGTCGGTTAAGCAGCTATATATGCTTGCTTACTATAATTTGGGTGTGGAGTATGAGCATTTGCAGGTGAATGTGAAGGCCATTGACTATTACATGAAGTCGAAGAAAATGGCCGAGGAATTGGGTAAGGATGAAACTAAAGTTAAAATTGAAAAGGCGTTGGCGCTGATGAAAGATACCAGTGATAAGGCGGATTTCTAATGCTTATTATATATTTTACTTGTGCTTCCTTGGTGTAAGATTACAAAGAATAGCCAGTTACATAGAGGATTCGCTGAATTTTCTGCTTATTTGCATCATATATGGGAGTTGATTAGGAAAAAGCTTGAATCTAATGCAAAAAGATTTCTTTATTGGGAAATGAGAGTGGAGGAGATGCAATTTGAGACAATTTCATTGGTAAGCCTCGTTGAAGCATTGATAGACAGAAAATAACTTCCAAAATTGCAAACAACAACAAAAAAGTAAAAAAAATTAAAATAAACAAACGTTCTCTATTTTGTAAATAAACACATCCGTACCCTAACTAACTAACGTGAAATTTTCAAATATCATACGGTTGAATTAGTTAATCATTTGCATTTGCATTATCTGAGTCAGTAAGCAACCGGGTCGAAAGTTTTTGGATTTTTTCTTTCAGAGCCTCTTGCATAATGGTAAGTTCCTTCATCTCATCGCGAATAAACTCGAAATGCCTTGACATCTCTTCGTTTATATCTCCATCATCCAACGCTCTCAATTGCCTAGATTTTGCTTGGTTAAACAATCCTCGCATAAACCAGCGTTACCTGTCTATTTGCCTAAACTCATTCGCATATTTCTGGACATTTACGATAGCTTTGTCAATATTGTAAATTTGTTTTGCTCCTTTCCTCTTCTGTCTCATTGCAACACCTATTCTGGCCATATTGCTCAATACATAAGCCGCTTTCTCTTTGCGTTGTCTTCTCTTCTCCAGCCTTTCGAGAATAATCAGAGCCTTTTCATATTAAAACTTAATGAGCCCTTTTGGTATTCCAAGTTAATGCTTACTTTGTTCTCCGCGGAAGAAAGATTAAGAATTGTAGTGACAGAAATAACCATCAATGAAAGAATGAAAACTCCCCAGATACAACCAACAAAAAGTACTCCTCGGCCAGCCAGCGTCCGGGGATAATAGTCTCCATAGCCCACTATGAAAGAGCGATAAGAGATGGAATAGGGGAATAATTACATGTTGTAATGGTCAAAATCACCATCCAAACGCAGTTCAAATAATTAGCCAAATCCACTGTCTTGTCGACAACAAAAAATGGGCTATTCAATGGAAAATGAGCAATGAGTTCGATATATATAACGAATACCGCTCGCAGATCCTCAGGGCATAGGCCAGGATGAATAGCGTTGCGACGAGAGTCATGGTGATAACCTTGGTAGGTACCTCTTTCATAAGGCATTTAACCGCGAACAAATAACCTTTCTCTGCGCCGTACATATCGCTATTTTGAGTTAATCAGGCTAGCAATTAGAGAGAGAGAATAATCACCATATTCTTTGGGCTCGGGGTGAGTAGTACTGTGTCTGGCTTAAAATAACACGCAAGGGTAGATTTATTCTGAAAATAATAAGGATGTAGAAGATGTCATTCACGTTATAGAAGATCTTCTTTCCGCTTAAAATATTCTCAATAGAAAACTGACACCCACGCAAGAAAGGGTATGGTTGTAACAAAATCAAGACGATTTCAGCGATAACCGAAGTCCATTGCCCAGAACTTATGATCCCTGAGTCCGGCGAAAGGAGCAGTCTTGCTTTCTGAAACGTGATGGCCTGCATATACCTCATTATTGTAAGATAAACTGAAAAAATGTGTCATTATCAGCTTTTTTTCAATGAAAATTTACTCAAAACAAGCGAAGAAGCAAAGTTCACCCATAATGCCACACTGCATTCTAACGAATATCTCGTGGCTTCCTTGAATTCAAGGTCATACTACACAAAACGCGTGATTCAAGCGGAAATGGAGTTTATTACTGAAACGACGCAAAGCACGATTCCAGATATTGAGAAGAAGAGCAAGCCACCTTCTTGGAGAGTTAATTTTGAAAACTGGAGTTTAGAATGACGACCATCTTCGAGTGTGCCTCCGCTGTCGTCGCTAGTGAAAAAGGTATCTAGCTCTTTCTGAATCCCGTCATCCACCTCATAATTTGGATGATGATGGTGCATAGACTGAGGTTTTTCAGGTACTGCCTGTTGAGATGAGGGAAGCAGATTTTCACTTTCTGTTATTAATCTTTCTCGAGCATAGTCAGTTTCCAGTCCCTTGGTGTGGTCTTTGAGTTCCTTTTCTGAGGAAGATTTAGTGCGTTTGAGCAGTTTAGTGGGAGACTTCAGCATGATTAGCCACGATTGCTTCCTGGAGTATTCAAAATTATTTTATAAGCGTTTGATCGTGGTTTTGTGTGTATTAATGGCTTGATTTCGAGGTCGGAAGCGAAGATTTAACTATCTTATTTAAAATATTTTGATGGGAAGAAAAAACCCCCGACTTTCTCATATTTAGATTAGATAAATAGTTGAGGGCTCCTATCGGTTTTGAGTTTTGAAGAGGCCAGCCTTGATTCGATAAAATAAATTCAGTATGAATTATCATTGATGATCGATATCATTGAAGAAGAAATGTACAAGTCTCTTAAGGATTCATAGGGAAAGCGCTCTCTTTTTGGCTTTCAATTGGAATCCTGTGTTTGCGTTATTCGATGAAAGATCATGCTGTTTAACAGATTCACAAATAAGTTACAAAAAAATTTTTTTTTTTGATAAATCCTGATAAGGATTTCTGATGGGAAATTTTCTTGAGTTTTCTCACTTTTCGAATATTGAAATCTCTCTGGTTTGAAATGCAGCAAATCTTCTCATCTTGCTTCTCAATTTGCCTTGAGAAATCAGAAGTTAAGTTTTTTTATTGAAGCTAACAAACGTCTTAGAACTATCACAAAGCCATAATTAGGAAGAAAACAAATAAGTCGAGAAGCCACTACCAAAAGGATGAGTTGTGAGTACTGATTACGCTTCAATTAACCTCAAGGAAATTGATTACATATCGTGTAAAGAACAACGATTATCTTAGTTTAACACATGACTACAGGCGAGCTGATGAAAAATAAATTTAAGACATACTATTAAACCGAAGATATAAAAGTGAGTGAATACAATAAATTTTGACTGTTAGAACTTCCATCGAGGCTTATTTGACATCTCTTGGAAATAATTGAATAGAGAATTTTTCGGTTGAGCTGGAGATGCGCTCCTCAACCTGCTCTTATCACCACTCGCTCTAGAATCTTCCTTTGACGGCTGAATGCTAGACTGTCTCGGCTCTCTTGGCTCTTGTGAGCTTTCTAACCTCTCATTAGCTTCCTGCAATAAAAATCTATCAATTACCTATTTGTCTGCCTTTTCTCTTGATAAACGAGGCACTTTGAGAGGTTTGTAAATAAGGAGAAGCTATTTTCACAAGGTTAGTTTAACAATACTAACGAAGCGATTACTTTTCATCGAAAATGATTGTTTTTGCTCTGGAGCGGTCGTTGGACGCGCTATCGTTCTATCTTTATGCGTCATAAAGTTCTGATGGACAGGACCCTGAGCAGAAGGATAGAAATTAGTATCAGACATGGCTAATTCGCGTGTTTTCAAATCTTGTATTGGCCTATAGTTGATTGACACTTAATACCAGCTTAGTCGTAGCCAACACTTACCTAACAGGTCCTGATTGCCCAGGATTGAGGTATTTATAATAAGTCGGTGTGCGAGAATCGCTTTGATTATTAGTTGACATGAGGCTGTTTGTGCCTGTGATTTTTAAGTCTTTATCAGGCATCTGCATGGAACCTACAAACCACGTTAATTGCTCTCCACGGAAAGATATGTTACTTGTCATTCGATGATTCAAACCGCCTTTCCTGTCTGAATCTAACGATTTTGACGGTTGGTTGCCGTAAACAACAATTGACGTTTTGTTGGGAGCGTTATTGACTTTGAATCTGTAGTTACGAACAGGGGGCTCATCCCCGTCATTATCGATGTTTTTCGTTGGTTTTTTCGGCTGTTGTTCAGTGATAACTGGTCCTGAGAACCCTTTACTACTACTCAAGTTATTTTTTATCTCAACTGCACATTTATTCAGCCAAATTAGGAGGAAAAGCACTGTTACGCGTCGAAGAAGGTGAATAGACTGCTTTTCCAAACAATTTCCCATCACTGTTTGATTTACTCACAGTCATCTCTTTGGTGCTATTACTATTACTCGCGCTATGACCTCCTCGATCTGGCCCTGTAAGAAAAAATAGTTAAAAATCCAAGACTGCGAGCAAAACTACTTATTTCATCAAGAGTGGCTTTCCTTCCGGCTTTGCCTTGTGTATTATCCATCCCAACATTATTTGTCGTGATATTGGAGTTGGTAATATAGTTATTCACAGTGATATGAATAATATTTCCTTGGATATTAGTTGACCCTTGTATCGCACCACTCGACTCCAACTGAATTTCTTTCATTGTTGATGACAGTGGTTTTGACCCTAGCGTCTTTATCGTAAACCCTTGCGATGAGCCGGGCCTCTGTATCGATGCTAGTCCACCAGTCGGCTTCGTCGGAGTTGGATTCGAGTTCGGATTCGGATTCGGATTTGGCTCCTCTGGTTTCAATGTAAATACCTTCCCCGAGCCCTAAGGAAATTCATTAACCACGGAATCAATACCACTGAAAAAGGTACTTTAAGAATCGATTTTAAGACTGCTTTTTCGGTTTTCGGCTGCTTATTGCCGCTGTCTTCCTCTTTTTTCTTAGAGTCACTTACTTGGAACATACCAGTAAACTTCTTCTCTTTCGGATGGTGCTGCACGAAAATCTGCTCTGAGAAATTCACTCTGGGTTTGCCAGAATCTATACAATTTGTCAATTCCATTAGAATCGAACCCATCTCCTTTACCTTTCTTCGGCGACGATCCTCCGTTAGATTCAACTGGAGGAGGCTTCTTTGCATTCAGAAACGTATTCGTTAGCAACAGCTCTTCTGATTCTATATTTTTTGGATCATCGCTAATTTCGTTCCAGGTGGAAGTTTTTGCTCCATGTCCAAGTTTCGCCAATCGATTTTCTAGATTTTGAAGTTGGCTGAAGAAGTTCGCACGAATTTCTAAGTTCGGCTTTCGCGAATGAAGGTATTCGAGGGTTTTATAGAGAGTCCATTTATATTTTTTCATCAGATAAGCAGCCAACACACAGCAGCTGCGGTTTTGCCCTTTAACCGAATGAACCAAAACACTCTCCCCTTTGACCAATGCGCTTTCAATGAAGCGATAAATATCATTCAGCACCTCTTCTTTCGTGTCGAATAGGACCTAATCGTAATGAAACGAAATAATTTTGAGAAAAGAGCTCAGATTCGGCGTGGAGTGAGGGAAGCTAACCTGATAGTCCGTCTCCATCCACTTAAAAGTCAGATAAACCACGCCGATGGTTTCCCAGTGGTTCAGTATTTGTTTTCCTGAGCAGTTGATTATGTGGGTGACTTTGTTAGTGACGACAAATTCTAAATCCTGCGATTGATGTTGGGAAAGGCCGGGAGGTCAAGTTACCTGGGCTGCGTACTCGTCGCCGATGAATAGACCGTCTTTGATTTTAACAGCTCCCATGATGTTAGCGTCATTGTTGTGCATTTTTTGTATAGGTTATAACTAGGCTTTAAATTAATTGTGAGCTTTTGACTGGAGTTATCTTATTTGTTAATAATGAAAAAGCACTGAAATGTTATCAGTGAATTCGTCGGTGATTTTCAAGAAAATGAGGTCTCCTCGTTATAAATGTTGAGAAAACTTTGGGACAAAGAGCTTCCATTGTTTTTCGTTACAAGCGAATGTATCACTTTTTAACTATATAAGATGAAGCCAAGTCCGAATATAAGGGTATTTTGTAAAATTGGGGTTTTGTAAACCAGAAAGAAATCATTCGTAGTTGTGATGCTTTGGGAATATTTGAAAATGATATGACAATTGAAATCTTGTGGCTCTTCATTTAACAGTATCTTTTCGTTTTTCAATGGTTGAGCAACAGCTGCACTGAGAAAGGCTCATGGAATTAATTTTTATCTGGCATTTAAAATTAAGTTATCCAGAGCATATGGGATTAATCTCAACGTAAAATTGCAAATAATTCTCTCAGAGCCCTTCTGAAAACACGTGCTTGGTCAAAGCAATCAGATTCACTGCGATGCAGTGACTATTTACTCTAAGAAAAACAAATTCGAATCAAATTGCCTATTGGTTCATCCAATCATAAGAGAAAAAAACTAAATTGTATCGCTCAAAAAATCAGGACCAAAGACCCTCTGAAAGCGAAGAAAACCTATTATATCATTTAGCCTAATAGCCTGCGATTGCCATAAACCGTTTTGGGATACCAAAGCCGTATTTTCAAATTTTTTATTTGAAAATTTTACTTCTTGATTAATCTGGATAAAGATCAATTTTTATAATTTTCCGTAAAACGTGCTAAATAATGGTCGATCTTCTTTCACCTGAACAAATCAAAATGTACAAGGAGGCCTTCTCGGTCTTCGACAAAAACAATCGAGGCCTTGTCTCGACGAAAGAGCTCGGAGTTGTGCTTAGAAGCCTCGGGCAAAACCCCTCGGAAGCGGAGTTAACGGATCTGATTGCCGAGGTCGATCAAGATGGTAACGGAGAAATCGACTTTAATGAGTTCTTGCTGATGATGGCTAAGAGGTCCAAAGACGCAGACACGATGGAGCAAGCGATGGAGGCGTTCAGAGTTTTCGATAAAAATAATAGAGGAGTGATCACAGTGAATGACCTGAAAAACGTGCTTCAAAACATCGGCGAAAAGCTCACTCCAAAGGAGGTTGAGGACCTCTTGGATGGGATTCAAATCAGTGCAAATGGTGAATTCGACTACAAAGAGTTCGTTGAAAGTGTTTTTAGCAATCTTTAGCATATTATTGGTAGTGGATTCCTATTAAAGAGATCTTTTATAAAAAGTAAACTGTATTTTCGTGAAAATTTCACGAATGCATTCCATATGGTAGTAAGAAATTAACTATAATATGCATTATCTACGATATAGCGAACTTCGAATCACCATAATGCTTTTTTATGGCCTCTGTGATTGATTTGGTTTGGACCACGAAGATTAATATGGAATTTGCAGAATTAAATAAGTTTAAATTCTGTAAATCAGAAAAGAGCAATGAGGGGTCTTTTCGGAGGCTTTTGGGCACAGATAAGGAAAATGACGTAAATACAGAGTTTTTTTATCGCGTTCGCAAGGTTTTTGAGGAGCAAGAAAACAAGTTGTATAGTCAGAATTATCGATTACTAATTTATCTTTTACTGGAGTTTTAATTTCGTAAAACTTGACTGAAAATGTTTGACAAATCTGGGCTAAATCATTGAGAGTTAATATGTTCGGACATAGAATTATGCTTCATCGATCCAAAAACGATCAACGAAAACCCTATAAGAATGCTGTTTAATAACAAAACCATTTCTCTCAAAAGAAAAATGAAAGTTTTGGACTTAAAGCCATAAACTCATTTGAAAAAATCAATAAATAGACCAAAAGCTGGTCCGATTTCTTACTTCCATAATATAAAAAACTATCATTGCCAATCGCAACGAAAAGTTAGCAAATTGAAGCAAGTTCCCGTATTTCGTGAATAATAATTTTTCATTACGCGGAAAATCTCTCGAAAATTAGAAAATAATGAGTCAGTTAGCAATAGAACAGAAGCAGCAAATCAGTATAATGCAAAAGTTACCATTATTTTTTTCGATATAATTTTCATGTCCATTTATACAATAATAAGAATCAATCACCTCTTTTGATTAAACTCCTGATAGAACTCTTCTGATAGCTGAAATAGGAACAGTCACACTTGTCCTTTACAATCAAATGAGGTGGCATATTAGTTGAAAAATTCAAGAAAAAAGCAAAAAGAAATGGTGCAAATCTGTCACCAATGCTGTCTGAAGGCTCATAGAGTTTTGCGTTTATTTTTCGACCTGAGATCAAATTTGGAATTACCCTTCGCGTTGCCACTGTGCACGTAGGACGCACAGCTTCGTGTCGGGCTCTGGCGGGTGCCAGAGTGTGCTTGACAACTTCCCTCGGGGATCTGACTGCCTAAACAGATGAGAACCATCTACCTTCTTCGATACAGAGGCCAGGCCATACCGACTATGGCCTATCAGGTCTCGCATCTCTGGTTGCATTCGAGGCATCTAATACAAACGGGTTAGAATTGTCAATTCAAGGCCAAAACACCTAGACAGCAATATTATAATGCGCTCTCACCTATTTATCTTGAGAATAATTAAATTAAAATTGTTATGGGATGCGGATTATAAAAGCTTCTACAGCTCAATTTTTTAGACAGAAATTTCAAATTATGATATAAATCAATAACCCTACGACTCAGAATATGAAGTTCCTCTCTATAGCCCAGAAATACTATGAAAATGTGATAGAAATGAGGAAATCGACAGCAAAATTCTAATCTACTATTCTTCAGATTTCTATGTGTTTTACTCATTAACTATTTCTCTAACAAGTTAGAAAATTCAGCTGAGAGATCAGTGATTATGATTTCTCAACACTAACACTCCGACTCAAATATTATTCATTTCTTCCTCTTGTTCGCCACTGATAGTTTCCTTTATTTTGCATTACAACGGCTACTTCGATAATTCTAACCTCAAATTAATCTAAACCTAAAGAATCGAAATTTTGAGATGTGGTTATGCTTTTTTTCTTTTTTTTTTTATCGCTGATGGCAACGATATATACACAATAGTACTTTCATTTGATACAATTATGATTGATGATGCACCTTATCTTCTCTTTATTTACTGACTGATGAAATTGCTTGTCAGAAGTCGATGTGCAACTTTAGACTCTGATCTCTTTGATGCCGAGTTTCAGACTGCAAAGAAAAACAAAATCATTAGAACTCATAAGAGCGATAAGTCTTACTTTTTGAAATAGTAATAGAGGAAATCTGCATATAAACCAGCTTGAAGCAGTCCTCCGAGCACTGAAGTCAGGCAGAAAAAGTCCTCGACGAAGTAGCGGTAGATCCTATCGGATTAGATCAGACAACACAAAAAAACTACGTCCACTCCTTACCAATTGAAAATATAGAAGATTCTGTAAAGACCTAACGAGGCGACGTAAGTACCAGTGATGTTAGCCAAATTATCTTTCTCTCCCTATGTAAACATGATGTTATTATCAAATAATGAGAGAAATACTTACATCATTGATCTTTGAGAGCATGCTTAATTGAGGGAAGATAGTCACTGATTCAAGCCAGATGGAGAAAGACCAGAGAAAGTCGAGGAAAGTCCAATCTCTATGAACAATCAGAGCTGCGATCAGCGCACCAGGAATGAGCACTTTCCAATGAGGGAAGTCATCGCCAACAGGGTCATAGCTCTATTTAGAAGCAAGTTAGAAGGCTTTAAAGGTGACTATCGCTCACTAAGCAATAAGGTTTCTCATATTTCATCAAATAGATGGTATAGGCAGTGCAACCGATGAAAAGGAGCTTCATGAAGAATAAGTAGTAGGTCTGGTAGCTCCAGTAGAAGTAAATGTCCAAATATCGGCATAAGAAGACCGTGAGATAGAGTTCTTGGGTTTTGAGTGAGAGTCCTGGGAGGTAAAAGTGAGATAAGCGAGAGATCTTGAAGATATACCAAGGCAGTTCTTGGAGCGCCTTATTTTTTGGATAAGAATGAAGAAGGAGAGGAGATGGATGATGTCGCCAGTGAGGCGGAAGATGTTCATCATGGCTGGAAATACTTATTTTTTTAATTTTTTCTTCTTTTTTTATTTAGAAAGATCGAACCTCTATCATAAGCCGTTTAGTGATCAAAATACGTGTTCTGTAATTGTACGGTTTCAATGACTCAATAACTCATTTTTGTGAATTCTTGTGATATCTTGTTTTTTTATTTCTCATGACATTCTATCGGGTCTTTCCCCTCAGGAGTGCATAAATCAACGCAATGATTTTCATGGGCAAGCTAAGATTTTCCAAAAAAAAAGAAAGAGAAGCGATCAGGCATCGATATAAACCTTCTTGATTTGATCGTTCTTTTTTTCTCTCTCAGCGAATCAGATAGATAGATTGCTTCTCAGAACTCATAGATCCTATGACTTGTCCAATTCGAGAGATGGCACAGAATAACGGATAAATTTTCTCGACAATGTGTTGATACATTACTCGAGCCTTGACAATTCATTTCTTGGGCTTTATTAGAGGCTCGATATTACTCCAGCTGCATACTACAATCAGCGATCATATACATATAGAGAGAAGCTCTCAGTAGAATATGCTTCGATTAATAGTAAAAAAAAAAGAGCATGAGATTATAGCATCTTTTGACAAATTCGGATGTATTATCTGCTGAAGTGGGTACTCAGTGAATAGATGAAAAAAAAACAAGGGAGAGCTAGCATGTTCTTTAGGATTAACATTTCTGGAACATATTGATTTATTTCTTCACCTACATAAATTTTACGGTATCACAAATAAAACAAAACTTGTGTGTGTGTGAATTCTTTGTTATAATATTTAAGTTGCTTAGTAGTTCTTCGTGTTGGGTTTGAAGATTAATAAGATAAGATTCCAGCAAGTTCCATCGCTTGCAAGTAAATGCTTTCTTCATGTGAAATATGGAGTGAGAACATAGTCAAAAAGACCCAGTTTATGCATTTCCTCGAAACTATAGTTAATCAAATTTTTATTAATGGCTTGCTTTGGTCATTGATCTGACTCATGTCATCTTATTTGAAGAAAATACAATTACTGTATGAATAGGTTGTCGGAAATGAAAATCACATAAATTTATGCTACCCATCAACATTTATTTTTATTCTTTGGTGCAGCTGTGATATTAAACAATGTAAATAAATATCTCCTCCTGCCACTTCTGAAATTCGAATAAAAAATATTCTTTCTACCAAGATCGAGAACGAAAACAAGAAGTTCTTAAAAAGTTACCATATTGAAAGAAAAAAACTACAAACGATGCTCCAACATCTCATGTGAACATGTAAGTTATCGAAGCAGAGCTGACTCATAAACTCCAAACCATTGGCAATAAAAAGCAAAGGGAAGTGAATTGCATTATGCAGTAAGTATTTTAATACCTTGACGAAAAGAGTGTTTCTTTTTCACAATTTTGTATAGGCTGAGGAAATGTTCAGCGACACAGATAACTCCCATCACTACTATCCATTTAAAGTGGATATTTTCTTAAGGTTATGACGCATTTATTAATTTTCACGCACTGAATACTGATTTGAAAGAAAATTCAGTATTTAATGAAAGAAGCCATCTGCCGAAACGAGAGTGAATAGTCCTCTAAATTACAACATACGAAAGCTGTTCGAGTGAACGAGAGAGACCTATAGAAGGTAGCGCCGTAAAGTACAATACGTAGTCAATTTAGCTCCTAATGAGAAGAAGTTGATGTTATTATCAACATAGCTGAATTCAAGCCCTCACTCCAAACTGATCTGCATCACTCTGATGCCATGCTACTGCTATCAAAATGATTAGTATGACTAGAGTCATCCATCTTTTCATATATTAATTGACGGCATTTGTCCTTCTTTATGATAGTCATTGCTACTACTTCTTCATAAAGACCCAAGTATGCTTATCCGCAATTAATGATCTGGACTTTTCTATGATTTCGTGTGCATGCGCGCAGATGTAGATGTGTGTAGGTACTTTTTCAGCAGTATATAGACATATAAAGGACTTATTTTTTCCCTGAAGATCTCCAATAGAAATAGTAATACCTGGATAGTCCAGCCAGCAGGGAACAACTTTGATCGCAGAGTATCTCGAAGACACCTCAATTCAACAAAATATATCTACTGCGATCTGCCTTGCTAAAAAGCAGCAAATTGCTGAGAATATTTGAAAATTACAAAGCCAGATACTGACCTGGAATTGCCAGTATTTTAATATTAGAATATCGAATGATTTGCTTTGATTTTTGCCGATTTTCTAATCGTATTTTTTCATTTTATTTCCCAAATGGACCTCGAGCAACCCAGAACCCAACCACTTCGAAAGGTTTCTAAGCTTAAATTAGAAGACCATTTCGATTTTGTCTCCTCCGCAAACCAACCATCCTCTTGCCTCGGAAAAGGTGCCTTCGGAGACGTTAGCATCGTGAAAAGGAAAGGAGGCAAAGGCAGAAAATACGCTCTGAAGACGGTAACATCATCACCAACCCTTTCTGACTATAACTGCATTTAGATTCCCAAGAAATGCTTATTGGAGCATTCCTCCGAGGAAGAATTGAGAAAAGAAATCGAGTTTCATAAAAGCCTCGAGCACTCTCACATACTCAGACTGTATACCGCACTCGAAGACAGCGAGAACTACTATCTGATCACTGAGTACGCTGAAAACGGTAATCTCGCCAGTTATTTGAAGAAACGAAAGCAACTCCCAGAGATGGAGGCTTTTGTTTACTTCTTCCAAACGTGTATCGGCGTCGATTATCTCCATAAGCAAGGCATGTGGCATCTCAATCTGAAGGTAACAATCTCCCCTTTATATCCTTTGTTTCTCTCAAAGAAAATTGAAATGGCTAATTTTTCACATCTAGACGGAGAATCTTCTCCTAGATAAAGACGGAAATATCAAAATCTCTGATAGCATCTGGTGCGCTGAAGCCATAAGAGAAAGGTAACGGCATCATTCAAGGCTGCGTCATCATCGTTTATAGGAATTTCGCCTGCGGCGAAATTGACTACATGGCTCCCGAAATGATCCAAAAAAAGCCATGTGGCGCAAAGAATGATATCTGGGCGCTGGGAGTTCTCCTCTACGAGCTCCTCCACGGCATTAAGCCTTTTACCAGGCAGACAACTGAAGAGAAGGCTGCTGAGATCATGGACAATAACTTTACGATTTTCGCAAAATGTAGCGATGAGTGCAAGGACTTCATCATGAAGCTCCTCAGACCTGTATCCTTGCATCGAATGTCGTTCACAGAGATCTTCACACATCCGTGGATGAAAAAATTCGAACAGAAATTCAATATGAAAATTGAAGATTATGTCTACGAACCCAACAAACTAGCCTTCAGGAAATCTAAGTCGAAGATCGAAGAAGTGAGAAAAGGGCCGAAGAAACCTCCTGAGCTTACTGAAATGGCTTTTCTCGGTCCAGCTGAAGTCAAACTTAGCAAGAATGTCTCGATGCCTGCGCATAAAGAAGAAATTCTGAGCTCATCTCCGGAGGAGGAAAGAACTGCTGGTAAATTCGTGAATATTCTGCCGCCTGTAGGAGAGACGCTCACAGCTGAAGAGGAGAAGGATAGTCCCTCAAAGATCGACAACTTTGAAGACATTAAGCCGGTATTTGTAGAAACAGAAGAGAAAGATTCAAGTTCTGTTGAAAGGGAGGCAAAAAGGCGCGATGAGCATGAAGATAAAACTCCGGTTTCGCCGGCCAGTCACCCAAGGCGAGCTAAAAGGAAATCCAAAGGCGCTATCCACGAAATTTTCAGAGATGAAACTACAGTCATTGAAAGTGAGGATCCAGAGGTGACAGAATCTCGCCCTGAGAAGCACAACGTGATTAGCATCAACAGCGCTTCTCTCAAACCAAGGGAGGACGAGGCCAGTGCTGAGGAAGACCGTGAGCTCCAAGTGCTAAATATAATAGAGAGAAGAGAATCAGACACCGGATCTGACGTTGGGATTTTCCGGCGAGGCGCAGAACGTCGGAGTGAGCCTGCCAAAATGGATGATAATGGCAGCGAAATGCACTTGAGAAAGCTACTGAGCCAAGAAGGGCGAGCTGGCTCTGATTTCCTCGACAAAAAGAATGAAAAATCAGAGATGGCGAGGGATTCAGCTAGATTCGGCTTAAGAAAGCGCGCATCAGAAGACATCGAAGACAAGATTTTTGAAAACAAAGTGAGCTCTGATTTTAATCGTCAGCAGGGCGAAGAAAAAAAGGTTATCTCTGAAGCTATCGACGTGATCGCAGCTGCCTTCGAGGAAATGGAAAGGGAGAAAGAAGCCCAAAAGGAACGCAGGGAAAGCTTAACCTATATAACAGCGAAAAAACCATCCACGAAAGAACTTGATCATGAGCAAAAAGCGTTCTATTTGATCCAATCTCTTCAGGACATGCCCTCGACAGACCCTAAGGAGGAGAAGGTGGAGGTAGTGGAGCCTTTGGTAACACACCAAAAGAAACATTCGAAAGAGCGCACAAAATCCAAAGAAATTGAGGAGGTGGTTATCACAAAAACTAAGAAAAAGAAACCCAGTGAAAAGAAACGACACTCTGAAGAGTTTCATTTGGATCTAAAAGAGCTCGAGAAGAAGACTCAAGGCATGACGCGGGAAGAGCTGCTGAGATATTACCAATCCCAGATGAACAAACTTGAGAACTCCCTCATCGAGACAAAAGAGCATACGCACACCGAAGCGCCTACACGGATAAAAGCCTATAGTGAAGACCATGGGGGCGAAGAGGTCGAAGTCTCGACTTTTGTGATCGATCCTAGTCGAACGAAAACGAAGAAGGAAACAGCCCTGGGAAAAGGGGTGGCTGAAAAGGAGATTATTACCGTAAAAGACGAGGATACTGAAGTCAAGGTGATTATGGATAAGAAAGATGAGGTAACCTACCCAGTCGTTGCGACTGAAATCACAGAATATTTACCACAGAAAAAACCCACCCAAAGGAAGAAACGCCGCCAGAACGTAACTAAGACGGAAACAAAAGTGACGACATCAGAGGTGATGATGAAAGAGCCAACAACTATTGTCACAAAGACAGAAACCCGCACTGAAGTAATTTAGATTACGCTGATGATATTCGACTTATTTTCTATATTTTATTAGCCCGGGCTTCTTCAGAAGTTTATCGAGACTTTCACCTGCTCATTCAGAAGAGGATAGATGCTAATTATTCACCTGTACCCAGCAGAAGGGAGGAGTTAAAGTTCATTGTTAATATAATCATATAATTAAAGAGTAGTTGGAATTTATATACAGATTAGATGATTTAAATGCACGGTAGTAAGCACTCTTATAAACTTTTTCATAGAAGAAGTTAGCTTTCTCATGAATTAGCCTAATAAATCCACAAAGCTCAGTCATTGTGACCAAAAGCGCGGTAAGATTGTTTTGGCTAGGGTAACAAAACATCTTCTTGTATATTTTTAATTAGAGCCGTCGAATTATTTTGAACCTTTTGAATTTGAATTTAACAAAAATAAACGACCATATTTTCTCGGTGGACACATGAAAAGCAGACTCGACGCAGGTGCTTTCGAGAGAGCAGGCGATAGATCAGGCATATATGACACACCAAAAGCCGGCATTCGTCAGAGCAGAAAATCTGTTGAATATAGCAACAACTCGAAGCATAGCTCTCCGATAACTGCTCAATCGCAAGGAGTTTACACTTTCGCTAATCCCACAAAGCGGTCTACAACGTACGAATCACCTGAAAGGACGAACGCTTCGATGCATGAGAATAGTTACGTGTCGACGAACTCGTATTCAAAGGATATCAGCAATCCCTATCGAAAAGGTAACTTAGCCTCACAAGAGCGAAGCGGATACTTACCTGCGGTTTATCAAGACAACGGCAAGTATTTGGAACGTGAAGATAGGACTAGTGACATGGGAACCGAAACGAGAACCTTCGCAAAAGACTTGGAAATGTGAGAATCGCTTTATTAGATATAGTAAGAGACCGACTTATATAGGACGAAGAAAAGTTTAAATGAGAGCCAAGCCCAATGCGTTGCTTTAGCCAAAGAATTAGGGAGAACCAAGCAAGAGAACTCAGGTCTTCAAATCCAAATCAAAAGATTAGATGTAATTACGCAAGTGATTTATGGTGTTTTGATAGTAAATTAGCTGAAATGTAAAGAGCTGGTTGACAAGGGGATGGAATTTGAAAGCGAGAATAAAGAATTATTGTATGCGAATAGCCAACTTAAGAGGTATGAATCGCGTTGTTTAGTTTGTCAATTAAACTCTATCTGAATAGTGAAGTCGTTAGGCTCAAAGCTGAGTTGCAAGAGAACAGCATGAAGACTCGCAATGACCTTGAACGGCTGAGAAACAACCTTTATCATGTGGAAAAGACTCTAGACCAACGAAATTCTCAGATTTTAAGCAACTCGCAAAAGCAGCGTGCGTTGCTCAACTCGCTGCAAAAAGTTCTAATGAACACAGACTTCGATTTATATCAACGGCTTTCACAGACCCTGGAGTATTTTTTTATTAACATATTCTCAAAATTATAAATTCTTCAAGCAACTTATTGAAAATTTCAGACGAGACTTTCGATGCCATTCATACAAAACATTCAGACATAGTTCCAGTTGTTGGTAGTTCTGACTAGCTCAGTTTACAATGTCTAAACTCCCTTTGGCATAGGCAAGGAAAACTCTGGAGCGGGTGCGGTTCAAAACGAGTATGTGAGCCGTTTGGAGGCTGAAAAAGCTGGTTTAGCCGAGAGAGTTGCCGCGCTTGAAAACCAATTGTTGGGTCAAAAGAATAAGCATGAGGTACTTCCAATTTGAATACTTTGCATTGACGTTTGGAAAGGAAGCTGTAGCTCAGTACCGAGACGCTGTGAATAAGCTGAAGAATAGTACCAACACAATGAAAGGTTGTATAGCACAGCTGCAAGATCTTCGAGTAAAGGAGAAAAAAGAAAGCGAAGAAAAAGTAACTTGAGGAGCCTTGAAGAGAAATATTAATAAAACATTGATAGATTGAGGCTCTTGACAAACAGCTGAAAAAATCTGAAGAAGAGGTGAAGAGAGTAAAGAAATTGAATAAAGAGCTTTCAAAGCAAGTCGAAGAATATGAATCTACTCTCAAGGAAAACGAGGTAATCATTGAAGAACGGCATTGAATGTGTTTTATTCATTTCTTTTCTATTTTCATAGGGCCAACTGCTGAAAATACTGCAGGAAAATAAAGAAATCTACCAAAAGCTGCAAAGCTTTGAGGAATCAATCAAAACACGAGAAAAAAGCTCACAGAATTTCTATAAAGCCAGCGAAAGTCACTCCAGACAACTTAGATTCAGCCCGCAGCGGCAGACCCTCAACACAAGTCCTGATCCTCAACCTTTTAACCTCTCGACTCAGAGCAAGCAAGTTCACTTTGATCTCCAGCATTCTACCGAGTCACCTGACAAGTCTCATAACACCACCACCAATTACTCGCTGCAGCCATCTAACAATCCTCACAGCCCAACGAAAGTGCTCAGAGAAAAGCACGAAAACAATCAGCTAACAGATAGCGCTCAGCTGAACCGAACTAACAGTGACAGTATCCACAAAAGAGCTTATTCAAGTTTCCAAAATTCACTTAACACGAGCTTTGACCCAATGAGTAACTCAAAGTCAGATTTCCGAAGAACTGACGGATTATTTGACCGAAACAAAGCTTCCTACGAGAAGAAATCTTTGAATAGGCGATCCTCTTCATTATCAAGGTCTCAGATCGTGTTGAATCACATCGCTAACTATGAGAAAGAAAATGCTCAAAGGATCCATACTTCTCCAAATAATGAGAACGATCAAAGGAGAAAAGTCGATGTTTCCGCGTTTGAAGACAAACCGAAACTCAAATCTAGTATGAGGAAAACTCTCAGCAATTTGAACCGAACAGCACCTGAAGGCACTCTCGATGAAGGCGACTCGAGCGCTGTAGGCGATGCGAAACTCAAACAAGATATACTTTCGTTGGATTATGAGATAGCGAGAATACAAAGAAGCCTAGAAAATGAAATAAGCAGGCATAACGCATAATTTATTTGATATTTTGACATGTCCAGTTCAGTGCTGGGCTTTATATTGAAAGTGGCCTCTGTTGATATGTAAGACCAAGTTCGATCGTTATATGTAATTTAATTTATGTGATTAAAGCGAAAGATCCAGTAATTTAACAGTTGCTGTTAGGAATTGAATTATCAAATGCTTTAAACTGAATATAATATTATCAGTAACTAACACCATGGCACATTTTGAATTTTGCGATCCAAACAAGAGAGTTTGGAGGTCTGCTTCGGTCAAAGGAGCGGGACTTACCAAAATTAACTATGAGGAAAGCTTTGAGGGAAGAGGTTTGAAAGAATCTGTCGTCAGCGTCACAAGAGCGTCTAATCGGGACCTGAGCTGGAGTATAGAGCTAGCGAACCAACCAAAGATGTAATGAGAGCTGTTGTGTATCATCTCATAGTGTGATATAGGAAGAAGTGTAAGCCCGTTGTCAGCAATACGAAATTCCCAGCGGATTTCTTTGAGAAAGAGAATATTAGTCACGCAAATAACGATGTAGGTTCTGGCCGTGAAAATATTAGCCGAAAGGAAAGAAGATCGATCTTTGATGGACTTGCGGGGCAGTTCGGTAGCACTAGAGGCCTTTTTTTGTCTCCAAAGGCCAGTGATATGCCTCAGGTTCTTAATCATGGACCTATGACGACCAAGAACTCGCAAAACTTTGATTATTTCGATAAATTTGAGCCGATCCCCCCTTCCGTTAAACGAAGCGAGCTTAAAACAGGACCAGCAGGTAAAAGCTGCAGCAATGGCGAAAGTATCTTCGCAATGAAGCCACAATGCTCTTTCTTTAATGAAATAGGGGCTGTTGGACCGCGTCAGCCGATTAAACTCCGCCCGTTGCAAGATATACCCAGCTGTGAAGGAGATGTGTATGAAAAATCGCCAAACCTGCGAATAAGAAAAATTTCAACTGCCACTAACACAAGCAGTTTGGGTAAATTGAACCTCTCAATTCAAAAAACACAAACTGCAACGAATCAACAAGATCAGTCTCCAAGAGCGATCGATAATATAGGGAAATTTCATTCACCGAGAGTGTCTTCCTTGCCATGGTCATCTGGAGAGAACAGATTTTCTAATAAGAGCATCAGCATTCCAAAAAATGCTCATAATGATGGGAAATTTCTGGGAATAAGCATCAATATCGAGAATAGTGCATTAATCAGGCACAGGCCTAGCCTTATAACAAGAGCTGCTGATCCCGATGGTGTTTCTTCATTCTCATTCAAGACGAATTTCGCTCAAAAAGAAGTCCCTTCTGGAGAACTGTCGTTCTCAAACCCTGAAAACAGTAATTTAAGGTCTCGCCAAGGTAACAGGCCACCACCCCCAGAAAGAATAAAGAGAATCAGCCATTCAAGCCAAAGTAGCGTCTTGTTAAAGAGCACGGCATTTATCCTAAGTAATAATCCTCTTGGAAATGAAAATACGGCCGCGACGCCAAGCAACAAGCAGAATCAGACTCAAAAGCATATCAATGAACCATTTAACTTCACCTTCATGAGTCCGTTGGCCGCAAGAGACACTAACGTAATGAAATTTCCAAAATAAGGCGAAGAAGGGTATTAAGCGAAACGATTGGCATGAGTCCCACAGATATTTTGTGAATAATTCAAAGTTCAGCCTTGTTTGTAAAATAATTTTGAAAGTTTGTGGATTGTCACCAATTTTGATAAGCAAATGTTAATTATTGGAATAAGCAAAGAAAACGTTTTACCTAAATTTTTTTTATCATCATTCTCATTATTTCCTTCCTGTGTTCAGTAAATTTATTGCTTTTCTCCTATCTCAGATTCATGTTTCACATTCGTTATTATTGTATATGAATGAATATTTTCAAAGAACCATAAAACCTCAATAGAAATTGCGGTTCTCATTAGCATTCATTCCAAAGAAATCGGCGTTTTTATCATATACACGTAAAATTCAAACTATACCAATTACAACTTCCTGTATTTTTACAGGTTGTTATGCACAGGAAAACATAAAGTTATATATGTCTTGTATTAAAGCTATCTTAACCCATCTCGAAACCTGAATTAGAAGTAATAGCATAAACAAGTTTAGATCTAAGTTTTTCTTTATTCTTGTAATCAGGCAATTTGAGCAAATTCATACACGTCGAAGCTGTCGGCAGATTCTCCTTCTGAGATTCATCAAACGATGCCATTTGGATACAAAACTTCGGATTCAAGTACTTGAAACCCTGAAATTTTCAAAATTTTCAAACAGAAAACCCAATAATAACTACCAAAGTCGGCGGTCTGGAACATCCTGTCACGAAAAGCAGGAACAAATTCTTTTCTTCATCCGAAAGCCCATGTAAAACACTCCAAAAGTGTTGTATTGTCAAGTCATTTGAAGTATAGTCTAAATAATAAGGTTTCAATCAAACACGTTCATTGTGGGAAGGTAAATTACTATTGTATTCAGTATTCTCTTGAAGGTCGTTCACATCAAATCCTTTTCTTCTACTACCGCAGATAAGCAGTTGCAGCTCCTCATGGTTGAACATTTGAATCCAGGCAGGGTCAATGCAAGATTTCATCCCAGCGGCGAAGGCTTTGGATTGCTGATCTATTTGATAATTGAGCCGGAAGGAGCATAGCAAATCGATATATTCTAATTTATTTGACTCATCAACTTCGATATTCTCTCCGTTTGGCTTGAGATTATATGTCTTTTGGACACCCATTACGTTCTCGCTGACCGAAAACGTCAAGCCGAGGTTCTCGGCGAAGCCCTCTTTATGTTTGAGCTGGAGGAGATTCTTATAAAGCACTTGATCTGAGTATTTCAGCTCGTTTATCGTGTTTTTCACTCCAAGAATCCTGTTCAAGAAAATCACCGAAAAAGTCGATTCAAGCAGGTTGTTCTCATAAATCGCCTTTCCCACCATCCGGCCAAGGAAGGTAAACAGCCTGGTTATTATTTAGACAATATATTTGTAGAAAAATTACTTCAAATGGTCTTCTACGAGGTGAGAGTTCGGGTTTGGCACGAGCGTTTTATCCTCTTTCTCTTCGAAAAGGCCATAGTTAGTATCAAAAGCGACTCTGAATTTAACGCCATTAACAAGAGAAACATGTGGGAATTTTACTTAGAAAGTTGAATCATGAACTCCTTCAACAGCCCTCCTCCATCAATTCCCTCTTCCTCGATCCCAATGTCACTAATGAATTTGATCTGGAACAGCGATTTCATATTTTTTCTTTTCGCTAGGTACTCATACCCGTCTTCCAACACAAAATTTCTGCGTATCCTCACAATTTTCTTGTCTGTTTCATTCTCACTTTCTGAGTCAGAGAACTGAGGAAAGCGGTCTTGCGTGCTTTTATCAACCTCAATGAAATGCTGGAAGAGCTTGAGTCGGTTCTCGAAAGAGATCATGTGAGGGACTTTCCTCAAGATTTCCTGCACCAGCTCTTTTTTCAATGGGTTTTTGGTTTGGATATCGTAAAATGCGTCTGATAGTATCGGTATATTCCAGAAATTGGGTTCATTAGTGAATTTTAGCCTGCCATCGCGGTTGTATAGCTCTTTGAGGACTGTGATCGCAGACTTTTTGATTGGATTGAGTTTCGTGATTCTTTCCCAAATGATTTGGAAGACGAGTCCGTTTAGAAACCCGCAGAATCTGGTTATTTTGCTGAGAGAAATGTTGTTTTTCAGGACTTTTTCATCGATGATTTCCTTGTTGCCAGCAAATTCCTCGTCGTCGGTGATCATCAATTTCTTATAAAAGACCTTGCAGAATGCTCGTAGTATCGGTAGCCATTGGTCTGGGTTGTTAACGAATCGATCTTGGTCGAATTTCTGCAAGCGAGAGAGGGGCATTAGCAAATAATCAAGTTAATATGAGAGAAATTACTGTTTCTTCGATGCATTTGAATAAAGGCAAATAAACGTTGGTTTTGAATGCGAGTAGCTGTAGAACATTGTTTCTATTCTCTTCACTTAGCCAAAATCGCAATAACAGCAGCGAGTTGCAGACAGCTGATACCGTTTTGCTTTGGTTCGAGGCTGAGAAGGGTCAACAATGAGAATTCACAGAGAGGAGCTTACTTGCAGCAGCGAGGTACAATATGTAGGAGAAAAAGTCACAAACAGCGACAATGATAGCGCTGTCGAGTTTTAGGACATGACTTTTTCGAATAGATTTGAGAATAGCCACTTCTTGATCTTTATCAGTATCGTCTGATTTCGCGGCGTCTTTCTCTTCCTCTTCTTCGATGTCCATAAGAAAATGCTGCTTTACTGTCGGCCCGATTTTGATGGCCAGGCAATCCTGGAATTCTTTCACAAGTCTAGAGATTAACTCCGAACTCGCTAAATTTTTTATATATTATGGGATAAATTCAATGCATTTTTAAGATTATTTACCTTCCAGCGCTGAGAGAGGGAGTTTATAGAAAAGGACCTTGCAGTCCTTGATCTCTCTGAGATAATTTAGAACCCTTTGGTGTGTTGTCTCAATAGTCTAACAAATAAATTCACTTATGCGATCGCGAGTATTGTTTTACATCAGTAGCAGGCTGGGCAGGCGCAAGTCCCATCCGGATGTATAAAGTCAGAAATTTCAGCTTATTGCTCTCTGATTGTCCTTCCAACGCGTTTGGTAGCACACACAAATCAGTCATTTTATCAAACAGCGAGCGACCTGATATTTCCCAAAAATGAATAGGACGAAAAGACAAAATTTTTACTTAATTTCTGTGAGTTTCGAGTCGCTAACTCAAAGATAAAATCTCTGTAAATCTGCTCTTCGAAGGTCTCTGGGTAAGTTATTGCTTGCTCCACAAATCCTAGGCCCAGCTCACCCGCAATCTGATCGAACAGCATTGTTTTTATCTCTAACACTCTCTGTTGGTCTTCCTCAGACAGCATTTGACTTTCATTCAAATTCCGAGGCAACAGCGCCCTTAGCCACACCATACACAATTCAGAAAACTGCTTGTTTCCAATCATTTTCTCATTGAAATTCAATTGCAGGACCAATCCAAACAATTGTTTGATCTA
>ENA-UOTX01000625-UOTX01000625.1-compost-metagenome-genome-assembly--contig:-NODE-625-length-35008-cov-10.529501_pt1 | contig 35008 bp, 23 predicted proteins | sample MGYA00238143_ERZ746982 | MGnify/ENA primary metagenome ERZ746982 (study PRJEB28758, sample SAMN06268862) | compost metagenome | isolation source: single cell | place: USA: California, Emeryville, Joint... | reverse complement strand
TGAGAGAAAAAGAATGAATTTGAAACCACCCCTTTATCTAAGTCAGCAGCGCCGCAATTTGTTGTTGTCTGAGTTCCTGAAATTTGCTGCTGCCAAATTGTGACCCCATCAGCGACGAACAGAAACGTCTGGTCCGTCCAAGAATCACCGAAATAAAGCTGAAATGAGACCTCTAATGAATGGTGAGCTGGTAATCCATCATAAGTTTTAGAAATCCACGAATCAACTAAAAAACCCGGCCCACCGAACCAATCCTGACCAGCGCAGGTCACAGACCCTGCGGATCCTGTCAAGACGTCCCACAAAGATAAACTGGTGGCCTCAGAGATTGAAATTGGAGTGTTTAAATCCGTGATTTGCTGGTTTGTTCCTAAAATTTTAGAGTCAACAACTAGCAACCATAAATTTTTTTTACCTGGTAGTATGATCAAGAATGAGATCAAAAAGCACCAGTATAGCATTGGTCTTTGAAGAGGATCTGACATTGCTATGTCTGAGTAACTTGTTTCGATGTTATTATTTAGGATAACTCTTTAATAATTTCTAATGCGCTTGAGTCTGAAAATTATTTTTTGAAAATCGCCTCATAATTAAAATTTTATATACAAAAGACCCTTGAGTAAAAATCGTTGTCTTAAAGTAACTCATTGGCGCATCTTAGAAAATAATGCTACGTTAGCTCAATTATGTTGCACATTGATATAACTAATTTATCTGTGCTTCTGTTTATTTTCAAGAACACCTGGCAAATAAAATCCAAATCATGCGGTTGAGCGCAAATTTATTTCTTAGAAAGGTTTCTCAGAGTTAATCTTTTAATCAAAGGACCCCTGACTTATAACTACGCACCAAAATAAATCATTTGTGTATGGAACCATCTAAGGTTATCTATCTATCATCCAACGGGTCAGATATAGTTTACCTAGCCTAAGCAATTAGAATCAGCTCACTTGGTTCCCAGATTACCAGAAAAATTATTAAAATATTGGTTCGCTAGGTGTATAAGTTTTCAGAAAACCGTATAAATTAATTCATGTGCTCTTCTCTAGCAAACAAAACGAAACTACGCATCTTTAAGCCTCTCATCAACTAATTGAACACCATCTTTTTGTTGTAATGATTCCAAAACTCTTGGTCTCATTGCACTATGTTTGCAGCTGAAATTAAAGTTAAGTACTCTATTGTGGACCTGAGGCACTCTTCCATAACGCCAAGCAGCAAGTATAAGCCATAAGAGCTCTCAATCCTTTTTTGGGAGACTAATAATGTGATTAAACGCTGAAAATGCGAAGATTTTAAGCAAATTAATTTAGAATTCGAGCTGCGCGGTCTTTAAATTGGAAAAAACAAAATTAGGAATCATCTACGTTCTATATTGACTTCGATGATGACGTAAGTAAGGGTCATGGCTTGTCTTTGCAAAAAAAAAGCGAATCAGAGGAGAGCGTCAGAGCTGGAGAGCGCAATTTCGAGGGTACTGTCATATTTTCCATCAGAATCGTTATCTTGATAAAAAAATCTCTCAGCGCAATTTTCAGGTTCGAAAAATCAATTGTAAGGCGCTTACTTATTCATAAAGAATCCAGCAGTCCCCTGGGAATTTGTGTTCGATCTTTATTTGTCTGACGACTGATACTGCCTGGCCTTGAAAGCTGCTCTTTTCAGAAGCTGCCTTGTGAAATCTGAGAGTTGGACATACGATCTGCTTTGCTTTTGTCAATGACGTCATCTGCGAAGTAAATAAATTAATTCGACGGGAATTGTTTCTCAGGTTCATGGATGAGTCGGAATCACTGATATAAGTCCTAATGTTGATTAAAGTCGGATTGCTAATCTGATCTAATGAATGATATCAGATTGAGGCACTTCAAAAAAAATCTTCTAAAAAAGCTTTAAAGCATTTGAAAAATTCGTAGTTTGGAGTTCTGCAGTAGGTGTAGATTGCAGTTTGCCTTATTTGAGAAATACTTATTGAAATTCCATGAATTGTTAATTAAACAGTTTAGATGCTCTGTCCATGGAGCCAAAATTCTCTGGATATGGACCAGAAAGCGATGTAGCTAACAGAGGGTGAGTAGCAAAAGGGCTGTACAAGATATTAGCACGCTCTCCGAGGCATTGTGTTCATTTTATTAGCGTTCTTCTTCATGATGGCAAGAGCAGACAAATTTGCGAAGTAATTCACTTCCTCGATTGCAAAGTTCTATCATGGATCAAAGGCGCTGCTCTACTCTACAGCTAAAAAAAAAAACCAGAATCGAACCGTTTTGCCTTTAATCGCATAAATTCTTGTGCAGAGCTAAATTAAGCGCATTGGCTGAAGCAGCCAGGAAGTGTCTAATGTAGACACCTTCGAACAAACTAACCGGTAAGCAGAAAATAGAATCAAAGCATAGAGGTTTCTATTCCTTCGTGTCTTGGTATGGACTGATTCTAATGTTGGCTTGAAAAAACGCACGCCAAAAATGTTTTATCCTGAGAGTCAGTGGTAAGCGCTTAGTTTGCTGAGTTTGTGTGCGTTATGTTTCAGTCATTAGATCGTTGAACAAACTTTGAGTCAAAGAAGATGAAATTGTTTCCTGCTAGTATTGTTATTCATATTTATTTGAAATATGAATTGAATAGTGCTAGAACCTCGTAAGGTAGCACCTTCTATGATTGCAGTCATAAAAAGGAAGAGCTTTTTGAGAAAAAGAGAACTCCTAACTATAGAATTCTGGATAGCAGAGAGAACTAGAGGCTAATATCCTAAGCTACCTGGCTAAAAACTAGGAGCCGGCTTATTTCTTTCTACAGCATCATCATACTAGTTAGTTCCGTGTATTTTCAGTAGCACAAAGATATAGCAATCGTGAAAAATTTTATAGCAACTCCTAAAAGTATTTTCTCAATCACAGAATGAAGACTGTGATAGACATACCTGCCTTTATGAGGCCATTGGGCCTTGAGAATCGTGGTAGTGATCATTAAGGCTGAATCAAAAGGATTATCTCATGGCTTTTATATATTATACTGTTTCAGGTTTCTTTATTTTTCCAAAATTAATTTTTGAAAAGGTGGCTCAAGAGATTTCTTAGATTCGATATGATGCAAGTAGCAAAATAAACAGCACAATTGACTTTTCATATTTAAGGAACGATAATGATTTCTGAATCATTTTTTTCAGCAACTCAAATGCGTATTCTATTTACTTAAAATTATTTTGTGACTGATCGTAGCGTCCAGTCTGTCCTGACAATAATTTAAGGCTTTGCAAGATAATCAATGTCCTTGAAGGATTTATCTAGAGCTTTCAAAGGAGCGCTTTTCAGAAACGATCGGCTTAGAAAACCAATTAATTATCTTAGCAACTTGGAATGTATTTGCAGGCGTACTCAGCAAATTAGTTCTCTTCAGAGATCTATACTAGAAGGATGTAGCCTTCAATAGAATCTAAATTCTGAATCATCACTTCGCATGAACCTGAGTGTTCGAATTTTTGAGTCATCATGAATGCGGATGAGATGAGAATCTGGAAGTGCACTATAAATAAATATCTCAAATATTGAGAACTGTGAGAGCTAATTTCATCATTTGAGGATTAATTTAATATAAACTTTCATTAATATCTTTTTTTTCAAGTATCTACAGCTTAACCTATGTGTGTGAATGCAAGGCCCTTGAAATATGTTGATTTATAGATTTACATTTGAATAATAAAATAAAAAGCAAGTAAATTTCCTTTCCATTGAAATGCAGATGGCAAACAATTGCATGAAGATGATCTAAAATTATCATCACAATGAAAACCCTCAAATCGTAAGGTTTAAGCAAGGTTTACGATTTGACATTGGCCAATATATATGTAATATAACAGTGAAAATGATGAATTTTAGATAGCATTTGATTGAAAACCTGGGAAACTGAAAAACAAATTGGATGTCATTGAAATAGAACTATTCTTTGATGAGATCGATCGAGAGTTCTCACCAAACACGTAATATCCATGAAATTCAAGAGAAAATATTCTGCGCAAAAGCCGATGAAGCTCTATCTAGGTATTTTAAGGTTCTCCTATTTTCTTGCCTCGATCGTCAGTGTAAAATCAGGAAAATTTACCAGCAAATTAATTTTCATTGTTCAGAGACTCTATGAAATGCGTTTTTTCTTGAAAGATTTCATTGAGAAATGTTCGCAGAGTCACTGTTGAAAGCTTTCTTTCTTGATTTATGCAGAATGAAGCATTGTAGACCTCCACCACCAAGAGTTTGATACCATCAAACGGTCACTGCCCAAATTTCGATATTTTCATTAAGTTCATTTCCGGCTCAACGGTTCTAAATTGTTTGCATTTAACAGTCAATCAATCATTAACTGATATCGCAATTCATTAAACTAATCTACTAAGCGTACCAAAGACAAAGCTATTCTCAGTATGAGCGGAAAAGGAGAAAATATGAAATTTTTCACATTTGGCAGGTTTTCAGACAACGTTCTGCTTGCCTCTCACAGCAACCAATCCAAAAATAAGGTATTAAGCACTAAGTTTGCACTTCATAAATCCGAATTGTCTAGTCCGCCTTCGAACAAGAAGCAACAAAGCTCATCCCAAAGCTCAGATCCTTGCAATTGGTGCCCGAGGAGCGTCAAAAACTCACAACGCCAACAGGAAGCTGGTACTGCACTGTGGACAAACATGAGCTTTTCTATCTCGGTAATAGGACGACCATCCATTGATCTCTAATATCGTGCGTATTAGCGTTGACAAGCACTTCTTACCCTGAGCGACACGCTTTCGGCATGATCTCGGTAACTTTCCTTTGAAAGCTTTGAGACTCAAGGCTTGAATAGACAATATTGCAAGAACTTTTCCAAATTGAGAATTATTGGGAGCTAAAGGAGTCAGAACTTCAAAAGAAGCTCAAAAAGAAAATCCCTGACACCGTGACTGCCTATGATGACTTGCCTGCGATCGATAAGCTCGCCGCAGCTCAGAAAACAGTTGATGAAATCACCATCATAGGAGCTGATGCAACGAAAAAGATCCTCGATAACACTGCAAATTTATCGGTAGGTTATCAATGCATTTTTCCCTCTAACATTGTTTGAAAAAAAAGCAAGCAGAAATGAAAGCCATGGAGTTGAAGAAACAAAGTCATCTATTTAAGAACCAAGCCGACGAGCAAGCTCGCTTGATGTATTGGAGAAACATGAGGATGAAGATTATTATCGGTCTTGCCATATTGGGAGTCATTACAGTGATTGTCTTGATCATTGTGAGCAAAAGCTCTTAATTGATTATATTAAACGCTTACTTCGTATATGAATAAAGCATACACGTGTAAGGAATGATCTAGAGGGCTCCACAATTTTACTTTTTTGTTTTCTTGGTGGTATTTTAGAACTGAGCCTGTTTGGAATAGTTATTGAAAAAAATTGGCTTTGTCTGCGAATTTGGAAGCTGAAAATTGATTCGCCTTGCAAATAAAAAGTGACTGTTGAGTACGCAGTCTTCAATTGTTATTAATTATCAAGTTAAGAACGATGCTTTCAGTGTAGGCGAGAATTTTTTTCATAAACCTTTTGAACAATAACTCGATATAGAACTGTAAACATTAATAGCCTCGAGAAAAACGAAACGAAGCTCGAATGAAGAAATATTAGGTTTATTATTGACACAACGACTTTTATTCATGGCGTGAGGCTCACCAAGGTAGCTTTTTGAACTCTTTCATGAAAACGTTTTCCACGAATTGCAAGAAACGGAAGTAATTTCCCTAATAGCCAATAAGCAATCAGCGTCAATTTTATCCAAATTACCTCAATTTTTTTGAAGCTAATAATATATTCATCGTCTCTGGCGCCTGTTCTATATAGAGTAATTGATATTCTACCAGAGACTTCATCTTCGCTTGAATTCTCTTCCTCATAGTTTTCAAGCTTGCTCGTTGGCAATGAAAATTTTCCTGTAATCTAACAACGATTTTATTTTCTGATAATAAATGAAAACTACCTTGTATTTTTTTTCATTAATATCTATTTTCTCACAGACTGAGACTGCTGCTAGCATCAAGCATTGGAATAATAACTCCAAGTTTCCAGACACTATCTCGTAGACAGTTTGACTCTTTCCTTTGGGTTTCGTCGTGATTTCTCTCTTCTTTTCTCCGAAGCTGATTCCAAACCGCTTAAGCTGATCTTCAACGGAACCCTATTTCACATGAAATTTCAGAAAATTCTCATGAAAATTACAGCTGTCTCTCCTCTATACGGTGTAATTCCTTGAAACGTTGCTTCTCCTTTACCTCCTCCTATTTTAACAGAGCAAGCCAGCTTTGCTTCTCGCTCCTTTTTTTCTTTTTCAGCCAACTCATTCATTTTCTCGAGATAAGTTGTAAATTCTCTCAAAACCGCCTCTTTATCAGCAACTTCCCCATTATACCACTTGCTGGCTCTTATATCCTCGAACTTATATCTCAGTGCAGGATCCGGGTGCAGTAGTCCAGAGCAAAGCTCTTTAAAATCTTCCGAATAGAAATCCTTGCCAAATGCCTTCATCTTCACTGCACTCATCCCTTTCCAGAAATTCTCAACTTTGCCTTGGTAGAACCACTTGTAAATGCTGTCTCCAGGACTAGCATCCTCGAAAGGTGGATGTCCTGCCTTCATCATGAAGAGCATGACGCCCAACACGAAGATGTCAGTGGGTTCGAGCTCATGGCCTTTTTGCGAAAGCATCTCTGGGGCTTGATACCTGTTAAATGATGAGTGAAAAGCAAAAATCAAAGACAAATTACCCTTCAGTTCCGGAGATGGTTAGATGCTTTTGCTTATCAGCGATTGTAGCTATTCCAAAATCAGCAAGCTTTACATTGAATTCCGCGTCCAAGAGCACATTCTCAGGCTTAAGATCTCTGTGAACGACTTTTGACTTGTGACAGTATTCAAGAGCGTCTACCATTTGGTGGAAGAGCCGCCGAATTGTAGGTTCAGTGAACCCTCTCTTATGGAGTTGTATCGCAGCGAACAAATGGTCAAAAAGGGATCCGCTCTCAGCAAATTCCATGGCAATCACATCTCTTTCAAGAATTGTTCCGTTTTTCTTTTTGTATTCGGCTTTCGGGATCACTTTGAAAACCTTGATGACGTTTTTGTGATTAAGGAGCTCTAGAATAGCTGCTTCTTTCGCAAATTCTTCTGAATAGTCATTTAACATGAGGATTTTGAGAGCTGCAAGATTCTTGGTCGATTTTTCTTCAGCTTTCTTGACACTAGGAGAGTTAAATGGTGTGAAAATAGCAAAAAAGTTACACTCCGAAGGTTCCAGAGCCTAATGTCTTGAGGATTAGGTATGATTCACACTCTGATTTTTTCGCTTCTACCATAATTCCAAATTAAAAATATTTATTTATCGACATGAATATGTGCTGATTAAATGCGAAAAGTTAACTATATGAAAACTTCTGAGCGGTTTCTGATCTGAACTTCTGCCTTCCTTGATGAACAAAAATCATGGTTTTTCTATGAATTGCTCTTGGTTGGCTCCAAATTAGTCAATGTAGCAAGCTCAGTGTAGAAGATAGCCATGATATTTGAGCAACAGAGAATTGGTCTGATCATCCTTGTTCTGATATTGATTTTTTCTGATGATAATTTGGATCTAGCGTCAAAGAGAGTTACATTTATGATTGTTTTGCATCGTTTAAAGTCGAGATCAGTATCAAGTTTCGGAGGTTGATAAAGAGCACGAATCTGTTCGCAAAGGATAGTCTAAATTTGCTTCGGCAAGTGAGCTTTATTTATAAAGGGTTCTTTTGATGGCAGCCCAATTAGCATAGGTCATTAATGTGAGAAGATCTAAGCAGCTCAGTTTTAAGGAGTCTTACAGAATTATAATTCTTTGATTTATGGTGTGAAGATCTGTCTTTAGTGGGCTGGGTATTATAAAATAGCAAGTAGGCTTAGCATTCAGAAATATTCACATTGAGATAAGGAATAGAAGACATGAATACAGCTTTAAATTTTTACACATTTGTGAATACAATTTATTTAAAATTGCCGAAAAAAGCACTGACAAAATCCAAATAACTAAATTGTTCAAATGATTTTAAGAGACAATTAAACAAAAAAAGGCAATGGACGAGTCAATGGCATTTATTCAAAAAGCACTAATTAAGGGGAGAACGTACAGCCTCTATTTACAAGACGCTACCCACTTTAGCTTTAGAAGTAATTCCGAAAAAATTTTACTCACTAACTAAATTCGGTCACTTCAACCAGCCAAATACGTTGGAGGAAACCTCTCAATGAAATTGTCGTACCTATCTCTCTTTTTATAGAAAAAAGTTTTTCAAACAGATAGTCAATTCATAGTCACAGCAATCCTACCGCAGTTAAGAGTCACCTAATCGAAGTCACCCGAAGCGTATAGACCTGCAATGAGCCTAAAGGCTTATGAATTGCCACAAATTTTCCATTGAAGATGTGCCCGTGTTTGTTCACTACGAGGTTCATTAGTCTGAGTTTTATTAATTAAAAGGCTACATTAACTTTTAAAAAAAACTTATTCACTGCAGAATGCGACTCAGTCCCGCTGCTATTACTTGCCTGGCCATCAGCGGCATCTACATCTTCATTAACTTCTTCACTTCAAGCCTGGAGTTCGACTCAAGCAACAAAATCGCCAGATACCTCCAAAACGCCGGCGGAGACGGAATTGCTAAATTTTTCTTCCTGGTTATCACCTACTTTGGATTCCCAGTTGTACCTGTTCTTCCTGTAATTCCTCTGCTTTTGCTAAGAGACAAGTGGGTTCCGTTCAAAATTACCTTCCTTTTCTCAATCTCTGGTTACATTATTGGTTTTCTTAAGGTAATCTACGGGGGGCCCCGACCATGGTGGGTCGGTGACGGTGTTCAGGTCTTCGGACAATGTGGCGTGACCGACTTTGGCCGTCCTTCAGGTCATGCTTTTATCAGCGCGTATGCATTCCTGCTATTGTTTAAGTTCTACATCTACGACGATCAGTCACAGACCTATACAGAGCGCATCAGGACCGAAGAGGTTGAGGCTCTTGACGAAGAACCAACGCCTGATTTACCTGACATTGAAGCCAGACCACAGAAAAAAATGCTCAGAAGAAGCACTTTGGACCGTCCACCCAAGACAGAATGGGACTCAATGAAAACTATGTGGCTGACTATTGGAATTATACTCAGCATTCTGATCGGAATCTCCAGAATCTACCTAGGAGCTCATAGCTTCGAGCAGATTTTCCTCGGTTGGTCCTATGCAGCGATATTCTACATTTTCACTATCTACTACCTCGACGAGCAAACTGATAATTTGTTCCTGTTTTTCCTTGACGGCAGACATAGAAATCAACAAACGAAGGTTTTCGGTACGGTGACAGCGCTCTACATCTTGATGCTCACCCTCCCTTTGGTCGTGTCGCTGCTCACTAGTGCTTCAAGAGAGGCTAATAAAAAAATCTGGGTCGCAAATATGCTCAAACAGTGCGAAGGAGGATTCTCTCAAGAATTTCCCATGGACTCCATGTCGCTTTATCTTTGCGTTATGGGAGTAATTACTTTTGGGATGATATATGGCATGATGTTTGCAAAACACAATATTATGCTGATCTCTAAATACCTTACTACATCGCAACTGATTCTTCGGAAACTGGTTGGTTTGGCCGTTTTCGCAGTCATCGCGTTGGTCTGCTACTATGGCGTTCCAACCACTAACTACATCGTGTGCTATCTGGTAAATCTCAACACACTCTTGCTGTTCGTTGCGATTTCTGCCTATACAGTTCTTCCAAAGCTTTTCGATATGATGGGACTTAGCAATAACTCCAAGGTCGAAGAACTGAACAGAAACTCAGATTATCTATCATATTAGGTTTCCTATCGATTTTGTAAAATTTGAATTATACAAATGATTTATTGAAACAGACGTTATTCAGAAAATAGTTTGTAGTTTATAGCTTCTTTCGAGTAATAACGAGCGATTGCTGCATACATTCCCAGTTAACATACACAACAAAGTAAAAAAATTTATCTGCATCAGCACTTTGCATTCGATGACGATCTCACCAGCTAATGTGCAGTCATTTTTTCCAGTTTTAAATAAATCGTTCTGAGTGTGAAAGTGGTATATAATATTTATTTATATAGACACCTCCAACAATAAAAAACTAATAAAGAGTGGTTTTTTGTTTCGATATATCAAGGTTTTTCTTGCCGATGAAATCCTCGTAGACCTTCATCATTTTCCTCTGCTCGCTATCTCTCTTGCTGCTTTTCTTGAATTCTTGAAGGCATTTTTCAAAGATTTCTCGAGTTATCACAAGGTTGAGATCTCCTTTCTTGAGATTTTCTTTATTCTCTGTTTCCAGGATCACGTGAAGAGCTTTAATTTGCGCGTTTTTAACGAGCGCTGAGAGGTCTGCGCCACTATAACCCTCCGTCTTAGCGGCATATTCTGCTAAATCGAGACCATCTGACGCAGTCCCTTGCATGTAAATCTGCAAGATTTCAAGCCTTTCTTTCTCGTTGGGATAGTCAAGGAACACGTGTTTATCTATTCTACCCTACAATACATTAAGAGTTACTAAAAGAAGCTTGAATTGGTAAATACTGGTCGCAATAAGGCCGGATCGATAAGGTCTGGTCGACTCGTCGCTGCCAGGATGAATATATCCTTTATTTCGCTCGCACCGTCGAGATAGCAAAGGAACTGATTGACAACACGATCGGTTACTCCAGTCGACCCAGAGTTTCTCTTGGGCACAATTGAGTCAAACTCATCGAAGAAAATAATGCAAGGGCTTCGCGCACTCGCTTTCTCAAAAATATCTCGGACGGCCTGCTCGCTGGCTCCGATGTATTTATTCAGCAGCTCCGGTCCTTTCACACTCAGAAAATTTAGCCCGAGTTCATTCGCTGCGGCTGCGGCTATCAGCGTCTTTCCGCAACCAGATGGCCCAAATAGCAAGATACCTAGCAAACAAATCAGCTTCGTCATATGACTCTTAACTTACCTCGAGGCAGCTTGATGTTTACGTTCTTGAATATCAGATTGTATTTCAGCGGTGCTTGGAATGTGTCCAGAATCGCTTGCTTGACCTCGCTTAAACCTCCTACTTCCTTGAAAGTCGTTTGTATGCTACATGAAAGTTTATAAATAACCTAAACTCTTAATATTTTACCTTGAGACCGTTGACATGCTATTACAAAGCGCATCCAGGTGGCTTTGGAAGATCGCGTCAGCTTTCTTCGGCGTTACCTCCTCCTTAGGGTAGAGCTCCAGCTCCCGGCTTAATTTTTCCCTCAGAACCACCAAATTTTGCAAGTTAAACATCTCCAGCATCTTTAATTGCTCGTCCTTTATATGAGTTCCAAACTGCTCTAACTCGCTGCTCAAGAACCCAACCTTGCTCTCTGTGGATATTTTCTCGACCGCAATCTCCTTCTTTTTCACCTTGCCGAACTCCTCGCTCAAGAAATCCCCTCCTCGCGTCGTAATCAGCACATACACGCACACATTATGCTCAAGAGCCAAGACTTCCTTCATTAAGTCCTTCAATAACGCTGATGTCGTCTCAGCGAGAATCCCCTCCTCTGGATTCATCGCATCGATACGATCTTTGTGTTTACAGATCACGTCGACATCCTCCAGCACAAGAATCGAGGGCTGATTGAGGATCGCGAGCTCGAAATTAAGTCTCAAATACTTTCTTATAAGCACTACCGAGGCGCTCTCCTCGGGGTTTTTAGGCGACAGTAGTTCTTTGAAATGAACTCTTGCCTTTGAGAAAAAATGCGTTTCGTCGCTCTGGAATAACCGCTCGACAATCGTGCTCTTTCCGGAGCCAACCAGGCCTTTCAGCATTAAAATCTGACTGGTTCCTTCTTTCAGAGCGCATCTTAGCTCAGTAAGCTCTTTTTGATGGAAACCTTTATAGATAAAATTCGCATTCTTTTTGGAGGCTGCTTTCAACTTCTCATCATAAATCTCCAAGATCTCTTTCGATCGGCCTGGACGTATCTCGTCGAGCTTGTTATTGTCTCCAAGGTCAGTTGTAATGACTTCATTTAGCACCTTCTCGATCTCAGCTTTCTTTGCCTTCAGCTTTTCTGGGTTCAGCTTGAAGTGTAATAACTTTATATCCTTCAGCAACCCATCAGGTGATTTCTCGAAAATTCTCAACCGCATGAGAGAATCAGAAAGAAATATCAACTGTTTGTCATACAAGACAGCATCTTTCTGCTGCTCGTCCATGATAGCCGCAATTAATTGCTTTTTGCAGTCTCCAAGCACTTTGCTCTGGGAGTTAAAAGGGTTCGCGAGCAAACGCACGAGGATTTTGTATTTCGATAGTTTAATTGTCTCGTCTAAAAACATCACTCTATTGTTCTTAAAGTCCTCCAAAGGAGTTATTTTCGCGATTTGACTCTCGGTCATCTTCAGTGACTGAATCATTAGCTTAGGCGCAAAGATATTCGGATGACCAAGCGTCGTGTCCAGCAAGAAATCGTTGGGTAGATTGTCCTTAAAGCGGATCAACACAGGAAATTGCTTCGGCGCGTTAAAGTTAATGTTCTCAGCGTCATGCATCTGATACTGGATTTGACGAAAACGATTGCAGAATTTCTGGAAATTGGATGCCAGGCGTACGAGCTTTGGGAACTGTAACTCGAGGAGATAAGGTTCATTTTCTTTAATCTGGAATTTTTGTCCGACGGCCCAATTAATATAGAGGTAATTTTGTAAATCTATAGGTCGGTTGGCATGGTTTTCGAGGGACTGGATTCGGACTGTGAGGCTTGGAATGATTTTGAGGCTGGTCGTGATGGTGGAGTCGGCCACAATCGCCTCGCAGAGAATATTTAAATCGATGTTTTCTCCGAGCAATAGGACGTTCTGGTCTTTGTAGGTTAAAATAACTTGGTCGTTTTGGCTGTAGGATATCGGAAAGCAAATGCCGGGAAAAACAACTGCGATTTGGTTCAATAGCTTTGATTCGATTGATGCGCGGTTCTGTGCGACTAGCTAATTCGATAGCAGGTTAGAATGAGAAAGAGGGGGAGGGTAGGAATTACTTGGTAATCAACTGGGTTTCGGCAGTATATGTCAATCGATTTAGCCAATGTAGCGCCTTGAAATGGTTTTACGTCCACATATTCATTTTCTGGTATGCCTAACGCCACCGCGAAAGCTTCAGAGATCTCGAGTGAGCTTTCGTTCTGAGAAGTAGATCCATGGAAGCCTTGATTGAGTTAGGATCGGGTGTAGAGAGGGATATTACCGAAATAATTCTTTTTGCCGTTGGGAAGCCTGCATTCGACAACGTCGCAGATCTTGTTTTGTTTGTAATCAAACTCAATGGGGTAGCTGCTCAGGTATTTTTGAGGGAGAGAAACGTAGCAGTCGGATCGACTCACGTATTTGACAGTCAATTTCATTTTATTGATTTTGTCTAAAAGTGTCTTTATTTTTTATTCTGGTTATTGAAGGAATACAAAGTAGAGTCAATACCGTACTTTTACTGCAGTAAAATTCGATTGAGCTCTTCGCTTGGAATCGAAGAATTTCAATGCTTTGGGGGGGGGGGAGGGGTAGAATTAAAAGCTTATTTTTCATGTGTTTTTCGATTTTAGAATTGCCAGAGCAGTACTTTTCATTGAGGTTTCCTAATATAAGCACCGAAAATGTTTCGATCAAAATCCAGCCTTCTTAGACGGGAACGTAAGCCTGAACTTAGCTCATCAGCCTAAGACAATTAAATTAGTGATTTCATTAATTCATTCTCAGTCAGTATCTTAATTGTTGTTGCCATTATTTCATTGCATTGAACATCGGATCCTGCCCTAAACTTTGCTTGCGATCACGATTCTACCCTCTCAAAGATCGGCTTAAGCACACAGCCTTTTCGAAAGATATGGAATAATAAATGGAAAAAATCTCTCGAAATTTCTGCCAAAACCAAATTGTGAAGTAGAAAGAGAATCTAAATAAATTTAACCCCAAGCCATCAACCCATCAAATTCTGCATCATTGTGAATACAACTATTTGATTTCATATCAGGTCACAACTTCAGAGAGAAGACTCTATTCTCACATTTGGTTATTTGTTCCTAAGCTTTACCTAGACGAGTTTATTTGGTTATCCAAGGTTATTTTCCAAGCCTGATTCTTTCAAAGATATGCATCGTAGCAGACCTCGTTTAATTTCAAGACTGAAACAAGCTCGCCGATTAAAACCGAATTGCTGCTAACCGTTTTCCTTTTTTAACTCTCATCCAAAATTGATTTCAATCTTTTGTTTATTCACTCAGTTAATTTGGATGCGCGCTTTCCTCACATCTCTTTTCACCTACAAAACACAACGAGAGGTCCGCTTCGAACACAGGTAGCCCCAACTATCTTACATCCTCCTCATTTCTACCCTCAAAGGTGTATCTCCGTGACTTACTACATCTTGGCTTTACTCAGCATTATATACGTCTTTTTTTATTCGATCCTCATCCACGGTGCTCACAAAACCGTGACACAAGGAACAGGAAGCGTACCTTCATCAATTTATCCTCATAGCTGACTCTATTATGAAGTTTATAAGAACATTTTTCGGAAAACTTTACGGAGAGAATTTGAATACAAGCAAATGTACAGCTTTACTCTGAGTTTCTCTCATTTCAATTGCAATAGACGTGAGTTATGACTACGCAGACCTTCTCATCCCTTATATGGACGACAACTCGATTTTTATCCCAACAAAGCTGTACACGCTTGCTAATCAAACCCAAGACTACTGCGGAGAGACCTGTACTAATTCTTACAGTTGTCCTTCAGTCGGAACGCTCGACACAGCGACTTGCGACGCAAGTGGTCGATGTCATGTAAAAATTTCCGATATGCCTTGTTTAATGGCTTCTCGATCGGCAGACCCTGAATTATTGTCCTCGCATGGATGATAACACCACCAAGCCAACAGTCGTTAATATGACGAGTAAAAATTAATCTCAGTGACATTGTTTTAACTATTTCAAAAGGCATTGACAATCTCGTACTGTTTATAAGCCCCACCATCACTTTCCCTACGTACTCTTCTACCGTATAGTAAGAGTCCCTTCGTATAATTTTCGCATAACATTTCTCTATTCAAGCTATAAAGGCACTACGAATACGCTCACTTATTACCCCGCTGCTAACGCAAATGCATACACTATTGACAATTTCCTCCAGTTGGCTGACACTAGTTTGGCTGCAGTTCGTGAAACCGGCGGGGTTTTCAGAGTTTTATTCGACTGGGACTGCAATCTCGATTGGGGTAGCTGCAGCAACAAATTGCGAGTGTATCAATATAACGGCGGAAACTACACCATTGGCAGCGCAACTGGCATAGCGAATTTTAGGGAAACTTCAATTGTTTATCAAAACTCAAGTGGAGGATACCAGCAAGATCTGACGCAATTGGTGGGAATTACACTTATCCTTGACAGCAGTGGCAATGGAAAGATTTTTAACTTCAATAAATTGCTGATCCAAGTAAAAAATGGTCTTTTTCTCATTTTCTTAATCAATGATAGATTGGTATGGGCCTCACCTTCGCAGCCTTTGCTAGAGTTATCATGGATTTTATCATCTCGACTTGCTTTAACAGAAATATGCGACGAACTTTCGCTCGCGCCACGATAAAAGTATCAGCAGATTTCAGTGATCTGAAGGAAGGATTAGAGGCGATTAAAAAACAGAGAGAAATGGAGGAACCTGAGGAAGGAGAGGGTATGCTATAAAAGAATTGGCTTTGATAATCGCCGAATGTTTTTGTTGCTTGTAATTTCTCTCTAATTTGTCCTTGGACGAGTTTTTTCATTTCATATGCTCTCTTGAGCGCGGTTTACACATCGATAAACTCTACAGTGTTTCCTCTTTATAGCAAAGATTCGTTACATCAGGTTCAAAAGCTCTGTTCAATGATTTTCACGGAAGTTTTCTCTGTTTATCCCTAAGCTTGCTTAGTTAGTCGACTGACAATGAAATGACAATGAACTTAGCCAGCCTTATGAATTGCTCAATTAGCTTCTGTAATGTGTTGACTGAGGAAGGAAGATTTTATTCAAGATGATTGATTGATAGGATTTCTACACTTATTAATCAGAGAGATTCTTAAAGCCAATATACACCTAAAATTGCTGCTTTAGCAAACAATAGACAACCCTACTCGCATACTAAGACACTAAAACTATTCTTCATCATCATCGAAATCTTCATCTTCCACGTCCATTTCCTCGTTATAGTAATCACCTTCTCCATCATCTGAACCCTGACCAAGCATCTCGCCAAAGTCCTCGTCATCGCTCCTCATCTCATCTTCTTCATCTTCCTCGTCCATAAAATCATCATCGTCGTCTATATCATCATCTCCTTTTGCGAGTTCCCTCTCGAATAACTCATCAGCAAACGCGTCCATCTCCGCTTCGTCTTCCATGTCTCCTTCTTCTCCGCCCTTTTTCTTCTTCTTTGGTTTTTGAGTTTTCGCCTTCTGCTCGAAATATTTCGAGAAATATTCTTCTTCTGGTCTCATCTCCGTCGCTTGAAGGGTCTCAAGGCTCACAGGGTCAAGGAACTTCGACATTCTCATTTTCTTCGCCTTCTGGGGCTGATTGCCTCTCGCTCTCAATTTCAATTTAGGCTTCTTGAACTCGAGTCTATCGAGCATATTGGCAAGCGAAAAATCGAGCAATGGGTTGCCCTGGTAGTTCAATACCGTACCCTGATTCTTTAAATCGTTTAGAAGCGTCGTCGCGTATTTCTTGACAGTGGGATGGAAATGATTAGCAATAGGAAGCAGCTCATATAGAAGCGTTTTGTCGGCATTAGCATACAAAGGCTCCCTCTTCAGCGGATCATAGTCTGTCGAGAAAGGCTTTGCTTCAACAGGTTCTTCTCCATTGGCCTGAGCAGTTTTATCTTGGCCCTTCTTGGCAGATTTATCGTTTTTCGCCCCTTTCGCATCCTTTCCAGGTTTTCCATTCTTTTCAGGCTTTTCGTTTTTCGCATTCTTCCCTTGTTTTTCGCCTTTAGCCGGTTTTTCTTGAGTTTTCTTTTCATCGTCTGAATCTGGCACGTCTTTGAACACTTCTTCTTTATCGTCTTGATCAGTGCCTCTTGCGGGGTCCTTGAACCCAAAAAGGCTGCTGACTGCTGGGTGGAACTCCAAAATCTTTGAAATAAATAGCAATGACGTTATGATAAAAGATGGCTCGGATTGACTGGCAACTTGAAGAAGTCTCTTCATAAATGCTTCGACTCTCGCGAGTGAGAAGTCCTCTTTCAACGCGTTCAGCAAAAGATCAAACACGAGTTGCAAATCGGTGCTTTTCTTCAGCGTTGGGTCAAGAAGCAGCTCATAGAGCACACGATAGAATCTATCGCTCAATGAATTCGTGGTTTTGAGGAATTGGAAAATCAGCACAAGCGATTGGACTTTAATTTTGAACCCGCTGTCATGGCACAACCTGAAGAGGTCGTTGATATTCTCTTCGAGGGTTTCTCGGAAGTTTTCGCCGAGGTTTTTGCAAAACATATAAGCTTTGTTGAGTGCGCTGAGCAGCACCTTGGTGATCTTATGGGCCTTTTCGAGGTCTTTCTTGGTCTTCATGAAATGGAAGAAGAGCTTGAAGAGCAAATTCGTCAGGTAGATCAGAGTCGTCGAATCCAACTCCTTGTAATTCATCGCAAAGAGGAAATTAACCGCGTAATATTGCGCTGATTCATGGTTATTTGGCCTCATAGTGAACTGCTCGATCTCCTTTATCAACGGCAAAGCGAGGGTTACATGTCTAAAGACTAACTTCCCAAGCAATGTGTTCAGGTTGACGATCAATTTCTTATCCTTGTCTCCAAATTTGTTGACCAACAATGGGAAAATGTTCTGATACAGCGAAGGAAGGTGGTCGATTAATCTTCCTAGCAAATCAACGATCTTCTCTCTGAAGAAGCCGAGATCGTCGTTCAAGCCGTTTTGCAGACAGCCAATGAACCGGAAGCAGTACTCTCGAAGGAGATGCTCGTAATATGCCTCAAACAGGTCGTTATCGGAATGACCCTTACGAGTCGCAAGGGCAGCTTTGAAATTATTAAGAACCTTATTTTTTGGCAAAAGGATCTCGGTAAACACTTCAAACAATGCGTTGAGAGCGAGGGTTGCTTGCTTGCGGTTCTTTGTGCTCGTCATTTGGATCAAAGGAGTGATGTATTCCAAAGACAGTTTTGGTCTATCTCTGATTTCGATGGTTAATGCAGAGACCTTATCGGCGAAGGTACCGCTCTTAAGAATCTTCTTCATGATCGTGAAATCTTCGGACTTTGATGCGTTTGCGCGCACTCCTTTAACGCGTGTTTCGTAAATTTGTTTGGCTTTCTCGATCAGATCATCTTGTGAAAATTGGGTTTGTTTTTTATGAACTACGGGCGCTTTCTTCTTCCCAGGCACGGGGGTTTTGGGCTGCGGTTTTGAAATCTTCTTGGAGGTGTGATTGAGTTCAGACTTCTTAAGAGAAACTTGTTTGTCTTTCGGTCCTTTAGACATCCTAATTAAGTCTTCAATAAAATTTGATTTGAGTAATGTATTCAGTTTGGATGCAAATAAAGCAATTTTCGCGTGTTGGAAATTTGCATGAGAAATTATAGGAGCAAAGGAACTGTTGACTACATTATATGAAGAAACGATGATTGAGCAGCGTACGTCAAGAAGAGGGCGATACAATCTCATTTTCATTGATGGTGTGATTTCGCTGCAGCACCGAAAAAAAATATATATAATTTTGCTGGAATCGGTGATTCTTGGTAAAATAATGGATCTAACGGGTTGACAATAGCCGGAAAGGCAAGTCAGTGATGATTAAAGTTGAAAATAAATGAAATAACTATGTTCGATACCTATCTATTTGTTCATTTCCATAACAAATGAATTCATATATACTATTCACATATACAGCACCTTCGACTAGTTTTACATACATTTGGAGAAAATTATCTGCAGCTTCACGATGGGAATAATTTTCTTTTTCAGAAGTCAGTGACGACAGAGGTGGACGCTAAATGCCATTCTCTCATTGCTGTGTCGAGGCAATCGATAATCTAACCGAGACAAATAATCCGAAAAATCATATCTCCCTCTTTCAGAACCCTTCTGCAAGCTTAATTCTTTGATTTAATAATCTCATTAAAAAATTAACAGAAACATACTGCGACACTCGCGTGTGTGAGAAAGACAAATTGTTTAAAATTTATAATCTAAGATCAAATAATCTAACAACCCTTAATGTTGACTGTTTGATTTTTAATTCATACAGTAGTGGCAAGGCCTTTCTGAATTTTGATAAATTTACTTCGCATTGCCGTCATGTCACAGTTTTAATGAATTAGAGCCCTTTCAACTAAATAATGGAGGTTCAGCAACTAAAGTAGCGACTTTTCACCAATGAATTTTTTTTCCATGTGAATTCTGAATACCATCGTTATTGTCACGAGCTAATCTATCATTTTCTTTGCAATTATGATTAGAAGTGAGATGGCTGTCTCAATATCTTGACAATCTGGATTTACAACAATTTTTTTCTGAAAAGATTTTGCGATGTATGTCAATAAGGATGTGAGAGAGACTTAAACTTTCCTCTATGAGTCAATGGGTTGATATAGCCCTGAAGAACATCTAATTGCTTAAATGAAGGCTGCTCTGTTTTGTTCTAACGTAATAAACATTTTTTCGATGGACCAGGTCAATGCCGATGAGTCGGTTCCTTCCTGAGAAATTTTTTAAACTTATCCGAGTGCGTTTTGAATCAAAAATCCTTTAAAAAATCAGTCAAATGAGCCATACACAAAACAAGTAGATGGCATTGCAGAAGGTACCTTTCAAAGGAATTAAGACGGAGATTTCAATAATTGGTAAGAAGTTCAGATTGAAATATGGTATTTTAGATACTCTGACGTGAATTGGCGTTTGAAAAAGGCTATTTTTGATTCATTAGCGATGCTTCGATTATTCATTTAATAAAATTAAATAACTTAAAGCCCTTAAACCAAATTTTCCCAGTATTCTTGGGGGTGCCTTTAAAATGCTCGACACCTTCGTTCCAACATGCAGTTTACAGTCTTCAATGCTAGGTTTCTTATTTCTCAATAATGGAAAGTGTAGTTCTCACATATGTTTGTAAAAATAAAGAAAAGTATGAAATCAGATCGCTCTAGGACAGTGAGCCCCTTTCATTCTGTAGAAATAAAATCCTCGATTGCTTTTTCTTTGGAAGCTACGGTCACACACCTTCCTCGTTTTATTGGTTCCGTCAGAATATCAGCTAACAACCTTTTTTTTTTATTAATTGCGTTGTTAAATTAATTAGAAAAAAACTTCAGCGATGTATATTAATCGATTTGATCTCTTACTAATAGATATTTAAAATTTTTTCGAAAAGGTTCCAGAATCAATGCACCATTCAAAAGAGCGTTGGCTTTAAAAATTAATAAAATGAAATTGAAAATGCTAATGAAATCGCAATCAGAGCCCCTTCCATCCATGAACGGTACCTCTCGGACTGTACTCATAGAAATTTCCAGCAACAATGCTCTCTCAATCAAAATTCCGGAGCGCCTGGAGAGATACCATACGTCCTCATGGCTCCTGAGCAGTTTTCTCGCTGCAACTGGAATGAAGTCATCCTCCTCTGGTGGAAAGGTCGTAGCCCTACAAACGCTTGATAAAAGTGACATCCATACGAATTATATGCTGAGTCTACAAGACACTCACCTCTCGCTCTTGCCAGAGAAATTAAAGTTAGCTCCTGTCTACTCCAACAACAAGCCTCAAGGGTCTAAACGCACGCTCGATGACTTCGAGATCGTAGCCCAGATCGGCCAGGGTGGGTTTGCTAGAGTCTACTTAGTTCGGTCTTTTATCGATGGGAAATTTTATGCGTTAAAACAGCTTAGAAAATCCGACTATGGCAAGAGAAAGCACCTGAAAATATATCGTGAGAGAAACATTATGGCAGAAGTCAAAAGCAAGCACATCGCGAGGCTTCATTACGCTTTCCAGACGAGAGATTACTGCTACTTTGTCATGGAATATGTACCATGCGGCAACCTGCTGAGTTTAAGGAACAAAGTGTTGAAATTCAGCGAATATGAAGTGAAGTTTTATGTTGCTGGGATTCTGCTCGCATTGAAAGATCTACATTTGAACTCGATCATTTATCGAGATTTAAAGCCCGAAAACATTCTTCTTGATATCGACGGCTACATCAAACTTTGCGATTTTGGCATCGCGAAAAACATTAATGGTCCAAGTCTACAAAAGGGAAGCTTTTGCGGCACACCGGAGTTTTTCAGCCCTGAAATGGCCGCCAAAATTGCGTATGATTACAGGGTGGACTATTACGCTTTGGGAGTTATCGCCTATGAGCTTTTAATTGGAAAACTACCTTTCGAGGACTCGGATCCCCAAATACTCTTGAAGCAGATAAGAGAGACTCAGCCTCAGATCCCAGCAGAGCTCAGCCCTGCTGCGAAGGATTTTTTGACACGGCTATTGTGGAAAGATCCCGACCAAAGACTCGGTGCGAAGAATGGAATTTTGGATATTTTTGCGCACCCTTGGTTAAAAGATATTGACTTTGAAGCGATGATAGCTAGGAGAGCAGATGTTCCATTTGTGAGAGATCCCATGACGCTAATATTGGAAAGACTACCGAGTCAGATCGAGATTGAAAAGGATGCTGGTGAGAAAACCGAGTTAACAACAACAGAAAGTCCAGGTATTGACCAAAGGATGAAGCTGTTTTCATATGCAGAGTCAGAAGATTCCTCTGATGATGAGGAAGATTATATTCTCGAAACTGACAGGGAACGCGACTATAGTCAAGGCACAGAAGAGTTCACCATGCGTGAAGAACTGTACCTTGGGACTATCCAGAAGTACACCCTGATGACTAGGTGGAAGTAACCTATTTTATTGTTTTTAAGAATAGTAATTTTTTAACTATATCTATATATATATTTGCTTATTTATACCTTACAAGCTAAAGTCTACGAGCTTTGAGGGTGTGAATTGAACCTCTCCTTGTAGGCTTCTCGTCCAACTTGGGTTGTACGTGGCATATTATCAAAGTATCATTAAATATCCAAAGTTAAAATGGTTCAAATCAAAAATGATATTCACAAACCTCTTTAGTGTAGCCTCTTCAACGATACCCGATGGGTAGTGGAGGAGTTTACTCAATTTTTATGGTGTATCAGAGGACATCTTCGTCTTTAGCACATTTGATAAAGTGTTTTTCCTTCTTAAATAGATAGAGCAAAGTTTATTGGTTTAATTATTAAAGTTAATAAAAATGGCTGCCTTTTTCTGTTCGGCCTGGAGCAATCTGCACTCCACCCAGTCAGAAATCGAAATTGACAGAAATCTCAGAGAAGAAAGCGAGTTTGATTTCGCTGAACTCGCGCAATGTCTTCGCGGAAAGGACCCATCCCTTGAGAAACTCCATAAAGTTTACACTAAACAAGCGAAGAAATGGTCCAAGCGTCTACTCGACTGTCAAAAGACTATCCATGACAATCATGCGTTCTACCAGGAAGGACGGAGCATATGGATGAAGGACCTAGCGACCTTGAGCAAAACCCTCCAAAACACGAGATCAGAGTGCCAAGGGATCATCAATGGGCTCTTGAGCTATATCTCGTCACTTGAGAGCAAATATTATGAGATGTTGAATGAAATCGCTCCGTTTATTGCAGCAAGCACACGGAATAGCAAAGTCGCCCGCCCAAATCAAGAGGGTCTTAGCAACGCTATCCAAGATTTTTCGAGCAGCATCCTTCTGTTGAAAATTCATGAGGAACTTCGGAGTAAGATCCAAGAGATTGAAAATTTCCATGCAAATATTGGTCCTTTGAAAACCGGGCAATGGATTCGAGAGGAAGGTGCCGCAAAGATAATCGAAAAAATCGGCAAGTATGCGACTTCCTGGGAAAGTACAGCCGACACAACAGTTACCTACGAGTCATCAGAAGATATGAACCGGCAGCTTAAACCAGCGGATATCATTAGTAACTCTAGACCACACGATGATGAGATATTTGGTGGAAAACATCAAATGTATCGAGATGATGAAAGTGATAGAATTCCTCTCGAGAACTCTCCAAAATTTAACAGCAACACACCTAGATATGGCGCATCAAGTCATATAAACTCTCAGGATTCAACGGAGCAGGTGAACAAGCCTCGTAAGAAGCCAAATTATGGGAAAAACCAGTCGTTTATCGGGGCTGCTGGGTTCAGCTTTGCAGAAAATTCATTTTCAAACTCCATTAATGACAATGAATGGGTGAAAAGAGAGGAATATGCGGCATTAAAAAACGATAGGCCTAAACTGCAGCTTATCTATACAAGAGGCGGTGATCTTGATAATTCAGTCCAGTTCTCATCATGTAAAGAAGGTGATTCTGAAAAGCAAAGCTTTGCTTCGGCGCTTCCGAGTAATAAAAGCGCCAGTGTCATCGAATTGGATCTTCAGAGTGAAAAAGAGACGGCCAGTCATAAAAATAGGAGTGAGCGCAATAAGATTTGTAAAGTGCCCGAGCTGGATACACCGAGAATTGGGGATCTTGATTTAAGCATCTCAACCGAGAATTTGAGAGCATTTACTCAAAGCCGAGTGGATTCTACTCCTACAAACAGCCTTAATGAACTCAATAGCAGATCGAAAAGTCCTTTTCAGAAAAAGAGCTCATGCAACTCCATATGTAAAAGCAACAAATAATGGCACCTGTGCCTGAAACAATAAGCTGTCAAGGAGCGGACCCTTAAAAGTTTTAGAGTAAAAATCATTAGATTTTTTGCTATGTTTGATTAGACTATGTTGTTCATTGACTGGAATGAAGATAATCTATTTGTTAATGTTTGCAAGAGCGTTTCAACTGTAAATTCTAAACTTATTGCATTTGTGAGAATGAATTTGAGAATTTTTACAGTAATCATTTTCATGAAAATTACTTAACATTCAAGTGTGGAATCAAACTCACTCGTAGTTGGAGTTTATGTATAGAACCGACTAAAATAGTAGTTTTTCGTTGAAATAAGGGTTACTACGCAACAGCAGAAGAACTTGTAAGTCACATCATTAAGAATTCTACTGCAGACAGCTCACAACCCCGGCCAACATTAAAGAGAGAACGTTGTTTTTTTTTTTAATTTCTTATAGATGTTTATATCCTAATCAAATTATTCATTTTCTCTTTGCGAATTCTTGGAACTTCCGAATAAAAAATAATTAATCACAGGCTAAGTGATGCAGCCTATGGAGAGTCCTGAAAATCCTGAATCCAATGACAACTCACCCAGCGTAGGTTCGCAAACAAAAGCAGCGTATCGACAGGCAAACAGCCACTTGGATACAAGAAATATCGACCTCAATCAACTCACTCCTGAAACATTATTCGAAGTAAACTACTGTAAATTCCCAAACGCTTATTGGGACACAACCAGGTCGCATGCTACACTCTCACCAAGCCTCACAAACTCCGAACTGAGAAAGATCTTGCGGTTCTTCTAAAATGTACCTCGAATGTCAAGTTTTTTCAAGATCTCGTAAAGGAAAATGACCCAGAACTTCACAGTCAGTGCTGTCAGAGACTAGATTTCCATTTTCAGAAAGCCGGCGAAGTTGTATTTAACATCGGTATATTCAATATCGCAATGGTTTTGCCTAATGTGCACTAGGTGAGGTCGGAAAGACTTTTTACATCATTTTAAAAGGCTCGGTCGGCGTGTGGATCAATCTGCCTCAACCTCAAACAGATCCTGATCAACCTGTTGAATTTGCTTTAACAGAGGTCAGAGTCTTACCTGCGGGAGCAGCGTTTGGAGAGCTCGCTTTGATGAGTAATAAGCCAAGAGCAGCGACTATCATTGCAAAGGAGGACACATACTTTGCTTGTTTAGACAAAGAGCCATTTGATAAAATTCTGAGTAAACACGTTTGTTGTTAACCAAAACATAATTCTGGTTTTAGAGGACACGGAAGAGAAGAAACTCAAGCAGCAGCTCGTGTTCTTTGCAAGAATGAAATTGTTTGAGGGCTGGAGCCACAGTCTTTTACAGAAAATGTACCTTCAGTGCAATCTAGTCACATTTACAAGGCATCAACCGATTTATCTCCAAGGCGAGGAAGCAGCAGCCGTTTATTTTATCAAAACTGGAGAGGTTAAAGTAAGTCTCTCTCACATATTTCCAGCCTTATCGACTTACTTGCACAACAAAAGCTTTCCAAGACAATCGAGCTGCCAGCTGATCCAAAAGCTGACTATGTCCTACGCCATAATAAAATGTTTCGACACAATGAAGTTATAGATTCAAGGACAATTGACGTAATTCCCACGACTGTTAGCTTTATCATTTTAATTGTAAAATTGCAGCTGGCGATCCTTGGAGCCAACGAGATCTTTGGAGAAGAAGAAGTTATTTCCGACGTAAAAAGACAAATAAGCGTACATTGCATTTCTCAAACCGCTGACCTCTACGTCATCTCAAAAAAAGTGAGCAATCGGCGTCGATTCATTCGTATAACAATTTTTTCATTATCAGGACTTTTTCCGAAGGATTTTTTTCGACGACACGGCGAAAAATTACCTCGAGAATCACGTTAAATGGAAAGAAGAATTATATGCTAAACGGATAAAGGAGATACTCAAAACAACCTATACCAACAAAGAGTTCCTTCTACGAACCACGCAAATTGAAATAAAGCCAGTAATTATCTACGATCTATGCGAAGAAGACGACCCTGCCGAAAGTCCAAGTCCGAAAGCCGCGGTGAAGAAGAACCCGAAAGGTCGGATTAGCAATATGGGCGCTGACACGAGCAAAGAGGAGAAAATTCCAGCGGTTTTTAATAATTTAGGCGTGAAGATTCCTCAGAGCAACGAACTCCCACCCATTACGAATAGAAAAGCGCAGTCACCTATGACTGATAGAAATCTGTCCACAATACAGGCTGAGGAATCAGCACGTCGGAAGGAAGATTATAGGGCAATTGCTGTGAAAAGACAACGGCCACGGCATTACGGAGAGTTTGAGGCAGAAAGCGTCGTCAACAGGAGCCTGATTGTGAACTTCGGGATCCCTCCTACGCTGTATAAAACGAATCCAATGACTCTTGCGCTTCAGAAGCAGCGAAACAGAGATAAATTCATCGCTTCGAGGAAATTTGCAGAGAAAATGGCGGCGCGGAGAGGTAGCGTTGAAAATCTAACTCGTGAGCTGGAGAAAACTAAGGATCCTGCTGAGTACTCCTCTCTCGTTAGAGAGAGAAACCGAGCGTATAGTCTCGGATTTAACCCATTCAAAGAGGTCGATCCTCGTCGCAAGAAGGATATCCATACGATGCTCGACCCGATTGAACAAGCGCCTGCTCGTACGATCACTCATGTGCCGATAATCGCTACCGATCGACCCAGCCCTAAGGAAGAGAAAGAAGAGGTAGAACAGAAGATTGAGTTTTCAAGTTTAGCCAATTCTACCTTAATGTCTCAGAAGAAAGACAGTGTTAGAGAGAATATTTTGAATGGTTTGCGAAAGGCTTTCATGATGGATAAGCTTCGTGATAAGAATCTCGACAATTGGATAGAGTTCTCTCGCAGGAAGGCACAAGAAGAGAAAACGATGCAGAAAGGGCTGAATATTGGAAAAAGCGAGCCTTTTGAAGTCATGGTGAATGATCCTAAGCCTTTTCACAATTTGTCTAGCTTTGCTATGAGTCATATCGAGAAAAAGCCCTTGGCTGATGACTCCGACTCCATGTTTAATAAAACGCAGAGCATGCTTCTCCGCCAACCGCTAATCACTCAAAAAGAGGTTATACATCATCCTCGTCCTCTTCCTGAAAGCCATCAAACCTCGACTGAAATACAAGAACTAGCTGAAAGCTATTACAATAATAGGAGTCACTATAATAATAAGAGCTATTATAATGAAGGAAGGCAGAAAATGAGCAGAGGGCACTCTGAGCCTTCAAGGCTAAATTTATCAGGACATGGTATTATACCTACAAAAGGACTGAAGCCAACATTCGGTTTGCGATCTCTGAAACTACGCGAATATAATAACGAAGTAGCTCAAGTAAGGTCTTTCTTGGAAACAAAACGGGTTGGAGCTGAATAATTTTTCCTCCTTTGAAATACATTAACATGTAGAAAAAATACAATGGAAGATGATATGTATCATAGCTCAATTTTACTCTTTTTTCACTTTCTTAATGCTCAATATGCCCAAATCATAGTCATCGCTGTCCTCGCCTGTTTTTGTATTATTGTCACCACCTTTTGTATTATTCTCACCGCTCTTCTGCGACTTTGACTCGCCGTTCTCTGAAGGAGTTTTGGAGGTTTCTGAGGCACTTTTCTTGATCTTAATGCCTATCTTGACCTGTAAAAGAAATTATTCAATTAACTTTATGCAAGGAAAAGCAACTTACCTTTGGTTTGGCTTTGCTGTGAAATGATTCTTCCTCTTTAGTTTCCTTTAAAACATAAACCCCTTGTTGTTTCTTCTCTGCCTCCTTAATCACAAGCTCTGAACGAGATTTTTTGAAGTTATTAATGTCATCTTCCTGAAGCTGCTTCCATTTGGCTTCTTCGGTCTTTTTCTGACCGAAGTATTGAAAATAATCAAAATCTCCGTCATTAAATGCGCCTTCATGGTTATTAAGAGCAAGCATAAGGTTTCCATCGATCTGTGATTGCTTTTTCACTTGGACAGGCCGCTTGAACCGTTCTTCTTTAATCTGCTCTTGAATTGGTTTGAAGCTCAATTTTTTCGCCAGATAGAAGGGCTGCTGTTTGTCCGATACACCAAATTGCATAAGATTTTCCTGTATTAAATGAGGTGATTGTTACAAGAGAAGGAAGAATATACCTTAGCGATGCTGTTTCCCTCGCTTGTGCGCACGACTTCTGGTTTTTCGGTCATTTTTCAAATTGATCGCGTTTGGAAATAGAAATTAATAAAAATCAAATTGTGTATTCATTTAAAATAGCATATTTAAGAAAGAACCTATAGAAGCATGATGCATTACAACTAAATAAAAGTAAACATACTAAATCGAATGTTATGTGATTTTATCATCTCAAATCCACAAAAGGAGGAATTAGCTTGATGACTTTGAATTAATTTTGTAATTTTGAATTCTTCTGGAACGATGATAGGTATTTACTTGCACATAAACTCAAATTTACGGCTTAATTCCTTATAAAACATCTTAATATTTCATTCCTAATAAGTGAAGCATATCGGCATTTTCATAGAAGTAGTGAACTGCTCCTTCCTTTCCCTTTTGCTTGAGCTTTAACTTGCTGTCAAGCATTTCGCTGAGCTTCGGGTCATGTCTCATCTCAGACTCAATTCTCACGGCTCTTCCAACATCTCTGCTCTCAATTTTTGGGAAAAAGGGGAGCCATGAAAACATCTTTTCCATCGTTCGGTGATCATTATCTCTGTTCAACAGCATTCCTATCAACAACAAATTTCTGAGCATGAACTGCAAACAACTCAGTCCAAACCTGGTCTGTGAATGGAGGTAATAGGGAAACCCAATGCGATTATATCATTTTCAGTCTTGCGAAAAAAAATTATTGGCGAACAAATAATCGCTCTGTTTACCTGTCCTTTAATTCTTGGATAGAGGAACCAAGATTTGTGGTTGGCGCCTGTGCTGGATATGATAGAGTAGTGCGGAATGTCTTTGGAAAAATGTGTTAAAACCAAAGTCCGTTATAAATGATAGTTACTGCTAGCTTTAGCTATCTTGGCAGTTTGAAGGGTGTAGTCGTGGTCAACTTGAATGAAGATTTTCTGTTTCATTATTAGCAAATCTTAAAAAAGGTGTGGAGAAAAACCTTGCCATATTTCGTTGATTGTGAACCAAGAGCACAGAAACAGGAGTCATAGCCAGCAAAGCTCCATTTGTTGAGATCGAAAAGTTGATCAAAGTTTTCGCAGAACACGATGTCGAGTTTCTTCTTTTTATCCTCTGTAATCAACCATAAATAGAGTTGTTAGTTTGTTTGGCTTGCGATATTGTGCGAACCTGACAGTGATTCCCATCTATCAATTTTTCTTCTGACTACGACAGTTACTTTCTCCCACTTAGGGGTTGCAAGGAGTTCATCAACGAGTTCCTAAGTGAATCATTCGAATTTGGATAATATGTGATTGGATACTCTTCCAGTAGCGCCGGAAGCACCAAAGACGAGTGCTTTCAAATTTTTAGCTTGTATGAGGTCAGATGATTGGGCAGTCAATGAGTTGTCTTACTTGTTGGTTCTACCATGGTTAGAAAGAATAATGGTGATTCGAATTAGCTCCCAATTTTATTATTTAAATCTATTCGAAACTTAGCAGCATAAATCAACCGTGATTTCAACAAATTTAAAGCCTTAGGAATCACTACTTTGAGTGCACACTCATGATTACTAACCACGTGGGAGGGATAAGATAGTCACCTGAATGTCATGTCTAATGCAAGAAACAGTGTTTTGGTTTTATTAAATGACTGTGAATGACAGATTATACAGCTTTCAAATCCTGTAATCAGTCGAGCCCTCCTTCGTTTCGCGAACCAGAGGCTTCAGAGATTCCATATATAGCATTTCAAGCCAATTTTCATTAGTCAGTTAATATGAAATTCCACACTACCTTAATGAAAATTCTCATACGTTTTAGTTGACAATAGTTTCACATACAAGACACATGAATCGCTATCAATGAACTATATACAGCAAATGATGATCTAGCAAAAGACTATAATAGTGGCCTACTGATAGATAATCTCTAATCCTCGGCTTAGACGACAATAACTTACAAAGAAGAGGGAAACAAGTTCATTCTCGCTAACTTCAGCATAGTAGCGTTTTCATAGAAGTAATGAGCCGCGCCTTTCTTTCCATTTCTCTTCAGTTTTAGCTTCTCGTCAATCACCTCGCTCAATTTCGGATCATGTCTTATCTCAGCTTCTTTCTGCATAGCTCTACCGACATCCCTACATTCAATTTTTGGGAAGATAAAGCCGGGAATCCAAGAAAAGAGGTCCTCGCCTACTCGTTTATCGTTATCCCTACTCAGCAGCATGCCTATGATATTTGTTGAATATAATCCTTCGATAAACTCAATTCAAACCTGGCCGGAAGATCGAGGTTAGGGGTAACCCTAATCCTATTATCTCATTTTCAGTCTGAAAATAAAATATCAGCAACGACGACTGTTGTATTCATCTTACTTGCCCCTTGACTTGCATATAGTACGAGTAAAAGGACTTATGATCAGCTCCTGTGCTAGATATGAGAGAGTAATGAGGTATCTCTACAAAGCTGTTGAAGCCAATAGTTTTTCGAAAAACAAAAGTTACTGCTAGCTTTAGCTATCTTGGCAGTTTGAAGGGTGTAGTCGTGATCAACTTGATAAAAAATTTTCTATTTCATCAATGAAAAAACCACCGCAACAAAGAAAATACCTTGCCGTATTTCAGCGATTGCGATCCGAGAGCACAAAAACAAGTGTCATAGCCAGTAAAATCCCATTTTTTGAGATCGTTGAGTTGATCAAAGTTCTCGCAGAACAGAATGTCAAGCTTCTTCTTTTTATCCTCTATTTACCAACCATAAATAGACATATTAATTTGTTTCTCTCTTGATTTGTTGAACCTGGAAGCGACTCCCATCGGTCAATCGTTCTTCGTACCACAACGGTTACTTTGTCCCATTTAGGCGACGCCAGAAGTTCATCGACAAGTTCCTTGGAAACCATTCATTGTCATTTCATCGAAAAAGAGAAGCAGTACTCTTCCAGTGGCGCCTGATCCTCCGAAGACAAGTGCTTTCAAATTTTTAGCTTTATATTAGGTAAGATATTTGATATCCCCTTCAATTTCTTACGTGCGGGTTCGACCATGATCAGAAAGATCCAACTGACTCACACAGGGCTTTCGATTTTATTGTTTAATACCAAGATTCACGAAGTAAAATTTGAATCTCACCCTATTTTAGTAAATTAATTTTTAAATTCATAATTCGGAGCAGACAGGTCTAAAACCCCTCAACAATGGCTAATTCACTCAAAGTTTGGAGAAGTTCTCTAGTCGAAGGCGACCAGCAGAGAAGACTCTCAGAAACAGCTCTGTATACTCCAAAAACCGCAAAAGCGAGCGCTCATAAGGTCTTTACTTACGAAATAAATGAGTTTTTCATCCCGTTTCAGCCAAACATGTGGTTCTTCCCTTATTTCTGCTCAAATTTCATTGAGGACAACCTCGAAAACTACGGGGGTGAAAAACTCATCACTTACTACAGCAATGATGAGTATGAAAGCCTATTGCGACGGCTCCGTGACAGGATCAGAGTTCCTCGCATGATGCAGGACTTCATAAGCATAATAATGCTTGGATCGCTGCTTTTCCTAGCAGCGACGGTGTTCCAGTTCTTCTTAAGCTCGAGAGCAGGAAGCTTATCGGAGGAAAGAAAGAAATCGTTTCAGTTCATTTGGCTAACAGGTTTAATTGCTGAGATCGTGCTGTTTGTATTGGTTGCAATACTGAGAGAGGTGGTTAAATGTAAAATTGACTCTGAATTGGCTGAAGCAAACAAATATTCCGGAATTATCTCGAGTATTTCTTGGCAGCGAGAAGGAAAGTTCCTCAAGCTGAAAGTCGTCAAGAATAATCTTGAAGAAGGTGGAGTATCTGCGATGGGATCTAAATTGCATAATGGAACTGGGTTTATGGAATCATCCAAATTGGAAGAGTCTTATTACAAACTCACGTGAGGAAGTAAATAGAGTTTTCTCTGTCAAGTTCAGAAATGAATGAGGGTCTAATGTGTTTACTTTTTTTAATAAAGCAAGGTAGGAAATTAGTATGGTTTGAAAAAATTTCTGTCGTATATAAGATAATTGTTTCAAATCAAGGTATTCATATGAGCAATGGCTAATTTTATGATTTCAGATGCAGCGATCAAGATATCAGATCTCTTTTGACATGGAAATATCGAATTATATCTAAATAGTATTTATTCTACTAAACCTACCGTTTCCTAAAGATGTGTACTCGTTTAAATTTTATTAGGCATAAATACCTTTAGCTATGACTTTAACAAACAAGAATGAAGTTTTGAATACAAGGAACAAGTGCAGTTAGTTGCAAGAGAGAGCTGCTCTAGTTACCTACTTTATTTATGATACGGTTTAATTCTTGAGTGCAAAATTAAACCAATAAAAGCTGAATATCAAAGCACGCATCAATCAATTACATTAATTTTCCAGAAATGAATGACGACCTGTTGGTGCCAGAAGACACAAAGGCCGAAGCTCCCATAAAGCCTAAAACCAAAGAATACAACTGCAGTTATTTGGACCTCAAGACTGGGTCCTGGGTCGACGCTAAAACCTTTATCGTAAAAACAGACAAGGAGGAGATTTTCTATCTCACCAACTACAACTCCAAATCTCAAGAAACAAAAGAAATATTCATCACCTACAACTTCGGGGCTTCCTATTCTCGCGTTTTGCCTTCTGACTTGACCGAAAATGCCCATGAAAACGACGGAATCAGCAAAATAGGCGGAATTTCAAAGCATTTGCCTAAAATACGCGTCGTGGGCCAAAATGTGTGCTATGTCATCTTCAAAACTTTAGAGAAAATGGTGGTGAGACCCGATAAAAAGGGAGATAGAATATGGCAGCCGCCATCGAAACAAGACCAATATCACATCTTTTCCTTCAAATTTAAAGAGGATGACATGCAAGTACTCTCCTCGATCAAACAGAAGATATCCCGTGCCAATTTCCGCTTACGCTACTTCCGACACGGCCTGAGATTCCAGATTGAGCAGCGGATACATTACCTCACATACAAAAGCATAAAGCAAGTCCTGCGCCTCATCGCGAATCTAATGGGAATCGCCCTGAACTTAAATGGCCGAGAAACGATACAGAAGCTATTCGATTTAGTCCTTGAAGACTCAAATCAGCTCAGACAGTTCAAAAAGATCATTTCCAGTCCGGTATTTCTCACAGAAATAAGAAGCTTAGTGTATAAAACAGTATGCGGTCTGGGCCTGTTCCCTTCCTTTGTAGAAATAAACACCATGGAGGAGAGCTCCGTTATGCTTTGGATCAAAAAGATGCTGAGTAACGCGGTCAGCGCGCCTTGGGGTTCAAGTCACCACGCTTCATTCTCAGTCGGAAACCATCGTTACTCGTTCATTCACGTTCCAGGGAATCCAAGCATGCAGAATAAAGTTAGCGTCAGTCTGGATATCCGGCGAGACTTCCGGTCCTCCCAGTCAAAATTCAATTATTTCAGGCTTCAGTTCTTTGATTTTTTCCCAATGAACAGCTGGATCGACGAAATCACGAATTTTATCCGAGAAGCATTAGAATTGGTTCAGATCCTGCAAGACGATGACAACATTTTCTTTCCAAATGTTTTAAAAGTGATGAGCTATAGGATTTCACTGTTGCTATCAGAGAACTCATTCCCAGGGAAAATCGCCAGTGAGTTCGAAGACAGGTATTCAGGCCTATTCGTGAGAGAGAAGGGGTTTAACCACTCAACTACTCACGAGAGTAAAAAAATCCTGAGGTCATTTGGAAACTCGGTGAATAAAATGCAAAAAGGGGAGTTAGTTTTCCTCAAGCTCACGAATTTGATCGCTGATGCCGAGATAAGAGGATATTCGCAATTTAGTAACAACTGTCAAACTGTCGTGTCGGAGATTGTGAATCTTTTCTGCTCGAATTTCCATCAGCTGCTTGAGCCACTGATCACGCAGTCTCTGCAAATGAATGATTTTGGAAAGTCGACCATTTACGAAGCTATGCATGAAAATTTTGATGTTTTCGCCTCGTATTTCAACAAAAATTTACCGATGAAAATACTTCCATTCAATCTGAAGCATCAGCTCTCATATTTTGGAAACTACAGCGACGAGGATACATGCAAGCTGTTAGATTCAAAAAAATTCGATAAGATACGAAACCATTTTGATGATTACTATAAAAAGCCTGAGATCGTCAATTTCCTCAAAGCAGTGGATTATTCCTATAAAAACGGACTGAGTTTGCTTCGAGATGACATTGCGAGAAGCTTTGAGGATGGAACAGGCTCAAAATGGTCAAATTCTATTCTAGAAAATGGCATAAACCCGAAAACGGTGGAGTTAGAGAATGACTCCAAGAAAAAGAGCTTTGTGGAGCTTCGTAAGGTGGACAATACCTCGAGATCTCTGTCAGTTATGAATGCGAGTCAAAGAAAACAAAATGTCCCTAAGCTCGTGTATAATCCCGAGCAATTCGCGTTTATTTCCCACCTCGTGTGTATACTATACAACGAATTGTTTACTATTAGGAAGAAGATCAAGATCAACACTGATACTCTCGATGATTTGAACTACAAGCTTGATGAAATACATCAGTCTGATTCAAAAAAGAAGGTAAAAAACAGCCAAAAATTAGTCGAGATGAAAGATAAACTCTTCAAAGAGAACAGTGAGCTGTATGCGAGGAAGTATGTGCTATCGCAGCATTACCAGGAAGCTTGCTATTACTATTATAACTCAGTTCGGTTGGGAGTTATCGAAAAATTCAATGATAACGCATCGTGCTTTGGGTATCTAATCATAAGAAATCCTGAGTATAAATCAGAAGAAAACGAGCAAGAAGGAGATCTGGTGGAGTCTCTTTTAGAGAAAGATGATAAGAAATCCATGATTGAATGATGTCCATTTTTCCACAATTTTTTTTGTTTTGAATTTGGATTTGTGTGTGAGTATCGCTGGCGATAGTGATGGCTTTTCTTGTATTAAAGAGAGTTTGAAAATAATGGGTTTGATTTAATCAGAATAATATTTGAATCACAATAATGAGAGCTTCAAGAAGATAGTATGAAATTTATTCTTTGGGTAAAACAGGCAATAA
>ENA-UOTX01000624-UOTX01000624.1-compost-metagenome-genome-assembly--contig:-NODE-624-length-35052-cov-22.580701_pt1 | contig 35052 bp, 34 predicted proteins | sample MGYA00238143_ERZ746982 | MGnify/ENA primary metagenome ERZ746982 (study PRJEB28758, sample SAMN06268862) | compost metagenome | isolation source: single cell | place: USA: California, Emeryville, Joint... | reverse complement strand
TTGTTGTGGTTTGAGGTTAATTTTCCTTAGAGAGCAATTTCTGCAGAAACAAATCATTAGTAATTACGTATAGAAATATATATATACACAAATATTCATTTAACCGTATACTTAATTTATGCTGAAATGAAAAAAATCCTCTAGTTTCCAAAGCATTACCATTATAAAATCTTTTTAACATACGTTCCAAGATCCAACCTTAGAAAGGCCAAATGAAATATCTTCTCCCAAAACACTCTTCGGCGAAAAATATAACACATGCGTTCCTTATCTAAGGCTGGTCTCTTGGTCTGAACTTTCACTCCATTTGCAGCAGAGTAAATTATAGAAACATTATGTTATTCAATATGATTCTATTAACATGAGTTTTGTAATATTATAACCCGAGAGATGTCCTCTCGGCAGAGTCTTCAAATTATGGTTGGAGCCTGAATTTAGTGGGATTTTACGAGCTCAGGGAGGTAGATCGCCACTAACGAGATGTTGTCTAGCCCATGGCTTCTCTTCTTGATCGCAGCTTCCACCAACACTTGGGATAGCCCTTGTGTTTGATAGTCATTAGCTTTAACCAGCTCGAGGACTTCGTGGTTGCTCATTACCTAAAAAACAAATTTAATCAATAACCGAACAAATTTAGGGGTAGTTACCTCCCAGAAGCCATCTGTTGCCATTATAATCATTTGATCATCGCTGGTTATCTCATGTTCGAAGATATCCGGCTCACAGCTAATGTATTTTTTATATTTTTTGTCCCCCAGCGATCGCGTTATCTCTAAACTCCCTTGCACAAGGCTTCGACTCTTATGAACGATGATCACGCCGCCTTGGCTCTCAACGCGAAGCTTTTCCTCTTCATTTGAGGCTCGATGCTCTCTTGTGATGTCCTTGACTTCATTTTTGCTGATGAGCACGGCTTTTGAGTCTCCCGCATTGGCTAAATACAGCCTCGTTCCTCGGAAAATCGCACAAAGCGCTGTGCTTCCACCGTTAATATCACCTGACTCCAAAATCTGTTTATCCGCTCTTTCAAAGGCTATGGAAAAGGTAAATCATCAGCTAATAGAGACGAATTTACATTCTTTCAAAGCAATTTTTGGGTCCTCATTGAAGCTCGTATGGGAAGCGAGCATGTTATGGAAGTTCTTTTGAAGGAAATCGCTGACGCTTGATGAAGTGTGGCCGTCATACACTCCAAAGAATTTATCGTTGAATCGATTTTCGCTTAACTCTGGCTCAGCAACAGTCTAAGTTTAAATAAATTTTCAGCCTAGGTGGACTAAGAGGTGAAAATTACTCGGTCTTCCATAGTTTTTCTGTGGCATTTCCGCATGGTAACATCATAGAAACTGCCTTTACGGTAGAAATCATCGTATTCGCTTCTCGATGTTGAAGTAGACCCGAAATTGAATGAAAATGAAGCTTGATGGTATGTAGAGCTCGGGTTGGGGAGTCTGCTGCTCTTAGGAGTAAACAAAGGAAAGTCTGAGAGCTTATGGGCAAGTGAAGGCGACGCTGGGAGGTTTGCGAACGGTTTCATACTGCCGGGACTGTAAGGATCAGCGAATGAGTCGGCTATTTCGATGGAAAGGCCTTTTTTCACGTGTTTTCTTGCGCTCGGGAAGTAGAATTCTGCTGCAGGATTCTCCGAAGTCTCGACAAAGAGGTTGAAAGTTCTCTTGACTGATGTGTTTCTCATATAATGGTCTTGAAATGTCTAAGGAATATTATTTTTTTAATCATACAGTATCACAGTTCAAAACTCGCTTATTATAAAGTCGTTTCATTTCTATTTCGAAACTGATTTAACTCCTATAAAATTGCGTTACTAATTCTATCATAGGTCGGTTCTTAATATAATCTTTTAGCGTTACAATTCTCATCGTAAAATTTCTGAAATTCTCTAAGGTTCTATGCCATTAAACGCCTCTCGGCCGAACTAGGAGAATTTATTCTTTTGAAATCAGATTTCTGTTATAATATTCACAAAATCGAGCGATGGGAAAGCGATTACTAAAAGAATTCCATCTCTCGCTGTAAAAATTGAAGTATGCAGTGATTAAAGGATCCTATTTCTTTGGCTTGGATTTATCCGTTGTCGATTTGGTGTCTTTTTTCTGCGGCGTTTGTTTTTCGGTACTTGGCTTGGCGTCTTGCTTCGACGATTTTTTCGTGTCGGGTTCAGCTTTTTGTGTAGAGGGTTTTTGAGCGTTGATCTCGGTACCTTGCTTAGGTGATTTCTGAGTGTCAATATCGGCTTTTTGAGTCGATGGTTTTTGAGGGTTGAGCTCGGTGCTTTGTATCGGAGATTTCTGCGGTTCTAACCCAGCATCTTGCCTTGGCGATTTTTGTGTATTGAGATCTACTTGTTGAGTGGATGACCTCAGAGTATCGGAATCAGGGTTTTGCTTTGGCGATTTCAGAGTCTCCGCACCAGTTTTTTTCACGGGCGCTTGCGTATTCAGGTCGAAAGGTATATCATCCTGATCTGGCGGTTGATCATGCACCTCCGAATCCTCAATTCCGTACTCCTTTAGCATTTGATTGATTCTCTGCTCTCGATTTTCCAGTTTTTCATCGAATTTTGCCTCATCGAAAACAATACTTTCTGCTTCATCTTTATCATCTCCGACCACTAATTCATCGTTTCTATTCATCTGAAGCAGTCGGTTGACTTCATTCATCTGGCTTTCAGTATACTTCTTACTTTCCTCTAGTCGGTGCTGGGTATCTGCATGCGGATTCTTCGCAGCTGAGAAATTACCGCCTTTAGTATACATCGAATCGCCATCCATAATGAACTGACTATCAAGCGGCATCTCTTCGTATTGAGATTTCATCAATGAAGGGTTTGCAGGGTGCTTCGTGGGAGAAAGTTTCGTGCTCTGCTTCACCACTTGTGAATCGTTTATATTCTTTTTGTTCGTATCCGCTGGACTGACATCCCTCAACCGTTCAAACTCCGCCTGTTTAAGCAAGTTATCGATTGATAGCTCTTGGTATTGCTGTTCGAGTTGGGCTCGTCTCTCCAACCGCATTTTTTCCGTGTTAAGTCTATTCTGCTCGAGCTCCTCCAGCACTTGGTCTCCAGTCTTACGAAAATCAAGCTGGTCCTCATGCAGCCACCTCATCTGCTCCATTATCGATTTTTCAATGCTATCAAGCTCTTGGTATATCCCATGCACACAATCTCCTATTTTCACAAGCACTGGATTCTCCACCTTCGTATTGTCAGTCTTTTCCTGCGTATTCAACCGAGAACTCTGCTGTGGTTCTTGTTGGGAATTGGTTTGCTCATCTTGTAAAACGTTTTCTTGAGGCTGAGAAGACTCTTCGAGCTGGTTTCTCCCAATCATCTCGTTGAGTAGTTTACTCCTCTCATCAGTAATCTGAGGTTTGCCCATAGTACCTGCCTGAGTGGAGTCTCCTGTCCGGCTCCTTCCAAGTAGATCATCAAGCTGACGAGTTCTTTCGGCAGTAAATTGCGTCTTTCCCATAGTAGCCATGGTTTTATCTTCAAAATCTTCTTCCCATTCCTTTCGTCCGAGGTGCGGTTGCCGGTTACGGTCAGGGTCGGGATTTGTGCCAATAGTTGACATGTTCTACTCTCAGTTAATTAATTTATTTGCGATATCTCTCAGTTACAATAATAAACATGAAATGTCTATGTATTTCTTATCACTTTCCTCTGGAAATGTCGAATGATGAACGTGAATAGCACTCAGTCTGAGGGTCAACTAGCAATATTTAAGAGGACTGGTGAAGAAAACTGCTCACAGCGAGAAAAAGGGGGCAATAATGAATGAAGATGTTGAGAAATAGCGTGAAAACGGGCAGGCAATCAAATTTCTGAGAGACGGTTGAAGAGAAATAAACCATTTGTGAAGGTTATAAAATACAGCGCAGGTTAAAAATGAGTTCTATTTTTATAAATTTTGTTTCTTACAGCCTAGTGTATGCGATTCCTACATGATCTGACAGCAAGTCTTCCCCTCGTTCTGTGGCTCATCCAGGTTGTATTGCTTGTAGCTTTCCACTTCGAACACGTCTGTGAGTTTCGGTTTAAAAACGATTTTATGCTTTTTGCCACCAGGTTTTATTTGCGTCCCTAACGAGTCGCTCCGTGGACGGTCCTTTGATTCTTTAGATTTCAGTATGCTGCCCTTCGGCTGCTGAGTGGTTCCGTTTGGTAAGACATCCGCCATGAAGAGTTTATCGTGTTTTTTATTCTTGCAATTTGAGCACCCGATTACTTAAAGAGTTAAGTTATTCATTTAATGATTAAAATTTATCTGTAATACATAACTCATAACTCATGGGCAATTTTCAATTAAGGAGTTAAATATTTTCTCCACAATTCCAGATCCCAGCAGCTTCCTAACGAGATTTGTGGGCCGAAACATAATTATCCCCCTAGCAAGATCGAAATTTGCGGCGTAGTTTCAATTGATAGCAGAAAAAAGTATGTGGCCATCATTAAAGGACTAAATTGTACTCAAAATACGATATTTCGAGCTCTTTGAAATGGACCGTAATATTTTTTCCTGCTGTGATGATTCAGATTTTGCTAAATGATGTTGCTTTAAGTTGGATTTGATCGTCTTTTTCAGAAATTATTTCAATGAACAAGCCCATTTCAACGCTCTATTGTTTTGCATTTTTTTCACTGACTCCTTGCAAAATTATGATATTTGGTGAAGATGCTTTACATCGAAAAGATCAATAAGGAATTTATTCTAAGGAAAATATTTTGCATTACTAGTTGCTGTGAAGAATTAAAAGAATTCTCTTTAAAATGTATTTTGAGTCCTTATATACAAGTAAGACGCATTAACTCACACACTGCGGCAGTAATAAGATGATCCAATGCAATGAAAACGTGTGCAAATTCCATCACATTCGATCATCTTTAAAGAAAAGAATCGTTTCTTCATCATCATAAAAGAAAGCAACAAGATCTGATCTCAATGGGATTATGAGAATGCTTGGAAACGAATCATCTCGCAACTGAATTCAACAATCAAAGCTTCTTCAGAAGAACTCTACCTATTTTATTTTGGCCAATGTTTTTATGTTTCTTATTAAATACCTCTTGAAATTCTGTCTTGAACAGAAAATTTCCTCTCCAAGGCTTTTGAAGGCAACACAATGTTATTTTAGACTAAAAATATTCCTTGTTCCCTCTCATGCTTCTGGATGACTACTTAGGAAACTCCATTTGTTGAATATAATCTCATAGAAAAGCATCACATTTCATTGGCAATTGATCCAACAGAGTCAAAATATTTCCATGTACGATCTCTAACCAGCAACATAACAAAATCAGGAATTTTTTTCGTTGAAATTTCCAAGCAGTTCGAATTTCCAGTCATGCATCACGATATCACATATACACTCACCTGTAAATTTAGATACGATAAAATAAATTTTGTTGTCCGCAGTCTTCAGAACATTATCTCCAAATGGAAACCGAATCACTCTATCCACCCGGTATTTACCTGCTTAATCAGTTCCCACCTAACTAAACTTTCTGAAATTCATCTCACCAGCAAAAGGCATGGAATTTTATGGCACTAAACGAGAAAAATCCGGTTACACAGGCAGAGTGTCAAGGTATTCCTAAGCAAACGTCCAAGTAATTGAATTTTATGTATTAGCCCCTCGAAGATGGGAAAGATGCCCGTAGAGTACACTGTTTCAAACTTGGATGAATCCAAAATGAAGAAAATACCAGGAGGTATTTTCAATGAGATAGTATATCATAACGTTTCTTGAAAATGAAGGTGTGAGTAAAATTTCAAAGACCGAATTAGAGCCAAAAAAGACGAACACAGCGCAGACAACCAAGTAAGATTGTCATTGTGATCTGTTCTTTAAATCTATTAAGAACGTCACAAAATATCGAGCCAAAGCAGGAAGCAAAAGAAACAAAAGGCTGGTCATTTTTCAATCTATTCCGAGGAAAACCAGCAACTGCGAATCCTCAAATAAAACATCTTGATCCAAAGCTATCAAAGAATAACTTAGCTAAAGGCAAGGACACATTGAAAGCGAAAATGCCTGTCATTGGAGAAAATGAGGGCATGCCACCGGAGTTTGAATATGCGAAAGGTGCAGGGAAACAATACGCTTCAAAAAAGGGTAAAATGCCATTGAAAGTTGTCATTGCAGAACAACCAACTCGTGATGAAAAAACTGAAATATCAGCTCAGTTGTCCTCTCAGTATTCGAAAAACCCTGTGATCACGGATTCTGAAACTTTAAACGAAATGTCATTCGACATGAAACCCATGAATGATTTTTTCACAGCCACTACCAGCAACAACCAAGGTAAAAAATCGGAATCCAATTATCCCACTGAAGACCTGGAAACTGAAAATATATATGATATTAAATTGGAGAATGAGGAGTTTGAAGAAAAACCCGTCAAAATGCCTAAACAAATGACCTTTGAGAAACCAGTGCAGCAGAAGGGTCCGGAGAAGATAACCCCACAGAAAACCATACCTCGTGAGACGGGAGAACGTGGAATGCAGCAGCAACAACAGCCGCTAAGAGCCAAAAAAGAAAGTGCGAAAGATATGAGTCAGAACAAGTAATGATCTGCATTCTAATCCCTTCGAAAATAATTCATTTATCATAGAGCAATAAACTCGAATTGGGACTCGGTCTCGAAAAACGATATCTCAATATCGGGGAAAGCGATTACTAGTCTACCAACCATGAAAATGAATTCCAATCCGAAGAGTGTTTTCTCATCGGAAGAAGAAGGAGCCAAGGGAACTCCATCGCAAATGTCTACGCAACTACTAATACAAAACCAAATGAAAAACACAAGAATGAAAGAGGTTTCAAAAACAATAGCCCCGAAAAAGCATAGCTTAACAAATCAATCGAAAAACAACACTATTTCAAAAAATCAGCCAGCCATGCCTCAAGGCAATTTCTTTGAAGGGCAACCTGTGGATATGAAACAGCAAATTCTTTCGATCAATGGCAAAGCTATTCAAAATAGTGGGGATACCTTCGAAATCCTAGATCAGGAATTCCTCAAAAACATGCCTAACCTCTCTCGGCAATCTTCGATCCCTTCGCAACCAGACAGCAATTTCCAAAGTAACTCTTTCCTAGACAACGAAAATAAATTCCCAGATCTCCAAGTCTTCGGCGGCCAAACAGACCAAATTGATTGGCTGAACCACACTCAAGATCTTTTACAAGCGCTGAACCAACAAAACGTGCAAAAGCATTCATTTAGTCATCAAAATAAAATGTCTGAACAGAGCTATTCCCAACAAAAGGCCAATTTATCGAACAATGCTATCAGACCAAACCCGCGGCCCAATTTAGAGAACAGTTTCAGCTCATCAGGCAGCAACAGGACGAAAAAGTCGCTCTCTGGAGTGACTTATGACACAAAAAGAGCGAGTTTCAATATTGATAATCTTGATACAATAAAGTCAGGATACACGTTCCGAACGGAAGTTATCGATAATACGAATGACCGTGAGTCACAAGACGGCCGCGAGAGCGATCATACGATATTATCGAATTACACTGCGTCTCAGCAAATCTCGCATCAGATCATTGATCCGAACCTGTCTAGAGAAAGTGCAGCTGAGCAATACACAGGAACTCTTCAAAAGCTGAGCTATTTGGGCGGCGGGTCAGAAGCGAAGGTGTATCTGATAAAACACCCTGAAAACGCGCAACTTTATGCGCTGAAATTATACGACTCTTCGAGAGTGGGTGAAGATAGCTATGAGACTGTGAAGTCTGAATTCGAAATAGTTCGGAGCGCAGCTCATGAGAACGTGATTGAATATTACTCTTTGTATAAGCCAAAGGCCTCTGAAGACAGATCATGCGTAGAATTTGGGATTATTATGGAATATATGAGAGGGGGAACATTAGAGAAATTCATCGAGCAAAACTTTGTTGAGATCACAATGAAGCAGAAAAAATCGTATATCAGGCAGATTCTCAAAGGGTTGGAGTATTTGCACCAGTTTGGTATCCTCTACCGGGATTTAAAGGTAAAATATTTGTTTCGCTTGTAAAGTGTAGCTCATTGATTGTGTTTTGGAATTAGCCTGGGAATATTCTGTTGTCGGAAGATCATAAAAATATCAAACTGACCGACTTTGGGATTTCAAAGAAACTCAACTCACCTGAAGCGTTGCAGCAAACGACAATTGGCACGCCGTGGTATATGGCGCCTGAGGTCATAAACTCGGAGCCATATTCGTTTAAGGTAATAGCAATACCTTTTCTTTGCAAGACGCTGTATGTAATTTGGTGATACAATAGGCTGATATATGGTCAGCAGGATGCTGCTTCTTTCATCTGATCACTGGAAAGAAACCATATCATGAGTCCACAGCAATTCAAGTAATCGTCTCAGGGCTTCTCGCATTTACTTATTGTTTGTTTTCCAGGCCTTAGTGAGGATGGTGTCCGATTGCATGCTTGAGAACTATGACGAATCAACAAAGCAAATACTGAACTCTGAACCAAACATGTACGACTTTTTGACGAAAAGTCTTTCGTATGAGCCGTCGGGAAGACAAAGTGCCAGTGAACTGCTTAAACATCCGTTCCTGAATGATACAGAAGTGAAGAAGATTGCAAACTCCTTGACTATATCCAAGAAATAACTCCTCTGAAAGCCAAATTCAATGCAAATGCGCATAATAAAGTACATACACTGAAAATTCAATTGAGATCGACTCTTCATATACGAGAGTCAATAAAATTAGCAGTAGCTATCCATTTTCAATAATATGTTGTGATTTATAACTTATGTATCCAGCTTCATACTTCCTCTTAATAACCAAATTTTCAACTTTTTTTTTCTTCTCACTCAGGAGAGACCAGAGGCATGATTCCCCTAAGATTTCGCTTCAATAATGCAATAAAACTCCAGAGAGCAATTTTCTAGCAAATTTTGTTTGATTTTATTCCAAAAAAAGTGATTCAATTACACTAAGGGTAACATTGAAAAGAACTCCTCGCCTAAGACAACCGTTTCAGGTAATTTACTGACTGATATTATTGTAAATTGCAAAGATATAGTTTGGGTTATGAATTACCAAAGCATCGAGCTCTCTTTCGCAGAGTGAGTGTTGAATCTTCTCATAAAACATATATTACGAGATACCAGCTGGTTGTTTTCTCTATAAAAGCCTTTACTTCTAGAGTTTCCAGGCAAACTACTCTTTCTAATCAACGGGCTTCACTCAATAAACGGCTGCGTCCTATTAGTTTTCTGAAACAATACTGATATCTCTTTCTTTTCAATTCAACTAGATGGAGTTGAAAGTATTTTATCGAGAAAAAAGCCTGAAGCTGGCATATTTCGGGAAATCCATTAAATCGTTTCAAAAAAATTTAACTTATACAAATATAAAAACCACCTTAGAAAGAAAATAACTACGGGAAAATGGCTTTTGTCGTTCGATCAGACAAAAAGAGCTATGCGGATAATGTAATCAACCAGAATATCCCTGGTCCCGGCACGTATCTCTCGCTCCAACAATACAACATCGGCAAGGGATACGCCCCTTTCTTGTCCACTGCAGAGCGCAGTAAATCATTAAAAAAAGATGAAGAGGCTCCTGGTCCAGGCTCCTACAATATTGCCGCTGATCTCACCAACCAATCACAGAGGCTTTTGGTTTCTAGCTTGAACCCTGATCCTAAAGAGCTCGAGAAACCTAAGTTATCCAACGTCTTTAAATCCACGACTCAACGGTTTGCTGACAAAACTCACAAACAAGAGGAGACTCCGGGACCAGGAAGCTACTACCGTGAGGAGGCCTTTGGCAAAAAGATAAAGCATATTCCAAGCGCCAACTTCCAGAAGAAAGAAATCATACAAAATGTGCTAAAAATGAACAAATATTTATCGATCCCTTCTATTCCGAGCAACGTTCATGGCTACGGCTACACGGAAAGTGATAGTAAACCTTATTCACGCTTCTTTTGCTCATTCACAACTAATTTCAATAGCTCATGAGCTTGTATTAAACAAGAATCCACTCATTGACGCTTATAGAGTAATTTTCCTATTTCACCTTGTTGATTTACCGTATTATACTATTTAGCTTGTGGGACCAGGCTACTACAACCCAAAGGATGGTTTCGATGCGATTAAGCCTAAGGGACTGAGCTGGCACAGACAAGGAACGAAACGGTTTAGTAATCAGCAAAAAAGATCGATAACCGCGGATACTGTGGGTCCAGGTAATTTCTAATGAATGACTTGAAAAAGCTGATTATTGCATTCAAGGCAGCTATAACCTGAATTCACAGTTTGTCCCACTTTACAAACTAAAGCAGAGCTCGGGCTTCGCGTCAACGACTCGAAGGGCATTGGACTCAAAGGTCAAGCAGCCTTTCAGACACACTCAGAGCGGAATAATGAACAGATCTTACCAATCACAAGGACAGTTTGGTGCAGGACATGATGGAGAAGAGCCGCTTGATATGGAAGAATACATTGATGTACCTTGCTTTAGCTTTGAGCCCTTAATTGAAACGCGTTTTTCATATAGAACTCGACCCCAGGACCTGGATACTACCATAACGAAAGCATTGCAAGTTCTATCAGAGTTCAATATAAGCCAGAACGTCTTCAATTTTTCGGAACTAGCGCCGAAAGGTTTAAGGAGGTCGATAGCAGGGGAATTACTTTAGGACCTGGAGACTATGATATCGCAAAGGATCCAAATCCAAAGATCGTATTTGAATTATTCGCTGCTCAGATCTGACCATCTCAACTAGAAAAAAGGAGGAAAGCCACCATTTGCGCTTAGCAACGGAAGATTCGAAAAAACTCGAGTTTTTAAAACTCCTGGTCCTGGTGCTTATGATCCAAAGATAAATGTAATTACCCAATAGCCCAGCCATTCTTTACTAAATTCCATGCGATTTTTTAGCTAAGGGATCAGCTTGAGAAAAAAGTCAAGCATGGATACCAAGGCAATTTCGGAACTACCGACCGCAGATTCAAAACCAACTCTCAGATTGAGGTATTTCTCGCTCAGTCGTGCACTTTTATAATAAATACATAGGATCTTCCTGGACCTGGTACTTATTTACAAGTTATGCCTGAGAATCCGGAAAAATCCACGGTGAAACCCACCTCCGTGTTCGCTTCTTCCTCGAAAAGAGAGGCTTACGTCGTTCGCAGCGGTAATTTCGTCTTTATCCGAAATTTTAAATCAAATTTCCCCTAGATGCTCCTGCACCGAATACTTACAACCTAGAGAACTTGTCTCTCGCGAGAGCGATTATCAAAGAAGAAGACGAAGACCCTGAATTGATGCCAAAGAGAGAGCCATTCAATTCTTCGCAGCCAAGATTCAAGGAGTTGAAGAAAGGTCTTTCATCCTTTGTCTTTCTTTACTTGACTCCAATTGCATAGAACCTGAACGCGAGGAAACTCATAAGTTCGCTAGAACAGCGGAAGCCTATGCCAAATCGAAAATCAAGCCAAAGCCAAGCGCTGCTTTTGCTACTGTAAGCTCATCGCTGCATTTCCTATTATTAATCATACTCTTCCCACCTAGACTCAGAGAAATGAATTGAACAAACCTAAAGAAGGACCTGCTCCAGGTTCGTACTATGACCCTCAGAATAGCCAATGGAACAAGAGGACTTACAATATTCTCTTTGCGGAAGTTTAGTTTCCTAAGGACGTCTATATGACTCGATTTTAAATCCTATTCATTAATAGAAAAAAAATGATTGAGCCTAACGATTTTTAACTCCTACATACTGACAACTGTGAAGCCTCTCTAAGTCTTATTGAGTACAAGGACTTCTATTGAAAAAAGATTCATACAAAAATAAAAAAATGTCCTCAATAACCCAAGCTTATAATTAATGCATTAGCAAAAGTCCTGCCTTTTTTCAAAATGTAGATCGAGGCTCTCGCCCGATGTGCAACTGTAGCTCCGATTAATTAAATATCTGAGCTGATCTATAGTGAAATCTAACCTTCTAAATATTTTTCGCTCACGAAAGTGGGTCGCCTTGATATGGGACGATCTCGATATCCAAATCAGAGGGAGGCAGCGCGTAGATGACTTTCACAAAGGGCGACATATCATTCATCAAAGGAATCTTTTCTTCCTTCTGTTCAGCCTCTTCTGGGTCTTTTTCGAATCCATTTAGCTCCTTTCCTGCTCCATTTACCTCCTTTTCTGCAAGTTTCCTTTGGTTCGGCTTATCTACCTCTTCGTCGTATTCGGCATCTTCTTTTTCGCCTGATAGCTCTTTAATGTCGTTCTCTGCATCTAATTCATAGTAAAAATTGCAAATGCGCGTTTCGTTATCGTAGTTCGGAAGGAGGATATCCAGAATCGCTGTGTCTTCTAACGCAGCGAATGTATGTAAATTACCTTTTTCAGGTGTCAACGTAAGGATATTCCCTCCCACGAAAATTTCATCTGAATTAATTTTTGCCTCTAATCTAAACAAATAATGCTTATTCCCACCTTCCAATGGAAGAGTCATTACATTTTACCAATTGGAGTGTAATCGTTGTCAATATAAACAATTTTCGCGAGCTTTTCCTGATATGATCGGTCGAGTAGGTCAAGAGAGCGCCGTTCAAGTTTCCCGCATAAAACTTTGCTGACTACCATCATGCTAGGGTGGTCATGCAGGCTCAGTCTCCTAGAGAGGAATAATACAAGGAGAAATTGGTCAAACTCAGGAGTAATTAATACGTTCCCTTTGATAGTAAAAACACACCGATGCATAAGTCATTGTCCTCGCGAAGATTAAAATAGCATATCTTGTCCTTCTGGAAAGAGCCTTTGCTAATTCCAACGTTTTCTTTCTGCACAGTTTTAAGCTGTTCGATGATTTGAGAAAATTCTGGATAATCTGGTGCATTGACGAGAAAATCGAACCCTTCTTTCTCATATCTTTTGAGCATGTTCTCAGCGCACTCGATGAGTTTAGGTATCATCTCTTAGAAAGAAATGGCTTGAGGAACAATGGAAAATTTTAGGAATGATAGCAAAATAATTTTTAGTTTATTAGGATTTCTAACAAATTAATCATTCAGAAAAACCAGGTGAATGTGCTCGAAAACGCCTTCTTGCGAATATGGCTGTCAAGAGTTTGAAAAAAACTAGGAGGATTACAGCTCATCTTATGTAAACAAGGCTTAAAGACAGCGATGAATTTGCCGATCTTTGATTTAAAATATTATTCATCCATGAATTTCTCTCAGGTAATTCCAGTGCGATTTTCATGATTCGGGATAAGATGTGCTCTACCTTGTCAGGGCTTACAGTGTCAATTTCATCATAAAATAACGATTTAGAATAGAAGCTATGAACCAACGTCACAATTTCAGGTTGCCAGCTGATATGATATTGTCGATACGAGTATTTCTTATATCTTTTATTGCTTTCCCACTGAAAGGTGTCAAGAGCTATAATTGAGGCCAACTATAAAAGAAAGCTTTGCGCTTTGACTTTTCGAATTCGACTTAGCCCCTATTATTAATTATCGAAGAGGCGTCTCCTGAAAATTTTATTGGCACCGAAATTCGGCTATATCGTCTCCTCGAGATCAGTACATTACCAACGCGTCTAACAATGTTGTGATTTTAGTGAGATGAAGCAGAACAATTTTTTGCAGTTCATTTTTTTTATTTTGGATCTTATTCCCAATAACGCATCTGAATTGGTTAAAACGTCTTTGCTACTTATTGCTTCCTACGACGTTGATAACTAAAATCTTTAATTTTCGAGTTTATCCCTGTCAACAAAGGAGGAAACCAACCAATCCCTTCATCTAAGAGCAATGAGCACTTATTCCTATAAGCCTAGACAAAATACGTCAACCTACAGCCAACCTGGCGAAGCGCAACCAAACCATCGCGGAGACCAGCCACAGGATTTTAGTCAGCCTCAAACTGGAACTATCGCTTCTGCATCGTATACGCTTACTCTTTGTCTTTATTAACTAATGCCATACTTTTGCAGCTATAATAAACCTTACACCAGTCAGAGTTACACTCCAACCGCATCTTACAACAGAACCTATCAGCCATCTACCACTTATCAGCCTAAGTCTGGCGGCACCACGCCTACAGGCACCACCGATTACCAAAACAAATACTATCGCCCCGGTGGAGGATCCCAACCCACTTATACCATGGGCGGTTATAGGCAAGAAACGCCGAAATCATCAGGTGCTGGTGATTTTGGGGGTATTAAAAAAGAAGGAGGCCAAGACGGAGATAAGAAGACACAAGAAGAGATGGAGACCAGTTTGACCTTGCTCAGGATAGAAGTTAACAGACTCAGCATCGACTTAGATGATAAAAAGAAAGAATTAGAGGAACTCAGACGCCAGTCGACTGGAACAGGCAAAAATTATCCCAGCGGTGGCAATTCTTTAGCAGTAAGCGAGATAATTAGTACTGGTGTTAATGAATTTGTGAACAGGAGCAAGAGGTGAAGAGATTGGCTGAGATCAACCGTGATTTGGAGAAAAAAGTTAAGGAGCTTACTCAAGAATCAGGAGCTCTGAAGGAAAAATCCAAGCAAGTTGAAGGTCTCGAACTCAAAAATAAGCAGTTAGAAGCTGAGATTAAAGTACTGAAAGGCGGTCAGCATGTTACTATTGCTCCAAGGTTCGCCGATCAAGAGCGTATTAGAGATTTGGAAATTAAACTCGCTGCATATGAGGATATTTGCCATTACTATCGAAAAAGGATCGACGCTTACGAGACGGCTTTCACACAGCATAACATAAATCCGCTTTTGATTAAACTCCTAGCGGATTCTCCGGATAAGCCACAACAGAAAAACCTTCAGGGGCCTATGGCGATCCAAGGAGCGTTAATCGAGCAGAATAAGAAATTCGAGAGAATGCTCGCTGAGAGAGAGGGAGAAGTGCAGGCGTTCAAGAAGAGAAACGACGAACTTGAAAACCTCCTCAGTCAGTCTGGAGTGATGAAGGATTCGAGCTGGCAGCTGAGAAAGGAGAACGATAAACTGAAGGAGCAGGTCAAATATCAGCAGATGAGAATTGATCAATTGATTGATATGCTTCTTCATCATGATATTGACATTGTGACTGGAAGACAGCGAGCTCCTTCGGAAATAGCTCAAAAGCACACTGGAGACAATGACCGCGTTATAGAAGAAGAGGAGGAATATATCGGAAACGGACCTCATGGAGGTACAGAGGGCGGCGCCCATCCAAAGAGAAGACGTGAAATGGAGAAGAAATCTGGACGAAATGACGATGATGGTGAGAAATTTTGTAGATGTTGTTTGTAATTTTTCTTTCATTTAGAACCTAAGCATTTGGACCTACTGAAGAAACAATTCGCTGACGCCTTGAAAGAAAAGCTGGTAATTCTAATCACATTACGACAGGACTAAGCCCTTATAGGAAAAAGAAAGACAAGACGCTAACGATGAAATGGACAAACTGAAAAAGGCGCATCAGGATGAACTTGATAAGGCTAGAAAGAAGGCCCAATTAGATGACAAAGCTCGTGAAAACGAGTTACAAGAGCTCAAGGACAGGCTTAACCGTGAGCATAAAGCCCGCGAAGATGAACTTCAAGCTCTCAAAAATAAACTGCTTGATGAAGATAAGAAGCGTGAGAATGAGCTCCAAGAGCTCAGAAAGAAACTCGCACAGGAAGAAAGAGCTCGTAAAGAACTCGAGAGAGCGATGAAGGACGCAGAACAGAAACTCCGAAAAGAATTCGTAAGCGCTTTTGTTGTTTTTCGTTGAAACATAAAATTGATTGGATTGATAGGAAGACGCTATCAGAGAAGAAAATCAGAAAAATGAGAAGGAGAAGAGAGAGTACGAGGACGTCATTCAAAGATTAAAGGAAGATTTCGATGAATTTGATAAGAAGATGAAGGAGTTGCTGAAAGAGAACGACCGTCTGAGGGCGCTGTTGGCAGAAAGAGAGAGGGAGTTGGCGGAAAAAGAGAAGGATATTCAGAAACTACATGATATGAACTACCAACTGCAGTTGGAAAACGAGGAGATCGTTGCCAAGGCCGAGGTGATTGAGCAAGAGCATGAGGATTTGTTTGATAAGAGGAAGAAAGAGTTGGAGGCCTATCTGAAGAAGCTATTAGACGAGGAAAAGGAGGAGTTTATGCGTCAAGTGGATGAAGAAAGACGACAATATAAGGATAAATTCGATGAATATGATAAGATTGTTGATGAGTTAGAGGGCCGAAACGAAAAACTTACAGAGATGCTCCAAGAGAAATTTGATGAAGTCGAACTCTGGAAGCAGAAATATGCTATTCTAGACACCAACCGAACTGCCGAGATTGAAGAATTGAAGAATGAGCTTGAGAAAAGAGGAAAATTAGTAAATTATTACTGAGATATACCTGTTTGAGTAACTCAATTTTCAAGGACGCGGAAAATCAAGCGCTACGAGCTCAGTTACTTGAGAAAGAAACTGCGTTCGTTTTATTCTTCATTGAAATCGAGAGATTATTCAGCATTAACCAAGAATACGATGAAGAAGTTAGCAAACTCCGCAAGAAAGACGATGTGCTGGTCGAGAAATACAATGAAGCCGTCGAGCGTCTTAACGTAATAGAATTGACCAATTTTTCATTCTAACTTGCGGAATTCATCTCCTATATAGAACTTGGACCAATTGGAAATTCAAGTAGAGAAAGAAAAGCTTGATTTAAGGCAAATCATCGCTGATTTGAATGAGCAACTGGCGCAACTGGAAGAAAAACTAAGAAATGCGCTCGATGAGAACAAAAAATTGAGATCTCTTCATGAGGAGAGAAAGAAAGAAATCGACAATTTGAAGGTCAGGCTTAATAGAGACGATGGAGTCGAAGAATTTACGAAGGAAGATATCAGACGCAGAGACCTTGAGATGAAGGAATTGATCAACAAATACGAGTTCCAGATCGGAGAGTTGAATGCAAAATACGGAAGACTTGAGATTGAACTCAGAAACAAGATCAATGAGAACCAAAGACAGGCTATTATCCTCGCTGAAAGGAAGAAAGAGAGCGAAGAGACGAGAGCCTTGGTAAAGAATATATTGGCAAGAATCGTAGTTAACTCTCTTGCTATAGGTTGACCAGTTAAAGAGAGAGGTCCTTCAAGGCAGAAACCTTGAGGCACAACTTAATTTGAAAACTGAGCAATATAACCAAGCGCTTAAAGAGCTATCTGAGATGTAAACGCTGAAATGTGTTGGATTCTTATATTTGGCAATAGACAACTTGAAAGAGATCACTTGCAGAATGAGTTGAGCGAAAAGAACTTTGAGACGTCCAAGAAAGTGCATCAAATGCTTCAGCACCTGATACAAGCACAGGCGATAAACGAGCAAACTGCAGAAGATCTCATCCATGCTCATGTAACGAATTTCTACGTGATTTAATAAGGCTAATGGATTTGGATATAATAGCCGTCGTTGGGTGGAACGCATCCAGGGGAGAAACCCGGTATAGGAATAACTTTCAAATTTTAAGATTCATTATGACGTAATTGAGTTACATGACATGTTTTAATCTCAGAGTATATTCCTTTACAAATTTACAATGAAATTTCCTTCGAGTCAAATTTTGTCGGGAAAATTAATATTATCTTCTTTAGTTAGTTTTGGTTGCTGCAGGGGCAAGCTTCAATTCAAAAATGTCAAAGTAGTATGAAAATAAGTAAATTGTATATATAATAGGGTAGTTGGCATGAAGAGCGAGTTTGGTGTTGGCTATTTGCATACTAAACTTTTGTACGGTATTCAACCAGCAGACTTTTCACATCAAAATTCTTAGCTTTGCTTTAGAAATCTAAAATCAACAGAAAATTTCATTCATTCCATTAAAGGTCGGAGATGGAATGGAGAGCAAGTATTATATAAAGATATATCTGATTGAAAAAAATGAAGCATAACATAAAGAATATGTAAAATAACGAACTAGATTAGGATAAAAGTGGCTATTTAAAAGGTGCTTTTTGCAAGTGTAATTTTTGTAATACATCCATTATTAACTGGAGGAATAACTCTGGACTTAGTGAGGCATCTATATTCAGCAGCCCTGATGCTACCTTTAGAAACAATGAATATTTCTTGAACAAAAAGGAAGTTTGGTTACATTTTTGAAATTCGCAAAGTCAGCTTGTTGGCGATACAGAGTGCTTAGTTTTTCAGGTATTTCTCCATCCGCGATTTTGAATAGTTTTTTGAATTGGTCATAGAACTAAATAAAATAAGCAAAGGAAATAAGAGAGATTAAACACCATCAGCTTGTTTGTTGGAATATTCTTGGAACTTTGTCCGAAAGAAGCTCCATCAAATAGCTGTCCTTTCAGCCTGTCAACCTAAGCAACTCTTTTTCACACTTTGTTTTAAGAAGATAATTACTATCGCCTGATTTGTTGTTCCTGATGGTTCTATACCCAGAGTCCGAGCAACGGTCGCCCGAAATTCGAGAAGCTCAGCAGTGATTTGACTATTTCTCTTCATGGCTTGCAGTTCATTCAATAACTCCTAAATTTATTATTTGAATCAAATTGCTAGTGCTGCTCTCACTTCAAAATTGAAATTGTTAGCTTTTTGATTGATATCTGGATAAACCAATCCTTCTATCTGCATCAGCAGCTTTTGCAAAGCAGGAACCTAACCCATTAATGATTGTTTAGCAAATATATTCGATTCAAGATCAATGTAGTACTGTTCTCATGATTTTTTCAGTTTGAACTGCACATTTTATCAAATCAATGGGCTGAGTAATCTTGTATATTTTGCAGAGCTATCAAACCCAAAAATCCTCTGATAAATAAACAACTCTAGTAGGTTTACTTCATCAATTATCATTTGATTTTGAGCTCCAGACGCTCCCGAATCACCACCGTTATTCTCTTTGTTGCTCTGTTGATTCCATGTTTCTCTCACCGTTTTTTGAGTTCCAGGAGTATTTAATCGTACCTCCCAGCTCGAGTTTATCTGTTTTCTATCTTTCGGTGTCTTAAGTTCATTCTGCTCGATCACCAACGGAGCGAGATTCCTCCTGTTCTGCGTCTCTTCCAGCTTCTTTAATCTATGAAGCATCTCACCCATTCTCTCTTGTAGCTCTTTGTTAGTTTTCTCAAGCAGTTCATTTCGTTGTTTTAAGTCATTATTCATTGCGTTTAATTTATCGTTTTCCGTGCTCACTTTCTCATAACGCAATCGATCATAATTTGGGACTGCTTCCGTTCGCTCTGATGACTTTTCGCTATCATTGTCATCGTCGCAATCAGAGCTCAGATCGTCAATCTGATCAGTATCTACAACCGCTGTCGCTCTCTTTGACGGGTTTTCGCGCGCTACTTGTGATTGTACGAGCTGCATTTCCCGGAGAAGATTTTCCTTGTAACTATTGCAAATCTCATCGAGGGAATTTTGTGCAGAATTTCCATCCACTATATGCATCTAATTTCATCATATTTCACTATCTCCAATAACAATTAGCCCTACCTGATTTATCCCTCTCCTCCCATGCCTTGTATCAACCGTTGTCTGTGTACAATCAGAATAGTTCAAATAATTCGACCGCTTCTGGGTACTATTCTCTGGGACGTTCTTTGAGAGCATATTGCTGATATAATTGCCCCAGAAAAGCTTCTTTGAGCTGGAACTCTGTTCAGAAAGCTGCACTTCAGTGTCCTAACAAGCATTATTACATCATTAGCTGTCACTGTCTTGGTAAAATACCATTTGGGTTCTAATTTCACGCGTACAAACTTAATTTATTCACTTTTCGTATTTATAACGAACACATTTCCGCATTACGAGGGCGTCAGAAATGATTAAATTTACTCAAAACGTCAGAATTAGACTTTAGTTGAGACTGCTAAATCGCCGAGTCTTACAGAGTATCACCAGAATGAAGAACAATTATCAATGGAGATTCAATTACAACAATAAAAATAATGCAACATTCCTGTGAAAGCTACTAAACCTCTGAAAAAACTCACTTACATCTCACTCTCATCCAAAATTAGATTAGGAATTCCATTAACAATTGGGTAAACTCGTTTGCAATTTTCACAGATCAGCTTTCCGTCGGTAATATGAGTCTAATTATATGCAAATTTAATGAAAAATTGCAGGAAATAAGCGCTTACGTTCATAATAGTATTATGGAGCTCCTTCAAGAAAGTTTCATCTTCAGTGAGCTCTTTAGTGAGCTTGCTTGGGAAAGTTTGATGTCCGAGCTGAGTAGATTGAAATAAATGAGAGAGGAGTCACAAAAGGAGGGAATTTACAGAGAAAACTGTCTTGTAAAGGGCGGTCCAGTCGAGCTTAGGGATCAATTTGAGGAGGAACTCCTTATTGAATTCGCTTTCGATGATTTGGGACTTCTCGACGACGATGGTGAGTGGGAAGTTGTTTTGGGTGCAGGTCTTGACGTTGCACATGAGGAGATTGTGGGAAAGGAGTCTCATTCTATTATATTCTGCAAAGGACAAGTAATTTATTTATGAGCTAAGAAATAGATTGTCAATTCAAACATATAATTAGTTTTTATTTCCAGATCGATCCAATCAGGTGAAAGCGACTGATGAACGCTAAAGAGGACAATAAAGTCATGCTAGCTATCGTGGATGAGCTCTTCGCAGACAAGGAGTCAGAGCCGTTCAGAACTCCGGTTGATTATAAAGGTAATAATGCATCATATTGCGCCAAATTAATTAATGAAAGCTCTGGGATTGCTTGATTATCCGACCATTATTAAGAAACCAATGGATTTGCAGACTCTAAAGAAAAAAGTGAAGAACGGCAAATATAAAAACAACAGCGAATTTTTAGAAGATCTCAATCTTATATGGGATAATTGCAAGACTTACAACCAAGAAGGATCAGTAATTGCGCTCTTCGATGCCATTTGATAACCTTGCTGATCAGATGATTTTCAAACAAGCCTTAAAGATGGAAAAACTTGCAAAGAAGATAGTTAAGAAGCACCTTCCAGCACATAAAGTTCCAGCTAAAGGCACTGCGTATGAAAATTAGAATAAAAGAAAAAACTTATAATGTGAAATGCGGTAGAACGACGAGCTCGAAATATCCAGGCGACCCGCTGGAGTCTCAGGACATGTCAAAGTAACATTTTTTTTCTCTTGGCGAGTGCTAATCAGGGGTTTTTATGTGTAATGTAGGTTGCTTTTCCAAAGTAAAGTATTGCTCGCTCAGAAGATCAAGAAACTTACCCAGGAGCAGCTGATAAAGGTAGACAATATTATAGAAAATTTGATTTATAGCTTGGTTTAGCTGGTTCAAATTATCCAAGACAATTCGCCGGCCTCTCTCCGTGAAGTAAAGCAGACGTATTTGAGTTAGTTTCTAATTTGTTGTCATGTAGGTGGGCAAGGATAAGATCCAGATTAAAATCGATGATCTGAGCAATGAAACGATTATTAAAATCGACAGGTATGGAAAAAAACTATGGTCTGGGTAATCTAAATGCATTACTAGCTACATAAGAGAACAAATGATCGTTGAGAACGAAATGAACGCCTAATCTAATCCGCGCATATCAATGTCTGAAAATATGTTTTTTACTCGTGTCAATGCTTGAAATTAATGCGTGTTTTGTTACTCAGGAAATGAGTAGAAAGTGTAAAGTATACCTCTTTTCAGAAAGCTACCTTATAAATATATATATGACTATTAACTATGAGAAGCTGCTAAACAGTTCCTCGTATAAATAAATCCCTTTTGAGCAGATTATAAAATAATTCATGAGATCTCCGAAAGGTTCGTTTTCTTCCTTAGGGATATTGATTTAAATACGCCTCTCGGCATTTGAACTTCTTCCTTATAAAATTTACCACTGAATATTGTTGAATTTTCATTAAATTCCGGAGGTTCAATGAGGATATTCAGCTTTGAATGTTGAAAAGAAGAAAGGTTGAGAGTGAGGAACGAAAAAGAAATTAATCTACAAAAATTTCAGTGTCGACTCTGATAATTTCGAAGCTGGAATGGTTTCTAATTGGCATCTGTATATTTTGGTCGTAATTTTTGAAAAAACAAAGATATTATATTTTTGATAAATAAGAACCGCTGAAAATGCCAGGAACTGAACCAGAAAAAAAAGACAACGCTACAGAGATAAAGCCAAAGCCAATCGGCGTCATTATCCCTCCCAGCGACATACGAAGTATAGATTCACATTATTGGTAAAGTTTCAATCATTTTTTACCCTCGCATAGAAATTGCTGATAAAACAGCAGAGTTCGTCGTCAAAAACGGTTCTTCCTTCGAAGAGCTTGTCATGAAATCTGAGGCAAACAACCCCAAATTCTCTTTCTTAAAGCCTAATGACCCTTACCGCGCCTACTACGATCAGCGTGTCATCGATTTCGCTCGTGGAACAGGTACAAATGCCTCTTTAAGCAACTCTCTCAATCCATACTTCCCTAGCTGCTGACACGTCAGCCAAGGAACAAACCACGCAGGATGCTGTCGCTGTCCCTGGTCAAAAGAAAGACTCCAAAAAAGAAGTGAAAAAAGATTTAAAGGCTCCGCCTCCAGAGCAGTTCACCGTCACCGCTCCAGCCAATCTGAGCCCTCAAGACATCGATATTATCAAACTCACAGCGCAATTCGTCGCGAAAAATGGTCAGAAATTCCTGATCTCATTGACTGAGAAAGAAAAGAATAACCCGCAATTCGATTTTCTTAAGCCCACTCATCAGCTCTTCTCATTTTTCACGAGTCTTGTGGACGCCTATTCTAAATGCATCGCGCCTAAAAAGGTAAATTTTCATGAAAAAATTATGTAATATGACACTTCTTTCGTCCCTAGGATGACATCAAGCGTCTTCAAACTAATATTTCAGATAAAATGTCTATTTTGAACCGCTGCGGAGAGCGCTTTGAATACGAACACATGCAACGCCAAATGAAAAAGAAGCAGGATGAACTAGAGGAAGAGGAAAGACAACAGATGGCTCAAATCGACTGGAATGACTTTGTCGTTGTTGAAACAATCGATCTTTTTGGAGATGAAGAACTGCCAGCACCTGCTAACTTCCAACAGCAAGAGCAACCCGTCGTCGAACCAACAGTTGAGCCTAATATCCTTCCTCCGGCACAGGAAGTTCCAAAAAAGCCGGTGGTTACCGAGCCAGTGGATCTCAAGGTTAAAAAGGATTATGTGCCAAAGGCCAATGTAAAAGATCAACCGACAAACAAATGCCCTGTTTGTGGCCAATTCATCCCGATTTCTGAGTTCAACGAGCATATGAGGATAGAGTTGCTCGATCCGAAATACAGGACAATTCAAGATGAAGTTAAGCTTAGAGGTACTAACGTGACGATGGCGTCAGGTGAGGAAGTGGCACAAAATCTCGCACAGTTCGCGAAGAGGAGACCAGATCTCTTCGGTTCTGTTGAAGATCAGCTGGCGAGAGAAGCACAGGCACGAAAGGAGGAAGCGAAGATTCTTTATGACGGTGTGTCAACCACAATGACAAGAACCACGGCAAATATCGCAATGCTTGCGCAGCAGCAAAAGAAGGCCCTTGAAGAGCAAATGAGGATTGGAGATATCACTAAAGTAAGTACCACAGTGACTTCTGGAACCGGGCAAAAAGCGGGCGCTGCAGGAACGATAGGACCACATCCTCAGATCCAAACGCAGCAAGTTATTTCCTCGCAGCCTCAGCTAAACCCAAGTTATGTGAGCAGTAGCAATCCTGAAGAGTTCAAGGCGCAAATGAGAAGTAATTAATTAATGCACTATGGCCAGAGAGCTAACGCGTGCTTTTTTGTTTTAGATATAAATATGGGACTTGGCATGGGAGTAGGTATGCCTATGGGAATGCCAATGGGTATGCCGGGCGGACTTCCTAGTGTCGGCAGTTACACCGATGGAATGGAACCGACGAAAAAGCTCAAGAATGAAGAGACGATGAATTTGATAGGTGAAGAGGCATGGCTTTCACTGCATCCAGTATGAATCTTTTGATTTCAAGTGAAAATAACTTTTTTCTTAACAACTAGGGTCCTGTTACTGTCAACGTGAAAGTTGATCTCGGTGATGAAGAAGAAACGGACGGAAAAGTCATTACACTACAGTTGGATCCTACAACCACTGTCAATACCCTCAAAGAGAAACTCTCTGGCCAGTTAGGAGGTAAAACCTGAGCATTTCAGTGCTTTATTATAATATGCTTTTGCTTTTATAGGACTGGCCGCCGCAAAAATGAAATTGAAGACACCTACTCAAAACGTGCTGAAAGATGAAAATTCACTCGCTTACTACAATGTTCTCAACGGAGCGTCCCTTGAGCTCGGTCTCAAGGAAAGAGGTGGCAGAAGAAAGTAAACCATGAAGGATCTGGGATAAGGTCTCTCGGTTTTCTTCGCCAAAAAGCAATGTGTTGTATCATTTTAAGCTGTATCCTCGATTTTTAGAGTTGATGGCTTTTAACGAAAAAATTTAGCCAGCCCATGTTAGCTGTCATTTGGGAATTCATAACTCAATTACTCAGTCGTAGTCTCTAAATAATAATGAAAGTTCTCTTCTGTGTGAAAAAAAAGAATCTCATGTACGCAGACTAAAGCGCTATTATCTCTAGATAGAAGAGATGCGGATATATCCAAAAAGAAGTTAATTTATCGCCGTAAATAAAAGTTTAAAATGTCGAACGACGAAGGGGAAAGAGAGTATAAATGGGTCCCAGATGCCTTTTTAGATGACATATTTCTGGTACCGCATAACTTTGACATGCCAGAGAACGATCACCATGGAGAATACGTTCACGATCAGCTCCGATATGACCTATTTTATGACGCATATAATAAAGTATCCTATTATTTCCAAGATTCATGGAGGTTGATAAAACTTTTTGCTTTTTTCAACAAGATTGCGACGATAGAAGGATTTTATCTGAAAGATGATAAAGATTTCGTCAAGCTTAAAGACATAAAGAAAAGCGAACCATCTTGGATCGAAAGGCTTCATCGAAGACTTTTTATCCCAACAGTATGATTGTCTCGCTCGCTTATAATTAGGTGTTTGTAGGAGGATGAACTGCTCGCTTGTGAAGAATGGGAGTTAGATCGCAATGGCAGAGATAATAGTTTCTATAAAGTAATCTTTTAAACCTAAAAAAAAAGAAATACTAAAAAAATATCCAATCACTCGCTTCATTAGGTTCATTGCTATCAGTCCCCTACCGACCGTTTTTATACCAAGGTTTTCCCACCGAAATGGAGTCAATATGCTGTATTATTGTTCATGTTCTATGGACTCTAATAAACTTAATATTTTAATGCTGTTGCCGCAAACAGAAGCATATAACGATTTTACATTGCTGCGAAAACTTAAATAACCTCTTCAATTCGTTTTAAGACGTTAGATCTATAAGTTAGTGGGTCAATAGCTTATAGACACTCAATCATTCGAAATCTTTTTCAAACCCAAAAGATACTTGAGCACTTTTATTCAACATTTCATTGAAATTGGCCTTGAGTTAGCGGCTAATTATATAGACCTCATATTATGAGCGACGATGAATTTTTTCGAAATGCTCAAACATTAAAAGGCAATAACATATCATATCAGGAATTCTCTTATAGGAAAAAAGGTAGTCATAAGCTCAATTATAAGATAACCCCTAAAGTTTATTCTTCATAACGATTCTCGTCATTCCACTCACCGGAGGCCTCGAAAAAGTTGTTGTTGTTGAAGTCGTTGGCTTTGTCTTGGACATACCCGTCGAAGTGGTTTTACTAGGCATGGACCCTTTGCTCTGGATAAAACCTGTCGGTTTCGACTTCATCGAGCTCATTCGAATCTGCTCGATTTCTTGTAACGTCGAATCCATTCGATCAAACACATCGCCTTTGACTCCCATTCCTCTCGTTCCAGCATAGTCATTCAGATCTCTCACACTTCTCTGCAGAGAAATCGTTTGTTTCTTATACGAGCCTAGCATCCCGTCCATCTGTCTTATCATGCGTCTCAGCTCCTCGAGATCATCCGCCGCTCCACCAGGCCTTTTATTATTATAGTTCATTGCTTCCATCTTCAGAAAATCGTCTGGGTCTTCGTCATTATCCGCTGTGGAATCATCATCAGGCATAGGATTCTCTGAAGGCTTTTCATAGATTTCGCCTTCATAATTGAGCGTTGTTAAACCGAAAGGACCTGCATCTTGGTTGTTGTTTTTGTGGTATTTGTATTTCATATAGGCCTTAGGGTTCTCCTCCTTGAACTTTGCCACGCGGTTTTTAGCAAATTCAGCCACGGCTTTATACTTGTCAGTATCGCCATAAAATTCGGACTTCGATTTTTTCAAGGAGACTTGAGTTGAATTCGTTAAATTGTCTGACATGTCATATGGAGAAACTCCATTTAAGAGGTCATAGTCGTTCGCTTTTATATCAGAATGCGGATCAAAGGCCTCCTGCAAGCCTTGGAATAGTTGATTTGACAGCTTTTGGATGTCAACGTCTTCGACTGTGGTTGTTGGTTTTGCATTGGGTGTTCTAAAGGTTCCGTTGGTGCTCTTTCCAGAAATAACGATATTACGGCCTGAAGAAACTAGTTTCCCAGAAGTTGGTCTGAGTTTTTTGAGATCAGAGTTCATTCGTTTTGAAATTTTATTTTATTAACTATTGCTAACTTCTTTGCAGCGATTCTATCGATAAATGAAACATCCAGTGGTATTGGAAAAAAGTCACAACCTATTTTGTTTGACTCCTAAAACCTTCAAAAAGGGAGATTTGACTTTGCACTTTTTCATAAGTATTCCTTTGATAATTCATGAACCGTTAAATCCCCTTTCCTTAGCAACATGCTCTATTAAAAGATTTCTTCAAACTAGACGGGACGTAAAATTACTCCAAGCCTATCAAACCCTTTGCCTTGCCGAGTTTATTGAAGTGTAAACTATTGTCGAGACTCCTGCTGACCAAAAAAATTCGAAAACCAGAAAATTGATCCTTTCTGATAACAAATAGTCAGTAACTCTTTAGCCCCAAGAGAATTATAAAATATCACAAAGAGAATCTACTTGGCAATTCAATGCATTGTTTGCTGCATACATTTCCCTTGGGAACACGTGAGAACTCAGTCATCCATGGTCGTCTTATCAAGCGAGCAAATTTCATCTGTTGATACCGTTGATTAAATAAAATTCTTCAAAATTCCAGTTCTCAAAAACAATAATCAAACGTTATAATTCTACTGCAGGGAAAAAGTCTATTCTCTTTTCAAAATGACAGAGGGAAAATCTAAACGTGATATGATCTGGGAAATGAAAAAGAAACAGCGCGAGGAGAAAATGCTTGGAGGTACCAGCAATTCTCCCCACTAAACCCTTAATAATCCCTCATTAATTAGGAAACGCAGCGTCTGATCTCTCAAATCCAATCCAAAACACAAAACCAGCTGATATATTTTACCGCGAACCTCAAGAACAGAACATGGGTTACCAGCAGCCTCAGCAATCTTTTAAAGAAAACTCCTATTCTATGCAGCAGCCGCAACAAAATGATATTTTCTCGAATATTACAAATACTAAAGGAGCAAGCCAAAGTTTTAATCAACCCGACAGCAGAGCCATGTCTAGACCTCCAGTGCATCAGCCCTTTGCCTCTATAATGGGAGGCAATCGCCCTGACATACCAAACAGCAGAGAAAATTTCATGCAGCAAAAGGATCCTTCCATCTATTCTGAACAGTCCAACAGCAGGCAGGCAAGGCGGTCGCTTGGTGATGTAGGATACTGAATATATAATTTTTTTCTAATTTTGATCATGGCAGGTTGACTATCAGAGCACTGCGTACTCCGGAGGGCAGAACACTATCTCATATCCAACTAGGGAGAACAGTTTTCCTGAACAGAATAATCAAATGGGAGGATACATGCCTCGTCAAGCTTCAGTGGAGAGTTTGAGACCAGGACAGTCGTATAGTGCAGGCGCTCCTGTAAACGACTATTATGCTCAGCGTAGGTTTCCTTGGTTTTTGTGAGGTTATAGAGTTTTTAGAGAAAGCATTGGAAAAGCAGAAGAAGCAGGAGCTTGCGGAATTTCTTCGAATGCAGATGAATGAGAAAGCGAAAAACGCGAATCCCAATGAGGATCGAAAGGCGAAATTGGTTGCGCAAATGGAAAATCAGCAATTTGATTATTTCGGGAGGTAGGAGCAAACCTATTTGTTTGAGCAATAATTGACCGAATAATTGTTAGGAGCGCTGGAGGCGGTGGAGCTCCTCTTAGGGACATCCATGGAGATATAGTCGCGACTCGGAAGCCAAGAATGGATATGCCTAATAATCAAAATTATCAAAACCAGAATTACCAAATGGACTATCCCCCACAGCAGCAGCAACAGTTCAAGCAGAATTTCCCAACAAATGATATGCTAATCGGAAGAAAAATATCAACTCCTTATGACAACATGGCCGTTGGGCCATCAAGCGGCAGCAACTACCCTGCCTACCAGTCGCAGCCGCAACCACAGCAGCTTGGCCAGGGAACACTGTTTCCAATCCCAAATTCGCAGCCGACTCAAAATCCGTTTCAGTATAACGCGCAAGCGACTTTGGATCCTGGGAGAAACACTTACAGTGCAAATGCAAGTGATAATGGAAACCGATCTCAAAGCAGAAGTTCGCAAAATAATTACGATTATTCGAATAAACAAGGCGGACCCATGCCTTCTTCTGCTAACGGTTTACCATATCAGCAAGATAGGAATATTGTGGCTGTTGATAACAGAGGTAATTTTTTCTTACGAGTATGATGAGTTAATTAAATTCTTCAATGAAAAGTGATAAGCAAAAGGGTGACGGTTGAAGAACCGACGCATGCGGAAATGGAGCGAAAAGAGAAGCAAAAGAACGAGATGCAGAGAGCGCTTTTGGAGCAAATAGAGGCAAAGAAGAGACAAAAAGAGGAAGAAGAGCGTCGTAGGAAGCAGGAAGAGTTGGAGGAAGAGATGAGAATAAGACGCGAAAACGAAGAGATTGAGAAGAAGCTTGAAGCAGAAAGACAGCAACAGAAGAAGAAAGCCCAGCTGTTTGACAGTAATGCACCGCTTCAGATGTTTTAAGCTAATCTAATCCAACATAGACCCCAACCAAGAGCATGTGGTTGCGTCAAAGGTGAAGCGAAATCGAAATAAAAGGCTCATTGACGACGATGGTCCTCCATACAACACTCAAAAACCCACAAATCAGCAGCAACAGCAGCAGCCAGAAAACAATGAAAACGCTTTTGATAACGCTAATAACGAGAAGCCTGCGATGGAGCAGAGAGCTCATCGAAGAAGACCACGTCCAGATCTTTTTGGTGATGATTCAAATGGAGCACCGTCAACAAATCCCAAGCAAGATTTCCAAAAAATGCTTGATGCGGCCACTGGAAATACTAATCAACCGCAGCCGAACTACAGCAATCCGATGGCAACACAGACGCGAATGCCAAACGCGATCCCCTCTGATTTTGTAAGAGCGAATATGAACGCGGAGATTAACCAAATTCGCAATGAAATCCAAAATCAGCAAGCCATCCTCTCAAAGCAGCTTGAGTCAATCAAGGTAATTAGCCTCACATACTCTGATTAGAGTCTAATCAAATTCTTCATAGAATGAGGCTGTTAGTGCAATGGAAGAGAGAAATAGGGCGGAAAGAGAGCTTAAGGAACTCAGGGAGCAGCTGAGACAGAAAGTCATTCAGGAAGATGGCTATCGAGATAATTTAAGAAAGGCTCTGGAGAAAAACTCTGAGTTGAAAATGAAGCAACTTTCTGAAAAAATTAGGCAGGAGCAGTATGATACCAACACGAGAATTCCTGGGCTTGATTTAGGATATAATAATCAACCAATCAGAGCTGACCCTTCCGCTTACGTACAAAAAAGAGAGTTCAACCTCGACGAAGGGAGAAATTACCCGATTATTACTAATCAACAAGAAAGAAATGAAGGTCTGAAAGGTGGCACTGCAGGCGATGTCTATTTCCACACCTCCGAGCAAAACGGTGGAGGAAAAAAGAAACCTACTATGTTCAACGACAGCGAGTTATTTGGCGACGCTCATAACCAAACTCTCATCGCGGACACAAAAATGATCCCGTTAGAGACATTCGATAAAAGGAATATCGGAGCCAGCAATCTGACCATGTCTAAGCTTAATCATTTCAATATCCGACCGACTTCCTCTCAAAACACGAAGGCTGAGGGCGATATCTTGGATAAATTCGTCAGCGCAGCTGACGAAAGCCGTCCTTCAAGTCAAAACCATGAGAGAATGACGGGAATGAAAGCGGGAGTGAACTATTATAATATGAACCGCGAGCCACAGTGGATTCGAAATGAGGATATGCGACCGGACAGCTCATCGAGTAATACTCATGCTACCTTTGTGAATCCAAGAGCGTATGGAGATACGCTTGGCAAGGCTGGAAAGGACGTGATCAGCGGAGGCGGGACCTTTAAAGGAGATATGTCTTACGTGGGAATTGGAATCGAAGGCGGTTTGTATAACCTGCCGGATGAGGGAACCGGAAAGTTCAATTTCAAGGGCGATGATACGATGGACTTAAACAGCAAGAGAGATAATAGAAACGCTAATGACATTGATCTGAATAAGATACTTGATACATCGTATGGCGGAGCGCTTAATTCCAGTCTGAACATAGAGAAGATCCATGAAATGAACGAAGCGAGGCTGAGACAGCTCGAAAACGTGAAATTCGAGAATGTGTCATCGAAGTGGACGGGACGTGCGAATGGGAATCAAAGTAGAGGAAATTATAACTATCTGAATACTCCAATGAAAAAGATTGATGAGGATGATGAGCTTGGAAAGGTGGATCAGCTGCTGGGAACCTATGGAACTTATGGTGGAAAATCTAACCCATATGGTGATGAAATTGAGCTGTGATAGTGAGACTTCACTTGAGGAGGTAAGGAAAAAATTAAAAGAAGAACTATTATTTTGCTAGTGGCTTAGCATTTTGTTTAGTTACTCGTTTTTGAAATGTATACTATCAAGATTAAGCTCTTTACTGAAAAATTGCATGAGCTTATTTTGATGTTTTAATCTCCGTCATCAAGGTCTGTTTGCCTTTAATTTTGAATTACTTCGAAAAATATTTCTAAATTCCCTCAGATTCGTAACTATATATGAACTGGAGAGTGCGATTTTTGCAAAACTACTTTGAATGAAAAGTTATATAGTAAAAAATAAATAAACGAACATCAATCGATTTGTGAATCATCATTCTCAAATAAATTCTTTGTGACCTATAAACTGAAACTCATCATTATTCTATTAACGTAAATTCTATGATTTTATTTCTTCAAGCCCTTTTTGTTCGATGTTTGCACTGGCTGCAGAGAATTACTTCGTGTCAACCGATTTTTCAGGACTCTGCAGTGGACTCTTTGTTGTGTTTAATCTAGTTGAGGACCCATACTTCGAATTGACTTCTTCCTCAAATTTTTTGGCATTCTTTGATTCATAATGTCCGAACTCTGATGGAAGTCGGTAGCTGCCTGGTCCTGGCACACTCGCTAATAATTATCAGAAATCAGAGACTCATTCCAAAATAATCAATTATTACATAATCTGCTTAACGAAGAAGAATCTCTCAGAGAGCGACTAAAAGATTGCGACAAACTTGATCGGAATTTAGAAACGAAGTAGCTTCCTGTCGAATTAAGAGCCCCGCCGACTTCATAAGCACCAGGACCTGGAGTTTTAGATATTTGATACAGATCATCTCTATGTAATGTGAGCAAACTTGAAGCTGAGAATTATATCTCTACCTCTTTGACCTGGGGGCTATGGTTGTGGCCTTTGAATCATGGTACTTCGAAATGAAATACTTTCCAGTTTTCGATAATGTATCTGCAGGGTTATAGGCACCTGGTCCAGGGACGAACCTATTAGTCGTCAAAACATCTAAAAGGACCGTTAGGTGGGAGAACCCTCTGAGAGTCAAGTTACCTGCGGTCGCTCTTGATCTAAAAGAGTAAGCAACCTTTGCTTTGTTGATCTCTCTGACATTATAAGCTCCAGGACCTGGAGAGTTCCTATCTCCAACCATCATACCTCCAGTGATTGCCATTTGCTAATAGACGTGAGGTATTAAGGGAAATGATAGGAAGGAAGGTACTTCACGAGATAAACCGAAGGAGAAGCCTCGTTTTGAATGATCGGTTTTCGACTCAGCTTGGTAGGCGTTGGGAGCTGGATTCTTTGAACAAACTTTGGTGAAGTCGTATTTGGTGGAGTAGCCAATGCCTGCGGCACGTGTACTGCGGACTGGAGGCAAGTCATAAAACGCAACAGAACATCTAGATCAATCACAGACAAATCGATTGGATTATTTTACGGAGGATGGAGACTGGGGTCGGCTCTTTTGGCCTTTGGGAATGAGTATTGAGCCTTAGATGTGGATCTGTTTAGAGGATGGTTGTGAATTTGCTGGGGTGTCGAAATAATCACAGACATTTGATTATTCGCTCTTTTTTTTTATAGATTAAATCTTTCTCAAATTATTTGAAAAAATATCAGCTATAAAAATTTATAAAATTTAATACAATCACGCGAACCAGCTTGATGATTTTCTCTTAACCATCTTCAGCCGAGAGTCCTCGCCAAAAGCTAGTTTTATTGAATCAATGATGATTTTTATGAGGACAATTCCCTCCAGACTATATAATTACAATAATCGGTCCTATGTCCCTCGGAAAGAAATATTTTGCTTTTTATCTCTTTTTCTCTCAGCAGCATCCGATAATCATCAGTAGGATTATGACCTTTGGATTTTAAGTGCTATGACAGTAGTTTGCGGCACGCTGGATATCTCAGATGTCTTTCATTAGATCATGAATGAATCTCATTGCGAAAAAAATTTTTCAGAATATTCATTAAAAACCACTTCGGTTTCTTTCCTATGGAATTTTTGCGTGCTCTAAAACTCTTAATCTTAAGACCGTCCACTTCCTTTTGAAGTTCCAATGATTTTATTCAATCTTATTATAAGACGAGTCCAACACTATACAAGTTAAATAAAACAGCGGTCCTATCATACAAATCAAAATTGCTAAGAAAATAAATGCAAAACCAGCAAGACGAACTCCTTAAGCAGAGCAATAAGAAGCATAAGAAGCTTCGAGATAAGGTAACTCAGTCTATCCTCAGAATAAGTTTACTCATTACCCCCACAGCTTAAGAAAAGAAGAGACAACGAAAAGAAAGCCAAAAAAGAAAAGAAAGAAAAGAAGAAGAAAAATAAATCAAAGGACCATAAGAAAAAGAAACACAAATCCAAAGACAAAGAAGTCGATGAAGAGAAATCCCTCAGAAGACACGTGAAAAAGCTTATGAAACTTGTTGGCGATGAAATCGATGATTTTGTTGTAATTTTGGAAAGTATCGACGAAGGCACGAAAGTAAGCACAGCTACCGTTAAGCATCTGATACCATATTGCGATTTAGGTGGATATTGAAGGTATTGAAAAAGAGGACGTTAAAAAAAGACTGAAAAAAATGTTTAAATGTCTCAAATTGCGAAAGAACGAAATCACCAACGAGTACTACAAGGACCCTGAGATTCATACATACTCCCTTCAGAAAAAAATCGAAAATTTGGTCGAAGAGCTCGAAGAGGAGGAGAGTTCTTCATCAGAGGGCGAGGATAATGAGCAAGATGGTGAAGACAAGTCCAAACTGGAGCCTGAGATTACGAAGAAACAAATCAAACAAACGGATGCGGAAAAATTGGAAGAATTGCATGAGAAACTTCAGAAAATAAGTGAACTGTCTTTGGGATTGCAGGGGTTAGATAAATCAAAATCTGCGACTGGAGAAGAACATAAAGAGAAAGACTGGAAGAATTTCCTTGATGATAAGTTTTCTAATGTGCTTGGAGGTGAAGGTGAAGGATATTCGAAACTTGGAGACAAGAAAAAGAAGAAAGGAGCAGAATTACGTAAGCTCTTTTTCTTGGATAGTTTGGGTAATGGTGTGTTGATAATTTAGCAAAGAGTGAGGAAGACCAAGCTCGGGAGGAAGCGATCAAGGAGTTTATGGAGAAATATAATGAGACTTTCAGAGATAAGAGTTTGCTTGAGATGCATAAGGTAAGATCAATGATGATAATAATAATGGAGTAATTAATTTACTTTGCTATAGGAGAAAAAAGCGCAGGAGAAGAAGTCGAAAGGTGCAGGGCCTCCACCGACGAGAAGGCCGTTTGATAGAGAAAAAGACCTTAGTGCGGGAAGGATCGACTCGAAGAAGCTCTATGAAGTGCTGCATGATAAAAAGCATAGTTTAGGTAGTCGCTTCGGAAGTTCGAATTTTGAGAAGAGTTTTCTGTAGAAATGAATAAGCGACGTTGTTTTGTGTAATTTTGTTCTTCTATAGCAAGAGTTCGGAAAATTGATGTATTTAGTTCAGCCTGCTTCGTAGCCTGATCGCGAAGTCAAAAGTTATTCTTTCTCAATAGAATTATATTAGAGGAGAGATCATTATTGTTTATTGAATTTTTCAGTGAGAATTTTTATTAAGTTTGATAATTGCAACAAGGATGATATTTATAATGATCTTTTAAATTTAAAATATGAGGATTGAGAAGTAGTTTCAGAAGGATTAAATTGTTCAAAATAAGAGTTGGTATCGCCATCCTTGAGCTCTTTGTTAATTGCAGGAAGGGGAATAGGAACCTGACTTGCAATCAATGAATTTCACTCTTTTTGACGGGGAGATGATTTTCATTTGCAGAGAGAGTAGGAGAGGGCAATATCTGACGAGAGTAATGGGTCTTCAAAGTGGTTTAAATCTGATAAAGAGATATTACAATGCTGACTTTATAATATTCATAAAGAAAAAGAGATAATTATTTGGTTATTGGTTCTTAATCTTGCCTTGAAAACGACATCATAATAAATTTACATTGCTTTTAACTTATCTTGATTACTGCTTTACGTTGAAAATTAAACGAACCTTCTCTCGTCAAAAGAAACTTCAATGTTAATTTTGCAAAT
>ENA-UOTX01000623-UOTX01000623.1-compost-metagenome-genome-assembly--contig:-NODE-623-length-35059-cov-5.805643_pt1 | contig 35059 bp, 28 predicted proteins | sample MGYA00238143_ERZ746982 | MGnify/ENA primary metagenome ERZ746982 (study PRJEB28758, sample SAMN06268862) | compost metagenome | isolation source: single cell | place: USA: California, Emeryville, Joint... | reverse complement strand
TACACGATTCCTTGGGCTCTGAGTAGGATTGAGCGGGAGTTCTACGAATCCAGGTTCGTAAATATTTTTTCCGATCATTTTATTTTTAATGCCAATGTGTTTTTGTATTAATAAATTAATCGAGGATCAGTCCTGCTATTAGTGAAAAAGCCCGTTACAATATTTATCAGAGCGGTGTATTGGACAAGGCAAAGAGAGTTTGCCTTTGGGAAATTGAAGTTCATGGGCAAAGCTATTAATTGAGTGAGGATCACTGGAACTTGCTAAGATAGTTGAGTTATGATAACTTTTTTGCTTAGGTTGAAAAGAAAATAACATTTAACTAATGAGAATTATTTCAAAGATTCTGAAAAATTAACTGGTTTAAGAAAAATTTGCATCTCGATCCTCCCAGCAAATGGATATTTCGAGCTTGCTTTAAGAGATTATTGAATCAACCTTAATGTTAGAGATATCAGATCTCTTTTTCATTGATATCGATAATTTATAAAAATTTCAATACTTTTCTCAGACGAGTTTCATTAGCGATACTTGAGTTACAAACGAATCTGAATCCTTTCAAAATCGCAAGTTCAATATTCTCACAACACCATATTTTCTGTGATCAGCTATAATAAATTCTCTCAGAAAACCAATGAATCCTTTGAGAATGATGCATGCATTTTGCTGAAAAAGAAATATGAATGGGAATGACTCTTCTTTAGCAAACTTTATCAATCATGCATTCCCAGTTGTTCCTTTATGGAACAAGAGAAAGTCCTTTCATATTATGCCCAAATTGAGATCAAATTGTGAGCAATAAAGACGACGAGAGTTGAAAGGACAATTCCTTTAAAATAATAGTTGGTTTTCTCAATGATTACTGTAGGGTAAATTTGTTCTTGAAGGATACCTAAGTAGCCAGTGTAGGTGAGACCAGCGTTGGCGGTGTCAACATCTTGCCAGCCTATCCACATCGCACCATTTGGATCTTCATAGAGGCTGATAGGGCCATGAAGTATTCCAAGATTAATAGAGGTCCTGCTGGCCGTACCATTGGCATAAAAAGTTCTCATTGTGTATTTAAAGCCATCCCCTACGACAAGAGTATACCCAGTGTTTATTGGCCAACCTGCAAGTGAGTTTGCGCCATAGGCACCCGGCATTGTCATCCAGGAATTAGAGCCAACCTCTGTTCCATTGAGGAAATTGATGACAGTGTGAACGAAAGTTGTTGTGTCGGCTTGAGTTTGACTATAGCAGGCGACTCCATAGGTGTAATTCGAGGCCCAAACGCCGATAGGTATATAGGTCTGACCATTAGGAATGTCATCAGAGACAAGTTGTTTAAAGTTTCCACCTGCAGTGGTAGTGGTCGCCAAAGCAGTTTTTGAAACATAAATAATTCCTGCCATGGCATCTTTGTAAACAATGTAGATATTGGAGGCTTTGGCCCAATTATCACCACCTCCCATTAAATAAAAGATGGGATTTGTTGTTGCTGTGGAAGCCACTTGAAAAGTCAACGGGTTGGTCCAATACGCCGTTCCGTCCTTGTAGATACCTCCAAGATGGATCGTATACTCATATGAGAGGGTAGCTGTTACAGTCTTACTGTATGTGTAGAAAAAAGCTTCAGAACCCTTGTCGTACCAAATATTTCCGAGTGTGAAAGATTCAACATCCATGGTTGAAGTAATCTGAACTTGCTTGGCAGTTGTTCCAGTAATGAGATTGATATAAATTTGCATATAGAGACCATCACTGCCTGCTGACAAGACTGCTAGATAGTTTGGTGCAACAGCAGTTTTGAAATACCAATTATCTTTCACTGGAATAGTAACTGTAATTTCATCATCAGGTTTTGTGACTGGAGAAGTGTAATTTGCCCAACTAAGGATAGTCGCATTCAAGGTTCTCTTGTATATTTTATGTATTCCGTCCGAGCCGTCCGAGAAATTTAATAAGCCGTACACGTGAGCAGTCTCGTTGGTGCTGCCAGGGCCAAAGACCACGCTTGCGAAAAAAACTCCTCTACCTGGATCTGTGATATTACTAGGATTCCAAATTGCAGCATCGGTAGTATTGGAGGCAGTGTAGACTGTGATGCCGGGGCTGTGTAGATAATAATCAGGTATGGAACTTATTGGAGACGAAATTGGTATAGCACCGAAGCAGAGACTGGAGAAACTGAAGACAATGAAAGAAGCAATGATTTTCAACATTTTGTAAAATAGGTATTTAGTTTTAACTATCGCTGTTTAAGTTGTAGTTGGATACATAGAAGCAAAATTAGCTTCATAAAAACCATTCTAGAACTAGAATACTTCAAACATCATCTTGCTCACTATAATGTGGCCTAGGGACGCTTTATTTAAACCATGGAACCTTCCAACCTCAGTTGCTTTAACAAACAGCTAAATTTGGCAGAAAATCCTGTAATCGTATGAATATTCTTTTTTTCTTGTAAATTCAGCTTCTTATGACCGGAAAGCTTCGAGGAAGACAAATATATTAATATATTCAGCGGAAGAATGGAAAAGAAGCTATTCTTCAGCCCACAGGCAATGAGTGTAATCCAATATTTTTTATTGTTAAGAGCTAACTACTCTAGATCCTATTTCCGCTCTGTCAAATTCAACGCTCTGAATTAACAAATTAATTTGTGTGATCTGATAGTTACATACCAGCCCTAAAGACAAGAGACATTGGATTGCCAAAGTCCTCTTTGACGAATAAAAAACTAAACCAGCAGTAGGTAAATTGTTATGATATCTCTCCTTTCGGGTAAAATAAAGGTTGCACTTTTTACTACTTAAAGATATGATTAGAAATTTATTTTTGGAGGGAGCTAAGTCTTATTTGAATTGTTAACCAAATGAATAGACTTCTTGATTTGTAAACCCGGTGCTTTATATTCAAATTGCTTCACAGAAGACAAAAAGGAACAAAATAAACTATTTTAGAGCGTACTCTTCTAGAATTATAATCACTTATAGAAGTTAAAATTTACAATTATTCGTGCCAATTCCCTTAGAATTTAGCCTTAATCAGGCATTGGGAATGTATAAGGACAAAAAAAAAAAAGCTGTGTGAATAACACGAAGTATGTTATGTTCAAACCTTTCAGATATAGGTAATTTGAAACATTTCTTTCGAACTAAGCCCAGACTTCTATTCTTCTTAAGTATTTGGGAAATTACCGGTGTAAGAAGTGAGAACAGGTTGCATCTCCATACTTGAAACATCTCTATTATTCTTCGAGGACGCAGTATGAACATAGCTCTGCAATCTCTCTGGCGGAAAAACGACTCTCTCTTGATTGCTTTTCTGAACTCGCTTCAGCTGAGAACTCGAAGTATCCCTTCTAATACTCTGAGTCGCTGTGGTTGCTCTTACCTCAATCGTTTTAGCCATTTCTTGCTTCGGCTTCTCAGGTTTTTTCAGTTTATAACTCGGAATGACCCTCTTTGGCCTCACAGCTGCGCGGTAGCGCTCAAAAAGCATATTTTGATAGCTCTTGCCCTCCTTCTTGAAATTCAAAATATTTCTTTCAAAAATATTCTCTTTAAACGTGAGTGGCGGCGAAGCAAGCAGTTCACTGCTATTATTCAATGCACCTCCCAACTGACTATCAAACATCGAAAATCTCTTCAAAGTATTCGTCGGTTCCTCGAGGTGCTCCTGCTGATGATCATTCACGAGCTCCATATCAATACTTGCCATTGTATTCCTCTTCCGATGCCCCTGAGCCGATTGCAATCTCGCAGGGTACCAAGCAAAATCGCTATAGTTCGAATCCTTGTACCTATAGTACATTGAATTTTTAAAATCCTTGTTCGTTCCAGACGCCGGCCTTGAACCTGGATTAAAAACTGAAAAATTCGTTTGAGTTGCTTGGGGCGTTTTTGCTCGAGGTAAAAATTTAAAGCTGTTTGAAATCATAAATTCTCCCACATTCTGAGGCTCCACCTTTGATAGCTGTAACTTTGAGGTCATCGGCCTTATCCTCGTTACAGTCCTAGTTTTTTTCTCATCTTGAGTCGCTTTGTGTCCCAAAACCATTGGAGGTGCATTATCTACAATATTTGGCTGTGACCCCACCCTCTTCTTTTGAATCAACGAGTTCAAATCGATCGGGGCATGTTGGAGAAAATTAAAACGCGGAACTTCTGAAACGACACGTTTATGCGTCATCGGCTTCTGAATTTTACCCACTTCAAGCGGTCTGTCGGCCCCAAAAGCGATATTTGTTGTAGGAAGTGCGATTGTTCCGCGATAAGGCTGCGGCGATTCGAATGAAAATTTGTGAGATTTGTCAGATTTGCTGTGTGAAAGACGATTTCCTTGAAAATTGCTTAGTTTTACTAGGGGGTTGGGCTTCCGTCGTGATTTTGGACTATCCAGATCGTATCCTCTGTGGGAGGAATACATCACGTCCCAAGGCGTAAGCTCATCCTCAAATATGTTATCATTCACTTTCATTGCAGAGTTATTCTTTTAAATATTTATTGAAATCGTCTTAGAACATAGAAGAGTCAGAAAATGAGTTTGTTTTATTACAAAGGGCCACCAGTCTTTTGTAAAAAGCAATTTATTTCCTAGAACACGAGCTCTCCTTACTGTCAAAGATGCCAGAGAAACAATAACACATTGAATTTCGATATCATCAAAGTATCACACATTATCTATAGAGATTGATATCAACGCTATAGGAAACTCCACAATGGAAAATCAATGAATTATTTAAGATTATTGTGCCCATTAACATTGGTCATTAAGCCCTATCTAATGACCACTGAGAGTCTATGCTTACTGCATGGGCGAATAATATGGGTTAATCAAGTTCAACATTGTTTGTTTGAATGAGATTTGAAAGGTCCGTTATAATTAGCAATTATTAACTCAAATGTCTGTTGCTGAAATTTCCGAAAATTTAGAAGAAAGCGAAGATTTTAGCTTGAAACCAGTCTTTCAAAAACCTGGTCTCAAAGTGCATACGCTTCAGGACATCTCTCCTTGGCTGGTTGAAGAAACGACTGAAAGTTGCACACAAAGATTCTTAAGCAGAAATCTCGATAATCTAAAATCGGAGTTCGACTTCGAAATCAAAACGCAAAAACCCCGGAAGCCATCAAAACGGTGCCAAACACAAGGCAATTCTCCAAATATTGAGTTCATCAAAGCAGCACCGGAGAAGAGAGAGTCTTTAAGAGAGATGCCGGCCCAAAATAACTCACTGAAATCCTTACCGCTACTAGGGTCAAAATCTCAAAATTCCTTTGGAAAAGAGAATCAAGTTCAGCACAAGGTTCAGGCGGCGGATCCGAAACTTGAAGAAGCGAATGGTTTTAAGGTTAAAACGCCTACAATTACGAGAAAAAGTGTGGATTTGAATAAAAGTAGCTCAGTGCGCACAGAACCTTCGCAGGTGACTAAGGAGTCGTTGTTATTGGACCATCAGACCAAGCCGCATCCACTGTTGACGAATGCTAAATCAGCTAATAAACTCCAATTGCAAGGGAGCACTGAAATGCAAAAAAGCCAGAGCCAGTTAATTGCCCAAAAACCAAGTGAAGTGAGGCAAACGCGGCAGTTCCCAACGTCAAAAGGCAGGTTTATAAGATTACATTCTCAGAAAGCTGAACCTCAGAAAACGAAGCGTGAAATTTACAATTATCGGAGGGAATTTTCAACGAAAAGTAACGAATTCGTAGCTGAGCTTCTCAAAAAACCTCCAAAGCCTTTCCATGGGTTGTTAATTAAAAGTTACCCGACCCAGTCTCCATTAGCTGGTTTAAAAGCCGATGGAACTAAAACCGCAAGAGGTTCGATTTCTTCTGACAATTTTGTCAGTAGAAGCGGTCCTGACCGAAAAGGGCTCTTGGTAATTCGGCCACCCTCGCAAGAATTAGATCGAAGGCTGCTTAATATTTTGAGCAAGGGAACTAAGCTAATTTCAAAGTAGCGGTGGCATTATAATTATGTTGGGATAACAACGTCATCCAAGGAAGGAGAAGTGCAGCACATGAGTGCTTATTTTTGAAAATTTTTTTGTTCAGGAGATATTATTAAGGTCATAACAGTATTTTTTTTGTCAAGCTTCAAAAGCAAGGATATTAAGAAGTTAGACATGAATGTATATGGTTCATATTTCGTTTAAATAGATTATTGAATTCAGCGTTGCCGAATTCACTTGATGTTTACCAACATTGATTAATTTTATGATTGCTCTCTGCAGAACAGACTCCTACTAATCTTTTTCGAGATCGCTATGAGCCGGTATGTTAATTTTCAAAGTTTCCAGCCTGATACAATCAAGTATTTCGTTTTCTGAAGAGATCTTCATCTTAGGATACTCTATTTTTATTTCCATTAGATTGCTCTAAATTTAACGAATTCAAAGTTGGATTTCAAACGGATGTAACTGTCAACAGATTAGAATAAAAAAAATGAGTTGTACTTTGTTCTACTATGTATCTCAAAGTTGAAAAAAAGTTCTTTGGTTTTCTCTGCTCATGTTTTTCAATGAAATGCAAGTGAGTCCAACCTTTCAGCCGATAGAGAGAGGAGATTGTGGTAGATAGAGTTTTTTACCAAATTGAATTCGTTTTTTTCTCTTTTCTCTCTCTCTTCCCCATCAACTACAAATTCCAGGCTTTTCTTTATTTTCCGAAGGTTGAATTGGCAGACCTGATATCAAAACATTTTGCTTTTATTGATAGATTCATCTTCAATTTCATTTGATTTTGTTGCGTTTTTTTGGATTTATCAAGACCTGAGCTAGACAGGAGGTGGTGACTATAGCTTAATAAGTGTGTTGGACACGAGAATGAGAAAATCAAATAAACCAAAATCTCCGAAAATGAATTATTTAAAATGAGTTTTGTATTTAGCTGCCTTAATATGCTGCCTTAATATACTGCCTTAATATACGTTCTGGCAACTAACTCAATTACGAGTGTAAAATAGAACTCAAATGCTCAAGCTGTTAAAGCCTGCGATTCTGTTCTTGAATCTTCTGCTTTTCCTTCTCCAGACCAACGGTAAGCTCGCTTGAATGCTTATTTATTATAATGACAAAGGAACAGGAGGATCCAGCCAAGGAAGCACTATTAAGGTGTTTGAAGTGGTTTCAAGGATAACTGATGCTTCACTGATGAGTTACACTATTGAAAACTATGATCAAAAAACTGCCTGTACATTAGCCTTTTCATTCTGAGCTAACTAACCACATCAAAATACAATTAGTATTGAATCAAAACTTTTTGGGCGTAGCATTTTGGATTCGCTACGCTGCTGTGAATCAGCCGCTAACTTTAACTCTGGATGCTCCTGATGGAACGTAAAAAAGAGAAGTTGGCCATTTTATGATACACTAATAGGGTTATGTTCAACTACGAGTTAACTTGGGCATCTAACACGGAAACCTTAACAATGAGCAGTCCGAATTTAGTTTTTACAGTTTCTCTAGCAACGGTAAACCCAAAGTGTGATGAATTTGATAATGAGGATCTTTATAGAATGAAAACCAATGGGTTTTTCTGTTATGTACCGGTGATGACGACACTACCAACACCAACGTTGATTTTAAAGCCTTTAAATATATACCAGCTTTGCCTATTGACGGTACTAACCCTACTACTCAAACGAGTTCAGCTGGTGGGTCAACTCAAAAAGTGACTGATGGGCAGCTGAAACTAACAACATCGAATCCAAGCACGTATTTTCTATCAAGGTTCCAGATATTTTATGGCACTGGTCCATTCAAATGGTCTGCAACTGACTATTTGGAATACAGCTGGGGTTTCCCGAGTAAGATGATAAGACAAATTTTTTCGAATAACATATTTCAGATCTGAGATTATGGCTCAAATTTGCAGAACCTCAAATCCTTTCAATCAAAAACGAGGGGTCGGATAGCACTCTGGTGGCCTGCCGAGGACCTCTTTCGAGTCAAAACGTTTGCAATCCAGCTTATTACATGCCTGTTATTGTAACAACAGAAGTACAAAATTCTCATGAGAAAAGCTTTGCTAATGGCTTCTCAAGGGTCAAAATTTACTATTTATGGACGGAACAAAGTTGATGTCGTGGGCTGATCCAAATATGATGGAATTCAGCAGTAATTCAGCAGACATAAATTTCCCGCCGCAAGGATTTATGGTAAATTTCCAAGTCCAGTTTGGAATTGTCAGAAAGAATACTACTGACAGTCTGAATCAGACTCTATTAGCAATTCTTCCTGCAACTGCAGTATCAAGAATAATTTTTGAAAAAGTTTAACGTTTGCTCATAGGAATCATCGGGCACAACACTTTTTAGGTTTAGATTAGCAGCAATCGCTGATTCTCAGTATATCAATAAGATTATACTGGAATTCCCAACTGGAGCTTCTTATGATGCTACCGTGCATATTTCCCGAATGGATAGTACAATAATTCCTTAATTCATGCCTTTAACGTGATGTAAAAAGACGTCTGGCACTCTCTTTGGTTAAGAATGCAGTTTATCCAAATGTCAGCTACAGATTCTAACGTGCGCTTTGAACTAAACATAGACGGAACCACAGTTATCACGAAAGGTAAATAAAAAAAATGAAGTTTACCATTGAAAAACCTCATTATTCGAACTTGTTAGTCTTCAGCGATAATATCGTTTACCGCATGATCTCTCAATCAACAGATAAATATCTTCTGGGAGCCAGCTGGAACCCATCGATTGATAAATACAGTTCATTTCTAATTGGAAGGGTGCGAGATTTCAAATTTTATCAGAATGCCGGCTTTCTCAACTTCAGCAGCGAAGAAATTGATCTCTGCTCAAGAATGATTACGATACCAGAGTTTATGTCGAAGTCTGGCCTTAATATTGCCGGCTCAATAAATTGCTTCAGCTGTGACACAGGCAATCAGTTGTACCTTTCCGGCGAGGAATATACCTGTTCTGCAACTCCAACTCATGTCTGCGGAGATGGTATTCTTCAGTCGGCGTATGAAGAATGCGATGACATGAGTTCTGCGAGGAACGACGCTTGCTCTGATGATTGCCAGCTAAACGCAGGGTATCAGTGCGACAACCAAGAAGGACAGACGTCTTTCTGCTGGGCGTGTCCGTCGAATTGCCTGCAATGTTCCTCGACCACAGTTTGTACTCTGTGTGGGAAAGGCTATTTCCTTAACGATGGTTTTTGTCATCGGCAAGGAACAGAAGTTATTAATCTTCAAACGGAGGGTATGTATGTTATCGACAGCCATGAATGCGACAATTTCCTCTTCAGTTACGATAAGTTCTACACCCAAAGCGAACCCTTCACCGTAACAATTCGGCTTCCAAGCAACTTAGTTCTCTCTGATCAGATCATCTCGAGCGATATATATGTCCGATTCAGCAACCAAACCATCGCAAGCCAAGCAACCGTCACCGCGCAAACCGATTCAGATAATAAAACCGTCGTTTTAATAATCTCTGCTACCCAGCCACTCACAAGGCCAGATCTAGTCTTCGCTGTCCGAAAAATCAAATCTGAGAGTTATTCTAACCAATTTCAAGACGGGACGCTAAACTGCACAATTACTCTCAGCTCGCTCTACGTTATTCCAGACGACGAAAACGTCTCTATCAATATGTGGAACACCTTCGGCATGGGAATCATTATCGCCAGTTTTGTTATCTCCGTCCCGTTGATCTTTACCGACTCTTTCCATCTGCTTGTTAACTTCTTGATCGCGCTTCAGCAATGTAACTTCATCGTATATATCAACAAGGACCTTCCCTTGAATACGCAGGCTCTAGCGCAATCGTTATCTCTTTCTGACTTCAATTTCTTGCCCAACATCTTCAATTACATCATTACAAGTCTAGAGATGGAACCTTACCCAAACAATGTGAAAACTCCTCCGAAATTCTCGAATCAAGGAAAATCAGCCTTTTTCTTAGACACTGCTGGCGGTATCCCTACAACGCTGCTGATATTCTTAATATTCGTGCGAATGTTGAGGGCGATTGTGCGTTCATTACGACTTCTTAACAACCAGAAGAGATGGGCGAAAGCACTATATTGGCTCTATGAAAAAGCGGAATGGGGCGCGACTATCATGTACAATCTGCTCACGTACCTCCCATCTTCGCTTTGTTTGGCACTGCAGCTGACTTTTATCCGCTCATCTTCGTTCTTTGAGATTATTAGCATAATTTTCGCGGCGATTATTCTACTCGTCAATATTGGAGTCCCTGTGGCGTTTATTATCTCAATCAGAAAGAACATGGATAAGGTCAGGAACTCAGACGAATGGCGAAAGCGATACGGCTCATTTTACCACGAATTCCGCCTCGATTCGAGAATCACCGCTTCATTCCACTCGGTGTTTATGGCAAGAAAGCTCATTCTCGCTATTTTGCTGGTGCTTATGTATGAACAGCCTCAAATTCTGCTCGTTATGCTGATTCTTCTGAATCTGGTTATCATGGTCCTAATCTTGTACTATCAGCCCTATACAATTCGCTATTTGACCTGGAAAATGGTCCTACAGGAAATTTTTTCACTGTTCTTAATGGCGATGATGTTAAGTGTTAACGACACTAACAGTTACACCACAAACTGGAATATCGGGTGGGGTATCAATATATTTACGTGCCTGATCGTCATTATGAATTTTTTGGTGATGGTTATTGACGGCGCGAGGAGTGTCTGGTCAAAGCGGAGAGTGTTAAAACCGAAAACTAAAATTAGGCCGAGAGGGCACAGGAGATTCGCATTGACTCCTGGAGAGCAGACTATTCTGCCGACGAAATATACGAAACTGTCTACAAACACTCCAAACGCTAATCATGTGGACGGAGGCAAGAGTCCGGTAGAAAACAAGAGTGACCGCCACAGCGCGACGTTAGCGACTTTGCAGAAAAACCTTCGAAGGAATTCGACCACTGCCAATGTTGGAATAGCGCAGAAAGATGATGGGAAAAAAGTGGCGAACAATCAGCTTCTGGCATGGGATCTGAGCCGACTCGCGAATAAATAAATAAAAGAGGTAGTTTCTATCCATTAGCTTAGGGCTTTTTTGTGAGACCGGTAAAATAACTGTTCTGTAGTGGGTGTATTGAAAGTTCATTTAAAATTTTAAAACAATTCAAATTAAGTAAGCGGAAGCAATATTTTGCAGCATTCTATAGAACCAAAAGTAGCTATCCCCTTAGAGACACTTCATTCTGTGTATATATAGAGCATATGTGATTTTTAACCAAAATCTCAGCGGAATGCTTGAATAACACTATAAATAGTAATGCTGTTAGTTTGACTCTCTATGCAGAACAATAAAGAATGACAACAAATTTCACGTGTTATAGGCTTGATGCTTGGTCCTTCCGACATGACTAAATTTAGAAATCGTCTCTAAATCTGTATTTCGAATACTCCCTCAAATTCCGAAAAGAACCTATTTGTGGTAAACAAAAAACTCTGAAACCCTCACGGGTTTTTGGTCTGGAAACCTTGTGTAGTAGCCATTTAAGCACTTTGTGGGCTTCTAGTGCTTTCCATTTAGAGCCCTTTTTATATGATCCCGCATACTTTAGCCAAAAAACCATACTGGCCAGCATTGAGCATGGAGGTATCCCAAAGTAGACAGGAAAAAAGCATCATTCCAGTATGAACCCATGTTTTAAAATAATTAATTGAATGGTTAAATAGGGAAATTCTACTGAGTCTTGAGGCTTTTTCTGATTGAAATTAGATCAATCAGAAAGCCCCTTTGTAAATTTAAGACCCAAAGCAAAATTAATAACTCAAAAAAGTAATTTTCCACCGAGTCCTTTTATCAAAAAAAAATCTTCGAAAGAGCTATTAAGAAATGGCAAGCCACTTTAACTTTATTGACTACAACAGCAACAAAAACTACATCCCCAAGGCCGAGCGTGATTTATGTGACTTCCATGGACCTACGCCAGTTTTCAAAGACAACAATGATTTATTTGCCATATATCAGGGTTCTGAGAGCTCAGGACCCTTCATTATGGACTCTGAAAGCTTCCAAGACCCTTTAGACCCAACTGAGAACCAAATCAGACCTGAATTGTCCTTCTGGGACGAGGAATGCCTCAAAAATGAAGAGGAAGAAAAGTCCGTGAGCCAATTGACTCATCAACCAGACTCTCCTATCTCAAACCAGTTGCTCTGGTCTGCTTCCACTCCAAGCACGGTCCAGGAGTCATCATGCCGTATGACGAACGAGGAAAGACCGAACATTGTTGAAGGTCTCGAAAAAATCAATGAATATCTTTCTAAATATGGAGTAAAGCTCAATTTCCTTGACAACCACCGCGTTCAGGGGTCCAAGATCGAATGGGACCAGTCCGGAGCGACGATCAGGCTGGACTTCAGCGGTAGTAAGAACACAATCACTACCTGCATGAGCGAACCATCTGAGTCTACTGGACCCTCTGATTTGGAAGAATCACCCCATCCGAGCGAGACCAGCGACTCTTGGAGAAGCAAAACTGTCGATGTAGGGGACGATAGCCGCCTGCTGAAAGTCCCTTTGAATGTCTCTGACAACAAACTCATTGCTGATTACTACAAAAATTTCTCGAAGAAGCTTTTTGACGCCTATCTGATCGAATTTAGATTGACGGACAGAAGCAAGGGTAAGCAGAACCCTGCGGCACATCATCATGAGATTATTCGAGAGAAAAAGTTGAGAGACAAGGCGTCAATTAAAAAAATTACGGAGTTATGGAATGGACTCACAGAATTCAGAAATGAGTTTTCTGAGTTTGTTCTTCGAGTTTCTCCTTCTGAAATTCAAAGGGGACAGGTTGGCGGTAAGTGTGATAAGAAACTGCTCAACGAGTGCTATAAAGAAATGCTGGCTGGACTGAAGGCGATGATGTTCCATCTCAGAGAGTCGAACCTTCTTGACAAGTACGAGCCAAAGCATTTCTGGCCCGAGATCAAATTCGGAAGAGTTAAAGAGAGCTTAAGCAACTCTCCTAATTTCGACTGTTTTCTCGACTTTCCTTAAAAGTTGCCAGGGTGCGTTCAAGATTCAGCTTAACTCTAGTAAGTTTGAAAATTTCATTTTAAGTAAATATGCATAAAAAATTGTTTCTTATAACTAAGTAATTATTCCTAAGATAAGAGGAGAAAAACAGCATGTTTAACAAACCTTTGTAAAAACCAATGATAAATTAGACATGTTAGGAGCCTGATGAACATGAAGCCGTGTTTGCAAAACAAAACATTTAGGTTTATGAAAGAAATATTTTGTATCAATGAACCATTTTGATAAATTATAACTCATTTAATTTCTCGTATTTTTTGAAAATAGCGCGTAAGGTGAGCCCCAAAGAAAATTCTTTTCGAGTTTTATTTTGCTGCGTCCACATTGAAAAGGTCGACAAGTCCCTTTATCTTTCTAACCACTTGAAAATCAAATTCCTTCTGGTGATCGTTTTTAATTATGAAGTTCCAATATTTAATATTCGAATTCAAAAACTACAAGAATCTCTAAATATTTTTAATATTAAAGCAACGAAATCTTCAAATCCCGAACTCTGCAACACAACTACTAAAGATCGAGGCTCCATTCTTTTGAAAGATTCTAATTCCATTCAATTACTTATTATTAAGTCAAATAAGCACAAATCAATTGAAATTTTGTAATATAGTTAAAATATATTATATATATTAATAGGCAATAACGTTAATAAGGCAATGACAACGATGAACATCCCTCGTCACAATAATACTATTCAATTAATGCTCCAAATAAAATTGAAAACGGGACGCTTATACAATATTAAAAACAGCGCGAATAAGTAAATTCTTTCGATTTCAAATAAAATTTTTAAAAGGGCCAATTCGAATTGTTAGAGGGACTCCTCTGACCAGGAAAATTTGGTTGTAAGAACAAATTGCCTGGCAACAAATTTTGTTGCAATCCAATCACTGGATTGAATGGGTTTGCTGATCCTCTTTGTAGATTAGAACAAAACTCAGAAATTGCATTGGCATGTATTAATTCACCCAGAGAAGGCCTTGAGATAGTCGGAAATGAGTTAGCAACGAACGAAAAATTGCTCTGAACTGGCTGAAATAGCGGCATGGAGCTTGCTAAAGGATGAGGAAACATCATAAGTGCTCCAGGATTCGTGTTTTGATATCCAATAAAAGCGTTAGAGTCGTTCATATTCCCGTCTTTTAGCAAATTTGGGATATTAACGGCCTGAATGTTGTTTTCCAGTGTCTTTTTGATGCTTGAACTTAGAATTTCGTTAGTTTCTCTGCTTTTCCACTGCATTGCTTCCATGTGGGCCTTGAGATTTTTGTCTGGCATCATCTCTTCTAGTTTTTTTGGAGACTGTTGCTTATTCAATTCAGAACTTTTCTTATCATCGTCGGCCTTGCTCGGTTTTTTTCGAAATTTTTGAGGGATTCTGGAGACTCTTCCATTCTTTTTGTAAACATGGATGATGGAATTGGCTGTAGTATAATTAACTTTCAGATCCCTAGCAACCTGCGAGATATATTAGACGTTGTCTATAAGGAAAATAATGTTACCTTAGCGAGTTTCTCGCCTAAGAGTATCACTCTCCGAATGATTTCCGCTCTAATTTCATTCGGGATCTGCTTATAAGGCTGATTGTCCCTCCTTCGCCTGGAAGGCACTTTTTTTGTGAGCTTAAGCTCTTCATCTAAGCAATCAGCCTCAGCGTTCTCTTTGCTCTTTAGTGCCTCTAAAAGTGGGCTCTCAGAAATTGGTTGGGAAGCCATAAGTTGATTTACTCGGAAAAACGCTATAATTTATAAATGTGGGTTTAGATTTTGGCTTAATAATGCGAAATTAATAAGCTCTTCACTGATTCAGATTTTTCTTTAAACGCTTTTTTCGTAGGATTAATTTGAAAATCTTTCAAAATCGTCCAGCGCGGTCATAGAACTATTATTTAAGAAATTGAAAGGATATTCTTCCATACTAGCTTTAGAATAGGATACATATTGTTTAAGCTCTGATTTCCTTAGTAACACGCGGAGTCTGGTTAAACAGTAAAGAAACAAAAATTAATCAAAAAAATTATTCAGTGTGGAACTAGATGTTGCAGTAATTAATCATCAGATAACCTCCCGGCACATCTATTTAACCAGGGTTCAGAATTCTATCGAAATATTTTACGAATTATAAGGCATTTCACAATGCCACGTATCGGATGTAATAAAAAGTATTTGCCTTTCATAAAATTTAAAAAGAAATACCACTTTCCCGACGAGCTGCCCAAATTCAAGTCACTAATGCTTTCTTTTACGCTATCAAATTCCTAGAGATCATCTCGCTTCTTTCACTACTCGAAATCCGAAAAATTATTTTCCTTCAGTTTAGCATTATAAACGAGATACTAACACTAAGCAATTGAAACGTGGTCCCTTTTTAAAGCGGAGCTGTGGTTGCAATATTTATCATTTCGAAACGAGCTATGATTCATAAGGTTTGCAAAGTTGTTTCTATCCGTGAACATTCCACTTTCTGTTGCGAGAGAGATCAACATGTCTTTGCTTTTTATTTTTTGCAAATATTTGTCTGAAGAATGAGGTTGTGATGTTGTCTATCGCTTATTTTGAAAATTTGCTCGCTGTTGGTTCCGATATTTAGCCATTCTCTTGGATCATAGCTTGCATACATGGATTAAATACACTTATAAGTTTTTTGTTCGTTAATTGTATAGGACAACTTATGAAACGAAACGACCTCTTATGAATGGCCTATGGATTTTGCAATTCGATGAAGCAAATTTTTCTTTCATAGAATCAAGTTTCCTGAACGCACTTCTGAACTTTTCTGATCGGGAAATTTGCGTTGGGAAGAAGAAGAAAGCAGATATCAATTTAAGCGTTGGATTTGGCGTTGGGATTAGTTATATAAGCTCCTACAGCGTTCGTTTCTTAAGTGCATCTTCACAGGACATTGAATTAGCACATAAAATTCATATTAGAACGCTTGTTGATGGAGCCAGTTGAAATGTATTTACAGTCAGTTGATTGATTAAGAAAAAAAGAGCTTGAATGGCCTCAGATGCAAAATAGATTGCAAATGCTCAGCCTCTTACTTACTCTGAAGAAGAGAACCTTCATAAATTCGGGAAATTATTCACTCCATCATAAATCTGTTCTCAGTTCATAGAAACATTGAAAATTTTGAACAATTTTCCACGCTACAATGAGCTTTTCATCTCTGTGAAGTTTTCAAGGCAGAACGAATTTTTATTCCATCATTTTGCAAATAATTGAAAGAAGAAGAATGCAATGGCCAAATGTATGAAAGATTCAACATTAAAGCAAGAAATCCATAATGATAAGCAAAAATTTCTTGCTAAAAGGCTCATCTAAACCGCTATTGGCCATTCCTTTCAATAGCTTCCCAGTTTACAACTATGATGCGCTTAATCCTGTCAGCTGGTATCCCAAACTTTCAAAAAACCAGAGAATCATGCGGGCATCTAGATTAAACATATGTAGATTTGCCTCTAATATGTAAATTTCATTTAGGCAGTGTTATCGAAGTGTTCTGGTGCTCTTAACTCATAATAACTGATCGATAACTCTGTAGAAACCAATTAAATTTTTTGAAAACTAAACTCTAAAAGCGATTTTCATTTTCGTTTTAAGCTTAGAAATGGATTGCAAAATCAATCAACCTTACCATGGCTTAAATGTCTAAATAATTGATAGCACTGAAGATAGCATCGAACAGAATTCCTGCACAATTTTTCAGATTCCTCTTGATAGTTTTGAATTTCATAGACAGAAGGGTACCTATCGATAAAGCAATATAATAATAACACATAATTCACACAACTAACGTTGACCTTTCGGAATGTAAAATCATAATATAGAAAACTGGACATAAAGTTCATTATAAAAGAACTAATTATCAACAGACAATTTGATTTCCACATTGAAAAAATATGTTTTATTTCAGCAAATTTCAGGCCGGTTCCATTGTTTGCACTTCCTTAAGCTTTCTGAAAGATTCCTTTAGTTTCTCTGCTTGTCCGATTAATACTCCATACAAAATACATGAGCACAGACTTCCCATAAAGATGGAAAGAACAAAGCAGAACATGTAGAATCTCCTCGCAAATTTCATTTGGGCATAACTCATCTGTCTCATCGCTCTTATCCCAATTAAATGCGACAAAATCAATATTAAGTCCATCCCTGAGATAGAAGTTGTAATTATTATCACGATGCTTTTGATCAAAAGACAATATTCAGGAAGCTCGATCGTGCCTTCGTTGTTAATGCATTGCTCCTGCATGAAAATATGATCTTTAAATGCCAATAAGCACACCAGGCAGGAAAGCAGAATGAAGATTGTGGCAATGACAATGCCGCAGATATTCATTCCAATAAAATTTGCAGCGTCCTCATTGATTAACTGTTGAATCGCTTTTATCTGCTCTTTGTTAGCGCGAATTGAGTCCCGAGGTGAACATTCTGATTTAATTGTGTGCTGCCGCTGACAGGAAGGCAAAGTGTCTAGAGTGGTGATGGTCAGGTCGTAATGAGGGTTTCCGAGGATCGGTTGGACTGTATTAAGTCGTACACCTGCAGTATTTGGTTTCATCAGCTTCAGAATATATCGAAATTCTGAAATTGTAAAGTGATTCAAACCTTAAAAAATTGCAAGCAAAAAAAAAAAATTTTTTTTTAATTTTTCTCAGTAGGGTATTTTGAGTTGTTCGGTTTTTGTTTTTTTTTTTTAAATTTCACACTGGTTACCACATTAATTTAGTTAACCGAAGATAGCTGCTTGGAAACTTTCGGATTGTAAAGCAAGAGATCATAGGAAATTGAAGATAACTCATGGAACAGACAAAGCAATAGAAATTTCAATCCAAGTTGAGGCTATTTCTGGTTGAAAAGTGTCGCGTGAGAAACAATCGCGGAATCTTCAAAGAAATTTCAAGTATTGAGTAAGAGGGTTTCTGAGAGAGAATTAAAGACTTCTTTGATTTTTGAGAAAGAATAAAATGAGACTGACAGGTCTTAATAGTTGCGAATCTGATTGAATATGCCTTACTTCTTTCGTTCTAAATAGCAAGATGGTGTTATAGAAGAGATTGGCCTTGATGATCACGAATTGGAATCTGAAAGCTTGGTAAGCAACGAACCAAGCAAAAGCTAAGGGGAGTTCCTTTGTGTTGTGTTCAAAAATTGGAAGGTATCCACTTTTCAATGAAATTTTCTTGACTTCACGCGACGAACCAAAAATAAAAAATTGCAATTAGTCCTTCCGGAAGTGCATCTTCGAAAGCATGGCATGATGTGTAGAACTAAGTATTAAATTTATTGTGTTAAGAGGCACAATTCATGTTCTAATCTTTTGATAATTCTACTTAACTCAAATAAGTTTTCAATGTTTTTTCATTGATAATTCCATACTTATGCTAAGATGATGGATTGTTTAGTGATTGAAAGCGAATGTCTCAAGATTGGTCCTCAATGTAATTATTTGAATTGACCTCTAACTTCATCCAAGAGGTAAAATTTATATTTGACTAAAAACGGTGCGTCAGTAAATTCAGTTGAAATGAAATTACTGATATCGAAATTAGTTAAACTTTCTAGAAAAATGTTGCCATAAACCTCACGTTTCCATAGCAACTAAAACTGCTACGCCCAAAAACATTTTAGGTTTTGTTCATCATTTTTACCAGCTATGAACTAGATATTTCCTACAGCGAGCCATACGGTTCTATTTCTAACAGCAACTTCTTCAATTCTCTTCCTATTCTTGTTTTGTGAACTTTGGCTTTTACCTATTTGACTAAATTTTCGCGTATTGAACAAGGAAATTGGTGATAAGTGGTCTCTTAGAGTAAATTCAAAAAGGCATATGAAATTTCAATATAGCTCATAGAAACTCTCATGGAGAAAAAATAAAAATGAGATATGATCGATTTGTTTCACTGATATCCCATGTAATATTTCATGTAAAATTGAAAATTATGTACACTTGCTTTCTCTTCACATCTTCGCTATCTCTCTATATGTGGATAATGGCTTCATTTACTGCTACTTTCAGAAATATTGCTCATTGTAGAAGATATAGAATATTCTATAGGAGGGTGCCTTGATTACTGATTGAACCTTAATCAAAATGCCAGAATAAACAAAATAAATCCGAACAGCTTCCATTAGGAACCAAATGGGTTTGATTTTAGGATTAATTTTTATTAGCTGACAGTGACAGTCAATCTAATTTAATTTAATTTTTTTCTTTCTATCTCACAATAGCTCTCAACAATTTCAAGTCAGTAGTAGAGTTGTGTTTGCAACTGCCCCATCTCTTCTTGAAATATTATTACGTCTGGTAGCCAACATCTTTCCCATTTACCATATGCACGAACATTGTAAAATCTTCCAAGCCAGCCAACCAAATTTTTTCGCGATAGAATTTTTCCTTTCGCTTTTAACTAATTAAAATATTTTCAGCAGAACATCACAGTCGAACCTTATTCAGTCAGTAACAGCATTAGAAAAAGCTTTATTTTTAGAAAATATTTATCGGATGATTAAAAAAAAACCGGAGTTGGATATGTGGGTGAATTCAAAGAACAGTTCTAAGGTTCCAATTCCTATATAAGAGAATATTATATTTCGATTATAATCGAAAATTGTTTAATAAATATTCCAAATCTCCCATCATGAACAATTTGGCAAACTCCTTCCAGCAACTGCCATGTGATCTGGAAGTTGAACGCAGCTACAGCTCTAAACCCAGACGAAATCAATTCCTACCAACACTTTTCAAAGTCCTCGAGGTAAATTAAGGCTGTTTTGTTTCTAGATGATTTACTTGTCCTAAGAATAAAGAAAATGATGACGCGATCAGCTGGGATGGTGATGGCTCCTTGGTCGTGCTTAAGGATGCTAGTTTGATTGCCAGCAAGGTCCTTTCATATTATTTCGGTGGTATGAAATTTCCATCCTTCATTCGACAAGTATCCTCTTTGTTTAGCGAATGTTTTTTTATCTCAATTTAAATTAGCTAAATTATTATGGCTTTAAGCGAACTTCACGTAGAGGAAGTGCTAAAGTTTACTATCATCCGCAGTTTCAGAGAGGAAGAAAGTAATTTTCTTCTTTCGTTTGAACTTAATTGAACATCCATTAGGGATTTAGCTGAAAAAATCCAAAGAAATCACAGAAGTGCCTATGAGCCGATTAAAGATGAGAGATCGGCTCAAAGCTTCAAAGAAATCGAGAGAGATGATGAATCCTACATGAAAGCTCGATTAGCGCATTTACAAGCCGCTGTAGAAGAATTACGACGTGAGAACATTAGTCTCAGGAACTGGCTGGGCTCTCTCAAGTAATTAATGCTTGAAATGCACTATACTAAACTTATTTTGACATAGAGAGGAGACATTACAGCCTCAAAGCAAACAAGGTCGAGAGATCCCACTTGAATATGCTATGGGATGTCCGAAGAATGGCCAATATCAGAGTTTCTTCAAGCCACAGTTGCATGTAAGAAACTTCACTACGGATACGATGGCGCCTAAGGTGCAGCCCTCATGCAACCCTGAAGACGACTTTGTCCAAGTAATATTTTTCATTGTTTTTTTGAGCTTATTCTGGACTAGATCTTCCAACCGCGATATAAAAACTCAAATTCATTCGTCTTTGATGAGACAGGCCCTGAACTAAGTACTGAAGAGATAATTAACGATAATAAAGGAGGAAAATATGACGACATTTTCAATGATGTGGACACCTTTGTGGGGTAATTAATTTCATTGGGTTTGATTTGCTTACGTTAGATTTTAGAAATCCATTTGAATCGGGTTTTCCAGACATGATAAATTCGACAGAGAAGAACTACCAAGACTTTAATTGAGTGATGAATTCGAATTCAATATGCTTAATTCTGTCACAATTTAATTAATTAAAAATCTGTTGAATTTGTAAGTAGTGTGTAGGCACTTTTATGGCTATAAGTCATACACTATATAGATATTTATGTCTATTAGAGCTATTCGCATGTAAATCAATTATATTACAACTAAAAAAATAGCCATAATAATATTTTTATAAGGTACAGATTTTATAGAATTGGAGAGTGAACAAGCCATATGAATACAAGTTTCCAATTAGTGATATCTTTGGATCCCAAAAAAAAAAATTAGCTTGGTAGTGAATTTCGAATGGCAATATCTTTAGAATTTTCTCCAAGAGTGTAATAGTATTATTATTTTACGAATTACTTTAAAGAGGAGAGTTTCAACCCAAAAGAAATGTAGGTCGACGTCGCTAGAATCGCTTTTTTGGGTTGTTTTCTCTCTCTCTTTCTTAGTAATGCTGGCTCAAAGATTGGATAATATTTCGCTCAAAACCTTCTAACAAATTTTCAAGGATTGACTATACTCGTAAGTATTAAACTCTCATGAAATAACAAAATAATAATGAAATCCAATGCTATTGTAAGAGAATATAGCACACCAAGCAGCAAAAAATAATAACATAATTTAACATCCGATTTACTCATGGTAATAAATCACAAATTATATTAATACTCTATCTCCTAATTTCGAGTTATTATATAAACGCCGACAAATGAGCAGATTGACCTCGCTAATGAATTGATATTGACGAAAGACCGCTGCTTGCATCTCTAGCAGATTTGGATCGACGCAACTTTCCTTCCACTCGAAGTCTTTCATGCAGTACCCCTCTGAAAGCTCAACAGTCATGCTATTTTTATTTTCTTGATTCACAGGAAATTGCGGGATCCTTTGCTTGAATTCTTCTTGGCTATTATTTCCCTTGCTTCTTTCAGATAGTAGTCCACGATTTCCTTTTAGTCTTCTCAAACCATGCGGTATCTTCTCTGTCCTCCCATGCAGCCGATAGGTCTGAATAACGCTTTTGACAGTTGAATAATTTACTTGCAGCTCTTTAGCAACCTTAAAAGATAAATTTTTTTGTGCTTTAATAGTATTACCTGATTCATTTTTTCTTTTTCATAGATAATCCTTCGGATGATTTCCTGTCGAACCGGATTGGAGATGTGATGGTAAATATAAAAGGCTCTTTTCCGAATTCGCGGAGCTTCCGGAGCTTTCCGCTTCTTTGATCTTTTTGGACGTCTTCTGTAGCGCGGGAAATTGCTGTCCACTTCAAAAAAGGCTTTACGCTTGAAATAACAGTCAAATTCCATCGACGCTAAATCAAAATTCATTTCTAATTATATCTTTTCAGTCTCTGCTCCGGAGTAGTTATATTGATTTATTGGTTGCTGTATTTTTCGGACGATACGAATGATCGATATTAATTTTTGAAAAAAACTCTAACGTTTTTGATTAACACGCTATAAATAACTAGGGAACTATCGATAAATGCTTTAACGTCTCTATCTTCATTAGTATTGAGAAATATAACACCCTTCCATTCCCAAATTAAAGATTTATGATCATTATTCTCACACATCTCAGTGCCGGGAAATATTCACCGAATTGAGCATAGGATCTAAGAAAAATTCTCCCACATCAAATTAGGAAGTAAGCCGCCAGTATTCGAATAAGATTCTAATTTCTCGCTCTAATTTCAGTATTCCCAAATAGAGCATGCAGAGAATAAAAAATTTGAAAACGGAGCATATAAAATCCCAGGTCAACGACAGCTTTGCAAAAAAAAAACAAAAAAAGAAGTATTTTGCCTCTTTTTCAGATCAGAAAGATTCCGAATTCGTAGTCGGGAAATTGTTCTTGAAGTTATCGCAAAAATTGATTATTCTAAAATACTAATGACGTGATTCGATTTACGGCCAACGGTGAGATTTTTAATTAAATGATTTAAAAAAATGTTCTAATTAATTGAGATTAGAAACTATAAACACTCCTTTCAGAATGCGTCATTTTATTAATTATTTTTTCTGGATAACCAATTGAGCTTCTGTCTTAAACTCCGTTCGAAATGGACGTAATTCCTGACCAAATAATATTTTTCCAGTGAACTCCAGGCTTATGACGGAGTTCAACTGCAATTTCTCTCTCTCTAAGCTTTTTCATTCCAGAACATGTCGAAGAATAAAGGGTCTTCATTTCCCATTCAAATACCAGGGCTGTCAGAACAGAAATGTGGGAAGCGCCTTCTGATCCTTAGGATAAGACTGGAAACGTTGTAATTTAAACTTTCAAGGGCAAAACGCTTCCTAAAGAAATATGTACAGTCAAAATATTACAAGATTCATACGAGTGCCTTCTGCTTCTTTCTTTATACTAAAAAAGATGAGTTTTTGCTCCTAATAATGTAGTATTATCCTCATTAATTCGCTAATGTAGTCTCACTATTTGGATTACTCTTTTCAAGGGTCCTTTAACACAATTTATTTTTGATTTTCTTCTGGTTCTGTGAGTTCTCTTTAGTGTACTGTACTATTTCTCAAACCCTGTTTTCAGCCGTTTCTATTCTTAAATAATGTTTAACGCAAACGCTAATGATCAAAACCACGTTTTGCTGAATTAATCAAACTGTTCCTGTTGAAATGGATTGCTCATGCATGACCAACGCTGCACTTGAACCTTCATAGGTGATCTAACTCGCAACTTCGGCATTTTATCTTTACAGCAACCTTACATAGATTATCAGGCCCAGGCTGCATTATTGAAATACGTTTAAATCTACTACATGACGATCTTCTAAGGTCACACTTCTCAGACTTAGGGCATGTTCAGTTTCAATCTGATAATTTTGCTACTTTTTCCATTTTACTTTTCCCTCTACTAAAATTTGTTCTCGTATCAACTTCATAAACTTTAACTTTTTGCAGTTTCTCACACTTAGCTCAAATAAATCAAATCACTTCATAAATCTCGAATTTACCATCCTATTGCTCCTAACAACTTTCCAGATCGAAACCGAAATGAAGAAGCTCCTTCAGCCATATGGTGTTTGCCTAGACAACTACAGGTATCGCAAGCTGAAGACATGCTGGCAGTACTGTGAAGGATTTTCAATTTTTCGATGCACTTTATGCTAAAAATTTATCTATCTTTCTTTGGATATAATTCTCAACGATTCTCTCCGCGCAAAGACAATCGTTAGTTGTTTTGATATGAATGGGTTATTCAGGTGCAGGAACAAATAATAAGAGTCTTTTCCAGATCAAATCTGCCAAAAACACCGTGAGTAAGATCCTAAGCTTCTCATAGAAATCAGCTAATACCGAATTCATTGACTTAAAGGATCCATTTTTCTGACTTTGGAGCAATATTCTGCAGAAGGAATCTTCCTTTTATGATTTGGGCTTTGTAGTGTGTTTATTCAGCAATAAGAATCTCAATTCCTGGATTCTAAGAGCATGTTCTATGAAATTAAAGTTTTGGGAGTTAATTAATATAACTTATTTGGAATTCCTAATTTTGCTCTCTTGTTGTGTGTTTCTTTGTAGGAATCATAACTTTCACAGCACAATTGTCTATATCTACTCAGAAATCTCGAAATTTGGATACGTACAAGCTTGAATGAGTTTGTAATTTCGGAAGAATTTGCTAAGGATAGTCACAACAAAGTCTTCACTAAAGTAATCCATATGATGACGAAAATACTATGTGTATTGCTAAACAGATTACGTTAAGAGATTTAGATAACCCTCGCGAGGTGAGGCGAGCTAGCATCCGTTCTTATTCTGTTAAACATATCGTTTCTGAACTGTCACCATATCAGAACCAGAAAAACCGAAAAAGGGATCTTTAAAGCACTTTTACTGTTGACCGAGGATGTATGAAGTTTTGAATAAGAATGATACACTATTATACAACTGCCTGCGAATCTACCCCGATATAATTCCTTACGTAATTTTACGAGTGCACTAATAAAATTAGGTCTTCTAATATTTTGCTTTCAGAAATATTTCAATATTAATGCTTCAACTCTACTGATTCTTCAGATTTATTCGCTGAGATAATTTAAGGGAGCTATTTGATTATTTCGCGCCTTCATAATTTCAACCCCAGTATCAATCCAATCCACCCAATTTAAATGACCCTACAACTCTACTCATTCCCACCTTCTCAAGGTACTCGTGCTATACAAGCCTTGCTTATCATAAATCAAATCCCTTACGAAACAGTTTTCATCGATCTCAAGCAGGGTGATCACAAAAAGCCTGAATTTCTTAAAATAAACCCTTCAGGACAAGTCCCCGCTATCAAAGATGGAGATTTTACCCTTGCTGAATGCCATGCGATCTTGCGATATCTTTGCAACACCCTAGAGATCCCTGAATATTGGTATCCTGCTGACTCGAAGGTGAGAGCAAAAGTCGACTGGTATCTGGATTGGCACCATTTCAATATCCGTCCAATCACTTGGTGGGTAAAAGCCGTATTAGCAGAATGGGAAGGCAAGGAACCTCCTTTCGATAAAGCAAAAGAAGAGAGTATATTTCGGCCAGCTCTCGAAAGAATCGAGAATGAGCTACTGAGTAAAAATCCTTACCTTTTCACTGCGAACCAGCCGACAATTGCTGATTTGAGCGCGCATTCAGAGATTTCTCAGCTGGAACCGTTTGGATATGATCTCGGCAAGTTTCCAAAGTTGAAAGAGTGGCTTAATAGAATGCTTAAACTTGATGGAGTTCAAGAAGCTTTGAAGCCTTTGACAGAAGTTGTGGAGAAATTTAAAAAGAATGAGAAAAAGTGAAGAAAATAAGTAATTATCTAATAGAATTGTGTATATGCACGAAAACAATTAGACATTTAAATTTAAGGTTTAAGAAGAAAATTCAAATATAAATCGTAATGATGTGTCTAAACTATGATACACTCTTTATAAATTGATTAAATCTAACGAGTAATACTTCAGATCAATAATTAGTTTAGTTTTTTGGGGTAAATGCGGTCCCATTTTGATTGGTTTATCTTGCTAAAACTGTTAAGAACAGGGACTTTACTAAATGTTGATCAAATAAAAAAAATTCATTCAATTAGGATGAAATGCTTAGAGAGAATCATTTCTAACGCACGTCATCGATAGACATTTAAACTTGTGAGATTTATTAGATAACTGCATTCTAATTTTTTGCTAATTCTATGCAATCTCTAATGCTAAATGATCTCTGCGAGTCTAATTTGAATTTAACTTAGAATTTGCACGAAAGCAATGTTTAACAAGCCATTAATTGTCGCAATTCCGGATGGAATTGCCCCGAAAGGAATCCAATAAAGTCCCAATAGTCTCCCTTTTCATGATATTATATCAGTTAAGACCATGAATAAGTTAGTTACCTGAATTAATCTGAAATCAACTGTATAGACATCTGGCGTATCTCTCTTCAATATTTTGATAGCAAGCTCTCCAAACTTATCATCGTCTTTATTCAGCTGAAATTCTCCTTTGATCTGTTTATACATTGTTTCATCATCTACTGATCAGCTGAATGTACCTTGTAACTATTTTTCCCATAGGAAACCTCAATGAGCAGCTTTTTAGAAACTACTGCCAAGCATTTAAAAATAAATATCGGATCTGCGGTGAGAACAAGAGACGTATTCGAAACTTCCACATTTCCACCGTATTCTAAATATTTGCTTGCAAAATCTATTTTAAGATCTTCATCCAAACCTTCAAAGAGCATATCGACACTTTGGTCCTTGGTGAAAAAACGAATTATTGGCACGATGAACCTAGTATGCATTTTACTTGATCTAAACTTCGGTATATCTTGACACCTGTGAACACTGGTTCTTCAAATCGTTCTTGTGCTTTTTGAATCAATCTGAGCTTTTCTTGTTTACGTCCTTCTTTGTCGGCTTGGAAATAGGCAGCCAATTCAGCTTGATATCCCTCGAACTCTTTAACCACTGCGCTTTCATCAGCTACTTCTCCTTTATACCAAGCACTCTCTTTAATCTGTTCTACTGTGAATCTTTTTGATGGATTCGCATGAAACAAGCCATTGCAGAGCGCTTTGAATTCTTCTGAATAAAACCCAGGTCCATATGACTTTTCTTTAATGGAAGAATGATACACCCAAAATGAATCGGGAGTTTCCGAGGAGAAAGCCTTATACCACCTGTCTGTCTCTGAAGCCTTTCTAAAAGGAGGATGGCCTGCATACATCATAAATAACATGGTTCCACAAGCAAATATGTCTATCGGCTCTAGTGCATAGCCCTGTGTACTCCTCATTTCTGGAGCCTGGTACCTGAAGAATAAAAGTTATCATGTTGTCAAGGATGGATAAAGTGTTTGAATTTACCTGTCTGTTCCAGCCTGAGTAATATGTTTCTGTTTATCCGCAATGGTGGCCCAGCCAAAATCAGCTACCTTTAGGTTATACTTGGAATCAAGTAATATATTCTCCGGTTTTAGATCTCTATGGACGACTTTGTTTGCATGGCAATATTCGATTGCAGTAATTAGTTGCTGGAAATATCTTCTGGCAATAGGTTCTGGAAAGCCTTTTTTATTAAGGGAGTTTGAAGCTTTAAGGAAATCGAACAGCGTTCCTCGCTCTGCGAGGTCCATGACGATAACGGGTCTTTCAAGCTTTTTGCCATCTTTCTTAATGTAAGAAGCGTTGATGTCATAACCAAGAAGGTTAGTGATATGAGGGTGCTTGAGTTTCGATAAGGTCTGTATTTCCTTGGCAATGTCCTTGAGATCGTCGCTACTTTTTAAAATTTTGAGGGCGACTAGCTCTTTAGTTTCTTCATGTTCTGCCATTTTGACTCTATAAGTATGATACATAAAAAAAGAATCCCTCTAATTAGTGATTACACTCCAAAAGCTCCTGCACCCATGGTTTTTATGATCAAATAAGGACCACAGCGCGATCGCGTTTGACGTTCTGATTCCATTGCACAGAAAAGATAATTTTAAATTCTTTGGATACAGAGTTACAGAAAAACAGGTTTTAAAACCTCTCATTATCTGATCAGAGAATTCATTTGAATCAAATAAAAAACTTTCTCCAATTGATATCCTCTTCATTCAATAAAAACGCCAGACCTGTAAATCAACTCTCTAAGACAAAAGGAGGATGAAGCTAGGTTATCTAATGGTAAGTTGTTGGGCCTTAAGTGTCTGATCAAGAGGCATACTCCCTCATATTTCTCTCTGTTACTATGCGGTAAATATCCTGTTATTAGTCCTTCCCTCACATAGTTAATTGTTATCTTGAAAGCTAACTGGCAGTGGTACTCTATATTTGAGTGTCTGGCTTCCTATATTCCCAGAAAATTTATTATGGCTTTCTGATTTCAATGATAAACTTCGACGTTTCGACTCGGTTCATATCCATATTTTACAAAATATAGATTTTGTAACAAATAATATCTATAAATGCTATTCTCTAAACTTATTCAAACTTTTCAAGAGGTAAACCGACGAAGTTTTCAGCCACCGTTGTCAACGCAGCCTTAGATGAGAAGACGTATTCGAGCTCAGCGACTTGGAGCTTTCTGTGGAGATCGTCTCCTGGGAACTTATGGAGGAGAGAGGTGGCCCACCAGGAGAATCTCATGGTTTTCCAGACTCTTCTGAGAGCGTACTCAGAGTATTTGTCCATGAGATCGGTTCTGCCTTGGCTGTAGTAAGCGATGAAGGCTCTGGAGAGGTACCAGGCGTCAGAGGAAGCAAGACTGCATCCCTTTGCTCCGGTTGGTGGAGCGATATGAGCGGCGTCACCGGCTAAAAACAGGTTGCCGAATCTCATTGGCTCAGTGACCAAACTTCTAAGTCTGGTCATGGTCATCTCGATACGCTTTCCTCTGTTGATCTTATCGCCGAGGTTTGAAGGGAGACGGCGCTTAAGCTCATCATAGAAGCGGTCATCAGTCCAGTTTTCGACTTTGTCGTCGGCGTCGGCTTGGATGTAATTTTTGCATCTGGTCATGGATCTCATGCTGCAAAGTGCAAAACCTCTTTCAGAGTTGGTGTACATAATTTCTTCTTGAACAGGTGGAGCGTCAGCGAGAAGACCCAACCAGCAGAATGGAAGGACTTTTTCAAAGACTTGGAGTTTGTCGGCAGGAATGACCTTTCTGGCAACACCGTGGAATCCGTCGCATCCAGCAACGAAATCAGCTTGAAGCTCCTTCTGTTGACCATCTTGCTCGAAGATAAGTTTTGGCTTTCCATGCCAGTAGTCTTGGATGTCATGGACTTGAGCGCCGAATTGGATGTTACCATTTGTTTTCTCACGAACATGCAAGAGATCTTTAATAAGCTCGGATTGACCGTAGATAACGAATTGTTTTCCGTCAGTCAATGGCTTAGTATTGATGAGATTGTTTGACTCGCCGAAGGCAATTCTGAAACCATCGTGGACAAGTCCTTCTTTCTCCATGCGCTCGTTGGCTCCAATGGTTTTTGCGACTTGCATGACAACGCTATCAAGATTTCCGGCACGGTTACGAGTGATGATGTAATCTCTTGGTCTTCTTTCCAAGATGACGGATTCAATACCAGCGACGTGAAGTAAGTTGGAGAGCATGAGTCCTGCTGGACCGGCGCCGATGATGGCGACCTTGGTTTTCAATTTGGCGGCGTCTTTGATCATTGAAAAGCTTGTGTTGGTATTTTGTTTTGAGGATTATTAATCAATTTGGATTGATGGGCTATTTAGGGGGGCGAATTTTATTATCTGTTTTGCGTTAACACAGTTATTCCGTTTCAAAATAAGAGATAGAACCTGATCACTAATTTCAAACAGTGTATGATATCGCTTAACTGCAACTTAACGCTTGTTAGTTCCCTATTATGGTTCCAATTTCAACCAGTGTCCTGATGATAAAACTTTCATGTCAACCATCACCATTGAAAAAATTTTTCAGGACTAAATAGAAACGGTGGTTTAGCAAAGACAAAATCAAAAAAGAGAAGCACATCAAGAGGCCATTAGTCTTGAATGTTTTTTAGTATTCGAGTATGGCAGTTTATTGGATTTCTTTAAGATAATGGATGTTATAATGGAGAAGATTTTGGGATAGGCTAGTTGTTCAAGTTAAGCAATTTCATAATGATTGCTCAGAAATTGACTTTATGGTATTTAAAGTGAAATTCGATTTTTGGAGATTTGAAAGGCAGATGCTAAAAAAATGTACCTCGATACCCTGGATTAAGGCAGATTGGAATGATGAGTAGACAAAGGTGGCAAGAAATCAAGCTCTCAACAAAGATCCTCATTAGTATCGGAGGTTAAGTGGAATTTGGTTGACGATACATATGCAGACACGAAGCATTTGAAATTTTTGAATAGCCAATAATACATTCATGCCTATGAACCGTTTAATGGAGAAAAAATATAGTTTAAAGTTGTGTCTCAATGTCTATTTGCAAACGGGTCTTAACTTACTCAATTAGCTTTCAAGCTCTTTGTGAATTAACCCTGAAAGAGCAAGGTCTCACTTCTTCGGCCGTTAGCGAATGATTTCAAGACTTAAATAGAGTTAATTAAATATGCTTCTATCAGAATCAAATTAAAGTAGATCAATACGAAAGTATCAATTCCTTTCTGATACAGTTGAAGTCAAACGCTGCTGGTTGTAGGAGCTAATGAGAATAATTGATCAAATATTATTTTTGTATTAGGGATTTCCTTACGGTTTGGGTTTGGTAAAAGGATCTTGTTCGCAAAATAATACTGAAAATATCATTGCGTTTGATGTCATGAAACTAAGCAATGAATCCACTGTAGCAGAATCCATTTAATTAAGGCATCGCTTAAATTTCAAATCCATGTTGATCTCTCAATCCTCTAAACACAATAGAGCTAATGATTTTCACGATTTTCTTTCGAATGTTTCCCAAGTGATTCTGTAGTCAATTATGAGCCCCACACTCTGAGACAAGCTGCAGTTATTGGAAAAAATCACAGTAGTCACTTTCTTCAACAAATGGGCATATTTGGGATTTTAGGCGGCAAATTAAACAGCATTTGCAGATATTCCTTAGTTTAAATTCTCTACAATTTGAATCTCCTTAAATTTCAAGTTATATAAGAGTAATATCTTTCAACAAGACAAAAGAATGACCAAAGTTTATCAAAATATTGGCATCCTCAGTGCTCTCGCTCAAGCGGCTTCCATATATCTGGTTGTCAGAAGCCGCTTCAACCTCTTCTCAAGTGAAGAAAGCGACCAAGAAAGAATTCACCAGTCTCTCACATGGATAACTCATCTTATCCTCCCTTTCCTTATTTTTGTTGCCAAAAAGATCGAAGGATGGAACTTGAGCATCTTTCCCAACACACTCTGCACCGTAGCCTTGTTCATCGCTGTTAGATTCTCATGGATCTCCTTCCTTTTCTACCCATTCATCATTTTGGCAATCTTCTTCTTGGTACTCCACATCATTTGCCTTAAAACTTTCTTCTACTTCAAGTTCCTCCAGCCAAAAGGCCCCTTCAACGTTGGATTCACCTACTTGCCTTACAAAGGCCTCCGAATTGCAATTTTCTACCCAACCGCCAGGCCAAGCGGCAACAGAGCGCGATTTTTCTTCGACAGTTATCCGTTAGATGGTATCTATGCCTTGGCAACTGCCTACGAAACATTCCCTCGAAGCATTTTCAACCTCTGGTACGATTATGGATATAAAATCGAAATGCCAGCTCATCTCGATTCCCCTCTTCTCTCTCCACAGATGCTAGAGTCCAGAACATTGTCCAATAGATTCACTCCTATTGTGGTCTCACCTGCGACCGGACTCCATCGAAACGCTTACTCCAGTTATTGCTCAGAATTCGCCAGCCGAGGACATATTGTCATCAGTCTCAATCACGATGAGGATATAAGAGAGCTCTCAGTCACCAAAGAAGTCGAGGTGAGAAGAAAGCATCTCGCCAAAAGAGTTCATGAGGTCAGAATGCTCTTAGATAGCTTGCAGAATGGTCAACTGCTTTTTGAAGTATTCAAGGCTCAAGTGCCTCTTGCGTTTGACAAAACCATCGTGATGGGACATGCTTTCGGAGGAGCGACTGCTCTTGCGACTGCGTATGAAGACAGAAGAGTCAATGATGTTGTGCTCTTGGACCCTTGGCTGGCTGCAATGCATAAAGAGGAAATTACAAGGCCACTGCATTGCAATATGCTGCTGGTCGAGTCAGAGTATTGGAGCGATTGGGCTGTTCCTTACTTTGAAGTGAGGTCGCTGAATCAAGCCTTTATCAATGCTCAAAGGTATACTGGGAAGAGAGCGATCTACACGATTGGAAAGCGAGTCGATCATCTTTCATTCAGCGATTCCTGCTTGGTGTATGTGGGGTATCTGAAAATGTTCCAGTTCATCAATCACAAAGAAGAGCAGAGAGAGTTATTGTCATTCTTGGTCGATGTTGTAAGCATGTATATTGAGTTGTCAGTTCACGGAGACCCTACTGATAAATTCATCCAAAGTGTCAAAGCTGATAAAAGGTTGGTTTATGAGTAAATAGGTAATCAGCTATTTATTTATAAAGAAGTCATAAGAAATAATACCTAGTAACAGCCCAATGGGCATTCATTAGAAGACACATCAATGTTTCTGGAAAAACAAACTTGAATATCATCTTAATATCATATTATCAGTTCGGAAAAACAGTTAAATTAAATGATTTCGAAAAAGAATTATGAAATATAACATAGCAAGTCCATAAATTTCTGCTATCGATGATTTGTCGATTTTCATGAGATCTGAATCTGAACCTATCGTTATTTCTCTTTAGCTTCAAAGTAATCTCCTTCAAACCCAGGCATTAGCACAGATCTCTTCTTCTAGAACGCTGGAAAAGAGTGAGAGAAAAATTTGTACTAGTATCAAACTCGTTCCATTACAATATCTCGTTTTGACTCTGCCATTTAGAAAAGTTCTATAAACGAAGCGTTTTATGAGAAACAGTAATTGCTCTTTCAGGAGTGATTCTTTGATTTTAAGAATAAAAATTAGATATTTTTGATAATATCAAAAATAACAAAGAATGACGAAAATATATAGAAATTTTGGCATCATTGCGGCTCTCGCTCAAATCAGTTGCTTCCTTCTTATAGTTCAGCAACGCTATAGACTCTTCTCAACTGACGAAAAACATCAAGAGAGCACACGTCAACTACTCATATGGATAACTCATCTCATTCTCCCTGTATTTCTCGTCGCTGGCAAAAGAGTTGAAGGATGGAATCTGAGCTTCTTCCCGAACGTATTCTGCACGCTCACGATGATCTTTGCTATTAGATTCCCATCGACTTCTTTTATCTTCTATCCAATGATTGTATTGGCAACATTTTTCTTGGTTGTTCATATCATAGCTCTTAAACATTTATATCACATTAAGTTCATTGAACCCAAAGGAAGCTTCAGGGTTGGATTCAAGTTCTTAAAGTACAAGGATCTTGAGATTTCAGTCTATTACCCGACTGATAAACCGTCTGGCAACAGAGCTCCACATTTTCAGGATAATTATCCCATGGACAATTCTTATCTTCTCGCTTGTTTTGCAGGGCCGTTCCCTCGAATAATTTTCGACATTATGTACGATTTCCAGACAAAAATAAAACTATTTGCTCACTTGGACTCTCCTCTGATCTCTCCTGAGAAATTAGCATCTCAAACTACTTCATCAAAGTTTGTTCCTATCATTTTCTCCCCTGGGATAGCAGGCCACAGAGCTGGGTATTCCAATTTTTGCACTGAGTATGCTAGCAGAGGTCACATTGTCGTCAGTCTAAATCACGTAGAAGAGGTGAAGGAGATTTTAATGGAGAAAGGAACTGACCTCAAAAGAAAGTATTTAGCTAAGAGAGTCCATGAGGTCAGAGGTCTGATAGACAGCTTGCAGCAAGGTCACCTCCTCTCGGAAGTATTCAAGAGCGAGGTTCCATTAGCGATGGAGAAAACCATTGTAATGGGGCATTCTTATGGAGGAGCCACTGCAGTTGCAACGGCTTTCGAGGACAAGAGAGCCAATGATATTATCCTCTTGGACCCTTGGCTCATTCCTTTAACAAAAGAGGAGCTTTCCAAAAAATTGCATTGTGGTGTACTTCTACTTGAGTCAGAATCTTGGGACGCGGCTCTGCCTTTCTATGAAATAAGAGCTCGCAATAAAGAGCTTATCAATGCTCAGAAAGAGAACGAGAAAAAAACTTTTCACGCCATTGTGAAACGTGCAGATCACATTACGTTTGATGATTCCTCGATGACGAATGTGGCACTTATGACGCTTTTTAAGCAGATCAGGCACAAGGAGGAACAAAGAGAGTTAGCCGCGTTCATGATCGAAATAACAAGCAAGTATATTGAGCTATCAGTGTCTGAACGTAAAAATGACGAGGTTGAAAAATTTATGCAGCTAATCAAAACCAGCAAAAAATTGTCTTATGAATAAGTAAGTAACACCTGTAAGAGCAGTTCATAATTTGGATCAATAAGAAACTACTCTATCTATCATATACTCGAGTTGCGTTTGCATAGTTCATACCAATTATAAGCGTGACACTTACTAACCAATATCATCAATTGGGGGACTTGTATCATTCGTACGCAAAAATAACAACTCAAAGCTCTCAATTTGTCAATAGCATATGCTTGAGCAGTATCACAGTGAGCGGAAATTTATCACTCTATGGTAGATCGTCGTGTAATCCTAATAATAGGACTGATTATCGGAGCTTAGTTAGTTTGGAGATAATCCAATTGGTACTAATATGGATCCATTCATTGCTTTTCATCACTAAGATCCTCTAAAGCAGTCCAATCATGCTGAGAAGCTACAAGAAGAAAGTTAATGTCTGAGTTGGACTTGGCTTAAGTCCTTTGGAATCCGAAATTTGTGTTTTTGTTTTTTTTTTTGTAAACCATTTGCTTCATGAATTTATTCATTGATTTTAGGATAAAAATTTAGATATTTCCATAATTTCAAAATTACCAACAATGATAAAAGTATATCGAAATTTTGGCATCCTTGCTGCTCTTGCTCAAGCCGGCTGCCTGTTTCTCATAGCCCAGCAACGCTATGGACTCGTCTCAACTGACGAAAAACATCAAGAGAGCACACGTCAACTACTCATATGGATAACTCATCTCATTCTCCCTGTATTT
>ENA-UOTX01000622-UOTX01000622.1-compost-metagenome-genome-assembly--contig:-NODE-622-length-35102-cov-6.333019_pt1 | contig 35102 bp, 33 predicted proteins | sample MGYA00238143_ERZ746982 | MGnify/ENA primary metagenome ERZ746982 (study PRJEB28758, sample SAMN06268862) | compost metagenome | isolation source: single cell | place: USA: California, Emeryville, Joint... | reverse complement strand
CGGAGGTGGTAACCAGCAACACATCGGTTTCGCTTCGACTTGCAGCAGATACGCTCCTCCTGGACAAAAGGTAATGAAATTATTAGTTGAAATATGCCGTTTTAATCACTTTCTTCTCGTGTATTTTAGGTTGGTCTCATTGCTGCCAGAAGAACTGGTCTTATTCGCGGTGGTGTCGACAAGAACAAAGAATTCGGCACAGACAAGGCATAACTTAGATAAGAAAAAGCAGCTTAAGACAAGACTTTGTCGCAGCAAAAAAAAGATTGAATGGCTACATAAGAAAAGTTCATATTGTCGTTAGATAACCAACATTTCAAAAAAATTTTTTCTTTGTAGCACTTCATTCTAAAATATCAAAAAATCAAACTTATATCTTCTCAAATCAACGTAAGAAAACAAAAGGTCATATTTTCTTTTGAGAAGCACAGGTTTCTGCACAAAAGACTTTTTATGAACGCAGACTTTCATCATTTTCATAAAGAAACATTATCAAGAGTCTCTTTGTTTTGCTGGAACTTCAAAGTTTAAATATTTAAACAATTAGTTTAGTTCATAAACATCAGAAATACGTAAAGAAGAACATTAGATTCTCAATTGACATGGTAAAAATAATACATCTTGAGACGGACTGACGCATTTTAGTCGAGAACCGTTTACAATTTAGGGCAAGACAATGGCGAAAAAACATCTGTGAAAGTCAGCAATCCTTCAGGTAATTTAAATATTTGAATATTTGAACGATTCAATGAAGGTGGAAAGAGTTCGATTTCGCTCGCTTGGGATGCCGATCCTCAACCTGAGCAAACTTACAACGGCAAGAAATACAAAAATGCATCATCTGTGTTTAGTAATGATCCTGTGGAAGAAAAGAAAAAATATGAAACAAGCCAACCTGAAAAAACATCAGTTAAAGTAAGATCCTGCCTGCACTCTCAGGTCATGTGACGAACAAATTACAGGTACATTATGCCCCTGGCGGTGCCAGCACTTTAAGTCTCGGTGGTGAGGGCCCAACAAGCTATTCGAAGTCATCTACAACGAAAGGAGGATACTATCAGCAAGAGCCTATTGATCAAACCTACGTTTCAAAATATGAGAAGAAATTTGAGTCATATAGCACAAAGGGACCTACTACAACTCAGACTACTACCCAAACCAAGCCAACGACTGTCCAGACACAAGATAGTAATAATAATTCGCTCTAAAATCTTATTCATTTTCTCCAATACCATTAGGCAGTCCCACAAAAACTTCTGTGAGAGTTAATAACCCTCCAGGAGGCAAATCATCCATCTCGTTTTACTAAAAACAAAAGGAGAACTGATACTCGCTTCGGCTACCAATGCTATACATCGAGCGAGCTAACTAGCTAAAAAAATTTATGTTTGTGTTGTTACTTCGCAATTCTATATTTCAGGAGTTGCCTGGTAATTATATGTATTGAATGAGAAGAAATCTCAAGCATTTTCAGAGAATGAGAAATCTGATCTTGTTTAAGGTCGCTTCTAGTGTCGAGTTGATTCCATAACAAACAAGCTGTCTTTACGATTAAAGCTTAATTTGTATGAAGCTTAAGAGCTTGAATCCGTAACTAAGTTCTTAAGCTTTACAATCTCTTTTTTGTTTTTTTCGATAGAAAACTTGGGTTTCGTATGGTTGATATCTTTTGATCAAAATACATACGAGGGAAAATGAGAAGTTATTTTTGAATATGAAAGTTTTCGGCTTCATAGTAACAAAAAAAAGCGAAAAGTGAAAATCGTTAATTGCTGTTGTTGTTGACAAAAAAAAAAATTACCAGAGTTACTCTCTGAAAATAAAAATTCAGATGGCAAATCACATATCTCCTTTTTCCATTCTGTAGGTTTGATTGTTCAGATATATGAATCTTTTTCTATAAAATTCGCGACCATCTCGAATCATGCTTGAAAAGAAACAGGGTTACTTTGAGAAGGAAAAATAAATTTTACTCAGCCATTTGACTGTTTTCTTCTGCTTCCTCATAGCATTCTTCCTGCATCATATCGAATTTCAAGTTTTCGAACTCTTTAAATCGCATCATCTCGGATTTACTTCGTGCATGCTTACCACTATTCCAAAATTAAATCGAAAATAAATGAAGATTTCATACTCAGCAACGACATCGACAACCTCTACAACATTTGGATGGGCGCCACCAGTGGCAGATAATCCACGATATGTAGTTTGTTGAGGTAGGTGACCTGTTTGAATTGCTGACCTCTGAGTGCTTAAGAACTGAGCCATCGTCGGATTTGGTCTCACCCTTACAACTGAAGAGGATCTGTGAAGACCCTTCGCATAATGCGGTTCATCAGCAACTTTTAAGTACTTTGGATAAGCTTCCTTGAGTTTCGAGGGTAAAATTAGTTCGAGAGGGTTATACATCGATTTCAGTATCCTTTTATTCAGATTCGTAGGATTAATCACAATATTTTGTCTTTGGTCTTTAGCTTTTTGGCTTGTTTCCTTTTGAGTTATCATTTGATCCGGACGATAGACACTTAGATGCTCACGATTCTCCTTCTGATATTGTATCATTTTGTGCATTTCAATAACAGCTCGCTTCTCTTTCTTAATTATTTGTTTCTTGCTTTTGTCTGTCCAGAGCTCAGTTATGCACATAGACCCACGATTTTCCATGAATTTTGGTTGCACATGGAAATTCTTCGAACCAAAGCTCAGAAAATTCATTCCTAGTTCATCAGTTTTTTGTTTATCAGTCATGAACTTCTGTCGTGGAATTTCATTTGCAAAAAAGTCAGCTTGTTGATGCTTTAAATATTTGCCTTTAAGCACTTCCACAGTCTTTTTACTCAGGTTGGTGTCTTTTATAAATTTTGCATCTACTTCTCCTTTCATTTTCTCCTTGAGTGGAGTGAGGATGGGCTTCTTTACTTCCTCTTCAGTGTCAAGTTTTTCAGGTGAGCTTGCATTAGACTTCGCAGGCGAAAGGAAACCAACTGATTTTTGAGTGAGATTGGCTAGGGCCGGAAGCTGAGCTCCTCGCTTGGTTCTGGGCGATCGTTTGGGCAAAAGACGACCAACAGAAGAACTGCGTTTGTTTGCTAGAGCTTCCATTTCTTTTTTCAGTGATTCTCGATGTTCTATGAACTCTCTTCGCTTTCTTCTAATATATTCTTTCTTTTCTCTGTGCTTCTTTCTTTCTTCAGCAAGTCTTCGCTTTTTAATGTCGTCCCAATCTTCATCAGAGGTGTCCACATACTGAAAGAGAGAATCAAGACATGGGACAGCAGCTTTATTCTCTTCTATCAGCTTTTCGTAGTTAAGTGGAGAAGTGACATATTTCAACATGATGATGGAGACAAATTATAATTTGGAGGTTTTAATAAATAGAGCTGAGTAATTAAAGTTATTTATTTCATGTGATTTTATGCTCATTTATTCAGAGTAAGAAGAGCCTGAAAGTTCTTTCAAAAAATATTGTAAGTTATAACTCTCCTATTTGAGAAGAAGAGTAATTGTTACTGTTATAAGTTGAGTGCTGACCCCGATGAATTATGAAAGGAAGCTCAATTTGCAGGAAAAACTTGACAAATATTTTCCATAGCTTTGATATTACCAAACCTTATTGAGCAAATTTGGTAGATCCCTTTTCAGCCGATATCTTAGCTTCAAGTACAGATGAGAAACAAATTCTACCCATTAATTTGTTTAAGAACGTTTTCAATTCAGCAAAATGAATTTTTTAAGCCTTGCTTGTGTGCTGCTGGCTCAGTGTTTCAAAGGTTTTCATCAATCGCATGATAATGATGCGTTCATCAATTTAAAAAGCTGGATTTGCTCCGTTCAATCATAACAACTCTCTTGATCAATCTAAAGCCTTCAGTCTTAATTTCTGTTCTTGGTTTGTTAAAGATAATATTTCAATATTAATATAGTTAAAAAGCTTTGGGGGAGGGGTGGAGAGGGAAAGTCCAAGCCCAATACATAATATCGTCTTTAAGAAGTTTAAATTTTTAAGTTTTATTCAACTGAGTGTACCCTGTAACGAAGGCAAATTGCCTCTTTTGATAACTCTCAGTCAGACAATTGTCGACCGAAAGGAATTTTCGTCATAGTGAGGGCCTTTGCTTTTATTACTGCGAATATTTCACTTTCTGATATCAGATTTACGAAGAGAACTCACATGTTCTAAGGGGGTAGAACTAACTACCGAAAGAGCAAGCGTAACCTGGGTTATGAGCACTTTTCTTTTTTTTAAAAAAAAAGATATTTCGTTCTCAGCGGTTAAACAACGCGTTTCGTTTCGTATTTAATACGTGGTAATTTGTTAAAGAAACTAGCCTCAGAGAATTCGAAACCGCTCTACTACAAGAATATTTTTCAATTAAGGTCAGTAAAGTCCCATTAAACTGGTCTGATCTGATCTCAGCTAACGCTGATAGGCTAATTTACAAATTCTAATTGCCAATCATCGAGTTATTTGCGAATTTTATAAATTGATACGCTAATCGGATAATCTATTTTAAAAATCCAAATTTACGAGCTTATCGCGCACAAAGCGACATCGCATAATCTAAAGTGGACGAACTCAGTCATTTAGGTATGAATAGACTATCACTATCACGAGGAAACTCCAAAACAGAGCAGCACACTTACATGCTGCCAATATATGACAACTTCAATGAAATATATGTAAAATTATCGCTTATCACTTTTTTTTACAGGATCCAGGTCGACGTGGTCGCATTTTTCCCTCCTAATGACAACAGAGAGCTCATTCCCGAGGTTAGAGTTTCATTGACAGAAAACGGCAACGTTGACCTTGTAGATCTCATGAATTCTCTCAAATTCATGGGCTATCCTGTTGAACACAAAACCGTTTCATACTTTAGCTCTTCAAGTGAAAATTATCAGTACTGTGGGACAGACCCACTGCCTTTATTTTCAACGATTCCAGCCAGTGAAATCGCCAAGAATAACAGCAGAAGCCAGGTAATTAATATCATATCACTATCCTAGAATCTCCTTTTTAGGTCACTATCAGGTTCAGCCAGGATTTGACCCCTTCAAAAGAACTCCAACTCGTTGATACTCCAGTCCTTAGGGCTGAAAAGACAGATTTGGAAGCAGTTCCAAGCACATCAGATCAGGGTGTTAGTGAGCAAAAAAATGCGACACCGATGACATTTGAGGAGAATTCTCCCAAACAAAAGAGAATAAAAGAGAGAAAGGTTGGAGAGATTATGGAAATCGTTGCTCAGTGGCGCAAATTATATCTGGGTTTTGTTGATCCAGAAACTGGGAAGATAATAAAAATGACCCTGGATCAGGCTGCACTAAAAGTTGGCATTTCAAAAAAATCTCTCGATGATTATCTTCTCCAAATAAGGTAAGCTCATAATGCTTAAGGACTATGTCCAAACCAAAACTTTTAATTGATCAGAGCTGCCATGAAATATGGCTTTGATTTCAATAAGAATTCTCAAGAGTCGGTGGGTACTTTGCGTTCTTTTGTTAAAAAGAGTAGAAACGTGAGAATTGCCAACAGCTCCGATAAAAAAAGCGATACAGATTTTAGTAGAGATTCGCATCTTTATTGAGTTAATGATTTTTATTTTCAGAAATGCCCACAGAATATGCGAGTCTTATGATGAAAAAAGAATCGAAAAAAAAGTCAAAGACGGATCCAAACTTTCAACCAACTATTGGAGTTTCTACTCGTTCAAAGAAAATCTAATCGAAAATTTTAAGACACTAAATTATGAGGACTATAATCTTTTCGGAAAATAGGAATCACATTACAAAGATAGCAACTAAGTGGAGGCTAAAGTAACAGATTAGCTCTAATAAAATCGAAAAAATTTATTCTGCTGATTATTGTACCTTGTATCTAATAATTAGATTGTTTATATAAACTATTAATTTGTGTGTGTGTGAGTTGCTATGACACAAGCATTACTTGTTTATAATGAAACAATTCATCGGCAATTTTCCTTAGCAAAAATATGAGGGTAGAAATCGTCTGCCGGCCTTCTCGATATTTCCTATCAAGAGTGCGAAAAATTTCGAAAATAATCAATTGAAGCTACTAAATTAAAATAAAATGGATATTGAACGTCTGGAAGGAACTCTCACCAATCTTATAAAGAACGAAAGTCTTAAGTGGGTTTTCGTTGGAGGAAAAGGTGGAGTCGGCAAAACAACTACTTCAAGCAGCTTTGCCACTCTTATGGCAAAACACAGGAAAAACGTACAAAAGAAAGCCTTTTCGTTCATAGAATATTAATTTCCTTATAGGTCCTCATCATCTCTACGGATCCAGCCCACAACTTGAGCGATGCTTTTGATCAACAGTTCGGAAAAGAGCCAACACTCGTGAAAGGATTTGACAATCTGTTCGCTATGGTAAGGAATCTTAATGTGCCTATTATAGATCTCGATTTTCAGGAAATTGATCCAACAATTGATTCTGACAAAATCCAACTGCCAGCATTTGGAGGCATCGAGAACGACGAATCAACTAAAGGCTTCCTCTCAGAACTATTGGGTGCTGTACCCGGAATAGATGAAGCTATGGGCTTTTCGACTCTTATCCAGTAAAGATCTGGAACCTGTCTTTAATCTTACCTCAATCAACATGATAGGAGTGTTGAAGGAGAGAATAAGTATGATTTGATAATCTTTGATACCGCTCCTACAGGCCATACTTTGCGCTTACTTAACTTCCCTACATTGCTGGAGAAAGGTCTTCAAAAACTAATGGATATCAAAACGAAGCTCACATCCGTGTTTTCCTCAGTATATACTAAACTCAGCACAATGATCTTATTCTTCTTTTAAAATTGCTGTTAGTTCGCTGGCATGTTCGGCAGTCAGGAAGAGTTCCAACAAACATTTGATCAAGCTTTTGGAAACATCGAAAAGATGAAGAAAACCGCTGAGAGAGTCAATGAAAGAATGAAAGACAACGTATATTTAGTGGATATTTCACCAAGGTTATACCTTTCTCTAGAAAGCAACCACTTTCTTGGCAGTTTGCATCCCAGAATTCCTCTCGATGTATGAAACCGATCGATTGATCCAAGAGCTCACAAAATTCAAGATTGATATTCATAATATCGTTATTAATCAGGTCTTATTCCCTGGTAATTTTGAAAATCGCAATATTAAGTTTGACTTATCACACCTTTCGCTCATCATAGAGGACGAATGTAAAATGTGCAGAGCCAGATTTAAAATGCAAAAGAAATACCTTGATCAGATCATTGAGATGTACGATGACTTCCACGTTGTGCTGATGCCACTCCAAGAAGAAGAGATCCGAGGTATCGAAAAATTGAAAGGATTCGCGGAACTCCTCTGCAAGGATAAAGCTCTTCCTAAATAAACTTGCATAAAATTTGTCCTAAATACATAACATAAATAAGTAAAATAATTGTAAGGGCTGGATGCTTCATATGAGTTTGACAGAGCTCGCCGTTCCGCCTAATAATTGAAATCTTGAAAACCCACAAAAATCTAAATGTGATTAAAGGTTGTTGCAGCAAAATGATTACTCTTGAGGGAGATTGTGCTTCCACCTTCTCTACTTTTTTATCGATGAAGTTTCTTAAAACTAAATCAGGATATTTTACATCTCAAAACCTAAATAATTGGTGGACAAATTTATTCTCCAAGTGAGTAAAGCTGACATATTAATAGAGATGCAGATTGCTGGCTTCTATTGCTTTTCAAAATGTTTATGTTTCTGTAATTTTAATCAATCACTATGAATATGGATATCTATGACTATATAGAGAGGTAAGCCGAGAAATGGTTATAAAATTAAAGCTTTTCATGTGCAAGCTTCCAACTATTCACTAGTACTTAATTCGGTCCAGTTATGCTTCTAATGAGAGCTTCTGTAAGATTGACAAACTGTTATCTCCATCGACAATCATTTCCTTTAGAAGAAAAAAATTAATTGACGATTTCATTAAAACTAGAGCCGTTACCGATGAAAACAGGGCAACACACTGCGAGAACGTTATCTGCTGATGATTATAAGGATCGACAACCATGAGCATCTTGGAAATATCAACTTCGATTTTATGACTTTCAATGTAGCCACAGAGGTCCTTGAATTCATTCTAAGAAAAGGAGAAGGCGTGCTAAACGAAACTGCTACGAGCTCTGTATTTTTACCTCGTTAATAATTCCGTTGTTATCCTTGTCAACAAGTCTGAAGTAAGTCAAGAAAGTCTTGAGGAACTTCTCGTGACTCTTCAGCTGGAAATCGAGAATGACTTTCTGGAAAAGACTGTATTCAATCATATTCTTTTCTTTCTCTGCAAGAGCTTTCTGTTGCTCCTCTCTCGAAAGCTTTTTGCTGAAATACATAAATCATTATTCTGCCCAGAATCTCAACGAAAAATTATTACAATTCAGCCATATTTCTCTGAGGAATAGTGTAGAGCTTTCTCAATTTCGTGAGCAATATCTCCGAATCTTCTTGATTGTACATGTACTTAATGATATCTGCACACTCCTCTTCGTACACAACACCATTCATTTTTTGGTTCAGCATTTCCTTTATCTCAATGTTTTGCTTGAAAGGATATTTTCCGCGGAGATACATCTGAATAATAGATTAAATATTCCAAGCCTCATCTGTTAGTTCTCTACCTTTAAAAGTTCAGCGATGGTGTTTTTCACCTGCCCTTGAACGAATCTGAACTCTTCATCACATTCATTCCTCAATATCTTTCCGAAAGTGGCGACATCGTTATCTTCAATCGAAAATTTTTTAATTCCATTTATGATCGCTGTCGCCCATTCGATAATCAAGTTCTTAAGTGATTAAGATGAGTGTTAAATGTATTGTATTGGAGATATACCTTTAGCCCGTACTTCTGATTTAAATATGTATACATGTGCTGCTCCATGGTTTCTCGAGGTAACTTAGCTTCTGCGTACTTCTGGTCGTATTTAGTTTTAGAAGCGTAGATTTCTTCAATCATGTCTTTGAGCTGCTTTAGAGTCAACGCTCTGACTGAAGTATGTCCAACTGGAGCTTGCTGATGACTTTGAGCCATCATAGCACGATAAGAACTCTAATGAGAAGGTAAAACATCAACGTGAGGTTATCAAATAACTATTTACAGTTTTATCTTGAGCATCCGTTGGCGCATTCTTAGACATGACATTTCTGGAAACTTCAGCGAGAGCACCAGGGTCTCTTTGCTTCTCATACAATTGAGCAGTTTCCTTTGAAGTTTTAATGATCTTATCCAGGTATTTTTGGTTTTCTTCTTCGAGAGAACGAATTTGATCGAGCAAATCATTTTTTTCATCTTCAAATTTTCTAATAATTTGATCTCTTTCCGCTCTTAGTTGCTACCAATGATTCTCAGAAAAATTCAGAAACCAATATCAATTTACATTATTCTCTTTTTCAAGTTTTTCGGCTTCTTCGATGAGAATCGCAGGATCAATTTTAGGCTGCTCGGGTTGCTGGGGTTGTGCTTTTGCAGTTGAAAACCTTCCTTCATCTACAGCTTTCTGTAAACTCAATAGAGAGCCTAGAAGCGAAAGTCACGTCACGTTAAAGCCCGATTGCTAGAATTTTCGATGCTATAGTTACTTGTGATTTCTTTGATGAGTAAAGCATGGGCATCGTGGATACCCTCCAAAATAGAGCTGACACGTGGATCCACTCCTCCAACATATTCAATGATCTTACTGAAGATGATCTCATATAGAGCATATTTAGCCTGCATTATTTAATTGTGGTCAGGAGCTGTTCGAAAAGATCATTGAAATGAGTACTTTAAGCACGTTAGTTTGCATCACATTCTTGCTTTCTTTGGAATTGAGTTTGTTTGTAAGGTCTTGCATAACGTGCTTTACGTGCTCATCAAATTGATCTGCCAATACAGCATCCTTGTTAGGATCCTGCTCTTTGAACAGTTCTCGAATGCAGTCATAGAGCACGGCCACCGCCTCTAAATCGTCTGAATTAAGGCCAAGATCTTCGTCTCTTTGGTCCTTGTTGCTAAATGAAGCGTAGTCTTGCTGCATTGAGTCGTTCTTCATGGGTTGTCTAACAGCTGCAGAAAATGTATCAATCAGGAAAGGAAATTTGAGAGGGAAAATTGCCTGTTCCATTAAGAGACTCTAAATAGGGGAGATTTTTAATGATTTCTTCAGCCTCCTCCTAAGATAAATTAGCAATGGAATGGCATTTCGGAAGTACTTGATTCCTCAGGTCTATTGATAAATGTTTGAGTCTTGGTAGAGACATAAGCCCTCTCATCACACGAGAAATCTAGGAAATTGTCAATCAGTGACTAATACAGAAGCAAGGCTACATCTGGAAAGAGATTATTTGTGATCTCAAGGGTCTCAAGAGAGCGCAGAGATGAAAGATCGTCTGGTAGACTAGCCAATCGGTTTCCATTCGCATAAAGCTATTTAGAAATTAGACTGAGGAGGAGGATGCAATCAAAACCTCTTTCAGTCCGTGGAATTTAGCAAGGAATGGGAGGAACTGCTGGAGATTCTGAATTTGTCTGAGAAATTGAGAAATCGTGAACATGAGATGAAGGCGATAAAAAGCTGGTACTGGAACTCCAGGTTTAAGGTTTCTGTATTTGGGTCAGACTTATAAGCCTTTTCAATCGTTTCCATAAGAGGATAGTTTTTATGAGGTCGTTGAGATCAAATATATCTACTAATTTATTCTTAGAGTGTTGAACCTAACAATTCGACTCATTGAAAACTCGAACTCCATAGTAATCAATTAATACAGTAAAAGCAATAAATTCCTTCTAAAATTCTTTGAGAACCATATTTCAAAGCTCTCGTCAGCAAAATCCAGATTGCACATGAAAATGACTGGCAAATACATCTCATAGCAATATCTTAGGATCGGAGAAGGTTTCAAACGACTTTGACAATTTCTGAAACACATATTTGTTGCAGTTACAGACTAAATTTTGAATTTTAAATTTTTTGAAACCCCTTTTTTGTGCGGATTGTTTTGAAACTTGTCATTCCAACTATTGAGAATTGGTTCTCGATATCCATCTTCACCTAGTTAGTTCCTCAGAAACAAAAATCAGATCTAAAAAGATCGTCACTTCTTTGATAGTGGGACGAAGGCTTAATTGAAATTAAAAAAAAAAAAGTGGAAAGGACGTTTTTTCAACTTTCCCAAAAATACTCTTAACAATGTCGATTTTTAAAAGTCAATTCTCTCTTTTTCAAATAAACATTCAAAAAATTTAGACATGAAAAAATTCTGTTTTTCTGAAGTTTCAGCAATTTCTCTACACTGAGTTTTCACATTCACTCGGAAGCTATTCCAATTTGACTAGTTAACAGCAAGATAAAGTTCGAGATATATTTCTGCTGCCTTTATTAACTTAGGCATTATTAATTAACAAACAAACTTACGAAGAGTAGTTAGGTTGCCATACAGACTCAGTTTCTTAAATTCAAATCAATGGAGTAATGGATAATAACAATATATATCCTATTGAAATATCCATAGTAAGAAAAAGGAAGACTCAATTATTTCGGCTTATTCCCTTTTTAAATTTCTCGTATAAAGTCCAAGAAAGAGAAGCCGTGAAGGCCTTTTTCATCAACCGAGGAATATAGCCGGCATAGAAGCCTTTTATCCCTTCTTCGGTGTAAATCTTCATCACCAACTGGGCAAAGCCAGCCAAACCTTTTCCATTCTTATCAAATGACGCAAACTCGGAGCACTGATATCGAACTCGCAAGTTGTCAAATGGATATGTTAGCATAACAGCATAAATTGAAGAGATGCCACTGATTGCAAACACAACAGTGGATTTGTTCTTCGCTTCTTCCCCGTGAAGGAAGAGTTTGGAGTAAATATCTAAGAGGAACCGATAACAGGAATACTGTATTCCTGAATAGGGTACATCACGCAGGAGTGTCGAGAAAACTCCTTTATAGAACCCTCTGAGTCCTTCTTTTTGGTAAGTGCTTCTGAAAGCTGATGGAATGCTGGTGTATTCATTCACACCAACAACTTCGAATCTGGTTTTGATGACATTGATTGGTGACAGGGCGTAAGTGATGATTGTTTTGATAGCACACGCGTTGAAGAAATTAACCAACCCTCCAAGTCCGAACTGAATTGAATTCAATTTATCTTTAAAGTCATCAGTTAACAGATGAGCTCCCTCTAATCCAGTGAAGAAGAGCGCTGTGCCTGTGGTAGACTTGAGCACGCTGAGGAGGCCTCCTCGGAAGAATCCGCGGTAACCTTCTGCCTTGAAGATTTCTTTCGTGACCTTGATTGTTTCCGATAGATTAATGTTTTTTCGATCTTTCTTCATGATGCTGGTAGTTCTAATCACTTCGAAAGGTTGTACGAGCACTGACATTACCAACCCAAGTTTAATATTGTTCATATTTATCAAACTTTGGGGAGGTGTGGGAAGAGCTGTGCCTTGGGACATCTTTTCAATGCTTCACTTAATTTATGCCGTAGATTATTTAAAGGGTTTTATGATTGATTTATGATTCTTAGATCCAAGACAGAACTGATTCTATTGCTTCGATTATCGTTTGAATTATCTAAAATCGGGTATTTCCAAGATTTATTCTCAAACAATTTAACTGTTAGAATCCAAAGCGACCTCCATTTTTATGATTTGTGACTCCTTGCTAATGCCCATTTCTGAAGCCCGTCACAGCAATGAGTACCCTCTCCTTATAAAACTATGAGGCCTTGTTTCAATTGATTTCCCTTAATCGAAAATATGGAAAGCTTAAGATTAGGTTTTTTCTTTCTTTCTTGCCAAGCTGCTCTTTTCGATTAAAATCTTGAGATTACTTAGTGATTGGTAAAAAAATAGGCAAGAATCAAATACCTCCGATTTGTTGTGCTTTAAGATTTAAGTCCCCGAAAAAGGATAAAATTAGGATAAATCGATGATAGCGGAAGGTCTCTGAAATCTGAATATTAGAGAGTGTTAGATGTTCGAGTTGCTCGAATACTGATTAAGTCAGATTCCTTAATTTTTCTTCCTTTATATTTCAAAAATCCCCAGGAGATTTTCAGAAGAATTATTCCTCCAACATAATGAAACCCATGAAAATTCATCCATTGACATTGAATCCAAAGAAATCTAAGCATAATGATTTATTTGATGCATTTGCTCTAATTCTTTTCTCCCACAGGAATCATCCCAGAACAGGAAAAGTTATATTCAGTTTTGGTGCATTTTCTTCAGTAATTTTAGTCGAAAATTCCAAAAATGACGGTTATTATTCAGCGGAGAAGCAACCAACTTCCAGAGCCGTGATTTTCGCAGCATCAATTCATAGCACACTAGCAAACAGAATATGCTATAGAATTTTCTATTGCTCTTATCTTGATTTCTGAATTGTCTTATAAAAGTTAATGTCTTTTAGATGTAGTCTTCTCTAATATCAAAGGACATTGCAATTTTCATACAATGGTTTCGTATATATCCCTCTTTACCTCTCATAATATATCATTAATTAAAAAGGGGCATACGTTTATGATAGACTCGTTGAGGGAAGCTTCTCTGGCCACCAGGTTATAAATAATATTTCAAATATTCCTCTAACTAAAAGTATGATAACAAAATATGCATATAGATTATGATATCACTGAAAAATGACTAAAAAACCAAGGAAGAGGCTGCCCAAGATTTATGTAACTTGTCAATTGAATGCTTCTTTGTCCGTGGTTAGCTCGAGCTTCTGGTTCTCATTGTCGGTACTGGGTTCCTCACAACCAATAAATCTGCTCACCATCCACGCGATGAAATACTCGTAAATGGGAACATAAATCTTCCTGCTGAAAATCAAGAGGACAAATGCTGCAGCGATTACATACGCGAAGACCACTTCTGCTGGCAGATGGAAAATGAACACTGTAAAAACACAAGTGTAATAGAGATATAGCGTTCCAATTAGATCCAGTACACAATAACACTTGAAAAAAAGGCTGATTTTCTTGAATTGGTTCTTTGCGAAAAAACGGCTCAGGTGCAAATTTATAACCACGTTTCTGAGGTAGGTAGGAATAGTCATGACGACTACCAAGATATGACCAGAAAGGTTGTATTGGAGGAAAGACTTTGCATTTCTCCAAAGAGCATAGTATAGAATGAAGTACACTGCAAAAGTGTATTGATCTTTTAAATGCAGAACTGCTATGACATTTCGAATCTCTCTCTTTTCATCGGTATTTTCGGTGCTGAATTTCGTGGTTCTTAAAGCTACAAATGCGCAACATATAGATCCCAGTGATATTAAGATCGGTATTCCTGCTGCTGCTGAAGTATACCAAGATAGCTCCCCGATGTTGCTGTAGTAAGGATCATCAACTTTTTGCTTGATTGTGGCTTCATCGAAGGCAAAGATTCGAATAATAAGCACAATAGTTATCATAAGAGCCATTAGAAGCAGATTTCGTAGGATATATAACTTTTCTTTCATCCGTTGCCCTTCTGGGATGTTACTAAAAGTGTAAGGTGAGTAGGTCAAGTCAAATTCTCAAGGATTACATGTAGAGACAAAAATTTGGCATCTGTTTTGTCTTTTATCCTTAGTGATAAACCAGTTTAAGCTATTCCAGGTTTAGTATTAGAGGTTCAAAAATAAGCGTCACTGCCTTTTATTTGTAGCATTAAAATAGCATCATTAGTTCTTCAAAAATCAAAAAGAAACGGAGTTTACTCATCCCTGCCGTAAATTGGGTTGCTTAATTAATTATTGTTCATCTTAACGGGGTGTACTAGCTATTTACTATTTTCGTCACAGGTATGAAATTATCATTACGAAATGACACAGCAGAACATAATATAATTCTCCTTACGACTTTGATGGAAACCTTAAAAATAGTTCAATTCATTTACACCACTCTTATCATATCATGCAATCCGCTTAAGTAACTCTATACTGAATTTATACGGCTCAAAATCGATATCGTAATTATTAAAGTCAATTTCGAATCAAAGCTATAGATGCCTCAGGCCAAAAATGAGCTAATTGCAAATGGTAGTTTCCCCAACTGCTTGTAGCAATCTCTTCTCTTATTTTCTGTGCGACATTCTTGAGTTGCCAAGCAATTATCATATGGCAATATCGGGTCTGAAGCTCGCTTTTTGATCTTTTTATTGTGTTGATATCGAACTCTTCCAGAAATAAGAGAAAATCGGAGTTCAAGTCGAATTTCATATCTTCGATTCTAAGGCCATCTTTCAAAATTTTGCTAAATTTTTTACCAGACATTTTATCCTTTAATTGTCGGTTGATCTTAAGATTCTTCTTCTCGTGCATAAAATCACAGAACTTGTCAAGACATTGTTTTGCGAAATTTCTCGAAAACTGGGATTTCACCAGTGATGTTTTCTTTAGTTGGCTCACAGAGGATGTGTCCTTATTCCTTTTGTTCTTTTTGACAGTAAGTTTTTTATTCGCTTCTTCTTCAAGCGCTTCATCCAATGGCACCTTAATAGCCTCTGGAAGGATAAATTTGAAGTATTTGGAATTTTTGCGGCCTTTATACTGCGAGTCCACTTGAACTTTTGCTCCTGAATTGACCAAACCATTGTAGACTGAAATCATTTGACAGTTTTCAGTATTTGTGGTTGGTATTATTTCAGAATGCCGAGAATCACGGCCCTTCGAGGGGTGCACTGTAATTGCTTCTGGCTGCGTAGATGCGGTATTTTGAGAGCATAATGAATTTTCTTCGTATTCACTGGATTCGGCATTGGGATATGGACCCGCTTTCTCAGAAAAATCGAAGTTTTCGAAAAGCATCGGCTGCTCTTCTTTTTTTGGCGAGATGAAAGTAAAGTCCCAGAATTGAGCATTTGTAGCAATCGTTTTGGCTCTGTTTGAAGCAAGGTTTGAGTACAAGCCTAATTCAAAGTTTGAATCGTCTTCAATAATCCCCATATTGCTCTGATCAAGTGAGCACTCTCCTTGTGCATTATTATCTTGGGTTTGAAATTGGTCGCAACTTCTGTAATTGAGAAAATGTTGCATTGTGTTGTGTGTTACAAACGATTTTTTTTGTTGGAAAATGTTTGATTATTTTGACAATAGCTTCTATAAATAATGCAATAATTTACTAGCGAGTTCCGAAAAATTATGTAGACAAAATTTCATAATCTGGTAAATCTCTCTAGTGATTTTTTTGCGAGAATAATCAACTAATTTTTCGTTTATAATAGCATTTCGTTAATCACTTTTGGTTACTCTAACATCATGCTCTCACTTCATGCATTTTTTTGTATGGAATCCTAATGTCCCTGGACAGAATTTATTTGCGAAGCCATTTTTGATCATTTTGAAAACTCTTTGAAAAATACAAAACTAAGTATTTAAACCAGTATTATGTCATTCTGCGAAAGTGGGGAGCCAGTATTGGGAATAGAATGGAATATTCAAAAAGGACGCAAGTAACAATGCTGATATGTGTTATATATCCCCAAAAGCGTAGAAAGAAAGCAGTTTTGGAACTTCAATGACTTTTGGGAAGTGAAGAGACATTTCTTGTCCCGACAAAATTCCTTCGATATCATTCGGCACAAGTAGCGGGTTAATTGCTAATCGAAAGTGAATAAATCTGCAGGACACTGCCAACATTCTTTCTACTAAACGGTGTTGAGTAGAATTTTAGTTCTCTAACCTACATTTCATATTCTAGTGCATATAAACAGGAGTATCTTAGTTGTTGTTTCTATAGAGAGCTAAATTCTGCTCAGTCTACTTTGAAGAGTTGAGGTTACGTTGTTCGTACCCTTCCATTAGGAGAGAGTTGAAAAATTTGCAGTATCAGAAAAAACAACAATGTCATATTTTTCGAATAGAAATTTGTCTTCTATGCGTTCTGTAACAATGGCTCCTATTTTTGTTTTTTTACTCTCTCTCTCCAAAAAGCATACATAGAATCGTCCTAATTCAGATGAAAGTATAGATCTGAAAAGTCATGTAGAAAACTATTTATCTTTGCTGGGGTTTAACTTATGTTAATTTTGCAACAACAGAAACCAAAGTTCTGCTGATATAGCTTTTAAAGGTTCCTAGTAGCAGAAACATCGAAATTATTGAAAATAGCATAATAGAAGAAGAAAAAGTAAGGATTATCAATTAATTACCTCTTGAAATTCAAAACTTTCAAAACGAAATTTTGTAATCTTTATGAGTTTCTCCCAAGTCAGCTTTCCCGATGGAAGTAGCTCAACCTTTCAATATTCAAACTTTTTCAGAATTTTGTGTACCTACAATTCATCTAAGAAATACCGATGTTATGGCTTGGTGTATTTGTCTTACAAACAAGTGTTAATCTCTATCCATTCTACTTTTTCTCTTTTTAGAAAATACAGTTCAGCAGCACACAAAATATCAATTATGAAATTTCAAATTCTCAATTTCCCGAACGAAATGTTTTCTTGTTTGAAGAGCAGCTTATGCAACTTCAATCTTTCTGTAGATGCAATAGTAAGCCATATGCCAGTCACCACCACCTCTCAAGTTCATAATCTCTTCCATTTTGACAACACTCACAACATCATCGTCATATTTCAACCAATCATCTAAAAAAGAAGTCAATTAAAATATCATACTTTTTACTTTACCTCCTTTCTTATGTACCCAGGCGATGTAATGTCCTGAATCGGCATCTCTTCCCTTGTGAGTCAAGACAGCCACAAGTTGATAGCAGCCAGTCTCTAAGCCGGTTCCAACGGTTCGATAAAGCTGTTCATCATGACTTTTGGTTTCTTCCTCCATCATGGTTTCTTTGAACTGCTTGTAAATCGCTCTTGTATCTTCAGGAATCATCTTTCCTGACAGTTCAAGTTCCTTTTTATACTTCTCAAAGCGGTCCTTTTCAGCTTCCGCCTTTTCTTCGAGTTTCTTCTTCTCGTAGGCTCTGCCTTTATCGAGCTTTTGTTGAAGCTCAGGTGCGCAGAGGCTATAGAGATCCAAAATTTTTGGGAAACTAACATTCTATTCATTCAAATTATGGAAAATGTTTTAAAGAATGTTTCTCTTTACTCTCAAAATCTTGGCTTTGGTAGCCTTGCTTCCTGTGGTTTCTGAGGCTTTCTTCCATAAGAATCGGATTTTTTGCACAACCAGATAAGGAGGCTGAGAATTAAAGAAGATGAGGCCGTGATAATGGAAGGTCTATTTACTAATCGTGCAATACGGGAGGATTTAAGGTATTCGGCGTCTCTTGACAAAGATGGAGAATACTTCGTGACTGATTCTTCAAGGGCGGCCTTGATTCCATCGAATAATTGATCGATAGGATTTTTCTGGTTGTCAATAATGCAAGAGAGCTTTCGGTTGAATTCGGTTTTAGTTTCGGCTGGTTCATCAGGGTTTTCGAGACATTTGATACTAAATAATTCATTATTTCAATAAAAATTCTTCAAATCTAAAAATTACGTGACTTGGAAGTCGATTCTGAATAAGTAGTCGACTAAATTCTCCTTTTCACCTTCGAGATTCTTTTATAATTACAATTATTTGTTGAATCAAGGAAACTCATTTTACTTCAAAATAGAGGTATGGAGCCACCGAATCGATGATAGCTGAGAAGCACTCATCAGCGTCTTGTTGTTTATAAGCTCCTTTTTCTTGCATTTCACCAAAGTGAGGTCGTATCTCAATCAGGTTCTACAGAAAAATGAGTTGAATTTTGATTTACAGTCTTTTCTTACAAAGAAGAATTCCAAAGGCTGTACACTTTCATCGGTGTTGTCAAGCTTGAGCATCAAATTCTTGAGTGATTTTACTACTTTGACATCAGGAGCCTGCTCTTGGGTTTGGAATTTCTGAATGGTCTCCTTGAACTCGTTGATTCTACGAAGGCATTGAAGAGAAGCGTTCATATAGCAGGTATTTCCCATGTTCGCAAGACCACTTGGAAGAACTTCCTATTAGAGCAATGATATGTAAGCTAAATAAAGTTAGATTTGTGATGTACTCCTGTTTGTTCCTTGAAAATTTTCGCCTTTTCTTGAGGAGTCAAGTCTTCAACGAATACAGTCTTTTTGGTGGGCTCGGCCAATGCATTGCCTTCCGCGGCTCCCATAAGCATAAGGGTAGCTCCTGCTGTGATTCCTAGATCAGGGAGCGCCATATCATCCTATCAAATAAGTTCACTGTGAGGCAGTTTGCTTGAGAGGCATAGCTACCTTCAGGACTTTTCCTTTGAACAATATTTTCTGTTTTTCGACAGGCACAGTCGTGAGCTGTTGTAACTGTTTCTTGAAAGCTGGGAGACCTTCCTTGAGATCGATATCGGTGGAGAGCGACTCTCTGCCCCACTTAATATTGACATTGATTACAGACTTTCCTTCCATTTTTTGCTGCTCGGTTGGATTTGTAGTTCTATATTCTAAATTATTCAAATTAATTCGAATTTTTTCGAAAGCTACCAATTTATAGCACCTCAGAAAAGTTTGTAGATTTAGCTAGCGCTTATTTTCAACAAAAAAATTTTTGGCGAATCACCGGCAGACGCTCTGGAACTATTTAAACGCTGCTTCTATCGGAGAGATGGACGCTAGATGTTGGAATCGAAAGACACTGGCTCCATTATTTAAAAATTTATCTTCATTCTCACATTCTGGAGCGGTTTTGGAAACAAATTAACATTGAATCGTGATGAAAAAGAAAAGTAATACAAGGCTGGTCATTCTGATGACCGGACAGAAATGGGCTTTGTGGATTTTCAATGGATTTTCAAAAATAATGCTTTAATGCTTATTTAAACTTCTTTGGAAAGGAAGTTCCCCCAAATTAATGAAATATTTATCGCTTTAGCTAGGGTTGAATTCAATTGAAAAGGAGAGTCTTTCTTGTTTTTCTCTCTTAAAAAAATTTGTCCTCACAAAAGGAATAAATCACATTTGAGAATAAAACGAATATCCAGCTTTTCAAACTCAATGCGCTCCCAATGAAATCGTATCTTTTTTTCTCGAAATATGGCATATCCTATCGAAAAGTAGGTTCATGATTAGGTGTCGATTTTTTGTAACACACGCAAAAATTCTGAGACACTAATTTCCACTATTATTTCGCTATTTGAGAGTAAAACTCAATTTCGCAGCATATTTGATTAAGTTAGCCTGCAGTATGAAATAAAGAAAGAGAAAATTAGAACATAGCATAACAATCTCTCTTTAGATTCTTCAGAGCTGAATTCTAGCTAACGCCAAAAGAATGTATTTTTAGTATGACAAAATAAACAAAATACCCCAACTGTTCTATATTATTAGCATCAGTTCTGGTTGTGCTATTGTGCGCTATTGGAGCACTTTCTTCCAAGCCTTAGTACTATGCTTGCCAATGAACATCTAGCAACCTCCTAACAAATTGACTAAATTATCCTTGAGAAAGGTTTCTATCAGAACCAAACATTTTTCATATCTTTCCTGTTGAGAACCTAACACGGCTTTGAAAACTGATTTTTGTTCTAACTTCAATATATTCATCAAGTATTCCTGCAAAGAAATCATTTGAATAATAAGCAACTTTCATAAATTTCCCAAACACTCTTAGATCACACAAAGTCCTCAGCTTTAATTTAGCAGCGCAGCTTCAAGCTGATTATCAAGCTCATCAGGCTCCTTCACAACCTGTTTTTTCTTTGCAAGGGCTTCCTCGGTCTGGAGTTTCTGGTTATTCTGGAGATTGACACTCACCTCAATTTTTTGCTTGTTCACTAAACTGATTTTTTCGTTTACAACTTGTCCCTCAAACTTATTATAAAGTTGATTGAGTTCTTCGTCCTCAATATCATTCTCGTTAAATAATGCGTTAAACTCTTTTGTTTGCTGTTCTCTCTCTTTCATATCAGCAGCAATTTCCTGGAGTTGTTCAAGACCATTAGCACTCTCGATCTGCTTAATGAGATCATTTGTTTGTTTGAGCAGCTCTATGTGAGCAGCTGTAACAAGAGCTGATTCTAATTCCTGTATTGATTTTTGGATAACCAAATATTTCTCATCAGCGTCTTGAAGGTACTGCTCGAAGAGTTTCTGTCTCTTCAATGCAAATACCGCACGGTCTTTTTTCCTCTCTGCTATAAACTGTTTGGCTTCGTCAGCACATTTATCGACATTCTTTTGGAGATTTTTTCGATGAGCGAGCATTTTATCTTGTGCAGTTTTTAGTTTGAGGATAGTGACATCTTGTTGGGAAGTTTCTTTGACTTTAGAATTCGTCGCCTCTTGAGCATGATGTTTTTCAGAATCTTTGCTTTCTAAGCAAGAGAAAAGGACTCCCATTTTCTTTCAATTTTTATTAAACTTACTTCTTAAATTCAAGATCCAAGCTTAAAAGAGTTAGGGACAATTTCATGGTCTCTCCTATTGTTGTAAACGAATCAGCCATTTCACAGACGAAATTATTCCACGATTCATCGGTTTTAGTTTGGTTCTCTTTAACTTCTCATCTTTCTTGAAATTTCTGATTCCCTAAAAGTGAGCCAGTGTGATGAATATTTTGAAGAGATATAGGAACTTCAAGAATTATGTTTTTGAAATCCAAGAAATTGATAAGGTTATCACATCTATTTGAAATTAGCCACTCTCATTATTTCCAATTCTTGAGAGAGAAAGAGTGAAAGGTGTATTTCATTTCCTATTTGATTTATTACATGTGCTATTAATTTCCTAATTATTGTTTAAAACGAAACTGAAAATTTTACAACCTGGCTAATGGCAAGCAAATACCTTCAATCCTACCCAATTCCCTCTGATTTTGCTGAAATCCTTTCAAATTTCGCGAGAGAGGTTCTTAGAGATCAACCTGAAGACATCATTGAGTACGGTGCTCAATATTTCGAGGCCTTGCAGGCTGGAAAGAAATGGCAGTATGAATCAAAAACCAACGTGCCAAACCCTAACCCTCAATCACATTACATTGCTCAACCTCGCAATAATGAGCAAAAAACTCAAGTAGCCACTCATAAACGTGAGCCATCCCAAGATAAACCATCCAAAAAAACTGATTCATCGTATGAAAAATCGGGACACCTTCGACATGAGTCACAAGAGAAATCAATTCAAAGCGAAACCAGTCATCCTGAAGAGAAGCTCATAGCTCGAGGATACCTTGCTGACCTCGAAACTGGGGTGCTCAACAAGCCTTCATCCACAACTGAAAATCTTGAAAGCAATGGTCAAGAGGACTCTCAAGCTGAAGCTAAGAAATTCGAAAGTATCATTGAGGAAGATCAGCATGACAAACTGAATGGTGAGGCCCAAAGCTCCAAGTTTGATCATGAAGAGCCGGTAACAGACCACCCTGACTACAAGTACATCATAATCGGAAACGGTGAGCGATTGGCTTACAAAGAAGCGGGAGAAGAGAACGAACGCCCTTTAATACTCCTTCACGGACTTTTATCCTCAAGTGAGATTTGGACTCCGATCATACCACACTTGGCCAAGAATTACCACGTCTACGCTATCGATCTCCGAGGTTCTGGACACTCCACCTATCGCTCAAAATTATTCCATATGCGAGATCTTGCCGACGATATTCTACAGTTCATGGAGGCATTAGAAATTGAGTCTGCCTCATTCGTTGGTCATTATACTGGAGCTGCTGTAGCGATGACCTTCGCCTTTAGATACACTTATAAGGTTCAGAAGTTGGTTGTCCTCGAGCCCCTCTCGATCAAAGGTCACGCCTACGGCGGAAAGGAAGCCAAAGACTATCAAGCTGATGATTTCGCAAATGATCCAACAGTCGCTCCAATCAACACGGCCTTAACCAGCCACGACACATCTCATATCAAGGATATGCTGGTCAATGATTTCTTCTCTGGAAATCCTCCCTCTACTGAGAGGCTTGAAAACTTGCTCCAGACTGCATTCAGATGCAAGAGCTATCTCGACCTGCTATATATAATGTCAAGATATAACATTTCGAACGAATCTAACGGGATTGTTGAAGGTAATGGTGGCATCTCACTCATTGAGAGCGATGTTCTGATAGTTCACGGTGCTGACGATAAAGTTGTTCCTTTGGAAGTTTCCAAAGAAATCCAAGATGTCCTCGGTCCAAAGGCTGAACTCATTACAATTGAAAAAGGCTCACATGCTATTTCGGACTCTGATGCTGATGGAGTTGCTACAAATATCATTGAATTCCTTGACAGAGCCCCTAGTGTCCACAAATACATCAAGCTCCCTAATGGTGAAACCATAGCTTATATGGAATCAGGAATTTATAATGAAAAAGTCATTGTATGTCTTCATAGCAACCTTGCTTCAAGTCAAAGCTGGGATATCTTGTTCCCTAAACTGGAAAATGACTTCCATGTCGTCGCTGTCGACCTTCGAGGATTTGGAAGATCATCCTACGTTAACAAAGTGGCAGATTTGAAAGACTTCGCAACAGACATCGAAGCTTTCATTGAAGCCAAAGAGCTCGGAAAAGTGACTTTTCTGGGAGATTTCTTAGGCGCCGGAATCGCGCTGCTTGTCGCCATCAGCAAGCCTGAACTCGTTGAGAAGCTCATTCTTTTGGGACCTGTTCCATCAAAAGGATTTTCACAGAAGATCGAAGGGGTTGAAAATCCTCAACCTGAAGACTTCCTCAAGGATCCAACGATAGGCAAGATCCATCAGGCAATAGTTGATAACAACAACGAGTTTTTCACAGAATGGTTGGCGGAAACCAGAAAAGGCGGTCAGCCTGACGAAGAAAGATATGCTAAATACAGATCTGATGTCTTCTTATGCAGAGCTTATCTCGACGTTCTATTTGCTTTGGGTCAATTCAACGTCAGCAGCGAGCTTAGCAACGTTCAATCGCAGACTTTGATATTGCATGGAGAAAATGACAACGTAGTCCCAAAAGATACTGCTGAAGAGTTGGCGAAAGAAATTGGTGATAAAGCAAAACTAACAGTTGTGCCAGGAGGTGATCATTCATTCCTGGAAGGAAACTTAGACTTTACAGTTGATAATATCGTTCAATTCCTTAAGCACTAGAAGACTCTGAGAAATTTAGCGGTTTTAAAAGAACACATCACTATTCCCATCTTTTTGTAATCTCTAAAACCAAAAAAGTAAAAAATATATTCATATCGTAACTCAGACAGACTTCTCCCTCGAAATGCTCATCGATAGATATAAATAAACTTTTTTTCAGCAACACAAATAGTCTGCTCTCCAATGAAAGAAAAGAAATCCTTAAATGTTCGAAAAATTGCAGTTTTCCTTTGATGACAGTATTTGTAAGCAATTTAACTACATGTTCGAGACTTTCGCCACCTGAAATTGAAATAATTCTTGAAGGCCATTTGGATTAATCATGGCATCAACCACGTTCACTCTTCAACTTGTTTTTTCACAAATTTTCAACAAAGAACAGCTTAAAATACTATTATACACGTTAAAGTGTCCTTAGACTATCACTCAATTAGAGATTGTCTTATTTCCTTCTATATTTATTATTACAATGCTTCTCTCTATCTCTAGTAAAATTTAAATTCAGGAAGAGTTTGTTGTTAGAATTCCACTTTAAACCCTGATAATATAAAACATACACTAACTCAATAATACTTAAAGCAGCTCTGCTGTAGTTTATTTTTTTGACAGAAGCCTTGGTTTTTGATGGGGTTAAGTTTTTCTTCACTTCGTTCTGTACTCTCCAGGACCCCATCATCCCAGTATTGAAAAAAGAGTCCTAGCCAACAGGTTTTATCTGAAAAGAAAAGCGCTTAGAGAGGAATTAGTCGACAATTTTTTACTCTAAAATGTAATCCAATCAGAGAAAAGACGAGGCACTTCAGATCCTGCAGGAAAAAATTAGTGATGAATCTCAAAGAGCAGGACTAACCTGAACAAGGTAGTAAAAAACTCTGAGCCCTTCGGGATCTTGACTCTCTTGAACTTCGAGAAATGATCCAATCTTTGATGTTGTGAAGGAGATATGTGTTTTTCCGAGCCTTATTTCCAGCTCTTGTCGCCCTATTTTATCTGGAGCAGGCCACTTTGAGTCATCTTCTCTAATCAAAAGTTACTGCTGTCCACAACAAAAGGGATTTACTTCAAAATTTCGCTATCTTCGATAATTCTTTTCAGCTCCTTCAGAGCAATATCATTCACATAGACTTTGTAGAAAAGATTAGCAAGATTGGAATCTAGGAAGGCTCTACCTTCTTTTCGAATGAGCACATCGCTCTTATAATTTGAATTGTTGGCATACCGCAATCTGCCATCCGGCCGAAATTCGAATTCTAAGAACTCATGCCCGTATTTGCCTTTGTGTCCCACGCTATTTGAATTATGTTAGCTTAAATTGCTGTTGGTAAGCATTTTTTGTTTTACTAGTAGCGGACATAAAAATCACTGAGATCTTCTTCCATTTCTGATTCTTTGTTTTAAAAAATAATTTGGCTTTAATCAAAAAAAGACCTTTATTTTTCTTTTTGAATATCGAATTTGCCAGAGATTTCTATTTGAAGAAATATCATTGATTTAATTCTGATGATTTTTTTTGACTTAATGTTGCTTCAAAATATATATATTTTTTTTTATCTATATATCGATCATCATGTAAAGCATTGAATTCTACTTTATGACTTATGTAACTAATAGAAGCAACGAGCTAAATCTGTGTTTAGCATATCACCTACTCATAATGGATAGGCATTAATAATCATAGACATCAACACTGATGTTAGAGCTCTGTCGGGTTACAGAGGAGGTTCCTGCTGCTTTCTATAGAAGAAATACTTGTTAAGATAATCTCTGTCGATTTTTGCCTCGGTCATAAGAATGGAAGCAGTAGTTCGCACGTTTGAGAAGTAGATCATCGCATATAATCCGAAAGTGAGAGCCAAGAGGGGCAGCATCAGCAACCAGCCTACTGATTCAATGAAAACATTGTGGAGCACGCCAATTATCACTGCGCAAACGACAACTAAGAAAAAGCTTCCCGAGAGTATGAGATTAGCATCTCTTTTGATAGAATCGTATCTTTCGCGGATGGCTTTCTCAAACTCTGAGGTTCTTGCGAAGTTATCGAGGTAAAGCATGCTCCTAGCATCCTCATGAGGCTTGATGATATACGGACGTCGTACAGGAAGATTTGTGATTGGATCAGAAAAGGTAATAGTTTCGTCAACCACAGCCTCAGAACGATTCTTTTGAATCGCAACTTGGATTTTATCGAACATTGTAAGGTTGAATCGAGAGAGTCTGATCTTTAAAATCGCTAGTATGAACGTCGCCAAAATCACCAATGCGCCAGTAGCCTAAACAAAATCCCAAATAGTTATATGGTTTCTGATTGTACTAGTTTTACTTCATTGACGTTTTCAGTTTCTTGTACTCCGAATCTGTAGATCTGGGAGTCTGCGTGAGTGACAATGTATCCAGAGGCGAATAAGAACGCAAGTTTCGTGGCCAGGTTAAAGATGCTTGAAAAGAGTTAGATTCCAGATAAGATTGAATTCAAGTTGTTTTCTTACAATGTGAGGTAATGGATGAGGACGTAACCCGTTCGATATTCATCATAGTAGGCAGCATCTGACTAGACATTCAAGTAAAGGTAAATTGAAGATTCCAAACAAGATATCTTACAAAATATGCCTTAGAGGTTGGCAGCACAGAATATGAGAGCGCAGCAGCAGCGATCACCATGTAAAGAACATGACGAGTCTCAGCGGTTGCATGCACAATGCAGATACCAGCAGCAAATGAGAGGATGGTTGAAAGATGCCATAAGATATTTTTTCTGTCAATGGTGGATAGAAGCGAGACCACAATTGCAGTAAGAACAACCACCAAGATGAACAAAACCATATAGTCATTTGCAGTGCAAAGAAGGCCAATAGACCCGGAGTTAACGCAAATACCCTAGATTAGGAACATTTCATTATCAGAGGAAAAAGGATCTCTCGTTACTGCAGCATCGAATTGGCGGAAACCATAGAATCCGATCCAAATCACCAAAGTAAACAGGATCACAGACTCAACGAGGTAGATGAATGCGGTGCTGGTTAAGAGTGGGTTCTTGAGGAAATCAAAGAGTCTGATAGATGATAAGCAGAAATCATTGTGAATGGTATTTTCTGTAGGGATAGATTACCTTTTGTTGAAGGAGTACAAACGGGGGAGCTCGTTGTGGTCGTTTCTTGGAGAAATCAACCAGACAGCAAGGAAGTTAAATATGATAAAAACTCCTGTGCAGATCAAAGAGATTGTTTGGAACAGCATTGAATCGCTGAAGTTTTGGCAGGCTTGCAAGCAAGTCTTACATTCATCGACGATCATAATCACACAAGTTGTCTCGCAGTCGCATTCCTAATAATTATGAGAATTTCTGGATAATAATAAGGCGGCTATTGTACAGTTGATGTGTTCTTGAGGACAAATGGCAATCCTGCGATAAAGAATAAGGCAATAGCTCCGATGGCTCCTTCGAAGTAAAGGACTCTCTTTCTGCTCTTTTGAGAAGGTGTGAATAAGAATGACTTCTTAACTGCGATCGTGTTTCTGTTAGAACATTGAAAAGATGGTTAGGAATCTTCCTTCGTCAGAATTTGTTACATCAATGAGTAAGAGAACAAAGCACCACCCAGAGCGAAATTGAAGGTGAGACTAGGGTTGTTTCCTGTGGTCATTCCACTCACGAGAAAGGCTTGAGAGACCAGTAATCCAACCGCGCCTAACACCAATAAAATGATTTGTACCAACCCTTTGTATCGATTCTGAATGCGGTCTACCATACCATCTTAGATAATAGGAAATAATCCGGAGCTTACCATAAATGAAGCCAAGGATTGGATCGACAAAGATAAATAAGGAAATGCCGATGAAAACAATCGGAAGAAGCTCTTGTGGTGTTATGTTATTGTAGAGGTAGAGGTTGTACACAGTGAGGCTAACAAAATAATTAGTGTGTTTGGCATTATCACTGCTTACCCGAGCGAAAAAAGAACTGGGATTCCAACTAAGTTTCCCAATGCGAGAAGCAGGACAAGCCAAATGCTTTTGATCTCACCAGTTGTTGGGTCTATGTGAGAGAATTTGGAACGACGCTCTCTTACGAGGTCACTCAGCTTTTGCTTGCGAGCTTGGTCGTCTCTGTGAATGAATGGCTTGTTTTCGTCAAACATATCCGTTTTAAAAATAGATTAGAGTTATTAGTCAAATCCAACCTAATAAGCACTTTTCAGTTGGCTTTCGCGCCTGAAGAGGGATGAATTGAATGATATTCAAGCAAAGGCTTAAATAATACAATCAACTTACTGTAACGGACTCTTTTCAAGCAGAGCAAAACTTGTTATTTATTGAAAACCAGGGCCTGTAGTCATAAGCAAAGGTAATAAGTCCTGAGACATTCGTATACCTTAAGCGCTTGAATATGTCAAGATTTATCATTCTGACGGCTCATTTGCCCTTAATTAAGAAGAGGTTTTGCTGTTTCTGTTGTTTTCTTGGAGCCTTTGTCTCATAATATCTTATATCATAACTGAACAATATCTAACAATGAATTCAAAGACTCCTAAACCATTGATTTCAGTTTCTTCTGGCAAATCAGAAGTCCAATATTTCATGATTGCTTCACAAAATGCCATATGAGACATTATTTAGCAATTGAAATACTTTATGCTCTTTCTTTCTGTTAGTGGTGTAGAAATCTTCAAGCCACTTTGTTTGGAAAGGTTTTTCAAGTTTCTCTAGGTTTAGAGGCATGAGAAAAGCAAGGTTATGGACTTATACTGTGGTGTTAACGAGAGTCAATAAGGGTTAAAAACGGATAACCGATAATTTGTGACTATCTGATTTTCAACTCATATCTTTGAGTTATTTGAATAAACTAAAGTGTATGAGATTGTTGATTCGTAGCACCAAATTGAGGTTTTTCTATACGAAATTAATAACTTAGTTTTGTTCATGGAGCTAAAGTTATTCTCGTTCCAAAAAATTAACTGAGATATCGATACAAATACAATGTAGCTATGCATAAATCCAGTACAACTTAGAATTCCTAAATTAACAAAGTAAACAAAGGATTCCCGATATTCCTGCATTTAGTCTTGAATTTGTCTCTGTATTCTTCAAAGAACTGTCTATAAGATTTAGAAAGATCCCTCTAACATCTATAGAAAAGTATCGATATAACTTTTTGATCTTTCTTCAAACTCAACAGCAGTCAGTGAAGAATCTGCATGATATCGTAATTAAAAAGTTAACTTTTTGATTTTCGTACCAAATATCATAACTCAGAAAAATTTTGAGTATTACCACGGTCTCCGTTCAAATGACGTTGGATGCAGTCTGAATAACTCTTAGTTTAGACGCATTATCTTACAACAAAATTAGAACTTCTGCTTAGTCTACTCATTTGTTATTGCTACTCTGATATAGGTAATGCTTTATACTATATTCGGAAAGAGAATAAAACTTCCCCTCCCCTCCAAACCAGTGTGAATTCACAGCTAGAGTCAATACGAAAAAACGTTTTTCTCTGTCTATACTTTGGATACGATGTAAAGTCTATGAATAAGTTGCTCGAAAAATAATTATAGTTACTAACTATTTGAAATGCAGTTAGCAGCAATACGGTTTGTTAACGTGTTGCTCGGAATCATTATACTGTTTTTCTACAAACACCTATTTGGATAAATCGAGACTCGAAAAACTAAAATTAATCGAATCCATTAATATTCTTCTCTGAAATTTAGAATTTTAAGCTACATCAACAATCGATCCAGCGGCTGCTTTCCACATAAAGCTATAGACGATATTTTTTTTCCACTTGAAATCCTTCAATTCCATTAAAAGACCAATTTCACATTTACCTCTGCCATTAGTTGAAACTACCGATTAGAAACACCAACTACTGGATCGCAAAGTTCTAACGAAAAAATGCATTGTTCTGATCGAAAACACTCCAAATTTCCCAAATACGATATTGACTATGTTTAATCGATTCAATATCGATATCTGCACATCGGATCTGTTTTAATCGGAGAGAACTCCAATAAAACTTAAACACAAAATTTGTTATTCATCTGTTTGAAAATACTCGCATAGCGGTGCATGCCAAAGGTGAATCTTATTCTCGTGGGTAACCAAGGTACCAACCTCAAGCCTAGTTCACTTCTTCTTATTCTCGAAATATTGTGATAATAGGTTCAGGCAAAACAAGTTTCGTTAATCGATATGTTTACACTGATTTCACCAGTAGACTTCTGGTTAACTTGAGTTGTATTTATATATTTCTATTAGAAAACCCTGAAAAGATGTTCTCTCATAAATATGATCCCACGATTGGGTATGCCAATAACTTTCTGAAAAACACCGATGAACAATCCTAAGAATAAATTTGGAGGTAAAGACTATCGTTGTCGAAGCCCTCGATGGAACGAAACATGAGGTGAATCTACACATCTGGGATACAGCAGGACAAGAGAGATTCTTTAGCCTAACAAAAAGTGATCTTACTTTCACGTGTTGACTGATCTGAAGATGAAAATGCAATTATTAGATTACTTTCGACAAGCAGATGGAGTGATGATAATGTTTGACGTTACAGACAAACCGAGTTTTTTCAGTACTCGATGATATTATGAGAATTGAGATGATAATTACTGTATTTTTATGAATAACGTAGAAATTGAGGAATTTTGGATGAAGCAAGTAGAAGAAAATTGTAAACCTAATACCCAAACAATGCTAATAGGAAACAAGATTGACCTTGTGATGGTAAGAGATCTTAGCAGGTTTACGCGGACTTATATAATATGTTTTATTGTAGAATAGAGTCATTGATAAGCATGTTGGCGAAACTGTGGCTGAGAAATTCAAAATGCCGTACTTCGAAGTGAGGTAAACCGACCATTATCAAGATGAAGATTTGCTGATTGGCTAATATATCTAGTGCAAAATTTGGAGATGGAATTGATGAAGCCATGAATTCAATCGCAAAGAGATGCTTGGAGATATTCTTGCAAAGGAAACCGGTTCCAGATGTAATCGAAATCGATTATCCCGATGACGAATTCGAAGAAACTGGCTGTTTGAGCCAATTCAAAAACTTCATGAGTGCAATCAGAAAGAAACTTCCCTTCTAACAAAGAGCTATCTCCACTAAGATTCTGAGAGAGGAATTGAATGTCTCCCCCTGTACGGAGTTCATTTTTTTCAAAAATCTCTCGTTTCGAACTTTAAATTGTATGGCAAGTACTTCTACACTGTAGATAATTTATATGATCCTATGTTCTAATTGCAGTGATTTTTATACAGTCGACCATTCAAAATTTAACGGAACCTCTATATGCTATTGAATTTTTGAGTTTGCATAATCGCTCAAGAGAGCTGTTGAGCTTAGTTATTCATGTAGCTTATGATAAAGATTACCAAAAAACAAATGAATTGTCTGTCTCATATGATATGTCTTCAATGATATGCTTATAAAATGCAAACTAAATCAACTCACTTTGAACCAGGAAGTTTTTGACTTGTTTAACGTCAGTGCTTGCATTCTTACCTTCTCCTGGCATGAAAACGACTTTAGTGTTTCTGGCTTGTCCGAGAGCGGAAATAGCATCCAAATAACGAATCTGCATAGCTGCTGGAGTGTTAAGAGCATCAGAAGCCTCTCTCATCAGCTTTGCTGAATCAACGTCAGCTTGAGCTTGAATAACTTTGGCTTCGGCTTCTCTCTTCGCTGTTGCGGCTGAGGCAAGACCTCTGAGAAGATCCTGAGGGATAATGATCTCTTGGATAAGCACTCGTGTGATATCAACTCCCCATTTCTCAGTTGGCTTGTCAACAACTTCCTTGATCAGCTCAGCGATCTTTTCTCTGGATTCAAAAGCTTCCTGGAGCAAGACATTACCGAAGACGTCTCTGAGGGTAGTTTTAGCGATTTCGGCAATAGACATTGGGAGGTTGCTCACCTCGAATATCGACTTGTAAGGGTCATAAGTGAAGTAGAAGACAATAGCATCGATTTGGATATTGACGTTGTCTTTTGTGATGATACTCTGCTTCTGGAGGTTAATAACTTTTTCTCTTCGATCGACAAGAAGCACTTGTTCAGTCTTTGGATTGATGTAATGGAGACCTGGTGGTAGAGTTCTTGTATATTTTCCAAACTCAGTGATAACAGCCCAGTGAGCCTCTGGGATACGACGGTAAGGCGCCTCACAGCAGCAGCCGCAGACCCAAGTCGCAAGCCAGCCGGTAAAGCATCCCCAGCATTGAAGGCAAGCCTGAAAAGTTGGATTTTCAAGGTCTGTCGCGTAGTCTTCTTTGATTTCAGCCTTCTTCTCAAGCTCCGCAAGGAATTTGTTCTCAGGAATTTGGATTTCGTCGCCGATATTAATGTGGTTTTTGCGCTCTTCCATGTGTAGATCTGATTTGTTTTATAAACGTATATTCCTAGTTAATATATAGTTATTTATTATTCATTCACGAGTTTAAGCTATGTTTAACTCAGTGAAGTAATGTCATTTTTCAAAACTCATCCAAGCAGTTTTTTCCCCAGCTGTTAAAAAAAATTGTACATATGCTCATCATCGCGACCTTGCTGTCTCTATTTCCAGTGACTCTAACGATATACTCGCAACGAATTTGCACTTCTAACCTCTCGAACCTAAATTTAGTAAAATAGGAAGGTAACGAACGAAACACTATTCTTCTCAGTGGATATATGCAGCGAAAGACTCAAAACACCTCATCATAATCTTTATATCCTGCCATCATATTTTTTTTAGGGTTTTTATTTTCAAAGAAGTTTGTCTAAGAGTTTAAAGGACTGTTTTTATTGAAGATAAGCAATAACCGGTCATTGTGCAGATTGTTTGAATCGCTAGAATGCAAATGAAATTTACTAGCTTACAGGAAAGCGCTTCTTTCTTCGAAGATGAGTGGCATCTTCTTGCTTGGATCACTATATCTTCTGATAAAATCTTGAAGAATCAGTTCCGCATCCTTGAAATCAGAGGCATCGTGGTTATTTGCGGATCTGTGAACTTTCATAAGAGTTTCTCTGAAATCTTCGAACCACCAAACGAACTTTTTGATGTCTAAAAGAACACAAGCAATGAGAAATTCAGTCAAGCTAGAAATAATTACCTTCGTGCTCCAGAAGATACTCATTTTGCTCGACGAGCTCCTTAGCTCTCAACTGGACGTACTCATCGAAGAGATTGACTTTAAGAGTTTCAACTCTGTTTCTCCTGATAAGAAAATAAAATTTTTTGGCACCTGTGGAGTGTGGTTTCGAATTTACCAGTAGATATCAGCAAAGATGTAGAGGTTAACGAATGGGAAGAGGTATCTGAATGTTCTGAATCGGATGTTATAAGTGAAGTTGTTATAGTTGTAGGCATAGAGGGCCTAGCGAATAAAAATCGGTCGAGTTAAAGCGAATCGCAAGATATCTCTCTTACCAAGTTCAAACCCAAGGCACCGAGTTGATAGTAGTATTTGGAGTGTTGAATGACTGGGTAGGTCATATCGTCATCCCATTCAGCTAAAACAAGTCAGAATCAAACATGGAAGGGTAGAGCTACGATCATTTGGGTTGAGGAAGAATGCCTCAGAAGGAATTGAAGGAGCAAGCTTGGAAGCGGTGTCGATAAGGTCGACCATCTTTCGGATTGATTTGTATCTCTTCAATCTCGCCTCCCTAGAATTGAAAAGTGAGCTTATTTATCGTGGCCAGAGCTGACTTGAAAGGAGGAAGGTTAGAATCTCTGAGACCCAACAGGGCAATCGCTGTGTAGTAATAATCCATTTTTCAAAAATTCTTCTCTGGGTCTTTATTTGCTATTGCTTTTCTTTTAATTAATCACAGCAGATATGAATTTAATTGAGAGATTTCATGATGATGTAACTAACCGCCTGCTTGCTTAAGCGTTCAGGTGATTAAAATATTCTTCCGCTACTTTTCATTTGACACCAATGCCAACAAGAAAAAAATTTTTAAAATTTCTCAACGAAGAGGTCTTTGGTCATTAGTTGCCCATCTGAGAATATCGGAGAGTGACCTAATTTCTACAAGGAGAGGACATTGAGGTGGGACTATTCATTCAGTTGAGCTTTATCAATGTTTTTGATTCAGTTTACCTCAATGAATCAGCGATTAATGTCATTTATCATTTGTTAAAAGAGTATCGCGATGTTCGTTAATGCTACTTTCAGATATAATGATGATGATTGTTATAAAGGAGATAATTCATTTTCAAGTTCTTTGTTATGAAGGGCAAGTATCGTAGAAAAGTATCTATATGTTGTGAGTTCTTATTGAAGAAAGGATAAAACGCGCTACAAATCTTGCATTTCGCCCTGAATCTCCTCAAAGAAAACTCTCATATCTTCCAACAGCTTCGGTTTGTCTGGAGTGATAGTATAAATACCTTGAGAATCTTTTACCAGGTCATTTCTTGGATCGAACATATTTTCCCTCAGGATGTCCCATTTTTCATACGATTTGCGGTCTCTTTTTGTGCTTGAGAAGTGGATGTTCACAGTTCCTGGAATAGTACCTATTCCCTTAACGAAGTTTTGAGCAGCTTTCTTTTGCCAATTTTTTATGGTGTCTCTATAATTTTCACTAATATCCATAGGTACATACTCATCAGCTCTGTCGGCCAGACAATACGCCATAATCTTTTCTGAATTTCCTATGATGCTAAAGTCAATAAGGCCTTGTAATTCTTTGAGCACTTCGACTCGGTATCCCCACGCATACCCTGCTGAGATCAGGGTTTGCTCAAATTGAGCCTTTTCTACACCTTTCTTGGTAGGTAGTTGAGCAGCAAAGCTTTTTTCTTTTCTCGCCTCTTTGCCACTTGCAGAGAGCCAAACAATATCTTCGAAAAGTTGAACAGCTTTATACGTGTTCAGAGCCTTAATAGCATCGTTTACCCAGTTCTGATTCAGAAACTCTGTTTCAAAGTCTACCCAACAGACGTATTTAGCATCAGATGGCAGCACAGAGAGTGCTCTATTGATGAGACACTCTTTTAAGAATAACGGAGAGGTAGTCCGGATTTGAATGTTGTGTGGTTCATAGTTCGCGGAGGTCACGGTGAAAGGCGCTTTGTCATA
>ENA-UOTX01000621-UOTX01000621.1-compost-metagenome-genome-assembly--contig:-NODE-621-length-35120-cov-5.606341_pt1 | contig 35120 bp, 28 predicted proteins | sample MGYA00238143_ERZ746982 | MGnify/ENA primary metagenome ERZ746982 (study PRJEB28758, sample SAMN06268862) | compost metagenome | isolation source: single cell | place: USA: California, Emeryville, Joint... | reverse complement strand
GAAAGCAAAAGGAGAATAATTGTTGAGAGTTATAAAAGGAGAGCTCGAACAGAAGGACAACAAAAACAGCGGGTGAATGCGACTAAAAATGATTATCCGGATATTTGGCTCTACGTTCTTGAACTCTCGGATAGGGTGATAATGTACTATGTGAATAACACAACTGATAGGCTTCTTGAAGAGACGATAAAATTCAATTTGAATGGAATTGTGTTGGAAGAAGATCCAAATAGTGATACACTAGCGTTTCGATTAGGGCCAGAAAGCGACAGATTGATAACGTTAGTTAAAATAACCGAAGATTTCGCGGTATCTTACAACACGACGTTTGTTATTGAGACGGTATCTCAATCACAGAGAACCTCAGGTCTTGAAGAAATTGATTGGACGCTCGCTGCTCAGGCCAAGCAATTTGGCAACAAAAAACAGCGTAATGGCTCGAAGAGTGGTTTATCGCCTGATATCTGGCTTTACATCCTACAACATTCAGATGGGGTGTATTTCTATTACGAAAATAACGAAGATAACCTGCAATTAAGTGAAGAACTAAATTTGACATTAAAAGGAATGGTGGTTGACAATAATACAAATGAGAATCAAATAAAAACAATCATTGTTCCTCCAAGAAGTAAAAGGGGACTCATGATTCAAAAGACACAAGAAGAGTATTCACTTAAGTACAAAATTAATTATGTGATAAGAAGAGCATAAGTTTCAATTGTTATCGTTAAGTAGTAATCTGGCGTTTCGACCCATATTTGAGAATATTAATGTGTATAATTTCAAATTTAGAGTCCCTCTTGAAAACGGATTGATTTGAAGGAAGAAAATTTCATATTTCACAATTATTTTTTCTCCCTACATTGTTTCCATGCATTGCCGAGAAATGGATTTCTACAACAACAGTTTAGATAGATCTCATCTCTGAACTTACGATGTTTATGTCTGTTGTTGTTGATCGAAATGGTTCTATTTATTTGTTATCTGGCCGTTTTTGATCTTTTTGGGTCCATTTCATTTTTACTCATTGTTATTCTACATATTATAGGAGCTAAATTAAAACGGCACCATTTTCTTCCCAAACTTCTGCATTTATTGCTAAGTGTATATATGCTGAGTAATTATTCTCAAAACGCCTTCATCACCTCGAACAAAACATCTTAGATTATTTCAGAAACTAATAACGCAAGACCGACAGAAAAATTAAATGGAAAGAAAGTTTATTTATTAGTTAGTTGGGCAATTTTGAATTTAGTTTCGAGAGCAAAGCAATTTAAAAGAAAAACTTGAGAAACCACCAAAACTCCGTTCTCGATCATTACTACTGAATCATCCATTCTTTTTTATGAACTTTACTATATTTCTGTAAGAGATAACTTTGTACTTTTCCAATTATGAAACTGAGGGAAAAACAAAAAACAAATGTGATTACATCTTCCAAAGACATGATTGATAAGACTTAAGATTTTTCCTAAATTAACCAATCGAGCTTCTCTCAATAGGGGGAAGTAATTTTTGATGGAAGGAAGCGTCTCTCGTGCTGTCGTCCAGTCCACGATGACTATGCAGCACCGATCGAGAATTATTATGCGATCTGTGAGTACTGCTTCGATCATCGGAGTCATGTAGCCTTGGCGCAGGAGTTTTAAATCGACTCTTAGCTCCGACTTGAATGGCGGTATTCTTAAAGATGTTACTTTCCAGCTTATCAGAAATTCCACTTTCGTCTATTTTTGTCATAGAATGTTCTATTTGCAACAGATTAGTGACACCGAAAATAGGATTAGCAGTTACCTTCGTGAACTCGGGTTAGTCCACTGGCCATGCTGACTGATCTGTTAACTTTTTGAGTTCTGTAGCTCTTTGGAATCTCGGCTTCTGTTATGTAATTTGGAATATGAACGGCGTCCATCACCTTCTTCTCAAACTCTGAAGTACTGGTAATTTTTTGGACTAAGAGAAACGAAAAATTGTTAAATAACACATTATTCTTTTATTTATTACGTCTTCCAATCCGATTCAAAATCTTAGTATCTTCATTCATTTTTTTGATAATATTCTTCTGCTTGGGCATAAGCCTTTGCACAATATTATTTTTCTCTTTTTCTCTGAGGTCTTGTGTGATTAATTCTACTAACTTCATTTCTTGAGAATGTCGAATCTCTCGCCTCATTCTTTCAGTGTAATCCTAAGATTTCGTGACATGATCTAGCAGTTTTTTTAGTGTTATGAATTACCAGTTCTACAACATCATCGTTAATTGCATTTGACATCACAACCGCTCTTTTTGAGGCATTTTCAATACGACTGTCTCGACAGTTATTTACATATTGCTGCATAAATGTCTCTGCATCCTTTATAGGTGCAGACATCTTGGAAATGATTGGATTCTTCTTCTGCTCATTGATTGAATTAAGCTTTTGCTGTGATTTAATTTTGGGGATTCTGCTTCGGGACAATTCAGCATAGGTGTGCCAAACCTTTCTTTTGTTGTCTCTGGTCAGATCGGTGATACGATCTCTAATTATGGCAATATCTCCTATTTCTTTCTGTTTCATTTTAAGGAGTGCTGTCATTTCGTCTTCTCTTCTTATCAGAGCTTCTTTGCGAATTCTCTCCTTCTCCTCGAATGCTTCATAATCCTGATATTTTATCAGATTTTCTATCTTATTCTGGATGGATTGCTTGACAAATTCAGGATTGTATTCATCATCCGCTTTCTGAATTGAGAGGTCTCGTAACCACGAAGCAAGAGTCAGTTTCTTTTTCTCTTTCATAAATTTATGTCTGTCCTTCTTTTCGTTTATGATCAGAGAAAGCAATTCACCAACATTAACAAGAACGTAAATGAATCTCTGCTGTTGACGTTCAGTGGCCTCCTCTTTTAGCTTCATAATATTTTCCAAAATTAGATGCATAGGATTGTCTCCCTCGGACATTTGCTTGGCTTGTTCACTCAAGTATCTGTTGATCATATCGTCGTGTGCAAACTGCTTTAGCACTACATCCTAAATAATGGCGTTAACGATTTCAAGATGCACGAGAATTACTTCAGTAATTATCTTTGCAAATTCCTCAGACGCAGTTTCAGCATTGGGGAAGTATTTTTTAAATAAATTTTGGAAATGAACTAATGTCCGAGGCTGGTCTAGTTCTGCCAATCTTTTGAGTCCTTCCAAAGTGTCTTCTTGATCCTTGCTCTCATCATCATTCTGTAATTCTTTTAATACATCATCCTCTAGGGCGCTCAATTTTATATCATTTTGGTTTCTGAGATTATCCACTTGTTCCTGGAAAGGGAATGAGTTTGAATAAAGATGGCATTCTTTTCACCTTGAATAATTTTGCTAATTTCTTTTGAGTGGCCTCCGATTTGATTATATCTTCTTCATTTTTTTGGCCTATCCCCCTTGAAATGAATCTCCTCGATCTCACAAGAAATTTGGCGAGCTCCTCAATTTTTTGATTCAATGCTGTCGGTTCTTTTTGTGAAATCTCATTCGAAGCCATTAATGTGTTACAGAATCTGTTCAGGAATAATCAGAAAAGCTTTTAAAGAGAGAAGAAACTCGAAAGACCGACCTTGTTAGAACATCCAAGAAGTATTCATATGATGAAAACAAGAACTCAGCTTTCTCATCATAAAGAGTTTCATAATCAGGTTCTTGCTTTTCATTGGTTAGTTTTCTTGGAGACTCTACATATTTCTTGTTCGATTCAGTTTCAACTCGGCTATTTGGATCTTCAGAGGACGGAGTATCACCATTCAATTTGCTGATCTATTTTGAAGTCAAATGTCAAACTCGATACTCAGTAATTTCTTGCTACCTGCTGTCCAATTTTATCATCTTCTTTAAGCAGGTCAAGATCCTTATTCAGTTCCTCGAGTAAAAGCTCTTTTTGGTTGGCCTATCATATATGATGGATTTGAACTGTGCAAATGATCCGATTACCTCATAGACCAAATCAAGATATAATATCTGGAGCCCTTGATATTTTGAACTCATTTCTCTGTATTTTTCGATAGCTCTGTCAATTAGAGCAGCCGCTCCATCTTTATTTTTCTCAGCAAACAAATTTATCTGTGAGATGAATTTATCTCGATCCACAGTTGAGAGGTCCACATTCGCAGAAGTATTTAAATGTTCAGATTTCCTCAAATCAGACTCCGTTATGTTTGGCATGGAGGAATTAAGTCTCCTTTTGGACCTGAATTTCTGGGTACTCGCGGCGTTCATGTTTGATATTGTAGCGAAAGTGTCATCAATCACTCTTCGAAATTCGAGAGTTCTGTCAGTCGATTTATTCCCTTTCCTCTTTGGAGAGCTTATTGGTGAGAGGTTTTTAAACAAGACCGTTTCTGGGCCATCCTTAAGGAGGAAATCTCTTTTTACATATATTAAATCAAGTTTTAGAAACTCTCAATTGATACCTTTCAATCTTCTCCATAATGCTAATATATCTCACCGTTTTCTCTGTATCCATTATATTTTTCAATATTGTCTGCTCTTGCTGTACTGTTTTAAAATATCTTTCTTCGGTTTGTTCTGCTTCGTATTTTGTGTCCTATTTTGAGGTCGCAATTAATGAAGAGCTATTCAGGTGCTGCTGTTACTTCTAAGCGAATAAGAGTTTTAGAAAAAATGTCTTCCATATCTTCAGCCTCAACTCGATTATGTTTTAAATGTGTGTCTTTTTGAGCGAAAAACTCCTTTTCTCGAGATTTTAAAGCCCGAATTTGCTCTTTCATGGCTGTCAAATTTAAATTGGTCCTTTGCTAAGGATTATTGCTAGAGCAAAATTGCGAGAAAGGAATTACATATTTATAAGTTGCTGCATGTTTTATAGTCTCCAAGTCTTTGAATCGTTTTTCTAATGCTGCTAGATCATTATCCAGGCTTGCTTTTTTGCTGTTTGCCCATGACTATATATCTCATATGTGAAGGCTTTCTGTTATCTCTGAATTACCTTTTCAAGGATTAATTCATCAACTCTCTTTTGCAAATGCTCGTTGGCCTCACCTTCTCTTACGAGTTGTTGAGAAATAATTTTTAGTGATTCTTCCAAGAACATCAGTTTATCATAGATAAGGGCAGGTTCTGCCAATAATCGATCCAGAGTGAATGCTTGATTGAAACTTATTCGAAATCTGTTGAACTCGAAAGCAGTCATGGATTGAGCGATGCCGTGAAAATAGTCAGCCTTGGCAACCTCTGCTGTTCTGAATTCGCTCACGTCACTAGCATCCCACATAGGCACCCTTTTCATTAAAGATTCATGTCTTTGATGTTTGATGATATTTTCAGCAACAACGGCATCAAGGATTTCTTTGAACTGTTCATGTCCAAATATGATGTATTAATATTGTACAGACAAAGTTGAATATTGCTTACTTTTCCTTCATTCATACGATTGGACTCTGTATCAATTGATCCTTGTAAACTTGCGTTGAAATCAGTGCGAATGAGGTCTTTTTTATCGTATATTCTTTTAGCATGAAGGAGTTCTCTTGCATCTTCTTCCATTTCACTCGCATTTTTCGAAGATCTGTTGCGAGTTGAATTTTGAGCACTGCGACCAGTTTTTAAGCGAGCTGCCATAGTTACAAAAATCTCCGATAGAAATTTATAAAGGAAATTTATTGGAAATAAAACTTGATCCACTTAATTCTGCAAAATGAGTTTGCAGTTTTTTATTGTAAGCACTTATTGCTAACTTTTATGAAAAATACAAACGATTATGAATTCCAGCATAACTACAATTTTTCTAAAATCTTTCGACCCCTCAGCCTCTATCCACTCAGCAAATGAGAACGAGCCAAGAGCAGTGTTCAAGATCCTATGATAATTGAATACTCTCAATGTTCAACCATTTGTACTAGTGGCATAAGAAACACATCGATAATTGAAAACATTATTAGCTTCAACACAAGTATTCTACACAAATTGTAATTGACTCAGATAATCCACAGTAAATTTTCAAGAAAAAACTCAACATAAAACTTCCTTATTTTTAATTTGCAGTTCAAGAATTACAGGACATAATAGTCTATAAAAATACTTAAAACTCAGTTGGAAAAAAAAAATGCTCAAAAGCTACTTCTTGATCTTTGCTCTTGTAAGTGTAGGATTGTGTCAATATCCTTTCGTGTCAGACTCATACAAATTCCCTGAAGTCTTTGTCGTCAGAGAGAATGCACCTTCGTTGCAAGTTAACCTACAACACTATTTCCACGGTTTCAATCTCTCTTACAGTTTGGCTCCTCCAGCTCTTGAGAAAGTCACAAAAATTCCTATTACTGGCTCGAAAACGAGAGTCCTTTTCTGCTCGCCGACCGCTCCAACGATAAATGGCCGTAAACCAACTCATATCATCTTACAAGGAAATGAGTTAAAAGTGGTCTTTGAGGACTCAAAAACGAGCCAATATCCTGTTGTTTCGGCCGAAGCTAACGTTGACTGCTTTGATATCATAGCAGCTCCAAGCGATCCCAGTTTATTTTTGATTTGTCACAATTCGACTTCAAAACAAAATAACATCTACCTGATTAGCTCGCTGGATTTTCAGATGAAAAAGAAAATTGTGGTTCCAGAGAATTTCAGCAGTCCCGCCTCATCTATTAAACGAGAATGTAAGGGCGGGCATATTGCTTTCGGAATAAATCAGACCATCTTTCGATTCTATTTATTTTCAGTGAGTCCTGTAACAAAGGAATGGCTCATCCACGAATTCGTGTTTGACCAAGGGCTCCATGAACTGTTGACGGGCAATTTGTACTCGAGCGATTCTTCTCCAAACAACACTCTCCAAAATTTACAAATAATGGATTTCGTCCCATTTGAAGACCGGTTAATACTCTATGACGAAAAAGACAAAGTGCTGATCAACTATTACAAGCACCAGATTCAATCAGTAGAGTCCATACGGAAACTCGTCTATTCAGAAGACGGAAATTTCACCATTGGAGTTTCTTCTATGAGTGGAGCTATACGAGAGTCAAATCTGCAGGAACAGATTTTGTTAAACATAGAGCAAGAAATATATCACTTTTCAATTGGAAGAAATGGAGACATTATATTCAAGAATTCCTACAAGCCTATTCAATCATTAAGGATTATCGACTCGCTTTTCCTTAACGATGAATTATTTATCCTCGCCAATAATGGCTTCCAAAACCGAATAACGATCTATAATATCCATCACTTTGGGATGCCAGTGTATTTCGAAGCTGATGATGATGACACGGAAGAAGGGGCTCGATTTTTTGAAGATCCTTACGATCCTTCTAGGTTTGTCAAGGTAGATTCGAAAGGCATCATTGTCTTCAAACGCAATCCTGCAGTTATGACCATAAATTCTAGCTGGACAAAAGATGCTAAAGACTTTGAACTCCTAATCACAAGCAAAAACAGATTTGTAAAAGAGTATGATCAAGAATATCCATCCGAGCGAACTCTAAAAGTCGTATTCAAAGTCATTTACAAAACTTTGAATGACGTAAATGTCCATGCTCTTCGACAAAAACTTGGTAGTACTCTAGTTCAGCATCCTGAGAGACAAATAATAGATCTTCATGGAGTTTTTGATGGACCAGCTTTGAACATAAATGTAGAAGGCATTACCCAATCAAACTTAAAAAATTATGGAATTTTGGAACCGACGACTCATTTTGGAGCTCCCCATACAATAGTCACCTCCTCTCCTTCTGGTGAAATTATCATTTTGCAAGAATCACGTGTATCAGGAGGGAGCATCGTGGAGTTCTATAAAGGCCAAAATAATGAAGGTCGGCAATTAGCGATCACGAAGCTTCATCAAGTTAAGCTCAATTCCCCTGTTAGGTCGATCCATGCCGAACACTACCCGTTAATCTTACTAGTCACTGATGATCCAATAGAACGAGGGGCAAATACTCACAAGATCGTTGCCATTGATCTTGGAAGGAAATTCCAACATAGTCTAGATCCAGCAGAAATCGTTCTCAAAGATAAATACTGCGATCAACTTCATTTTTCGAGGGATCCTGAGTATTCCAACAGAGTATATTGCTTGAATAAAGAAGAACAAAAACTGAGCATTTATCATTTTGATAAAATTCACCTCAAACTGATTCAAGATTCAGCGTTGCAAGGACCTAGCTATTTTGGTGGCGATCTAACAATTGAAGGGTTAGCCTCTATTGACACTCACGAAAAATTCCCAGGAATTCTGATTTTACGATATATCTGGAAATCAAAACTTGGGTTTTACTCTTGGCATTCGAATGACGTTATTGCCTCAGAGTATCTCGGTACTGCTGATTATGTAATCTTGCCTCATACTCTGCTGGTGATTGACTATAATCGAGAATCCATCCAGGTGAGAGATATTGAATATGTCACCTCATTGCAGATAGAAGGAAAATACGGTTACGATTCTTGGACTCAGGGGATGTCTGAGAGGAGTCATAATCTTGACTTGTATCAGTGTACTCCAGTGCATGGCTCGGCTTATTCTCCTGTTGGTTCGAATAACCTTTATTTAAGAGCCAAATGCCCACAAAGTCCACATAATCTTCACTTACTAGCGTATAATTTTCAAAATGAGGCTCGAGTTGATTTAAAGGCTTCCATTAAGATTCCTCAAGCAGAAAACACGACAATTCAGAGCTTTGGTGTTGGTAGCCTCCTGGATAGCGACCACAAATTATATGATCTCTTCGTAGTCAATGGGGAAGGGAAAACTTATTTTTACGCATTCTACGAATCTCCTCATGTCATATTTGACACCATTCGCAATTCTATTCATTTGACCGAGACCATCAATGTGTTTAGTATTCATTTCGAAGCATACAGTCATTTGGGGGACCATAGCAACAAGAAACAAGCAGAACTCATCTTAACGGTTGCGAAACTCCAGAGTCCCATTAAAAAAAGGAGTATCAATCATACCGAAATAGTGCCCTTCAATACCTATTTAAGCGAGCATGGAGCTGATATAAGCTGCTTCCATTTTAATCCTTTTGACCTTTGGGAGGGAAGCGTTCTTGAACTAGATCATAGTATCACACTCTCGAGCGAACACCCAAGGAGCGAGCATAGTCATGACGGAGAGTTCTTGTGGCTCCTTAATGAACGCTACAAAATTTATGACAGACTTTTCGAAAGGCATTCTTTCCAAGCGCCTGGAACTTGGAGCTTTAAACCTATGACTTCTCATATCTATTACTTTGAATCCGATCAAGTAATTATCGCGTCCAAAAGCGACCCTGAAAGGTCCCAAAAAATATTGAATTACAATTCGAGAGAGGATTCCCAAGCCATTCAAAACGTAAAGGTATGCAAACTCGAAGGCTGCTTCGTTGGAGTAGGAACTCGAAATGATATAGTTCACTACGCAAAATTCTTCGGCATCAGCGATGATTATCAGATGATCCATTATGGAGATGCCCAATATAATCGAGCTCCCTCAGCTTTTGCTCTCTCAGATGACGATCTGTTTTTTGGAGTCTTCGATTATGATCACCAGCTTTACCTCAATGAAACTTTCTTGTCCGTCTACGACGTGAGAAATCCTTCTAGAAATTGGACAATAAAATTTGAAAGCGTGCCCCTTATTGTCCACGAAGGATTTTCGGTTGGATTCCATGGAATTGACGTCTCCATTCAATCACCAGGAGTTTATGTTGCTTTCATATCTACAAATGCAACCGGATTCGTATCATGCGATATCAAGTTATCAGAAAGTCAATTTGTGAGCTCTCTGAAATGCTATGAGTACAACTTCAACGTTGTGAGAAGTGACCTTGTGTTTGATGAGGTACCTTCATGGACAGAAATTAGAGTCCTGAGTCAAGTGAAGCTGACTTCAAACCCTATTGATAGCACAAAAAACTTAACAGCTTATACTGTGCTGATAGCGGGCACCAACACACCGATTTATATAGTCGATGTAACTCCAGGAAAAGGTTTTGGAATATTACAAGGGTTTGTGAACTATCATCCTCTTGGTTCCCAGCTTCAAATTACTCTAAACACAAACTATCTCATAACCTATGTAACATACAGGAAGAACAACGCAAAAGAGTTTGACAACTACTTGTACTTCTACAAAATAATAGGTAACAATAGTGTGAAAGTCAGCAAAGATGACGAATGGGCTCTGGAAGAGGCCATCATGCGGGTAAGAGTTGACAAACAAGATAGCAACGCAAGATCTCTTGTAGAAATCGATCCCAATAATAATACAGTGTATCTTCTTGATCCTCACAACTCGAAAATGACTTTGAATGAGATCTTTGAGAATTCAACAATATGTATTCATTGGGATGTCGAAGTAGCGTCAGATTCTGCTTATGATCTCACGATATCGGCGAAGAATGACCTTGGAAGCCAGGGGTATGTGTGGAAATTCAGTCCTGATCATCACTTAAAAGAAAATACGATCCGTCATAATAATAGATTCTTCACGGCGCTTTGGGTTGTATTAGTGGTGCTCTGCTTCGTATTTTCTGTAGCTACGGCCATCAAGCAAAGGAAAGCAGCTCGAAGAACCTATTCATCTGCCAACGAATCATTCGCAGAAATACCTGAAACAGGATCTTCCTACCGCCCATTGACAGAACTTTAGCCTTTTTTTGATTTATTGATAGAAACATTAAGATCATCTCGAGTTATTTAGAGTAGAGAGAGAGAACATTCATAAAATTGTACGCTTGACTATTGAATATTGTCAGACAATAGAATTATATTGAACATTTCGGCATTCAATGAAATGGTAATCACAGAACAATAAACCGTTAGCGAGATTATGAATTTGGATCCAAATAGATAGTTAGAATAACTCTAAAGGTATCAAATCATGAGCGACAGAATTGGGAAAAAAAAGCTAATAAACATGGATATAATTAGCTGAATGATTGTTCAACATTAATTGACATTTTACCGATTCTAATGTGGTGCTGATGCACCAAAAGATTCTCGAGAATGCTGTAAAGAAGAAGATATGAAAAATTAACCGGATTCTTTGATCGTATTTAAATCGAATTTTGTGAATCTCTTTGAGGAAGCATCAATCTACACTTAATTCACTTTTCGCCAATATTTTTCTTTGAAATCTTAATAAACTTCCTACTAGACATTTGAGGCGGTATTGCTTCTATGGCTGACAAAAGTACTAAATTTGAGATTGTTCAGATAAGGTCTCATTCTAACTTATTACTTACATACTTGCTAGCAGTCTAATCAATCACAATTGCTAGTTTGATACAGATTTCCCTTATATTAAGTATGGCAGTTGATTTTGTCTTTGTAAGTCAAATGGATCAAAGAAAGTCTTTTCGTTCTTTGTTGTTGTAAACCATTTTTAGGTGATGGTCACATATGAAAAAAATTGTAGTGTAAAACGAACATATAAATTGCGCAGCAACACGCTGAAAAAAGCAATTAGTTTAAATCAAAAAAAAAACAAAAACAAAACACAGATTAATAGATACTCAATTAGATAAGAGAAGCCTTTGTAATGCCTAATTAACCTTCCAACTATAGTCTAAGTAGCCATCAACAATATCCGATATGACACTGTTAAGCTGCTTGCGGTCAGTCTTTCTTTTTCTTTGCAGTAGCCTTGCTTTGATAAGACCCTGAAAATCCTTATGCAGTCAAGTTGAGGCTAAAGTAACTTTCTTGATGGAAATTAGTTCCTTTCAACTCGAATAAATTCTTAAATTCACTCATCTCTCGATCGACAGCTTCATAGTTGACGAGAGATAGAATTTCCATTTCATTTTCCGAAACACCACTTTTGTTCTGAGTGAAGTCGGCAAAGAAACCGTCGCAATCAGTTGGAGAAGGATAATTGGTTCTTGATTGCGTCGAAATGTTGCTATCGGCCTTCTTTGGGATCAAATTATTCAGATGAGAATCAAGAGTTGATGGAAAGGCATCTCTTCGGTTAAGCTTTGCTGAGCTCACACTTCTTGGAGAGGAAGCGCCGCTGGAATTGTTCATTTTAGAGGAAGTGGAACACTCTTGGGATGGTTCGGTGCTTACTATATTTAATCTCAAAGCATTGTTATTTTTTGCGGGATTGACAGATCGTTTTTGAGTGATTTCTGGTTGAGAAAGTGCCAAGCTGCAATTTTTTGAGACTTGGGTGAGCATCTGAACCAAGATAGCCTCCTCTTCTTGTCGCTCAAGTTTTTCCAAAGATTTTTCCACTATGTGGTTAGCTTGAGCGCTCTGGAGTTTTTGCAGTTGAGCAATCTTCAACTCGTGGAGCTTCTTGAGAAGATCAAGCTTCTGTGAGAGCAATGACAGAGTGAGTGCAACGGCTGGGGAGTCAATTTTGGTTTCAGAGCGTTTGTCAAAGGAAGTCTCAGTGCTTTCTGGGATATGCACCTGTTTTCTCACAGATGGCTCGTATTCATGATGGTCAACTGAGTCTGATGCTTCAGTTGAGATATTTTTTTCATTTTGATGAAGTTTCATATGTTTTTTGAGACTGCTATGATAGTAGTAGGATCGAGGGCAGAATTTGCAACTGAATCTCTTTCGGTTGTCCTAAATAAATTTATTAGATTATTTCCAGAAACTTGTTGATTACCGATTCTTGATGGACTTGCTCATGTTGCTTGAGGTTGGAATAGGTTGAGAACCCTCTGTTGCACAATTCACAAGTGTATGGTCGTTCTCCGGTGTGAACTTTTTCATGTCTCTTCAGATTTGAGATTTGGGAGAATGACTGATCGCAGTATCCACAAGGGTAGCGCTTCTGTTTAGAGTTTCTATTTTCTCCCTTAGCTGAAGTGTGAAGATTGTCTTCGGTTTTCATCCTATTAAGTTCAAAATTAGGATACAATGGAACTTTGGACTTCTTATACCAAGCAGAGTCTTCTTGAGGATAGTAGATGCTTTCTTCTTCTGCTTTGAAGCTGCAGTCAATGTCTCTCTGACAGAGAGAGCTGAGAGAAGGGATGCCGTAAGAAATCATATTGCTGTTCATAATGTTAGCAATTGTCAATTTTGCTTTGATCTTTCCAAATATTTTTTTTTATAAATGAGTATTACTCATGCGAGCTCTTATAGCAGTTGTAGTTCTCAAATTTGCCGTTTATTATTTTACACTCGTTTTTTATTCTCTTGCTGTTCTAATAAAATCCAGTACAAAGCAAAAACGGCAGACTTTTGCAATATTAAAATCGGTTACTGGCATGGTCCACGGTATCAATTAAGTACTGGATCGGGCTTTTAACCCGTAATTAAATTATTTCATTAAATAGGGGTTTCTATTTTTATTAAACCGTTTCTTAGGCTCATTATCTCTCATCGCTCAAGTGTACCGGCCATGACGGAGTTTTTACAACCGCCAAGCCGAACTGTCAAATATTAATAAATTTCGTTTAGTTTCTTTGGTATCAGACAGCTTTGAATGGAATATTCCTTCAATTTCATGAGAGAGTTATTTTTGGTGTCTTCGCTTAAAGTCCGAATAAAATTGAGAACAGAATTTTGAGAATCTCTTTTACTTCACATAGGCTCTAAGTATAGTGATTATCAAAAGAAATTTTTTATTTTTCAGTTTAAAAACCTCTCTGAAGCTTGTTTTTCAACTCTTACTTCACTCTGACATATAGGTCCTCATCTAATTCCGGAATGTTGATACCATATATAATTTTTTACAGTTTTCGAGCACAATTCCTCAATTGTTCACAAATGGTCCATTCAGATGAAAATAGATTCTGCATTACGATCGAGGCGAAGGAAGACTACCTGTATAAATTTTTTCGGATGTAAATTGGACCAGTTGGTCCAGTTGATCTTATTTTAGAGTTTTAAAAACCCAGAATTAAAAGCGTTTTGAGATGAGCTTTCGAACTCGTTGAAAAAACGTTGTGATGAGCAATAAATTGATAAAAAACCCCCTATTTTAGAAATTGCGGTCATCTGAAAGTAAGAAGATGCTCTTGTACTGAGAAGATCTCAGTGTGAAGTTCATTTCAACAAATCCTAGGATTCTTACACCCTGAGAACTAGTTTCTCAAAGTGGCTGCAACTAGATCTGAATAGTTAAGCACAAATCATTCATAGAAGATGTGTTGTACCTTCTTCTCTTGCTAAATATTTTTGGATTCTTCAATATTACTTTAATGTTAGCAAATTCCAGAAGAAAAACCTAAGTATTAGTTTTCTTTGAATGATATATACTGTTAAGATTCTTCATCATATGAGGATAGAATTTCGCTTTCTTATATCGATATACCTAATATATTTCGAAATTTTTTTGAACCTTAAACGAGATCGCTGAGAATCTATGCAATCGAACGTTGTCACTTTAACTTGACCCCCAAAAAAAGAGAACTGAGAGTCTTCATAATAAAATATACAATTTTTTTATTTCGGGTGATCAATTTCAGTGTTCTCAGAAAAAATATTAATCCTGATCTTTTTCCGTAACTGCCAAAATTTCAAAGGTAGATATAGCAATTTTGATTAAATTTGCTCTTTGGATAAAATTTTAGCTAATTTTGCTCACATCATTCTCATCGGTTCTTAAAGTCTGAATTCCTCTTGTCCGATTTCGAAATCTTTTGGATTTGAATGTTTCGGAACTAATGAAAATCTAATCATTAGAAAAATATTTAGGTCCTTCTCGAGCGGGGTGATATCTCTGTTTGAAAGAGGTAATGTGAAAAACTCCAGTCAATTCTTCAGAAAAATTATCTTCTCAAAGCAACTCCACGAGACGAGCCATTTATCGAGCATACAACCCATCATTTATCGAAGATTGACTGCTCAACTTCAAATAGAAATCTAACTCCGAAAAATTATCAAGGAAGCGCTGTTGGTCAGCGCTATTTATCTTCACTTTCCTTTAAACCCTGTGAAGAAGTTTCTCTCTTTCTCAGCGAGCTCACTCTTTCTCGTTGTAATTGTCCGTGGCGGATGAACTGTGCTCACCTTCGACTTGAAATTGGATAATAATGTTGAAATTCTCCCTTTTTGAGGTTTGACAAGCAGAACAGCAGTAATCATTCAATTTTTCACTATGAGCGAGCGGGAAATTTCATCGATCCTATATAAGACCATTTTCCACTTGGGAAAAAAAAAAAGTGGCAAAGAGCAAAGTATTGTGATAATTAGATGAGCTCTGGCTTTTTTTCAACAAAAATAAATAGGAAATAAGTAATTCAGTTAAATTGAAAGAAATGCTATGAGATAGTATTAATATATAATGTTGAACTATTTGTATTTAGAAGGATTTCAACACGAAATTAGGCCTTGAATTGTTATCGCCGATGCTAGACAATGCAATAAATTCTACTATCGAACCCTCGAACTAGCTTACAGACGATATTTCTTTAAGCATAGTTATTCTTCGATTCCAATCTCTATTACTTCTCAAGACATATTTGTCTTTGAGCTCTTATTGAATGTGGTTGCTTTTAACATTCATCTTTTGGTGACTCTCGAAGACTGAAAATACTCTTTTCTCTAGTACCAATACAAATTCAACAATAAGTAGTCCATTTTGGAGGTTGTTCTTTCTCTAATTTTCTATGATGTGATTACAACGTGCTCATACACATTTACCAAGAAAGAAAAAGCATTTTGAAAGTGATCATCAAGATGTTATCTTTTTTGTTAGGATCTATTTTTTATTTTTCAAAAAAAATCTGGAGCTCCAGATAAATATTATCAATTTGATTATTATTAGAATTTGGAATGAAAGGAAAATAAGTGGTTTGAGAGCTTCAATGATTTTGTTTCTGAATATAAAAATGTTGTATCAATCCTCTTAGTTCTTTTCTAGGATTCAAGCAGAAAATAATTAGGTGTGGATGTTACCCAAATTCTGTGCCAAGGAGTTTCGGCTTTTCATTTTTCTCTTTTCATCACAACAAAAGCAGAGCAATCTCGGTCTAAATGTCCCGTCGATAATGAACTGTCGTTCACAGATATTTTCTCTTTTTTTTTTTGTTCTTGGTTTTTTAATAAGACAGCAAAGTTTGCGATATCATCGGTATGTTAAGGATCCCGCTTCCCAGGAATCATTACTAGAAAATGCCGTTTAATACCCTGTCAATTCAATCATTTGTCAGATATTTTTAGATAATAACAAAAGTTCCATCATTCGCATATCAATTTACTATAAACCTTTTTGTCTCTCTCTCTGGGATGTTGTTATTGTTGTTAGATATTTACTGCTCGTTGAAAAATTGTAATGATTGTGTCGAAAAATCTGAGAAAGAGAGAGGAAAAAAGAAGTCAGCATAAAATTGAGTGTTTCTCGATTTTTCTCCAAGTTGCATATCTCAAAAATTGATCAATCTTTGGGAAAGCCTTTTCAGCAATCAAAGCAATACTCACTATCCTTTTTTTCGACTGAAAACCACAAAATGTTGATTTCAGAGCCTCTATTTTTGATGCCAGTTTAGGGTGTTTGCAATTAATTGATTAATCACTTAAAATAATTTTGATTTCATAGGAATGGTTCCTAAATACAATCAACTAAAAATGCAACCTGTTTTATCAAAATTTCTCAAACAACAAAACTAAAACCAAAAAAAACAATAAAATTATAACTATTACTAATACTTGAATCGCCACTCTAATACTTGTTTATCATGATTCAGCAGCTGTCAATAATCTCGCCAGACACTCACCTTTATCCTGTTTTTTCCATTACTTATCAATCTTCGAAGGTTGCTGTAAAGGCAATTCCAGTCTCTGATAAAAAAGGCTCTTTTCAGAATGAACGTGTAGTCTTCGGACTGAAATCCCACCCTAACATTCTGAAGTGTATAGAAATAGTTGAAGACTGCCAATTGGAGCTTGGAGACAGCAGGCAGGAACAATATAATCTACTGATTCTTCCTTTTGCTCCAAACGGTGATCTGATGAGCTGCATCGAAAAGACCCGCCTTAGTGAAGAAATAGCAAGATACTATTTCGGGCAGATGTTGGATGCTCTCGACCATCTGCACACAAATGGATTGGCTCATCGTGATATCAAATTGGAAAACGTGCTTTTAGATGAGAACTACAATCTCGTCCTGACAGATTTTGGATTTGCTGTAAAACACTCAGATTTGAATGGACCTCTCCTTTTCAGTGAAAAAACAACACCATCTATTTGTCCCCCTGAATTCTATCTTTCAACTTGTTACAAGGCGATTGATATGGATATGTTTGCTCTTGGGAAACTTCTTCTGACATTAATTGCAGGATTCCCTCCTTTCTTCGAAGCGAGAGAGTCAGATAAATATTATTCGCCGATTGCTAAGGGACAATGGGACATATTTTGGAAACGTATCAGACATTGGATGAGAAAAGCCTGTATCAAAGACAAAGAAATTACTCCTGAATGCAAATCTTTGATAGAAGGCCTTCTGAACCCAGACCCTAATGCTCGATTTGGGATTAAAGAAGTGCGAGAAAGCCTCTGGTTTCAACATACAAAAGTCAAAAATTTAGAAGATATCCAAAGGTTTCTACAAAGAGCTGGTGTGCTCTCAAGTTAAACTTAGAATCACAAATAATCCTTATTTAAAACTGCTGCTGCTATTTTTTTAGACAGTCAAGCTACTTAATAATTTAGTAACAAAATATTATGAGTCGTTAACCCTCTCTTTTTACCCCACCATTTTTATGTGCGTTTATAAGGGACCAGTAGTAAACTAAATATATTGACGAAACATAAAGCTGAAATCGTGTTTTGTTTATAAAGCAGTTTTTATAGAATGACTCAAGACTAACGCGATGATGAAAGTGGTGATTTGTAATACTGTAATACGCTCAAGACTTTCGTCTTGGTCCAAAAGTTTATTTTTTTCTTCCTACAATTCTGGGTTTTAACTCTCGATTTTGGGAGGATGAAAATTTCTAGTATTTTAAGTGTACAGCCCTCTAATCAGAAAGTAATCGACCGAAACATAATATTCCTCACCCCTTTTCCCGTCAAAAGGTCATTTTATCGAAGGCCTGTACTCAACTGAAGAACTAATTATAAAAAACAGTATGAAAAATAAAATCTCACAATTTTTCTCGCATTTCCACATATTTCAAATTTTTCAGTAGTAAGTTAGTATTTCACTATTCCCACCCTGACTGAAAAAACATACAAAATGAACTTGATTGCCCCCTTTTCACAAAGAGCACTGAAATATTGGCTTGAATGAAAACGCAAATGTGTCAGCGTTCTATGGTAATATATTTTGAAAACAATTGCTTCTGAATTGATCACAATCTAAACTTTATTGAATATGAGGTTACTCTCATTGAATAGCAAACCTAAACAACTGAATGGTAGTTATGCTTCATTCTGTATAATATAACCAGTTAATAGATTTCATTGCATAATGAGTCTTTCTATGCAGAGAGAATTAATAAATAAAATTTGAACTTATAATGTCTGGAAGGTCTAAATTTGATGACATACTTGAAAACAAAATTAAGCTTGGGTATTACCACTACATGGTTTATCTATTCACAAGCTTCATTTATGTAGCGGATGGCTCTGAAATAGTGTGTATGTCACTGACTCTTCCAATTATCCAGAAAGAATGGGATATTTCCCAAGAGAACCAAAGTCTCCTTGGTGCAATCTTATTCTTTGGAATCTTTGTGGGTTCAGTCTGCGCTGGAGTTGTTTCTGACAAATACGGACGCAGAAAAGCAATCCTTTATTCCACATTTATCCAATTTTGTGTTGGAATTCTCTCTACAACTGCAACAGGGGTTTACTTGTTCTTATTCTTTAGAGGGATATTTGGAATTCTCATCGGATTTACGATACCATTGGCTCCATCTTTGCTTTCCGAATTCACTCCTGTCGAGCTTAGAGGAAAAGGAATCGTGATAACCAATTCCTTCTTCTCCATCGGCTCCCTGCTTGGCTGCTTAATAGGATATTTTGTTCTAGATTCTCTCACCTCAGGGAATTGGAGGCTAATGCTTGTGTTCAGTTCAGTTCCATCGTTGGTTGTATGGTACGGAACTTGGAAATTTACAGAAGAGTCCCCACGATTTGAGGTTGTCATGGGTAGAACAGAAAATGGGCTTTGTATTCTGAACAAAATAGGCAAAATGAACGACCCACAGTTCGTGGAATTGGATCCTTCAGTTATAGGAGAGCTCAATGAATGGAGAAAAGATATCTATAACGAAGATGAAGTTGCAACGATCGGACCTCTTTTTAAAGGAATTAATCTAATTATAACAACATCATTGTTGATCATATGGTTCGGTTTGAATGTAGTCTATTATGGTGCGATATTTATATCACCCTTTATTTTTAGCCACTATGACACACAAAATCAAAGTCAGACACAATCCGGTTTGGCTAATTTGACCATAACTGTCGCAGGAGAGCTCCCATCTGTTGTGCTGGCACTGATGATTATCGACAGAAAGGGATTTGGAAGGAAGAACTCCATGATCCTCAGTCTCTTTTTGAGTTGTGCTTGCTTATTGATTGCTTCCCTTATGGAAGTGGGTGGTATCGTATTCTTCCTTTCTTTGACGAGGTGCTTCATTAAGACCGGTTTTGCAATCATTTATCCTTTTTCCTCGGAGGTATACCCTACTGCATATAGAACAGTGGGTATGGGAGTCACAAGTGGGTTTGGAAGGTTAGGCGCTACAGTAATGCCCTATATTAGCTTTTGGCTGTTTGATATGGCACCTAAAGCCCCTCTTGTCGGGTACGCTATTTTTACTTTAGTTTCCGGAATCGCAGGCTTCTTTTTGCCTTATGATACGAGAGGTAGATATTTAGATGTGAAAGGAGAGGCTAAAGAGAATTACATTGAGCTTGCAGACATGGAAAATGGACAAGAGGATCAGCAAATTCAGAAGTCATTAATCGCCTAAAATCGATCCATGACCGATATTCAATTTAAGCGCATAAAAAAAAATTGTATGACTAGGTATGTTTTCATTTCTAAATAAAGAGACAAAGAATACGCATCTATTTCTTCATCATTCTTTACATTGACCAAGTAGGGGGCCTTTTTAGCATAATTTAGTGCAGAAAAATAAGTGACAAATCAATTTGAAACAATTCTCGAAAACAAATTCTGTTCAAAGAGGTTCCTGGTCACAACAAAAGTGGTTCCAATTAAAGAATAGGCAGATTATGATGGGTTTTTGGTTGCAGGCGAAGCTATTGGATATTTCTCCATCATTCTCCTATTTTTGCGAAATTATCGATTTAGTGCAATGATCAGCAAAGCTGAGGACAATGTATTCTCATAAAACACGAAGAGTACATTTCTCTGTTCTCGTAGATTATGTCTCACCAAAGATATAGGTTTTGAATAGAGTATCCTTAGAAGAGTTTTCTAACTTAAACATTTCTGCACATTGGAGATTAATATTTGTTAGTGTGACTGATCAGATCAAAATCCTGGATAGAATGCTCCAAGTCTCGCAGTTGAGGGTTTTTTTTTCCACGGATAACATCATCAGAGCCCTTGAGTTACGTTTTGGAATAGCAAGAGAAAGTTGATGTTTCCAATATTAACCAGTGATAGCTTCTATTTATTAGTTCTGTTCTCCTACAAGCAATTTCAGTTGCTCCTTTAAATTTATTGCTTGCACTCGAAATAATTCGTCTTTAAACTCAACTCATGCAACGAACGAGTTCCAGTGTCACATTAGCGTTTTTTGACTGAGTACCGGTAATAATATTTCGTGATTTTTTTATCAGAAAACGCTCTACTCTTATTTTACCATTTCAATATTGTTTTACGGCAAGCATAAAAATATTTTAAAGTGGTGAAATGTCAGAGCTGAAGATTCCCAATGTTCTTAGACAGCGCTCCTCGATATATGGAGACACTCTGAATGTAGAAACTCCGTCACAACAGAGATCAATATCAGAAGCCAGAAGCTCAAACAAAAGTCCAGACCGGAGGCCACAAGCCGATTCATCAATTTTGAAATCTCCTCGAGCAATTCATGACAAAGGTATCACAATTTTTCGGAAAAAAAACTCACTATCCTGACTATTACAATGTGTGCAGAGTCCAGAAATGATCTGGTCAAAGAATTGAGGCAGAAAGTGGAACAATACAGGCTTTTTGGAGATAGAAGAAATTCAGATGAGGCTCCATCTCCTCATCACCTGAACAAGTCACGATTATCAATCCCGAAGCTTTCAAAACAAAATTCTCGTTATTCACAGAAAGAAAAACCAGGTTTCGACCTTCGGCGCTTGAGCAAATTGGACATAGTAGAGGGGTCAAGTCGCCGATCATCTAAATCCAATAATTCACCTGCTGTTAAATTGCCTAAGGAGTATTATGACTACTATAAAGTCTTCAAGGTGGCACGCAGATATCCTAGAGATGATTCTTCTTCTCAGTTTCAAGAAATCAACGATGAAATAGATCAGCTCCTGAAGACACCAAACTCATACACTTCCAAGCTCATCCAAATATGTGACAAAAATGGTCTAGAAAAACTCGAATATTTTGATGAAGACAGTTGGTGTGGTAAAACGAGAAAAATGCTACTTAGAATCCCAAGGTAAAAAGTTGATTCAGTTAAACTTAGCTTACTCGTATATTTGTTTATAAAATAAAATAGGGCTATCAGCGTATATTGCCATAAAATCATCGTGCATCCTGCTTTTGATTCTCTCTGCTTAGTGGTAATTTTCTGGAACTGCATCATGCTTGCTATTAACGACCCTCTTTCGACCGATCCTGACTGGCAAGTTGCAATCGATAATTTTTTTCTGGTATTTTACACGGTTGAAGCTGTTCTGAAAATATGGGGTTTGGGCTTTATTATTCAAAGAAAGGCCTACTTGCGTGACCCTTGGAACGTCCTTGATTTCGTAGTGGTCGTTACTGGATATATCCCTTTCGTTCTAAATTCAAATAGTGTTAACCTTGGGGCTTTAAGAACAGTAAGAGTGCTTCGGCCTCTCAGAACGATTTCATCGATCAAATCTCTGCGAGTTGTAGTCAATACTCTTATATACGCGCTTCCTTTGCTGATGAATTCACTTTTCATCCTCATCTTCGTGCTCCTGATTTTTGCAATTGCAGGCCTGCAGTTATTCTCTGGAGTACTCAAAATGCGCTGCTTTGATCCCACTGATGGCAGGCTTTTTATTGATAGCTTTGGCAATGATATGATTTGTGGTTTCAGAGGCTGCCCCTCAGGATACGCTTGCGGCAAAACGACTTTCAATCCTCAAAATGAACTCACGAATTTCGATACTATTGCAAATTCGTTTTTGGTAGTTTTTCAAATCATTACCCTTGAAGGTTGGTCCACAGTTATGTACGAAGTGATGAAAGCATTCACTCCGATAAGTGTTATTTACTTTTTGCTGTTGGTTTATATTGGAGCATATTTCTTGCTAAATATCACCCTAGCAGTCATTAAGATCATTTTCTCAAGTATTTCGACAGGAAAAGGCAACAAAAAAGAGCTCAACTACGACCAAAAACGGATGAAAATGTTTGCAAAAGCAAAAAATGAAATTTTGGCAGAGCTGCGACAGTTCAGAGAGGAAAGATCTCTTGCGAGCTCGACAAAGTACTTCATCACGGTGGAAGGTAAGCTTGAGAAGAAAATACCCAATACAGAATTTTACAAAAAATTTGGGAGAAAAATCTCTTCATTAGCTCCTGTGAAGAAAATTTCATCTTTCATGAGAAGTTTTACAACAAAAACTCACAGAAATCGGCTACCTCTGAAAGTAGTTGGTATACGAGAGACAGAACCAGAAGCAGAAAATAATAATAATATTCGTTCAGGAGTAGAATCACCTAGAAAAGATTTGCTACCGCTGCCGAATGATCCAGGGATTCGAGTTTCAACGCCAGTTCCATTTTCTGAGCGTGATAACCTGCTAAAAGAAGACCATCCTAGCATTTCAACTCCCAAAGATGGAATAGTAGGCCCACATAGAAGAATTTCGTCCCCCATGGGCTTTTCCAGTAATAAAGTGCGTCCTTTTCCTCTGAACAGTCAAAACGAGCTCAGCCTTCCAATTGAGAGTCCCATGCTGCGAAGAAATAAGAGCAGTTATGAGGAATCTAAAAGTAATGACAGAGAGAAACCTCCTCTGCCTATTATCAACATCGCTGCGCCTATCAAAGAGACCAAAGAGACTCAAGAGCTCCCATATCATATTCGGCCGGTTCGTCCAAAAGTGCTTCCTCCATTGAAAAGGGGGTCGAGTAACGAGCAGCATTCAATAATAGGAATTGCTGGGATCAATAAAACCACTAATCACAACGAAGAATCGAATATTGCCGCTGAATTTTTTAAAGAAGCTGAAGGAACGAATAAAAGTCTTCAAGATTTATTTGAAGGAGGACTTCTGAAAAAAGTTAGTAATCCGCCTGGCAACCTGATTTTGCCAGATATCATAGATGAAACTGACACGAATGAAAAAGAGTTTCTTAAGGAGGATCTTGATATTAAAGATGAATTTACTAACAAAGCAGGTTCTCTCGAGGCTGATTTGAAAGTACCTGTGCAGCGCAAGTCTCGTCGAGAAGGAACAGGCGTAAGTATCACAGGAAGCTTCATTGATTCGATTCTGAGATGGGAACAAAAATCGATGACCAGTAAATTTGGGAGTCGCAGAGTTTCAGCTCAAAGAATGAGTTTCATCGCTAATTCTCTTCAGCCTTTGGTGGCAATTGCTGCCCGAAATCAGCCAGGAGGCCTAAAAGCAGCCGAAACCAAGTTTTTTGAAGACAATCTAGAGGAGGAGGATGCTGAAATAGACCTCGATGAGTTTAATCGTGAGAAATATGAATTTGATATCAGATTCATAAAAGCAATGCCCAATCAGAAGAAGAATTACTTCTCACAGTCGCTAGAATCGGTGCTGCCTAAAGTCTTTCAGCGAGAAAGGGATTTAAAAATTCAGCAACAATTTGAAAAGTTTGGGAAGAATAGACCTCTTATGCATTATCCAATCCTGAAAGACAAGAAAATCGGGAAAAATGACGAGGATCCCGGATCGAGTTTCGCCACAACGAAATCCACTGCTATCCCTATCCGAAAGAAAATAAGAAGTACGACCTTTGCCAGAAAAGTTTCAGGCCACGAGAAGCCGAATGATTCACTCAGCAATTTGGACCAGAAGACAAAAGGTTCAGTCCTTGATCGTTCTGAGAGAAGAAGACGTTCTGTCAATAATGTTAGTCAAGCTGAACCGAAGGCATCTAATCTTAAAGATAATAGAACAGATAACCCGCACCGCCGCCAACGCAGCCTCCGGAGCAAACATGCGTCTCGGAAAAATTCACTTCAGTCGCAAAAATCTATAGAAGTTTCACACAACAGCAAGCTAAATCACGAGGAAGGCCAACAACAAGAACAAGAATCAAAACCAAAGAATAAAAGCAGTAAAGGTCCTAAAGTCCAGCAAACTCTTCAAACAACTGTGAGTGAAAAGACCCAGTCAGGATTCTTGAAGCCAAATTTACAACATGAATTAAAGATGGACTATAAAGAGATTCGAAGTAAGATCCGTGAGCCTGTGGATGAAAGTCAGAGGACGCTACTTCAGGAATTAGACGCTTTCAAATTTGATGAAGACTACATGAAGTTTAGGGTAACACTACAATAATCACACTTCACTTCTTAACTAAACGTTCCTGATAGGAGGCTGAGTTAAAGAAGAGAGTCATTAGAATAAAAAATTTCTCTTTGCCTGATATTCTAAAATACGGGTTCTTGGTCGCTGAAGTCAATTCTATCCGTAGATCGATGATAAGTCGGAAAAAGGATTACAACATATGGCATCCTGGTTTCATCGGATTGGTAACATATTCTTGTCCATTTACAATCTGCAAAAGAGTCTTTTTTGTTTTCTTAATTCTTCCAAATTTAACAAGCCACTGAACCCACTTTTAAAAGTTACGAGCTATAAGAAACAAGATACGCCAATTAGCAAGCTCCAGAGTATTTGACAACTTTATTCTCATAATCGTGGTTCTGAATACGTTGACTCTCGCGCTCGATGGAGTGTGGTCAAATGATACGATAACAGATCTTTTTTCTACTTCAAACCTCATATTCACAATTCTCTTCACGATCGAAATGGGTCTGAAGCTCATTGGATTCGGACCACTAGGTTTCTCATTGATAAATGTCAAACGTAATAATCATATTGTCCTAGATTATGCAAGAGACGTCTTAAATCTATTTGATGCCATGATTGTGGTCATCTCTTTGCTTGAAGCAACGCTGTTAACCAACAGTGGAACTAAAGCTGTAAGTGCTTTTCGAAGTGCTCGAGTTTTGAGAGCATTCAGAGTCCTCAGAGTAACAAGGCTTCTTAGAGTGTTGGCATTTATGAAGGTTATTATTGGAGTCATATCACGAACCCTCAAGTCCTTTATCTCGGTAGCTGTTCTCATCATCCTCATGCTCTTCATTTATACTTTGTTGGGGATGCAATTACTTGGAGGCAATCTCAACACTCAAACATCTCGCAGCAACTTCGATAGCTTCTTCCAAGCCTTGCTTGCCTCCTACCAAGTAATGATAACAGAAAATTGGAATAGTGTCCTGCAATCCGTATTCGCTTCATCGTCGATGAACAATTGGGTAGGATCTATATATTTAATTTCCTGGGTAATATTGGGCAATTGGATCCTGTTGAACTTATTCCTGGCTATTATATTGCACGAATTTACCACTCCCGAGTCAAAAAGAGACCAAAGAGAAGCTGAAGAAGAGTTAAATCACGAAGAATTTGATGATCCCTATCTTTCTTCAATCTATAGGAGCATGAACACAGGTGGCTCAAATGCGAGTCTTCTCAGTCATCAAAAATCAATTAACACGATTCGAGGCACGAACATGAGTCTTCATCACAGTCATCGAAATTCAAATCTGAAAATCTCTACGAATAATTACCAGAAAAGCATTGAAAGAGGACTAAGCAGTTACGATAGTATGTTAGGCGACGAGGAGGGCAAAACGAAACCTCTCTACCATGGAGTGCACTGTGAAGACTCGATATTTTTCTTCGAAAAAAATAATCGGATTCGTATTTTCTGCTACAAAGTGATAACGTTCAAACACTTTGAGACTGTAGTTATGAGCGTTATCTTTGCAAGCAGCTTAACTCTGGCAGTCGCAACCTATTTTGCAGAGTCTACTGCTGCCTTTGACGTCATAGATGACTGCTACAATATTTTCTTCTGCATCGAAATGGTTTTGAAAATAATTTCTCTGGGATTCATCGTAGACAAAGGATCGTATCTTCGAGACAGCTGGAATCAACTTGACTTCTTCATCGTTATTGTGTCTCTAATAGACATGTCGTTCCCTTCGGTGAATATCGCATTCTTCAAGGTAAGAGGTCATTGCTTCTTGTGCTAATTTACATCTCTGGTACATTCAATAATTTAGATATTGAGAATGTTAAGAACCCTCAGACCTCTTCGATTTGTCAGCCATAACGAGAGCATGCGAATTGTGGTGAACTCATTGATCAAATCGATTCCAGCCATTTTCAATGTGTTTATCGTCCTTTGTATGGTTTGGTAAGCTTTTTTCCTTTCTCTTTATCATCGCTTAATAACGGATTATTCTTCAATCAAAAAAGGCTTATGTTCTCAATACTCGGAACAAATTTACTCAAAGGGAAACTTGGATACTGCAATATTCCTGGTGATAATAAAGCTTATGGAATAAGTATAACACAAGTAAGTATAATTATGTTTTCTTTTCACCAAAGCGGTCGTAGTGCCAAGCTGCTGGTTATCAATGGAACGTGGAAATAATAAACTTTGATAACGCAGGGATCGGAATCCTCTCCGTTTTCGTGCTTTCAACAATAGAAGGATACCCTGACTATATGAGTCAAGCTCTTGATGCTGGCGATACTGATACTGTACTTTATCTCATTTAAATCAACTCACTATCTTCTTCGAAATGTGTAGGGCCCGATTTTGAACGGATTTTGGGGAATCAGTTTCTTCTATCTAGTTTTCCTGCTTTTTGGATCGCTCTTCTTGATGCAGCTGTTTACTGGTGTCATCTTTATGAAGTTTGATGAGAATCAACAAGAAGCCAGGAAAAAAGGTATCGGGGCCGTTCTAACGACTGCACAACTGAAATGGATCGAAATGCAGCGGATGATAGTTTCCACTAAACCCGACCTGTTTCTCACTCCCCCGAGCAAACGAATTCGCAGAGCGGCTTTCTTTCTCGTGAAAGAATGGGGCGATGGTTACTATTTTGATTTTATTATTCTCGCTTTTATTCTTGGCAATATCGCTACAATGGGAATGACCTATGAAGGATCTTCAGACACATACGATACTCGGCTAACGTATGTAAATTACATGTTTACAGCCATCTTTTTCCTCGAAGCAATCATCAAAATTACTGCGATTGGTCTGCGCAATTATTGGAAAGATTCTTGGAACAAATTTGATGCTTTTATCATCCTTTCTTCGTCTGTAGATATTGTTATTAGTTTACTTGGGACAAGTCTCTCATTTCTCAGAATCGGTCCTCAGATCATTAGAGTCATCAGAGTTCTACGAGTTACTCGTTTGCTCAAATTAGTCCGTTCTTTGAAAGGTATCCAGAAAATACTTTGGGTGCTCTACCTCTCCATGCCAGCCATATTGAATTTATTGGCCTTGCTGTTCTTAGTTTTCTTCATTTTCTCGGTCCTCGCTGTCTTTTTGTTCCAAAATGTGACTCGAGGAGATATCATTGATCCCGATTACGTGAATTTCAACAATTTTGGAAATGCACTACTGACGTTGTTCAGGTGCTCAACTGGCGAAGATTGGTACAAAGTCATGAATGATACTTGGAAACCTACTCTTTGTTCAGATGGAACACAGAACTGTGGTCAGCGTAATTTTTCATTATTGCATCACAAATTGTTAACGGAACTTTCCCTTTCAAATGGGTATACATAGCCTTTTCGATTGTCTTTTGGGTGGCCTTTATTGTGACTGTACAGAATATCATGGTGAATATGTTGATCTCCGTCATGATTCAAGAATTCGAAAACTACTATTTTGGAGAGGATGAGCTATCTTTGGATAACTTCCAGGAGCATGTGAGGAATTTTGACGCTGTTTGGGCAAAACTTGCAAGAAAATACGATGGTGCTAAAATGAAATCGAAGACCCTCATAACGCTCTATTCATTATTGAGGAAGCCTTTAGGTAATTGAAATTTTCTCCAGACCTCCAAATTACGCAATCCTTTTTGTACAGGATTTCTGGATGTTGATATGCCTTCAAGTGACAAGCAAAAGGAGATTGCAAAGCATATTATGAATTTGAAAATAAAATGGTATTTTCTCATTCTGTCGTAGTTTCTCTAACCTATCTTCAACATGAAGCGATCATGAAGATTTTGTATATTTTAACGATGTGCTGTTTGCCACATTAAAGAAAACTTATGAAAAATTCATTACCAAAGACGCTGACTTTGCTGTTATTGATTTTGTCAGGAATGAAGAAGCCAAAACCTTAAAGATTATTGAAAAGTCACAGCATATTGTACATTTGTTTATCAGAGGGGAAAAAATTTATTTATATTGTGCTTGTTAGGTGAGGAGAAAGACCACAAGAGACTCGAAAGCTATGCTCTCTGCCAAATTAGAGCCTTTCAATCCTCTATATGCATTCCTTTACTTCAGAATGGGTCTAAAGGCATGGACAAACTATGCATCTCTTATACAGCAGAAGCAAAAAGAATGTGAAGAGCATGGAATTCCTTACGAAAGCTCTGAATCAGAGGAGTCTGACTCAGATTTCTACTCTTCTGATTATTCTGACAGCGACTCGGAATGGGATGTATATGAGGCAGGAATGGAAGAAATTCCTGAAGGCGACTCTGATGAGTCTGATAGTGATGAAGAAGATGGCATTCGATCACGCCAACCTAAAAGGAGCATAAATATTTCCGCTCGACCCTCAGATACTCAGCAAATGATAAACATAAATGATGAAAACGGAATCAACCTTCCAGAACCCTCGAATATTTAAATCTATTAAAAAATAGTCTCTTGCATTCGTGGAAACATAGCAGGATCCGCATATTTTTCTCTTTTTTTGTGGTACTCAAACGTTGCGGTTATTATATTAGGAATAATTGGTTGAAAGTAATCTTATTACAGTTTCGTTTTACAAATGATAGAAAAAAAGTGAAGGATTATTAATGTGTTTCGTTGTTGCATTCGATCTTAATAAACGTGACTGAACTACTGATATTTAGATTATTTGTAAAGTGAGGAAGGATTGAATTTCCTCCCTTCAGCCAGGACTGTATTTTTGGTTTTTATTAGAGAATATTGAAAAAGCGAAAACTTTATTAGTCAGAGAGCTTTGAAGTAATTTCAAAGATTTATATATAATGTTGTTTAGAAAATTCCAATGAGCAAAGGCTCCCTTTTGTCCTATTATCTCTTAGCAATCAAGTTGCTCAATATATAGATGTAACCTCAAGACAAAAACATTAATATTTTGTATTGAAATCATTTCCCACTGAATAGGCTTGCATTGCTGACCTGTACTGAATTCTATTTTGCTGCCCATTAATGATATTTCCGAATTGTAAGGAAATATTCATTTATTGTTGATCTTTAATCATTCATTATGACTAAGCCACCTAATTTTCAACTCTTAACCTTTAGACATCATAAATGTGCTCCAATAATAGTACAAGTCATATTCGATCGATTAGTAAAGAAAATAGACAACATAAAAAAAAAATAGAGGAAGAATAAATTCAGTACTGAAAACCTGCAGCTAGGATCATTTGAATATGAGCTGCACACGACATGCAATCGAAAATACGGTAAAATGCTTTTATGAGGAACTCTTATGATTTTCAGCAACCAATTTCCAGTCAATTGATGCGACTCTCGACTCTTTAAAGTCCAAATATGCCCAACTCAACAAAAGAAATTCAATTAATTTCAATATTTTATCAAATTGCTTTTTGGAAAGCTTCCTTGATTCAGTAAGTCTAGATTTAATCTATTTTATCAACTAATTTTTGGACTAAATTACTGATTCCTTCGATTTTGGTCATAAATTACTGGTTTTCAACAATGATTTCATTCGCTAACCCTGATGCTTGCTTTCTGTTGAAATAAGCTTAAATGATTAGAAGGAACATAATAATAAAAGGCAACAAAGTTGCTATAGTTCCAATTACATTTTGTCTCCTTTAATGAATAAAATCAAATCGCTTTTAACCTTCTTGGGCCTCTCGAAAAATGATGACGAGCATGAAGCATCCGAAAAGAACACCACAGAGCACAACAACGAAGATTCTAAGAGTAACACTTAGATCTACGTGAATTTGCTAATGAACGCTATCCAGAAAATTTGCTGAATGAGCCAATAGTCAGAGTTGTCAAAAAACAGTTAACATGCTTCCAACCGGAAGATCCGATCCTAAAACAAAAATTCGATCCTGTAATAAAATTTCTGAAGCCAGACTCTGAATATTTTCACTTGGACTAGGCGAAAAAGAACTTGATTTTTGATCTGGATAATACGTTAATATATGCCTCTTCTCATCACACGCATAAAAAGCACACGGTTGTCAGAGTATTAAAATTTTATTCATTTTCATTGTTCTTATAATTTCATCAAGATTGAGAGAAAAGGAATAATCCAAAATTTCTATGTCATCCAAAGGCCTGGACTACACCGAGTTCTCAAGCACTTATCGAAATTTTACAATATTTGTGTATTCAGCTGCGCAGATCGGCTGGTAACGATTTTTTCTCCTCCTGTTATCTCAATTATTCGCGATTTAGTACACTACTAAAGTGATTGAGGCTACTGGCATTAATGAATTTATTTGTCGCATGTATGATCGAAGTGCGTGCCATGTGTCAGAAGATGGTTACCTTCGCAAGAACGTCTGGGATTTTGGATTTGAAAAGGAAAAAACAATTGTTATTGATGTACAAAAATTTTCGCAATCGCAAAGGTTAATGGCTATTTTGTTTATTAGAGTGAAAGTTTTCAGATGATGAACCATTTGGATAACGGTATTTACATAAAACTATTCACTGGAGAAACCCTTGATCGCGAGCTTTGCAAACTTTCTGGTTTTCTAGAAAAAGTTGCAATGGTATATTAAAATTAATATCAGAGCAATCCCTAAATAAATTTGGCCCTAGCTTAATGATGTACGAAAAGTCTCGGACAGATTGGAAGCATACATTAAAGAATGTCGGCAGAAGTATGAACAGGATTTGGAGCAAATAAAGCTGGAAGATGGTGAAAAGCTAACTCTCGATCGAAGTATAAGCCACCGAGAAGTAGCTTCAGAAAGACCAAATTATCCAAGGTTTCTTACCAATGTGATGGTATCTCAAACAGACCATCTATAAACCCAGCTGAACGGACATTATCTCTTTGGCTCGACAAACTGAGAGTGAGTAAATACTCGAGGCATTTAATGAACTATAATTCTGTTATTAATCTGGCTTGCAAGACACTTTACAGATAACTATTTGAAAGAAATTAGGTATGCGTATTACACTAAAGACTTAATTTGTAAATATATACACATCTAAAACACATTCAAGCAGGATGAAGGAACAATAAAACCTGGATTCAAGGCTTCTTCCTTAATTTTTCGATCTGTTTTTTATAAGAGAAGACTTCATTTTCCCATTGTAACTCAATGCACTTTATGGTTGAAAGAAGGCGAATATTATCTTCTTTGAGACTCCCCAGATCTTGTTTCATTTGCATGATCTCCGCATCCTTTCCCACAAGATTTTCATCAAGAGCGGTTTGGCTTATAAAGCAATTATCAAGGTGACAATTTTCTGATGTTTGGATTCCCAAGTTAGCTACTTCTTCGAGTTCAGCCGCTAGAGTCCGAATTGTGTGCTTCTGCTGGAAACACTCATCAAAGGATCTAGAAGAATAAGAACTCTTTTGGATTTATGAAATTTTTCTAAGTTGGGTGATGAATGAATGGATATTACCTGAGTTAATTGATGATTTTGTGCAAACTTTAATTTGAATATTTCTCTTTGGAGTTCTTCTATTTGTGATTCAAATATTTGTTGCTGGTTTTGTAATTCAAGTCGATGAGACTCTTGTAGTTTCAATAACTTCTGCTCTAGCTTACTCTTTTTGGAGTCACTCATTTGCAGATATTGAGTCAAGTCTTTGAGTTTCTTTTTCAAGCTTCCATTTTCTGTTGTTAGTGCAGTTGATTTCTTAACAACAGTTTCTTTATCTTCTTCTTGGACTCGAATAATGGCCAAATGTTGCGTTTTTTCAAGTTCCAAGCTCTTTCTTAGCTGGTTCAGCTCTCTTTCAGCTTGTTCTCTCTGCTTTCTCTCCCATGCCAGCTCCGAATTCAACTGGGATAGCTGACTTGCTAATTCTTTACACTCATTTCCAAGTTTCTCGTTTGATGTGGCTAATTTCTGAGAAAGAAAAATTTTCGATGTTAATTTCTCTTCCATTTTTTTAGAATATTCCTCTAGCCTGCCAATCTCCTCAAGCAACTTTGAATTTACTTTTTTACTGCTTTCTAACTGTTCAGTCAAGCAGGTTAGCTCATCAATTTTTAGTGCCAGTTCTTCTTGAAATTTGCTAACTTTTTCTTCCAAAGAAAATTTTTGGTTTTCAAGCTCCTCCAGTATCCTGTGTAATCTGTCCTTTGAATTCTGAAACTCATGTTCGAATTTGCTTAGCTGGTTCTAATTTAAGACGATTTTGTTGGTTTAGATTTTCTGCATAAAGGGTGATAGTTACAGATGATTCCGAGAGTCTTACTTCGAGCTCTTCTTTCTCGGCCAAAGTAGAAGATAGCCTCTTATTGAGTTCAGCTATTTTATTTGAGAAATCTTGTTGAGTGGCCTCAAGCTGAGCAATCTTGGCATTCTGTTTGTCGATTACACTGGTTTTGTCGTTTATGGCTCTAATGGCAAGATCCTCAATTTTGCACATTTTATTTTCAAGAAGTTCGTTTTTAGATTTTAAGACCCCTAACTCAGCTTGGTAGCTATCGTTAATTTGGCTCCGAACACCTAACTCTCTATTAATCGTGCTTGAAGTCATATCACTCACTCAGTGGTTTGCGAACTTGTTCATCTGTCTCTCTTTCTAAATCATAATCTTTCAATTGATCTTTCTTAGTTAGACTCGCGGTCTTCTTCTACACATGCATAAATGTGAGTCTTTCGCATCGATTATTTCTTTACTTTTCCAGAATTCTCTTGATCACTGTTCAGGTGATAACATTGGTTCTTCAAAGTAGTTTTCTAAGAACAACAAGTTAATGTAAATCCCAGATGTGAGCTGAATTACTTCAGTGCTTTCTTTATAACGAGAAAGATCATAATGGGGTTGCTGATTCTCGTTATTTGTGAGAAATTGTCGATTTGACATAAGTGTTGCAAAAATATAATTGCTGATAATTTTAAATTTAACGACTTATTAGAAATAAAATATGCGCAAATTTTAATGAGTTCAATAACTTAGCTCGAAAGCATAATTTCTTTAACTACGAAAGAGTGGCAAAGTGTTAACCTTTGAAAAAAAACTGAGAAGTGAGATCTTTAACGATTCTGAAAAAATTTATCCATGAGGATTGCTTATTGCAATTTTGGATTAATAAACAAAATAGTCTAAGTGACATGATTGGAAAAATTGATCGGCACTATCTTTGCCTTATCAACTATGGTACGTGTGAATGCATTTTGCTATAAAAGTAATCTGTATTTGCAATCGAAAAAAAATTTTATCGAATTGAACGACTAACACCACAAAAAATGTGAACGCCATTCTACCATTCTAATGCCTTATGTGTACCATCGCAATAGGGTGGAGTTTTGGTTTGTTTGCAGCCGCAGAGATAAACTCTATATTAATAAAGTAGGAGGTCATTATTGATGATAGTTATTCATAATAGTGAAATTACGTTGTTTCTCCCTCTTTAGGAATTATTTTAACAGGTTTAAATTTCGTCCCTTTGTGAGAGTTATCACACTTTGGCTGGATGAAAAGTTGAGATTTTGATGATCAATATTCAAAACATTTTCATACATCATCTTTGCTGAGTCCACAACTGCACCATGAGAATTTTTTCCCAGCTTCCAGCTCAACCCTAAGTGATATGGTTGTGAAATGAGGCTCGCATTATCAATATTATACTTGAAAGGATAGCGAAAATGGCACACAGGTTTTTCAAGTGCACTTTTCTCCTAGCATTTCAGAGATTATATCTTAGCTTATTTCGTGAGTAAGCTGAAAAACCTCAGGAGTCCAGATTTTTTCTTTTGGAGAGTCGATTTTATCTTTCGAATTATCTTTTTCCATCTTTTCCTCGATTCAACAGATCTTATTTAGATCTTATTTGCCCAATATTCAATGTTTCTTTAAAAATTTAACGTGCCACCTACATGCAATATGCTTGAGAAATAGCAGTATACCTTTCATTTCGCTAGCCTGCACTTCCTAAAAATATACTTAAGATTTACTTCTCTGCTGCGAAGCTTATTAATTTTGTTGTTTGAACCAAAGTTGTAGACTCAAGTAAACTAAATGGATGTGCAAGCAAATAAGATCTGCAAAAATCTAACTAAAGAAAACGAAGGAAACTTAACGAAGAAGAAGCAATTATATCATTTTTTCCCCTGTCGAGAATATCCACAGATGACTCAGGATAATAAATGTCAACGAGTTAATAATGTCATCAAACAGGATAAGGCAAATTATTTTCATTGATATATATTTGAATTTGAGCAAGTAATATAAATTGGATTTGATGACATAAACGATTTAACTTTATGAAAGATACACATGTTCATACTTTGCGGTTTGTCTCTTATTATTTCTCACATGCTCAGGCAGAATTCCTTTCTTCTCCATGTATTTGATTCTGTTTTCCATATGCTGTTGCTCTTTCTCGTCGTGAGCTTGCTCAGATCTATGTGCTTTAGCAATCAATTTTGCCATTTGCGCCTTAAGATTATGTCTATCTTTATTTTTCTTCGTAAACTCTTTTTCATTACCCTTTGGAAAGTTTGCCGCCTCTTTTTGAATAAATTCTTGATCGTCCATGTGCTTGCTACTACTGCTACTACTTGAATTTTTGATTTTTTATATTATAATAGCGAAGTCAGTTTTTCCC
>ENA-UOTX01000620-UOTX01000620.1-compost-metagenome-genome-assembly--contig:-NODE-620-length-35162-cov-12.389825_pt1 | contig 35162 bp, 33 predicted proteins | sample MGYA00238143_ERZ746982 | MGnify/ENA primary metagenome ERZ746982 (study PRJEB28758, sample SAMN06268862) | compost metagenome | isolation source: single cell | place: USA: California, Emeryville, Joint... | reverse complement strand
AAAACCCCAAAACCCCAAAAAAAAACTATTTTGCATTCTCCTTTTCGCATGGTAGATTGGCAGTAGTTTTACCAACCTCAAAGCTCATAATTGGTTTCAAGCTGGTGCTCCGTAGAGTATACGCAAAGTATAAGAAAGCTGCTTTGATTACTTCTTGAAATTGTATCATATGTATTTTCATATTGAGTTATCTAGGATGATAGAAAATGTGCAAAAGACATCAACAAGGTCCCTTGGGTTTACCCCATTTCGAAATAATGCTTTAGTGCTATAGAGGCTTAACTCTTCTAAATAAATTGTTTCTTCAAACGAAGTTTCATTGCTTTTCTGAGAATTCAGCAATATCATTCAAAACAACGATAATTAATTGAAATAGCAAATAATCGAGTATTTTATTGAGAAGCTCATAAATATTTTGAAATAGATATTTGACACAATGCTCAAAAGTTTCCGCTTGAACAAAGGGTTACTGAACTCGTTTGTTCAAAATCAAGTCAGAGCTAAACTCAATGAAGACTATGCTTATAAAAGTGCCTACCTCGCGAAGCTAAGGCAACGGATAGTAGCATATGTTGATGAAAAGGAAGAGTTCCCATCTGAAGGTAATAATTCAACTAACAGAGTTTTCGTTTCTTATCCCAAAATTGATTCAGACGTTTTGGACAAGCTGCAGGATTCGACTTATGAGTATTATTTGAAGTTATTTCGCAGGAAGCTCATTCATGCTTGCATTTTTTTTTCACAATAGCGAAGTTAATTTGCTCTCAATAGAAGAGCATTGGGAACTTGCGAAAGCAGACCATCTCGAGCAAATTTATGGTAACTTTTCCCAAACTCAGTTAAAGTCTCATACTGTCGAATTAGCAATGGTTTCTGGAATTCATAAAATAGCTAGGAAAGAAGAATTGGTAATAAATAAACGCTATGAAGAGATTTCGGAAGTCACAGCAATCATTGATCCTGATAAATTTCCCATCTTCAACCTAATGTAATTAAATACATTCATTTTCATGTAATCATTATGGTGGATAATTATAGCGATAAAAGCTCAGAAAACGATTGGGTAAGCGTTTGGGAATACAAACAGCAACTTAAGTCCCTCCTGAAGAAGGTAAAACAATAAGAGTATCTTTTTTTAACTCTACAATTATTAGCAATTAGGATTTATGCTTGAAATCGAAGATTCAAGGATAGAGCATCATGGTATCTATTTTTCTTTTCATTTTGCTTAAGCTGAATATAGAGGCTGGAAAAGGAGTATTTTTAAAACTCGAGGATAAAGAAGATGTCATCGTGAAAGGCACTTTGCTGGGATTTGTTCCTGGTGTGATCCATAGCAGTTTTGAACCTGTTGAAAACGAAACTCAGCAACCCGAAAAAACTGAAAGAAGATATATTACGCGATACGACGGCACCTCGATCAATTATGGAGAAAAACTTCCATATCCATTCAAACTTGCTTACAGTTTAGAAGATTACAACGAAATGATGGCTGATTCCTCCAAGGTACAGTGCCATTATTACATTCTATTTATATTACCGATCAACAATTTTAGGGACAAAACAAGGAAGAGAGACCGCAATTATATGTGCCAGGAGAATTTATAAATCCTTATGCGTGCGGACATTATGTTAATCATCCTCCACCAAACACTCCTCCGAATGTTATTTTTCTGGATTTAATCATCCCAAATACTTTCTTCCCACAATATTTTATGAGATACTTGCCTTACATTAAGCTCAGCTCGGGAAAGGTACCTTCAGGCTCTACTCTTTTGGGAAACTTTTCCAACAACATTTCGAGCATTTTAGATACTATTTTTTCTTCCAACAAATGCTTAAATCCATCTTCCCTTCTGATAATGATGTTTTCCTAGAACAATAAATATGTTAAAGAGTATTTTCATCGAGACTGCTATCATGGGCTGGGCATTTTTGCTCTTGAGAATCTGAAGCACGATGACGAGCTGTACGTTGATTACATGTAAACATCGGCAAATTTACGAATAAACTCATAATTATAATTCTATGTAGAGAAAATAAACTCTTTTCAAGGGAATATCGTCCCGACTGGCTCACAAATCCACCCCCTCTCAGTCCTTATTTATCCAAATATGAGTATGAGAACAAGCTGACTCTCGCTGCCAAATTAGCTGCAGCCTATTTGATGTCTCAGGACAAGTCAGCTTTCGACCAACACATGGAGAAAATTCAAAATAATGAATCTCACCAGACTCTTACTCAAGAGGGTAATTTCATTAGGAAGAAGATAGTGGAGTCTCAAAATAAGAAGAAGTAATTGAGTTCAAAACGTAAGTAGGAAAGATTATTCTTAGGTCTTCTATATTTTTTTTCCCTCCTTGTGTACTTAGCGACTTTACTCATAAACCTTGGCAAAATTCAGAATTTTATCGGCATTTGAAAAGAAGAGTCTATACTCTCAAAATCAGAAGAAATTTTGTTAAAGACATATAGGGCTCCATTTTGTGTAATATATACAGAGAGATGTTGTTGAAAACTTCCTAAGATAAATAGTGAATAGCTCGTTAAGCTGCCAAGCATGAAAAGATTTAAAATGCCGGCTTAATCTTAGCATTCAGCTGTTTTAGAATATCATCTCTTCTTGAAGCGGGTCTCAGCTTTCTGGCTTGCTTTTGAGTTTCACCAGTAGTTTTGCCGACCTTTGGAAGTAAAATAACGAGCACAATTGAGAACTTTTACTAAGGTCTCATTGGCGATTAATCTTAACTCATTGTATCCTTTATCATTTTCATCATCGTACATTCTCTCTTCGATTATAGTCGACGTTTCTCTTGAGGGGTCATCAAAATAAAAATTTTTCAGCCGAGTTCTTCTATTTAAAGATTCTTCTTCCATTTTATCTTGCACAGCATTCATCTTTTCCATCTCCTGTTTGTTTCCGAAAAAACCAATAGCAAAATGAAATGATGCATCAGCAAAATATAAATACCACAACGTCATCTGGGTAAGGAATGATAAAAGGAGGGTTCAGCAAGTGTCTTGGAATACGTTTTTCCAACTATCAACCAAATCAAAGCTAGTATTCGATTAGACGTATGATGACTTACGAATGGAGGTGTGTTTGCTGAGTAAACGGGGTATGTGAAATGATCAAAAATGAAAAAGTTTAATGCTTTGTAGATTACTACAGTCTTAATCAGGAGTCTCGGCCCCGACACCTCTCCATTAGGAGAGAAAAAATTTCTCCAATACTTCCGTGTTAAGTACTTATTGTAATTCATCCTTCAATTAATTAATTTTCATTCATATCTAACTACAAAAAATGATACAGCTCTACACCTTTATTTGACGGGAGTCTTGAAAGCAACAGCCAATTTTCACAGGTAAGTCAGTGTTGGTGTCCATGCACATTCCTTGAATTAACTTTCCATTTTGTTTTTTTTAATCGATCGAAATTCTACAGTGCTCGCAAGTCAGATGTCAATACAAATTCAATCCAAAGCAAAATTGTCTCAGTGTTTCTGATTATCAACGCTTGCATCGATGATAGAATATCTACCAACTAGATTATCATGTACAGCATCAATTCTTTGATGATAGTTGATTCATCTTGGAAAGACGTATATGAAGATCAGATCTAACTATTAGCTTCATTTGATTTTTCTTCGCAAGACTTTCTGAACATTATATAACATTATCCATAATCATTCTAACTCTCAGCTTTACAGGTTATTTACAAAACATATATCACTTCTATTTCTTAACTTTTTTCATTATTTCTTCGATCGAATCATCAGGTTTTGCCCACTCAATGTTTAATCTTCTACCATAAAGATGGGTGTTGCTTAATGTTTCAAAAGCATTTCTTGCTTCTTCGACACTCACAAATTCAACAAAACCGAATCCCCTATAGGATGGTTAATACACATGAAGAAAGAGAGAAAAATAGTTACCTGTGTAACCCTGACATTTTCTTCGGTAGTCTGACGGTTTTAAGCTCTCCGAAAGCTTTGAATAAATCACGAATTTCTTTTTTTGTTGCTTCGAAAGGGATGTTGCGGACTACAATTTTTGTCGAATTTTCGAACTCCATATTGCTCCTTCGTTTCTTTTTGGGTTCATTTGCTTCTGTTTTTCTTTGAGACAAGCTTAGTTCTAATTTATGTCCATCCACAATGATGTGTTGTAATTTTTTCAAAGCATTTAATGCGAACTCTGGAGATTCGAACTCAACAAAACCATACCCACAGGAAAGTTGGTTCTTTCTAACAATTTTGACACTCATTTTTCCAAGCCTTTCTTTTTCGAACAGTTTTTGTAGCTTGTCTTCGGTTGTTTCGAAGTTGAGATTTTTGATGAAAAGAGTTTTCGTTTGCTGATCCATTTCAATTTCGGCTGACTTCTCTTCTTGTTTATGCTTGGTTTCTTCGTCTTCTTGGACGAGTCCTGAAGGAGCCCACTCCAGATAGAGTGGTTCTCTCTTAAATTTGTAGTAAGACAGAGCTTTGAATGCATTTTGAGCATATTCTGGATTAGCGAACTCTACTATCGCTATGGCCTTGTTTGGAGGCAAAATAACCTTATACACGACTCCATAGTGACCAAACAGCTCCTCAAGATCTGTTTCTGTGGTAGTATAGGGAATATTCTTAACAAGGATGGTCACATCGCTCCTTTTGCAAGTTTTTTTTTCGCCTTTCAAGGCGTCAATGTTCACACCTAAATAAGTTGAAAAGGTATCACATTAGAGACGTGTCTATTCTTCTTATTATTACCATTTTCTGCGAGCCACTCTTTAGTTTCATTAATAATTTGAGTTTCAGCAAGTGCTACTTTAACAGCTTGATTTTCGCTCTCAGGTCCTAAAATGTCGCTTTTCTTGAGTTTATAGCGCTCAGTCATTTCTGCAATAATTGTATTTGGATTTAAAAACAATGTATTCCAATTTGTGTGGTCTTTCAGTTTCTTCATCATTTGTATCTTTAAAAACGCGAAAAGTGAGAAACACATACATTTATGGCAAGTTGTTTACCTTTTTTTCTTTTTTATATGAAGACTTTTCCTCTTTTGTCATTTGTTCCCAATCTTTTTTTTCTTCTTCGTCCTGCGGATTCTCGTAGCCATCCTTTCCTTGTTCCTTTTCATTCTCATTTTGATAGAGCAGTTTCTTCGGCGCATAAGCTGGCTTAATTCTCAAAATTCGTCCCTAACAAAAAGAAAATAATAATTCACTTGGAAGCATGATCATTTATCATACCAGAACAACTTTCTGGTCAAGTTCGGCATAAGCTCTGATGGCAGATTCGTGAGCAGCAAATTTAATGTATCCGAATCCTTTATTCTTGCCGTCCTTTTCTTTCGGGAGTTTGACTTCTGTTATTTCTCCATATTTTTCAAAAATCTTTTGAAATTCACCGATCTCAAGGGAATGAGGCAGATTTAATATGAAAAGTCTATTTTCGTCAACTGGGAGGTTATTGACATTCGGAGAAAGGCCTTTGATTTCTGGTTTTGTCAGGAGGACAGGCTTTACTTCTTGTTCGGTTTCTTGAACAGGTTCTGCCTTTTGTTTCGCAGATTTCTTTTTTTGAGTTTTTAGATTTTCTTCTAATGCTTTTTCCTGCTCCAATTTTCTAACATCATCGTTCCAAGACTGGTGATTTCCGGTTTTCATGAGGTTCAGGTATTCTAAAAACTTCTTCTTTTTTTCCTCACTCATCTCTTTCTTCTCTTCCTCTGGTTTTTCCTCTTTTTTTGCTTTGTCTTTCTGATCGGGAGCTCCGTTAGCCATTTGGTATCTGCTGCTATCCTGTCATGAAATGTCGGGTTATTTTTCAAGTAGCTATCGACAACAGTACTTTATGATATTTCGACCAAGCTCTTGGGAGACTAGGATCATCGATCGTTTTCGCTACCTCTACTGAAATTCTTGAAGTATCAATAAACGTCTTATCATATTGCTTGCAAGCCTTCTCAGCTGCATCTTCCTCTCGGTAGCCTTCGAGAAAATTCCATTAAATAGTTTGTAATTGATATTACCAACAAATCCGAATCTCCGATTTTTGTTTTCGCGAAAGATAATTCTTACATCTGTAACTTGGCCGCACTTTTCAAAGATGCTTTTGAATCTGCTCTCGTCTAAGTGCTTGGGAATGTTTTTAACGATAATACGCGACATTTCTAAATAATTTTATTTCAATTTTGATAGCAACTCCTATTTAAGCATTCGAGGAGCAAATCAAAAAGAGAGAGAGTGTCATTTTGGAATTCTAAATATGACTTTCTTTCTTGCTAAAATCGTTATCACAATCTCGGGCACAGTTTGTTCCTCAACATACCTTACTAATCAGCCTATTATTTTCCACAATTGCCGCTGTCTACTGTAGCAACGCTCACTAAAGGTATTTCTCGAATAGATCGAGACCTGGCAAACCGGTAAGCCCCTCAGCAAACTCTGAGTTGAACTTTGATGTATTGTTGTTCCAAACCAAATAATGTTTCTCAAACTCTTGTTATAATAGAATAACATATCTCTCTTGAGTCAAGATTATTAATTTTTTTCAGAATGCCGCAACTTCATTCACCCCTTTTTTTTATTTGTGTTGCGTAGATGAAAGCATCTCAGCCATTCTAGCTATTATAGATTCATTTCATTGCTAGCTACTGTCAAGCCACATCTGGATGATTCAAAATCAATGCGAAATAGAATAGAAAGAATTTATTTGAAATTAATTAACCCTCCTTTTTTTGACAATTATCGAAGATACCAAGAGGCTAATGAGCATTGAACAACACGAATCCTCCCAATTTCAAACAGAGAGATACCATCTTACTCTTAAATCCTGCTTGAATGGTAAAATAGCTTCGTGGAAAAGAGAAAACTCATTAAACAGGTGTAGCAAATACAGGAGATCGTTGCAGATCAATTGAGCAGCAAGAAAACAATATCAAACAAGGTATATCATTTAGACATTCTTTCGATTGACAAGTGTGTGAATTATTGCAGAAAGTCAATCTACTTTCGACATCTCGATAAAAAACTTTACAGAAGAGTCTGTCAAGACACAAGTTGGAGATGGAACTTACACAAGACTGTCGCAGCACAATTTGACAGAAGGAATGCTTCTCGGAGCAAAAAAATCGAGTTGTAGTCCGATTCTTACAAAGGAAGGCTACTTCACCCTACCAAGCCTCGAATATCTCAAAACTTGCAACCCGAGTCAATTGCAGAGAATAGAAAATTTTACTATTGCCAACGAGCATGGAAAAATTGAATTTGAAGGAGAGACGGATGTCTCAAACATCAACCTCGATGAAGCAGTGCATATTTTTCCAAATTTCGTAGATGTATATCCGGAGCATATTTATACGAAAGACTTGAAACCAACTGAGGGAACTAAGCTGAACAAGCCAGCCTGTATCTCGCTTAATAATTGCTATTTGAAAGAAAGGAGTTTAACAATTTCACAACAGCAAGCCATTATTGAAAGATTTACAATTCAAATGGGAGCACAGTTTGTTTCTTATGATCATGTAAATGGGACCTATGTCATAAAAGTCCCTCATTTTACGAGGTATGGATTCAAAGATTCTGATGAAGAGGGAAATAGTGATGACGAAGAAGAAGATCAGAAAAAAACACATGAAAAGAAATCAGAGAAATTGGCTTCTGGGACAGTCCAAAGCGAAAAGAGAATTATTCAGCCTGATTCGAGCATTGCCAACGAAAATTCAGTCGCCAATACTCAAAAGTTCCGAAATTTTACTGCAAAGGCCTCAACTAACGACAAATTCCAGTCACATAAATTTGCGATTGATGAGAAAATCGAGCTTATAGAATCAGAAGCGAGCAATGACATCCAGGAGATTGCAGATACAAAAAACGAATCTCAGACTATGCTGCAAGCTCCAATAATTTCAGATGAAAAAACAAGCATTGAGACACACAAGCCACAAAATGAAATCAAATATGAACAACTCAAAGGAATCAAGCATAGAATCATCCCTCAGTCGAAGAAAGAAAAAAGCATACAAGATATTGAAAGAGATCTCGAGGATATTGAAAACTGTTATCGATGGCTGACTACCACTAATCAACGTGCCTTTCAGCCTCATGGTAAAGCTGGCCAAGATCAAACTGAAATTGAGTCGAAAATGGCCGCACTAAATGCAACTTTTTCTGAAAGTTCGAAGGTAACAACAAAAACAAACTGCCCTCTGCATCGATCATTCCGCGTTGGCTGGACAAAAGATGGATTTGTGTTACCTTCCAAAAAGAAACAAGGAACTGTTGAGATTCATAAAATTATTTTGCACAGAGATCTCTACACAAGAACATCAAATCCGAAGAAATCTTTTTCTGAATACGAAGAGAAACTTCGAAATTTGACCTCAAAGGTATATGAACCATTGCTGAGAGAAATGGCTGAAGCTTCTTTCGTTCCTCAACAACCCACTACAGCTGATAAAAAAATCAACTTAGCACACATCGATTCTCATGCTCATAAACTCACCAGACCGGCTTTCTCCAAAGCTCTTGCCAACTTTGCTGAAATCGTGTCAGCTGGGGAGTATTCTAGTGAAGAACTGTCTATTATGCAAGAAGATCTTGAAATATTTGGGCTGCTAAATGCACTCTTTGGAAATCCGGATTTCGATTTTGAGCAGTATGCAATCGAAGCTCGATCAATGGATGAATCAAGCAGGGAGAGAGTACTTAAGACAGTAGCTTCCTTCCTTGAGGGGACGAATTATACTGAGTATTCAAGAAAAAATGCCCTTACAAAGTGGATCGAGCGAAAATCAAGAAGAGTATAAACACCTCCAAAATTAGGGGCAGAATAATAATAATTTTTGTTATTTCTTAAAGGCTGTCGAAGCGCTCACTAAGGAGCGTTTCTTTGATGAGAATTCACAGGAAGATGTGAATCAGCTTCTGAAGCTGTATTTAAGTGCAAAAAATATTACACGTGCGCAAGAATTAGCAGAGCAGTTTGGATGCAAATCACTTGCAAATTACTTAGTAAGTTGCTAGGGATGTGACAATGTCTAATATAACCATCTAAAAAGGCACCTCTTGCAAGACTGGAAGCGAAAGGTATTTCGGACAACCAAAGCAGGCCTCAGCAATTTCCTGAGGATATGAAAACTGATAAAGTAAGGAACAATCATTTCTCAATTTCAATCGAATTATTAAGTGCACAGAGGTTTTCGATATGCTTAAAGGCAAGCATCAAACATATGAAAGTAACTACGTCTTTTCCACTTTTCTCACTCCCAATCGAATATAATTCAAGATTTCGAGTGGTACCAAAAATTTGGAATCAGAATGTGGTTTTTAGAAAAACCTACAGAAATAGTGGCGAATAACTTCAAAAAATTCAGCGATAATGAAGCGCATTATTCTCCGGACATCTATTCAGAATGGCAGAGAGATGCGGTTGATGAATATACCAAAAATTCAGATGGTTACTTTTAATTCAACATTATTCAAAAATTTCACCTATAATTCTAGTTATGAACCTCGACTATCTTCTCATCAGATACTATTGCAATCCTGCATTATACCCTCTCCATAAGGAATTAAATCCTTATACTCGGACTAACGACGTCCTCGATGTCAGGCATCTCTGGATCATTTACGAAGTTATAAATCCTGGAGATATGAGCAAGAGTGGAAGTGAAAGGCAATTCAGGATCAGATTATTCAGAGCCTTCGCTTATCAGCTTGAGCTGATAGGGCTTTGGGAATATGCCGTTTACATCATTCTCTTGTCGGATTCAAGTATCGCGATTTTCATGATTTCAATAATCTAATTATTGTTCAACTCAGCTGTATTTTCGAATGAGAATAAGCTCAGATTCGCGAAAGATATCATTCATAGAAATTACATGGCAGCGGTAAGTTTGAATTGTTGGTCGAACAAGGCTCTTACCAGTAATATCATGCTTTCTATGTATAGGATAAAGCACGTGAGAAGAACTCGAAAAAGTTTTTACATGATAAATTGGGGCTCTCACAAAAACTCCTTTTCGAAGCCAAGGTATTGATTGAAAATTGTTACAGAGGTTCTTATGAGAACGGAATTAGAGTTTTAAGTACATTTCGACGTTCAATTTAGGGAAAGCGGTCAAAAATCTCTTACGTTCTCATGACCTTCAATCTGCTCATCGTCTGTTTACTAAACACGTTGCACCTCAATTAATCATTAATGGCAACTCGGGGGATTTGCAGAGTTTCTTATCTGAAATCACAGATGCTCACAATATCATTATGCCTCCTGGCCTAACAATTGAAGAGAAAATCTTTCATTATTTCCAGAAGCTCAACAAATCATTTCAAGCAGACTTAACTGCGCTCTCCAACCTAAGGAAACGTCCTGAGAACACAGAAAAATCTGAACCGCTACAAGAGACTCTTGAAGTCAGTTTTCATTTCCTCTTGAATCGAAATTAAGCTTTTCCTCCGTTCTAGAAATTATTCTTTTCAAAGTTATTGGCAGAATTATTCAGTGCATCTGCAGAAAGGACAGATTCATCGAACTTCTCAGACAAAAAGGTATTTGTGATTCTATCAATTTTTTCATTGGTAATTACTTGTTAGGGAGCACTAAAAGATTTCCTTGAACTGGTTTTCCCAGGCATAAGGGATGATACTTTCTCTACCTATCTCAAACTAATTGAACATTATTGCGAAGCTTATAAGGCCTAAATATTATGAATGGATAAAAAGAATTCGAAAATTCTCTTTGGGTTAAGCACTATATATGATGTAAAACAGGAATTCAAGAAGTTTTCCAAAAAAGGAAAACTAATTTTCATTCGGATAAACTAAAAGCTTTCTTTCTCACTATCAGCGATAAATAGCATGAGTGAAGCGCATTTGATGGGTATTGCCGATTCTTCAGAAGGTTATTTACTATAATAAAAAATAACTACTGAAAAAGGTAGAAAGTGTATATCATTGAAATTTGTTAATGTTTTGATGTTATAATTTTTTTCACTTCAATAGGAAGTTGGAAATCAGATAGAGATTACTAGTAAAGGAAGAATCGTCTGCCCGGTTCCGACTGCAAAAGTACTATTTGCACTGAGGCCAAGGGCTGATTGATTTTTAATAACATACATCCAAAAATAAAGTTCCGATCATTTTTTAGTTTGAAGTCAATAAAATAGCTAAATTAATTCAAGTTTAAAGCTCTCAATGATTTCAAAGATCGGCAGAAGATATTTTAGCTTGTTAAATGGAATCCAGAGTCTCGACAGAGAGTAAGCTGAAATCATTCTTTAATATAGCTCAGGTGCACTATTCATTAGCTTTCCATACAATTTCGATACGAGTTTTGATCCCTGGAAGAGGCTTGAAGATCGCTTCACTACAGAGAAAGGAGTAAAGATAAAAAGCTTACAATAATCTTGACTATGATTATTTATAGCTTATTGAGGAGATGTCTTCAAAAAACTACGAAACTCAACAACTCAAGGAGTTTTATAAAGCTTTGATTGATTCATTCCTGAAAATGGATGTGAAAGGACTCAAGCCATACTTAGAAGACTCTTTATTCAGAAAATTTGAAAGAGAACTCCTCGAATTGAAGGACGAAAAAATCAAAATATGTTCTACCACTCCAATGCCAAAAACAGTCGATGAAAATATACTCAAAAATGTTTTTATCAGACATATGGGATCTCTCCGAGTCCACAACGTATCTTTGGTCAGGAAAGAGAATAAATATATTCATCAATACGATACAAAACGAGAGAAAGAGTTCTTAGAGTACCACCCTAAAGAGAATCAAAATCAGCAACAGGAGAACAAACCTATCGCTAGTAAAGAAGAACAATTGAAAGAAAATGTGAAGGAGATGGTTGAGCAAGGACAGAAAGGAGAAACTCGAAGGAAAAAACTCTCAGGTAATTCTTGGTTTGAAGATATTTAAATCTGAAAAACTATGTAATATAGATATGTTCGTAAAAGTTTCAAATACCCTTGGCCTTGGGTTTAAAACAGGAAGAGAAAATTTTGACGTTCCAAACGTAGTCAAATCTTTTTCTGACTACAGAACAAATTTGCACAAAACTTTGATGGATAGACCTCATATCTTGGTTGAAGATTTTGAAATTACAACATATTTCGGATTTTATTTAAAAGATTCAGTTTCGGGTGAAGAGTTTGGTAAGCACTACTAAATCAATTTAGTATCTGACATTCTCAAAAGGTGAGTTGGACAGGGACAAAATTAACCGTCATTTTGTGAGGATCGAAAGAGCATTTGATGCAAGTATGATATTTTTTTGGTTTATTCTCGATACTTACTTTACTCGCTTGTAGAGGAAGCTCCAAGCATAAGAAAAACTAAGCCATTCAAGATTTCAGATTTTGATTTTGTCATGATGGGAAATCCACATGCTCTCGTCAAAGATTTCACTGCACAATAATGTTTTATGATTGATGTTATTTCTTTCTCTGAGCTCTTGTGACATTATCTGATATCAATCTTGTACATGAAACATCAAAATTTATTCGAACTTTTTTGCATCAGCGTGCTGCGACATCCCCATAATTTATATTTAGTCAGCTAATCTCCAAAAAAGCGCAACTTGGTACTGAACAACAAATGAATAACTGAACTCATATCTTTTTTTTGATTCTGAAGTGACAAAAGATAGAAAGCAATCAATATGTGTTAAATTTTTCAACGACAAAGCCAAGATATTTCTTTTGTTTAATGTATGATCAATAAAATAATTCTCGAAGAAAAATGTCAGAATTTTCTTCCACTCGGTAAAAGAAGATACAGGTGTCAGAAATGGCACATAATGTTGGCAATAATAAAAAGAACTCTAAGCACATATGTAAAAAACGGATTGATAAGTTATGAGGAAGTAGAGAACAATCCAAGCAACTTTTCAATTTGAGATCGCTGCTTCAAGCTGTTGGTCAATGAAATCAGGTTCTTTGTTTTTGTCCTTGAAATCTGACGATGCTTTGACTACTTCACTTGTTTGTTTATCAGGCAATTTAAGCTTTGTCTTGCTTATCAGACTGATTTTATTTTTCACGATTTGCCCTTCTAGATTGTCATATATTTCATCAAGCTCTCTATCTTCAATCTCGCTTTGGGTGAACAACGCATTGAATTCTTTATTTCTCTGCTCTCGTTCTTGCATGCCAGTAGCAATATCTTGCATTTGTTCTAAACCGTTTGCGGACTCGATTTGTTTTATTAACTGATTAGTTTCTTTAAGGAGCTCAATGAAGCCAGATGTTGTTATCGCGGATTCAAGAGCCTGAATTGATTTCTGTAGTGCTAGATACTTTTCTTCAGTTTCCAATAAATATTGTTCAAATAATTTTTGACGCTTGAGAGCGAACACAGCTCTATCTCTCTTCTTTTCGGCAATATATTTCTTGGCTTCATCCGAGCACTTATCAATATTCTTTTGAAGTCCCTTCTTTTGAGCAAGTACTTTATCTTGTGCTGTCTTAAGTTTTAATAAGGTCAAATCTTGATGTGTAGCCTCTTTTGTTTTTCGATTGGGTGTCGGGGCATTAGAATGCGGTCGGGGATGGAGTTCGTCATCTCTATTGATACACGATGAAAGCATACCCATATTGGTGAGCTTGAACGCTTTGGAGAATTTTAAAATAAAAACTTTTAACTTCAATTCATTTACAAGGCGAAGAAACAAATTAGTGATAAGATAAAAAATTGGTATCATTAAGCAATTCTAAGATCTCCCTATCATTATGTTTGAATGTGAGTCAAAACTATGGGGGAAAGCCATAATTCTATCAATACAACCTGCATCATTTCTTGGCATCAATGTGAACGATTTCAGGCATATATAAGATCTCACTGATGTATTCAGAACAATGAAATATGGTATGAATCATCTTATCGAGATTGAGGTGACATATATGGTGCAAAACTTACTCATTATTCGGTATTTTTTTCAAAAAGAATGCAATTAGCACTAAACGAACAATTTTAACCGAAGAGCACAGGATCTCTATTCTTCAGATGTTTAGCAATGACCGCTTGCTTTTCGTCATATCTTGTAAATACTTCTGTCGGATATGCACTCTTGACTTCATCATAGGTCTTGAATTCCATATGTGCTTTTGCATCTTTTGGATTCAGCAAGACCATGTTAGTGATGCTGGCTGGGATTTCAGGATTCCATCGCACTAGCTGAACATTACTCTTCTTCTGTTGAGTCGCCAGACAAGTCCAATTGAAAACATCTCTCGTTAAGAACACCACATCTTCGATGTCAAAGTTGATTTCGTCATCCTGCACGCCACGCTTCTTTTCGTTATTAATCAGTGTTTGGTTGAGCCAGATATAATTATTGAATTTAACGTCCTCAATAGTGTGAGGCCTAGCAAACGAATTTTACGCCACAAAGAGATTATTCGCTTTACTTGTAGGGTTGTCCAGCTAAATTGCACAAGACGTAAGAGGAGATGGCATAACCCATCAACGCTGGCATTGTACCCACGACAGGTACAATTCTGACACGATAATTTTCGACAACTCTAAAATTGTCAGGATCTTCCTCTTGATGTTCTTTGAGTGGGAGAAGCTCTCTTTCTGTTCTTTCCATAGAATACGCGATCGGAACGCCAGTAAAAACTTTATTTTTCTTTAGTCTTACTCTTAACGCTCTTGATAAGTCATCATCTTTTCACCATAATAAAATTATAAGAATTATGGACACAATAATAGTTACATTTAGTTTCTGATATGTCCCTTATTTGAATCATTGTTGGGTCAGCCTTCATCCCCGCTCCTCCTGCTGAGATTATTTTGATCTTGTTTTGCACACAATACGTAACAAGATCAACCTTGGCGTCTATATTATCAATGCAATCAATGACCCAATCCGGATTTCCCTGAAGCAATTTTTCAAGGTTCTGCTTGGAAAGAAATATTTCCTCATACTCAACCTCAATATGAGGGAATATTTTTTTAGCGAACTCGACAGCACAGGCAACCTATCAAAAAGATTTATTTATATTAGCCCTTCAGATAGAGTTATACTTTAGATTTCCCGACTTCTTCTCTTGTAGCAAATGCATGACGATTCAGTGAAGAAAGAGTGACTCGGTCGAAATCAATGATGCGGATTTTTCCTACTCCTGATCTCACCAAAGAGGTGAAAATGTGGCTATATTGGTAACATTAAAACTCTCACTTTTACGAAGAGCAATTCGAGTTACCTTCCCACTCCACCCATTCCGACCACTATGACGAAAGCTTTACAAATGGTTTCTTGGTTCTTTTCTCCGAAAAATTGGATGTTGCGGATGAGCTGCTCGTTTTTGATCTTTTGATAATCCTCGGCTAATCGAACTCAGCAGATTCAAGGTAAAATGCTTACATGTAAAATCTATATTTTGGAATGCATCATGTAAATCTCCCTTCTTCTCGTCCTTGGAATTGCTCTCCTTAGAAGAAAGGCGCTTGGAAGAGAAATGTGATAAGGCTTTGTAAAGCACCAATCCAACTGCTGTCCCAGCAGCCAACCCTGTAATGAACTTGTTGTTTTGGAAGAATTTATTCATTCGATAAGAAGTTAATTCTAAATAAAAAGCAGATTTGTCAATTGATTTAAGGAGTAGAGATAGCCAATCAGAACTCTTTTATCGTTTTAGCCTTGCTCAAGATTTATTAAAGGAGAATCGCTAGAATAGTTACTGGACATAGATGAGATATTTTGGAAAAAATACTAAATTTTCAACTCTATTCGATCTAAATCCAGGATGTTTGCTTTTGGGAATGCCTGAGATAATGATAGCGTCAAACGTATGCACAAACCTCAGTGAATAAATTTGAATTGTTATTCATCCTACCTGCTTAGGTCTTTTCATTACAGAAAAATCCAAGTTGCGAAGTCTCGAATTACGAATGATATCTGAAAACGTATTCTACAATGAATTCTCTCTCGAAAAAACCAAAAGATAGAACAAATAAGAAAATTCGTAAACCAATCAGATAACTAAGGAAAAAGCAAAAGGCATTTATGGATTGATTTTAGAGCTAATGCTCAAATTTCAAAGCAATAGTTTTAATTATTTTTTATTTACGGTGCAAAAAGATGTTAGTTCAAACCTTGTTTAAAAATTCTCTCCTCAGGAACAACAAATGGCCCAGTTACGCGTTTTCAGAAGCCACTTCTTCAACCTTTCAATCGAAAAGCAAACTAAATGAGTTTTACAAATATGTCCACCCAGATATGCTTACTCAAGCTCCGGTACATCCAATTTAGGATCCTCCTGTCTAAGATATTAATAACAGGAACGTGTGAGAGATGAGAATTTGCGCTCTCTCAAAAGTTTAAATGCGTATTTCGATGCTGTCAACCAGAACAAAGGAGTTGGAGAGCAACGTTTAAGATTTTATGTCGCTGAAAAGGAGACGGTGAAGAACAAAAAATATTTCCTCTTCGAAGGTATATATAACCACATGGCTTTTTTTGCTAAATTCAAAAAAGTTCGTCTTGGAGTCCTAAAACCTGGTGTCCCTGATGACTTTAGACAAAAACATATGGAAGAGTATGAATATGAGAATTTTGTAATTGGACTTTAACGATGTTCAAGCTCTATCAAGAAGCTGATGACAAATCTAAGAGATACATTGACTCGCAAGGGAGACCTCTTCAAGGAGACAATAAATGATGATGGCAAGAAAGCTGAGGAAGAAAAATCAAAATATGACACATTCCTCTATGAAATGGGACCAATAGGCAAAAAAAAGAATGTAGTTTATTTTCTCAAAGTCTTTTGGAATTGTCAAACACGAAACTAGAAAAATATGCAAGAAGCATATCAAAAATCTCTTCAAGAACAAGTTTACAAAGATTTCTACAAGACTGAGATGAAAAAGTATTCAAATCAATTGTTTCGGAGAATTAACAACCCCTTTAACACTGAAGAGCAATGAAAGATAAGATTGAGGAAGAGATCGAGGTGATTGAAGATGAAAGAAACGTCAAGATGTGGACAAAGCAATTGATAAAAGATATCGAAGAAAATTGGAGTCACAATCATCTAACAAGTTACAGTTTTGATGTCAGACTTCTCTATTTTGAAGAAGAACTTACCTCGAAAGAAATAGACACTTGTATGAATCCCTCAGACTAGCCCACGGCTCATCTACTTTTATTTTGAAAATAGTTATGAGTCGGTTAAAAAAAACTACCGAAAAAATCAGAACTGGAGAAGTTCAGATGCTTGAGGAAGTATATATAGATTTTGTTTAAAATGCAGGTATTAATGATGCTTTCAGATTGGACGTACAATAGAATCCTTTGATCCTCCTCTCAATTTAATGGTGGGAAAGAAATACGCGACTTCATTACCTGGTTTTATTACGGTACGGAGTGATCGTTTTCATTCTCTTATAATAACAACAAGATTCCTTTTGATTTCGATTGCAAAGAAGCTCTCTCATATATCATTGAGAATGCTGACGAAGTTGCAGAGCAAAGAGCAGAGGTATGATGGCTGTCAATTTCTCTCTTTTTAAAAATCGATTAGCTCAAACGAGAGTATGCTCTGGTGAAAAAACACCTTGAAATGTTAACAAACTCTACCGAGTTTGCAAGTTTTTCAGTCTCTCCAACACTAGTAAAAGGGACTGAAGAATTAAAAGCTGTCAACTTATCTCTCAAACGGTTGGTTAGCTTTTTTAGTTCGACAAATCTTCCAAAAGAAGCCCGATTCTTCTCTACAAGAGTTGAAGTTGTCAGTTCAGATGAAGAGTTGAGGTTTGAAGGAAATAAACTTTACATTCCGATGGACTTCCAGAATTACGAGTTAAAGCTTCTTTTAAAGAGTCCTTCATTTGGTGTGAGTACAGCTTAAGATTGTTCCAAAATGCGTTTTTGTGACAGAAGGGATCGTTTAGTTGCAGTAATATCATGAGAACGATTGGTTTTTTGAACTGAGTTTATTTTTCATTTGTGTGTAGACTCTTGAATAGAAATTCATGGCTTGGGGATTGTTATATCACTGGAAATCTGAATAAATAAATATGTGAGGATTTAAACTATATATATATACTTCTTTAGGGCTAACTCAGAACAAAACAGCGGAATTGAGTATGAATACAATCAAGTGTGCTTTCAAGAGAGTATTATTTATTTACTCGAATGTCCAAACTCCTGATATAAATTCTCATATTTGATCCTTCCGTACTGAGAATTTACTCTAACAAGAGTTACATATCCCTCTCATCACGTTACAAAAGAAAATTATTTCTTTTTAATTTGTTTATTGGAATAAAACGACAAAGTTATTTTTCAAAAATGTTAATGGGTGATCTCAGAGTAAAGAAACTCCCTTAATCTAGACTAACTCCTCAAAAAGTCAAGTTTCGTTTTAAAAGACCTAGACAAGATGAGCGAGGGAATGCAACTTCTTAGAGAATACATTTTCTTTCGACAGTTCAACATGCTCAAAGTATTCGGAGCATACGATCCTATGGACACAGGTCAGTAACCAGAAGGGAAAATTCTTACTTAACCTTATATGATTCAACATCATCAGGAAAATTGACAAAAGAAAAATTTGAGATAGCACTAAGAAGATCAGGGTTCGATTTTACTGAGGAGCAAATCAAAGGAATAATTGCTGATTCTCCAAAAAATTTCAAGGATGAGATCCTTTATAGAGACCTCCATTTCATGATAAATGTAACCTTTGAAACTTTTTACCTGCAAGACATTAACGTCATTTGTCGATATTAGAAATCTAAAAAGCCCGATCAAAAATTGACGCTTAAAGCAGGCACGACGTCTTTCAAAGTCTTTGCGACGAGTTCACAAACAATTGTGAGAAATCTCGATGAGTTTTGGACTTCTAAGCCGACTTTGGCACTTTCGAACTATGGATTATCGAGTCTAAAAGTTGAATACTTACGAACTGATATGCAAACTTCACGACTCAATCCAACTCAACAAGTGGTCGACAAGTTAGCGGCATACAACAACCAAGTCATTTTGGAGAATTTCCAAATATTGCTGGCAAAAGATATCTGTTTCAAATTGACAAAACTCAGTGAATCCAGCCAAAACGACAAAGAAATACAAGTTTTCTTCTTTAGGAACGCAAGAATCACTCAGGATATGCTTGCAACCCAACTCACACAGTACGTGAATGTTGTTGTCCGATGCTAAAGCTTCTTTTTGAATTAGAGATGATTTTCGGGCTTTTGTACTAAAGTTTACCTCTAATCTCACAGATGATGAAATTACTCTGCTATACTACCTCATCATAAAAACTGCAGATTCTAACGGTCTCACCTACCAGATCTTTCTGAAATGGCTGCTGGTAAGTTGTTTTGAAAATTTCGAAAACTCAAAAAGAATGCTAGGATTCGTATAAAAAACGAGTGAAGGTCATTCTAAATACAGCCGATTATACCGAAGAAGTTGGGGAAACAGGAGAACCAGTTCGAAAATATCCGGAGATTCAAAAAGCTATATTTGAGATGGTTGCAAAAACTGGCGTTCCATCATTTGTCAGACCGCTTAAGCTGCTTGCTAAATCTGGTAGCAACTGCATTTGATAGAGCCCAACGTCCTAATCTCCTCCCTTCATTTTTTTTAGGCAGGGTTAGTTGGGACGAATTTGAAAGATTTTTAAGTGAGAGCCATATCATATTTCCCAAAGAGGAGATTAGCACCTTTAAGCTTTGGATTGCAAATCAGGGCTTTCTTACGCTTGACCCGCAAAACACTAACTTGAGGGAAGTTTTTGTGAAAGCTATAGACTATGCAGATTATCTAACGGAATTCTACAAAAACAATCTGTTTGAAGCTGTCGGAGATAAAGCACCTGCTGACCTAGACGAAGCTCTCTTATATTTCCAAAGACAAGTTTATTCTTGCTATCTGAAAAAGATCGAGCAGGTACTATCAAACAATCATCTACACAAATAATTGAATTTTTTGGTTACTCACTCTTAGAGACTTTCCGATTTCACCGACTCTGGGCGAATGGTTGACGAACTCACTTTTCGGTGAGTCTTTATCATGTGAGATCATATTAACGATTATTAGAGAAATTTTGAGGGATATGATTCCAACCCTAAATAACAGTTCTATTGATATGATCTTCTCAAAATTAAGTAAACTCTTTCAAAACTCTCTCTCTTTGTTAACGGGTTTTCTAATCAAAACAGAGTACGTTGAAGAAGCAAGCGTTAGCTCGCTGCATCGAAGAATTTACATTGATGAATTTTTATCGATATTGAACAGAAAAAACTTTACCCCTCCAAAAGAAGCTGAACAATTCCACACAAACCTTGAAATAAGAGAAAAGGTCTTAAACGTGGTCGAGAAAACAACACACCAACAGTCTCAGCAAACTGTACAAAAAGCCCACGAGCCGACTGACCTCAACACTGTGCTAGAGAAGCTATATGTGATACTGGACAAAGCACAAGAGCAATTGACATCTGCTCCTCTTTCTACAGAGGAGAAAGATCGATCTCCTGAAGCGCTAACAGTTCCTCTGCTGAAGCTCTTCCAGCATCATGATAGCAACAAAAAAGGTATATATAATAATATTAATTGAGTCTAACATAGTTATTGAACTCTATTATACAGGGTATTTTGAAGAAACTGAATTTCAAGAAATCCTGCTGACCTATTTCCCGATTCTCTCGTTTGATGAACTTCGTATACTCACCACCGCAGGAATCAATCTGACTATCCAAGATAATAAAGATCAAGACGCGAAACAAGCCCCAAGGAAAAATACAATAAACTATCTCTACTTTTTAGTTCAAATTGAAAAATATCTTTCATTCCAGCATCCAGAAAGGTTCTTAAAGAATGAAAAACGGTAGGAAATTTTGATATTTTACATTGATGGCTGATTATAGATATATATACGTTCATATTAAATATTGAAAAGTAATCATGAAAAAAGAAGAATTACAAGAGAAAAATAGTTAACATATTATTTTAGGGAAATTAAGCTGGACCATTTGTCGATCAACGAACATGATTCCATGCCATCTTAATTCACACTCATGTTATGTTCAATGATCACAATTCTTCTTATTATTCTCTAAACCATTGTACTCAACTTGAAGTTACTACTTTGAATCATCAACAATCACAACTTCTCAGTGGGGCAAAAGTCATTTTTCTCTATTATTCATTCTGCTATAGAATTATGAAGTAGTGCTGACAATATCCCTGAGGGTATCTAAAAACCAATAAATTCCGTAGTAGAAGTATTGTATTCTCAGAGCATCTTACGTAGTAGCTCTATATGTATCAAATACAATCTGGATGAAGGTTGTGACAAGTCCTACTAATATTGCTTCAGAAGAACTTAAGATTACTATTAGTTACTGATTTCATAAATGGAAAAACTGTTTTGAAGGCTCAAAACTGCCAAAAAAAATTATTCCCAATTACTATGCTCCTCCCAATTCTTAGTTCCGTGTTCTTCTTTTATTGGAAGTAAAATGCATTTTTAGTCACGATATTTTTTCAGTCTGAACATAAATTACTAAAGTAATATATGCTTTATTTCATATTCAGAACTACTATGACTCTTTCACATTAAGAGCCTCACCAGAGAAAACTTTTAGTTTTTCGTTGCATCCGGCAATCTAGAATGAAAATTATTACGAATGAAGTGATTAAATTTTAAAAAGACTATTATGCCTCAATAATACTAATACAGACTAGTAATTGTAATTTTTAGTTTACTGCTAAATGCTGTTAAGTATGAATTAAATTTCAGATGATTATCTTCTCTTATTTTGTTGTAATTTGTTTATTGATGTAAGACACGGTACGAATGTACGATTCAATTTTTGAAACTTTTTACATTTAAAGGTTACAAAGAGGAGGTACTTTCTGCATAGTATAAGCAGGTTGTAACTCACATCAATCAATCAATTAATTTTATACCGAATAAGACCAACAGGTTTGATCAATTATCTGTTATCCTTGATAAACTGCGAACATCAAGCAACCTCGGAATGAGAAGGAAATAAGACACAAAAATTTCTTCAAGCTGAGTAATACCCAAAATTTTCTCCTTTAGTTTATGGACAAAAAGAAAAAGAAACCATGACCGTTTGAACACAAAAAAATTAGAATTCGAAAAAAATAATGATTTTTTGAATGTTTTCAAGGAAAACATTACCTCTTTTACATAAAAAAGAGCTTCGACAAGTGCTGGAGAAATTGTCTCATTTCTATATTTTCAGCTCACACATGTTGAGCAAAACAAATTTTGAATTATGAATTTAAATTAAGAAATGAAAATTTATCTTTAGTTTTAGGCAAATTCTCAAATTTGAATAATTAAGAGCGACAATGACAGTGATATCTAAATGTCATGAAACCAGAAATTTGTTGATGTCTAAACTGCGTTTCCGAATGTTTGAGTTCTTAAAGGAAGTCTTGGAGCAAAAAAGATTCTGATAATAGCGAATAACTTTGTTAATCCCTGATTAAGCTGTAAGTCATTTTCAAAAGGAGCAATTTACAAAACTATGTATCAAAGTGTAGTTTAATAAATTTGTTTTTTCAATTGGTTATGTCTTTGAACAAATTTCCTGTTTCCTTAGATGCTTGCAAGACCTCAAAAGTCCAAATTCAGGAAATGTTTAGAATTTTCAATAGTGGTTCTAAATATCTTCTTGACTTTCTCTTCATTTGGAAGTGTAAGTTTATCGACAATAGTACCATCCTTGCGTACAATTTCTTCTCCAGGACGAAGACCATTGATCCAGAACTCTGGTCTTCTGACCCAAGCCGCTTGAGTTGAGTCCATATTTTGGAAAAATGGTGCAGTGGAATGCTTTGTCTCGAGCACATTTTCTCGTTGTTCAATGTTGACGAGATACTTCTCATTGAAGATATTTTTCTCGATATTGTCTTTGTACACGTTGATGTAATATCGAGATTTAGGAATTTTGTCCTTTAATCCCTTTTTCACGAGAGTTTCATCTCTATTATGAATGATATCCATTTTCTTGATGAAATCAAACACAGTTTTGGCTTTGCCTTCGGCGAGTATTTCACGTCTATTGAGATCAGCTAGCTCCTTTTGTCTAACTTTAGCTATTTCCTTTAAATTTTGGACTGTATGATCTCGCTCCGAAAGAGACATTTTTGAAAGTCGATTCTCAATATCATCAAGTTCTTGTTGGAACATGCTCTCTTTTTCAAGTCTCTCACGACGACAATGACTCATCTCAGACATGTAATAATCCAGATAATCGAGATAAACAAGAAACTTTTCCATGAGATAGCAATCAACTGTATTTGGGTTGAGAGTTCTCAAAAAGTTCATAGTAGATTCATGCTCAGATTCTATATCGTAGTGCTTATGTAATCCTTCAATTAGCCCCTCGATCAGGTAGTTGTATTCAGTTTCATTGTTGTTGGTGGCATGCAATTGTTTATTGAAAATTTTGAGGTCGACCTCAAGCAGGAAATTAATCATGGCGATGAGCGTATATCGTCCACGGTACTCTGGCCGAACATAGCAAAGTGCGAAATCTATGTGTTGATCCTGATCTTCGACAAACAGGTTTGCATCCTTCTCGTAGGTATATTTGATCGTTGGGAATTTCTCGTAGATGGTAACTTTTTTCGTGTTGTCAGCTTTTTGAAAGATTCTCAAGGAGTCGGAATGAAGCAATCCCGGCATTATCCTTAAATTTTCTGGACGTCTCATCCGTCTCCATGTCTCACTGTTGAAGAGAAGCTCTAGCTTTTCGGAAATTGCATCCTTCTCCTGGCTGGGAACCGGAAAATCGAGGCAGTAATGATCTAAAATCTCGAAATATCGATCAACCTCATTAGCAAGACGCTCTTTCTCGAGCCAAGCGCCTGTAATTTTGCCATCCAAATATTTTAAAGGACCGAAATTTAACAGCTCTCCTGAGGGTGGCTTTTTGAAATTTATAAAGTTTAAATTATTTATCGGTCGGCAAGAAATACCTGTATTTTTTCCAGTTTCTTGACGTAGACCGCAAGACGAGCTCCATACATGAATGCGACGATTGAGCCACGATCAGGCTCAATTCTCTCTAAGCCTAGATTCACTTCGTTCTTACGGTGAGGAGTCATTTCTTTTGCCGTGTGCTATCAATGACAAAAAGAGTTATGTTAAATTATTGTTTGACTTTTGGTAATTTACAATAATAAATGGTTCTCCCATATACTCTTGCACGTCGAAGACTTGATCTGGTGGCACGTCTTCAATTTGTGGCAAAATACTGATCCAGTTGTTAGATGGGTCAAAGATGTCGAACTATTACCGAAATTGATAGAAAGAAGGACACTTCTGATTATAGTATCTTGAGATTTGCTTGTAGTAGTAGTTAATGAGCTGGTATTCCTCGATTGTCCGTCTCATGTCGAAATCGGGATCTTTTAAGAAGTTTCGAATTCTGATCTCATAGCTTCCGAGCTGTTTTGAGCGGGCATGCAAATGGATATGTTTCGGAGTAAAGCTCTTCAGTTCTCTGAAGGTAGCGGCCGGGTTGTTCTTAAACTGTTCAGGCTCGTAGTTGATGTAATCTCCCATTGTAAAATGCAAAATGTAATCCAACACTTCGACTTTGCGTTCGTCATTCAATAATTTGAAAGAGATGCCTAAAAATATTTGAGTCGTATACTATTGCAGAAAAGAGCAAAATTACTATCAAAAACTCTCGATTCTGCATAAACTGCTGTATTTACTAAGCTGATTGCATTATCATTCCAGCAAGGCACTAGGACTCGATAGAGAGTGTCCTTCGTCAAAGGTAATTCTACTTTCTGAGGGTTCGCGAGCTTGAAATTCCCTATTGCATCGTTTAAGTCAGAAAATCTCTAAAGATAATCAACTTAGCATAGAAATGACTTCCCTTTTAGCCGCCGACTTCACGAGACTGATCATATCGAATTCTATAGAATTTTTTTATTTTCAAAAAAAAAAATGATCAAAAAGTAAGAAATTACCTTTATCCTGCCATTCGAACAGCTCGTTTCCATCATGAGATGTGGAAGTTCTCAAAAAGTCTAGAAGCTTCTGAGTTTGATTAGCATCTATTTTAACTCTCTTCGCATCAAGGATTCTGTAGTTCAATTGCTCAAATATTCCAATAATTTGTTCGGTGTATTGAATGCACCCGGGTTTCACAAGTACGAGCATATTCGACATAACAGTCACATCGGAAAAAAAGAGAGAGGATAATTCCTCAGTCATTTGATCGTTAGACGAGGAAAAAGCCAAATAATTGAAGGCTGCATTTTATAGGCAAAAAACAGTAAGACATATTTGCTAGTATTGATTTGAATTTACCTGTGTGACTGAGTTCTCTCAGCTTGCTAGTCTGCTTCATGGAGCTAATCTTCTGAGAGAGGTGTTTCAATTCAGTATTTTTGGCAAAGCGATCAGTTCCTTGAAGTGACTGAGAAAGTATTTTCGGGATCGAAACAAGGTTTCTGAGGCTTGACATTAAGAATTGAGAGCCTCTTTGAATTGATTTGAGAGTTTCATAATCAGGATCACTAAAAAAATGATTTAAAGGACATTGGTAAAATAAAAAATTTTAATGAATATCTTTACTCTTTGTCATATTCATCATCCACGAAGCGGTTGATAGGACCATTTACTATCGTTTCAGCCTATCATTAAAGATTAATGCTCAGCCAAAGGAAAAATGAATTTACCTTGGCGATAGCACCGAAGTTTGAAAGCAGCAATATTTCACATTGTCCTTCTTGCATGACTGTCACATATTCATCTTCTGATTCAGGTTCAATGTTTTCGAGACGAGCCATAAATCGGATTTTCTCCTGATTCATCGCCACAAAAATTCTCTATTTTGTAAGAATGAATATTAGAAAGTTCAAAGAAGAGATGTGAAGTACCTTAATGAGAATAAAGCCATTGATACGGAACAGCTGTGCACAGAATTCACTAAGCCCATTTTTTACGAGGAACGGTCTTAATACGACGACTACTCTGTTGAACTTCGCATGTTCTGGCAAGATTTTGGCGAAAAAGCTCTCATTTTGTTTTTGATTATCAAAAGCATAGAATCCACCTCTCACGTTGCAAGGGTCTACGACAACAGGCTTACCAATCCTTCCAGCAACTACGACGTTGATCGGCTTTTCAGTCAGGAGGAAATTTGCAAAATAGTGGGCATTTTCCATGTGTTCTTTGAAAGTTTCGGCTAATTGATCCGATTCGATATCCAATCTCTTCTTTGTGAGAACAGCAAATCCATTCATATTCAACAAATCCTGTTGCAACCCAAAAAAAAAAATTAACGTTAAGCGCGTGTTGATTAATTACTTCGAGCTTGTCGATTGTGCTCTGCTGATTTTTTTTGGGGACTGTCGGCATCATTATGAACGTCATGTAGCTCACTTTGAAAAATTGTGGAAACAGTACTTCAGTATCTAAGAAAGCAGCTTTTTTGCTATCGCTATAATAATAGAGCGAAAAATCATCAGGTAGCAGACCCTTCTGGTTTTCATAGTATGCCTATTTGAAATAAACACATCAATCAGTAATGTAGGAAGTAAATTTCATTGAACCTGGAATTTTTGAGGAGAGTCGTCATTAGATCCTCGGAGTAAGAAAATAATACAATTTTTCGCTTGAGTGTCTATGGTTGTGTCAACTTTTTTTATTAAACTCAGGCCAAATTCATAGGTTTTCTGGAATTTTTGAGAAACAGCAAGATTCTGCTGTGTCTGAGCTTCGATTTTTGTCGCAATATTCTGTGCTACTATGCCTAAAGGGGTCATGGTTGTTGCATCTCTGTTTATAAGAATATCTGCATTGCCCTCTCCAGTTAGGTCCTGCAGCATTTTCTCATATTCCTTCTTACTGAATCCTTTATTCGCAAGCAGCAACTCCTTAGTCACGAAATAATTTTTCACCTTATCTGCAGATAGTTGATCTTGTCCGAGAATCTACCCCATCTTAGACTGTTGTTAAAACTATCTAATTTACTTGATATCCACCGCGCAGCAAGAAATAGCTAAATTTTTGAAGGTCGTTCGTTGTGCATTCATCCTTATACATCGAGAATATTGCAACAAAGCCTGTTTAATAATGGCTTACAAATGCCCCTCAACAAGAATATACCTTTAAAAGAGAGGTAATCATCAACCGTGCGACAGCCACTGATTTCATTGGTGATCATCTTTGGGAGATAGCCTTTCTTCGAGTTCAATTCTTGAGTTTTTGAAGGCAAGAATCCTGATGTCTCGAACTTGAGGGCTGAACTCTGTTCGATTTCCTTCATCGCTTGAGCGGTTTTCAGTTTTTGGGCCAACACTGAGCAATTCGATTAAGTTTGATTGCAAGAATGAAATAACAGTCCATTACATTCGGTATTTTTGGCTGTATCTGTGGGTGCGGAGTCCATGAGTGGTAGGTTTTTAATGGTCAGAATGTTCGTCTTGAATAAATTCAAAAAGGCTTCCTCAACTTCGGGTTTTCCGACATTTGCGGCGTTTACGCCTTTAAAGGTTCCTTGAGAGCTGTCCATCTTACGAATTTGAAAAAATTTTAAATGATCTTTGTAATTAGTCAGTCTACAGTTGCATATCAAATCAATTTAAATAACTGATGAGAAAGCATTCCTTGTAAAATGTACCAACAATCAGTAGCTATGAGGCATTCAATAACCTTCTAGCTTAAAATATTATGTCAAAACTATCGTTTGCGCAAATTTTAGAAACAGTGAGCTAGTAGAACTTATAGATTTCAATTCAGCATGAGAATCTTAAAAAAAAGATTTTGACACGAGGTCAAAATACACATGAAAAATTAGATTACAACGTAAAATGGCTCTTTCCGATCGAAAAGAACGGACTTTCGATCATTTAAAAGTAATAGTTGATGTTTACGTTAAATCTTTCTTGCTTAAATTAATACACTTTTTACTTTCAAGATTGAGCAAATAATAAATACACTCGGGCATTGAATAATGCATTATCATTAGAATAAGAATAAATAATAAATTTAAATGACTTGAAGGTCTGTGCCGAGAAGTGTTTCTGACGGTTCTGATGTAGTGATTTTAAGCAATTTGCTTTATGCATTGGTCATGCATGGCCTTCAATAAATTCACAAAGGAAATTTGCAAATAGTAATTTTCATTTGAGACAAACGTTAAACTTTGATTACATGTTTATTTGTTGCACTTAGTAACAGTTCCCGCCTAAAGTCGAAACAATTAAGGATTTTACTTTACTTTTGTAATAGCCGAGAGCCGCCAATCATTGTATTAGTAAGGTCTACAATGTCAAAATGCGCGATACTTCATTGCTAGCAATTATGCTCTGGAATCTCAAAAAGAAAAAATAATGAGAAATCTTAGCATTGCTCTCCAACATACTTCTTCAAAAAATTTTCTCAAAGTAAATTGATTATCGATTTGATATTCTTCTAAGTTGCCAACTCGTTTTCCAATGAGTGATGGCTTTAAATTAAGATTATTTGGAGGATTTTGTGAATTAAGGACACTCATCTTATCAATACTTCAAACGAGTGTTTGAGTTGTGTGTTGTTGACCATAACTCGTGAACGGTGAGAGGTTTTGCTTCTCCATAGATTAAATACTTGTCTGAGTTTTAGGATATTCATTAAAACTCCATCTTTAAGACCTCCGGAATTGCAACGTCAAACTTCGAAAAGGTTGCGCTTGATTTCATTTTTTTTGGATCAGTTCGAGTTTGCTATCACGAAGACAGTTTGCGGATTGTATGAAACACCAAGAGATCCGAAGTAAATGTTGGGTCAACGAAACCGTAGAGAATTAAACAATAGCATCATATTTTCAAAGAGTAAGATCTATTCATACACGAATTTTTTGATGATTTGACGTGGGTGGAAAAAAAGACGGAGCTTTTTTTTATCAAAAAGGTTTTTGTCACATCTGTTTTTATTAAATAAAACATTTTGATATTCATTTTATGAAAGAGCTAAATCGGTAGCTCGGACAAAAACTGCATTCTTCTCGTTCCCTCATAAATCAATGCTCTTCTATAATTGAGTTTTACACCTTAGAAGCACTTATTTGAGGAAGTTCTTCGTACTCCGGTTGACTCCTTTAGTATCTGCCGTCAAATATTGACCATTTTAGATGAGATTAGTTTTTCAATATTTAATTTTTATAATCCTATCTGATTCTGGAAAGAATTAATCACCAAACGACTCAAAGCACACTATGCTTGCTTTCACATTTCTTTTACTTCTGGTGCCTTCTATATTGGGAGGCCAGATCACCTCTTGGGATATTAAATATAACTTGAACAACAAAGGAAGTCAAGGAACGCTCTACTTTTACTTCAAGTTAAGCACACCAATAGCCAAGGATGACTACCTACGTATTGTTATGCCTTTTCCTATGTCAGGTATTACCGACGTCTATTGGGGGGTATACGCCGAATGCGATGATACCCTGGTCAATCAGGCAGCCATAATGACAGCGTCAGCAATCTCTGGAGATGCAAATGCTTTCTTCGTCAGTTTCTATGAGGACACAGAATTTACTCTACCGGTCGGATTGGTTGCTGACACACAATACTTCCTGCGCTTCTCTGGTACCCCTGGCTCTTCCTCCACGACAGGAGTTGTAGGACCCGTGCAAGTTTTAACGGTTTCAAATAATATTGGAAATTGGGTAACCTACGACTACAACCCAGTATTCGGAATGATTTATCTTGCAAACGACTACACCAAATTGATGACTGTCACTATTACAATAGACATTTTCCAAACTACACAGAACGATGTAGGAGCAAAATATCCGGTCCAATTCGACATAATACCTACTGTTGCAATAGCTGGAAACGCAAGGCTCGACTTTATCATGACTAATCCGGGTTTCTCAATCTCAGGTTGCTACAGCGCTTCGAGTACCTTGCCTTCAATCAGTGCTATCTCTGCCATAACATACACTCAGACAAATTCTTACACCATTCGAATGACGATCGGACAATCATTGAATGCCCAAAGATATCGGTTCTTTTGCAACGTAACAAATCCAACAACTCCAGGAACCGGAGGACTTCAAGTGATGAGTTGGTATGGAAATTCAGATACCATTGTTGAAAGTGGTATTGCGGCTACAGGGTTAGAGGCTGTCTCCACCGTCAGCACGACACTCTCATGGAGTGAAGCTTATCATAAGGTAACACTTGGATGGGGATATGAGGCCTCAAACGCAGCAAGTGTGAACATCTTTCGATTGTATAAGGACGCTAGTGCTACTGAAAAATGGTATCAATCCGTTACGACCTATTTTCAACCTGCTCAAGCTACTTCCACAATCGGAATTGATTTCCAAGTCGTTGTCGCGACCATCCCTGATGTTGGTTTTACAGTACTCTTGAATACAATAAACACGAATCTTCCTTCATATGTTGCTGGCACGCCAATTACCTGCACTCAATCCTTGGGTAAGCTCACATGCGCTAACGTTGGAAGCTTGACAGCTACGCAATATTGGATTTCATTTAAATTTAACATTGCGAACACAGTAGCACAATCCTCAGTTTCAAACTTCGCAACTGTCACTCTCCAAACGAGTTCAGGAGTCACCATTATCCCAACAAGTGCCACAACTCTGGGAGTAAACCAACAAAGTATCACAAACAATCCTGCTTTATTCCATTCTTCCGGTGCCAATGGCCAAATTGCTTATACAACAATCCTTCCTTCAACTACGACGAGTTACATCCATGCGGGGGCGCCGTCAATTTTACATTTTCAGTTCAATTATTTCACAAGTAATATTATCACCTTAAACACTGCAACGAATAATTATGGAATTGAATTCTACACAAGTCCTAACCTTCCATCTTCGACATCGCCCACATGTTCAATTGCCACGCTTACTTCTGGAACCGATATCTCGATTACGAATTGCGAGGTTACTAGCGGCACCGAATTTACAGTGTTGCGATTCAGAATTGCGAATTTGATGAATACAGGTGCGGCTAATACAGCTCTTTGGACCGCTACTGCGAAAACGGGAACAATCTCGTTTAATAGCGTGACTTTTGACTCCACAAAGATGTCTTCTCTTGTCAACGTTGACCAGTATGTATACGACTTCTATGCTCGATGGGTTCAAGGTTTTACTGCTACAACGCCATCCATTGTCACTCGAACAGGCTCTCTACCGTTCTTCTTTAACTCGTTGGTCTTCTACAACACTGGGTTGTGGTATTTGAACGCTGCTATGACCTCATTTATCACAGGAGATACCGTCACTGATGTAGCAAACGACGGAGCGATTTTTCCGACGATGATCCGAATCGCGGGCAGACTTGAAACCGCCGAACAGGCTCAGGGCACAAAGCTCATCGTCTTCTTCAATGACTTGACTCCAATTGATCTGGACAATTTGTGCTTCGGTCCAACTGGCACTACCTGTACGTACATCGATGGAGGGCTCTCTAACACTCAGACCCCGAATCTAGTCAACTACTATGGTGGCAGGTCCATAATTATCGAAACTGATCTTACACAATCTTTCAACATATACATTCCGGTCGCTACTGCGGCCACGAAAAAAACCATTGGGCTGTTTGTTGCTCTCGCCAGCGTCATCGATGCAACTTCCACGAGCTTAAACATTTATCGAACGACATACTCCCGTGCATATGGCTCCCAAACATATACTAAAGTAAACAGTGGTTCGACTCTGACCATTACCGCTGCAACAGGCACAACACCACGAGTTGATGTCGCCGGTTTACCTCCTATAGCATCGGTTGCAAATAAGAACCTGATCAACGTTGGAGCAGGATATGCTGTAACGGTTTCTAACGTCGAGCCTGTATCACCTGGAACGGCTGGACTTTACGGAGCTGCCTATGGCATGTGTGGAAACTATGATTTTAGAACAGCTGAGACTTTTGCGTTCACTCGCTATCCGGAAACCACTGCTACTGCTGCAAGTTTATGTGTCCCTGTTCAATATACACCTGCATCTGGAAGTACTGTATACTGTCAAGTTTGTCCAGTGCATGGAACTCCAATGACGAATGGGGCAGCTGTCCCTATAACCCAATTCACATATCCATCAAATCTTGGTGTTGATTTCGGTACACTCGTATACTTCAGTTCCCTGAATAGCGGAAATCTTCAATCTGTGGTTTATAATCAGGTGGCTGGCGCTCTGTCTCAGGCGCAGCTCACAACCCAACTACTAACACCTTATCCAGCTATATTTATGGCGGACTCAAAGAACCATTTTGTGAATCTCAATTTCACACCAGCGGTTCCTCTACCTCCGAACATTAATGTCGTAATTACTCCTGCTGCACCTTCAACTACGCTATATTTCCAACCTCCTATCGGAACAGCAGGACCACCTTGCCTTGCGGATACCCACACTGTGAGCACTTGTGCGATCTCAGGCTCTGCAACTTCTATCACAGTTTCATTCACTTCATCAACCGCTTGGGACGTAGAAGAACATCAAATAGGCTTCTATGTGGATTCAACAAATCCGGCGCTTGCGTCAGATACTGTTGTGAACTTCCAGGTCAAGATAACCGTGCAGGGACTATCTACAGTGGTCAATCACCACAGCGCCCCAGCCACTCCTGGAACTTACACGATTGCAGCCGTGACTGCAGGTTTGCTTTCAAACTTTTTGACACTTTCAGGATTCTCTTATACTTTTGCCAACAAGCAAGCGCGGTCGAAAGTTCAATTTACGTTCAACCTTCCTAGCGATGTCGCTATTGTGCCTTTACAAGTGCTTCGATTCAATTTGGGAGATCTTGCAACTGCGAATTCAGGATTCGCTCCTATTTGCCATATCCTTGATACAGCCACTAACACACCAGCAACCGCATTCCTGACTTGTAAAACAACAAATCTCAGAAAGCTCGAGATATCATCCAAAAGGGCGGTCGCTGGAACGTTCACAGTAGTCCTGCCACTGATGAATGTCCCCAGCAACAAGGCGCCAGCGGGTATCACAGGCTCTCTGATTGCCTTTGATGGTTCTACTATCATTAAGCAGAGTCATCCCGCTCAACCCCTTCCTTTAGGTGCGACTAGCACTGCAGCATTATTTTCAAGCGTTGGTCTCCAGGTTCGAAGAACTTATTCTGATCCTGGTAATGTTGGTAATTATACCATTCTCATTCGTCCCACTCGACAAGCTATAAGTTTGACGACCAGCCTGTATATTTATTTCCCAAGTTACTTTGCTCCACAGTTAGGGTACTCAAATCTGTACTGTGAGGCTAACTCAGTCCGAGTTTCCTGTTACAACACTGAAGATCATCTACTCGTTCTTACTTCTTTCCCGACTACAGTCGCTGTTGGCAACCTCTTGACTGTTGTCTTATACGGTATAATCGTCCCTTCTGCAGTCTCGACTCAACTAGAATCCTTCTTTGTCGCTCTTGATAATGACACTGATGTTGCCTCAGTTGTTGAACATGGAACCTATCCAGACACACTTCCAAATCCTACACTTCCAAATGCGCAACTAATATCCGCTTACTCAATAAGCTCAAATATCATCAGAGTCAACAGCAGTCACACATTCACATTCCCCACAGATTCAGTCGGTGTGCGAGCAGGAAGTATGATGGTATTCGACTTTCCCGATCAAATTGGAGGTATTCTCCAAGGAGGAAGCGCAATCAGCGTGACGTTAGCAGCCGCTGGAAGTACTACGGGAAAAAAACTCACGGCTACTTCATTTGGGTCTCGGTTCAAAGTCAATGTTACCTTTGATTTGACCCCTTATTCATACTACACAATTACTTTTAACAGCTTGCAGAATGTTCAATTCCCCGCTTGCCAATACAATCGAATTTCAATGATGATTGCCTCAAGTTCCGAAAAAGCTGCTCTTTATCGAACGGCTCCTCAAGGGTGGAATGCCAAGTCAGTATCTTACATTCAAGATCCAACATTAATCAATCTGAACTGGACTACTTCCACGGACGATGTGATAAGCTCCCTTACCCTTACAACTGGAGTCTATTCTCCACTCTTTAAGATTATTCCTGACACCACGACAAAGTTCCAAGCTGATTTCGTCGTAACATCTTCAAATGCTTTGTTCACTACGCTGTCTTCTCCAGTCAACGCTTATAGTGGAAGACTAAAAGCGACATTTAGACTTGCAGGCACTCAAAGTGCGTATCCTAATATCTACACAGTTCAATTTAGTAAGACCGAATCAGGATCTTTCAACATCTACTCAGAGCTTTCTGCAATCACCGTTGTCATGGTGAGCACTCCAGTCGTTATTCCGACATACGATATCCAGATGGTTATTGGAGGAACATCCGTACCCTATTATTTCAACCTTGAAGAGTTGGATATAATCCCACAAGACAGTCTCGTCTTGACCGCAAATATTCCAACGGGATCCACACTTAGCATTTTCGGTCCCCAAACGCTCACATTCCAACCAGGAAGTCGAGTTGCAGGAACTTTCGTTTTCCAGTTGAAGGATACAACGTCACTTACCGATGACATAACTTTCTATTTCACTCTCGCAGGAACAAATGCTGCTTCCTACAAATTATCCAATCCAAACATTACAGTTAATGTGATAGCAAATACAACAACGCCTCCTGTCATAACTAGTATAACTTTTCCAGCAAACTATCATTCAAATAAGCAGTCGATGGAAGTGGAGGCCGACCAACCTGTGACTATCTATTGGCATGTAGCGTATACCGGCTCACTGGTTGGGCAAGATTGCGCTGAAGTTAAAGGCAGTGCTTCAGACTTCACATACAACGCAAATGACACTGTCCAAGCTCAGTACGGAGCCGCGTATGCCTACATTCCTGGTACAACCTACACTAGCATTATCAGCAATTTGTATTCGGGGACAACCTATGATATTTTTGGTTGTGCCATGAATCAATTGGGATACTATAGTACTCCTTTTACGGCAACCTTCACAACTGACTCTCAAGGAGCAGGTGCGTATCAAGCCAATTTTGAATTCAGTTCAGGTATTAACAAACTTCAAATCAAGACTCTTGTCTGCGTTCTCCAATCTGCTCTCCAACTCCCAAATAATCAGTAATATCTTTCTAAATTCGGTTTTTTATTGACTTTTTTTTGGTTTTAAAAAGCGTCATTGCAGAAGACGGCACGACTTGTTCAATAGCAACTTACATAC